>CAJIBI010000331.1_pt1 | contig 17559 bp, 17 predicted proteins | sample 9199321 | NCBI WGS metagenome assembly CAJIBI01 (sample SAMEA7708294, study PRJEB35096) | sediment metagenome | biome: marine neritic benthic zone biome [ENVO:01000025]; feature: sediment [ENVO:00002007]; material: shallow marine sediment [ENVO:03000034] sea grass bed [ENVO_01000059] ... | reverse complement strand
TTGACACGCGCCGGCCTCCGCTTCGCGATCGAGCCAGCAGCGATCGACGAAACCCGCGCGGCCTCCGAGCCGGCGCAGCTGCTCGTCGAGCGCCTCGCCCGAGACAAGGCGCGCGCGGTCTCGACCCGGCACGCGAAGAGCTTTGTTCTGGGCGCGGATACGATCGTCGCGGTGGACGGCGCGGTGCTCGGGAAACCCCGCGACGCCGCCCACGCGGTTGCACTCCTCGAGCTGCTCGCGGGGCGCACCCACAGCGTACTCACAGGGGTGGCGGTGGTGGCGCCGGGGGGCTCCCTGCACCAGGTGCGGGTGGAGAGCCGCGTCACTTTTCATCCCACCAGCCGCGAGGCACTGGAGCGTTATGTCGCGCTGGGCGAATCGATGGACAAGGCGGGCGCCTACGCCCTCCAGGGGGCCGGGCGGCGCTTGGTGCAGGGCGTCGAGGGGAGTGTGTCCAACGTGATCGGGCTCCCGGTCGAGGAGACGCTCGCCCTGCTGCGCGGTGCCGGCTATCCGGTCGAGGTCCCGGCTTGAGCACCGCCGAGCGCTACGCGCGCTTGCGTGAGCGCATCGCCGCGGCCGCCGCCCGCGCCGGCCGCCCGCCCGGGTCGGTGCGCCTGGTAGGCGCGGCCAAGCGGCAGCCCATCGAGCGGGTGCGCGAAGCGCTCGCCGCGGGGCTCGAGGACATCGGGGAAAACTACGTCCAAGAAGCGGCGCGCGTGCAGGAAGCGCTCGAAGGCGGCCCGCACAAACCGCGCTGGCACATGATCGGGCGTCTCCAGCGCAACAAGGCGCGCGAGGCCGTCGCGCTCTTCGACTGCGTCCACTCGCTCGACCGCGTTCGCCTGGCCGCGGCGCTCGACCGCGAGGCCCGGCGCGCGGGCCGGCGGATCGACGTGCTGTTCCAGGTAAATCTCTCTGGCGAAGCCTCGAAGGCAGGTGCCTCGGAGACCGAGCTCGAGGAGCTGGTCGACGCCGTGCGGGGCCTCGAATCGCTACGGGCGGTCGGGCTCATGACGATGCCTGCGCCCGACCCCGACCCCGAGGCGGCCCGCGCGCCCTTCGCCCACCTGCGCCGCTTGCGCGACGCGCTCCGGGCCCGCGCCGGCGAAGACGCCTTCACAGAGCTATCGATGGGCATGTCGGCGGATCTGGAGGTCGCGGTCGAAGAAGGGGCGACGATGGTCCGGATCGGCACCGCGCTGTTTGGTGCCAGGGAGAACCCATGATCGAAACCACCCGAATCGGGTTTCTCGGCGGAGGCGCCATGGGGCAAGCGCTGCTGCGCGGCCTGCTTGCACGGGGGGTCGCGGCAGACCGGCTCGCGGTGGCCGACCCGTCGGCAGCTTGTCGGGAGGCCGCCGCGGCGATGGGTGTTCCCGCCCACGACTCCAACCCCGAGGTCGTCGCGCAGAGCGACGTCGTCGTCCTCGCGGTGAAACCGCAAATTCTTCCCGAGGTACTCGGCGCTCTCCGCATCCTCGACGAAGACACGCTCCGCGCTCCGCTCTGGATCTCGATCGCCGCGGGCGTCTCGCTCGAGGCGCTCGAGGAGGAGCTGCCCAAGGGCGCTCGCGTTGTGCGCACGATGCCGAATACACCCGCGCAGGTGAGCATGGGGGCCACAGCGTTGGTCGCCAACGGGTCGGCCACGGAGAGCGATCGCGCGCTCGCGAAAGCGCTGTTCGAATCGGTTGGAATCGCTTGGGAGGCCCCCCAAGAGGAACTTTTGGATGCGGTTACAGGGCTTTCCGGCAGCGGCCCGGCCTACGTCTTTGTGTTTCTCGAGGCGCTCGGCGACGCTGGCGTGCGAGCCGGCCTCCCCCGGGACGCCGCCTACCGGCTGGCGGCCCAGACGGTGATGGGGTCGGCTCGGCTCGTGCTGGAGAGCGGGCGGCACCCCGCAGATCTAAAAGATCAGGTGACCTCTCCCGGAGGGACTACGATTGCAGGGTTGGGCGAGCTCGAAGCGGGCGGCTTCCGGGCGGCGGTGGGCCGCGCCGTAGCCGCCGCCGTCGAGCGCTCCCGAGAGCTCGGAGCGACACGATGAGCGACAGCAAGTCCCCGCCGCGGGAGCGCGTGATGAGCCGGTTCGCCTCGGACCCGGACACCAAGGGCCAGGACAGACCGCGTCGATCCGACTCGGGCCGCACCCGGTTCACGCCCCTCGATATCCAGAGCCACCAGTTCGGCCGCTCGTGGCGGGGGTGGGATCCCGACGAGGTCCAGTCCTTCCTGCGTCTTGTCGCAGAAGACTTCGAGCGCGCCGTACGCGAATGCGAGGAGCTCCGCGAGCGCGCCCGCGAGCTTGAAATCCGGGTCGAGAGCTTGAACGAGCGCGAGGAAATCCTGAAGCGCACCCTGATGACCGCCCAGGAAGTGAGCGAGGACCTGCGGAACACCGCGGCGCGCGAAGCCGAGGTGATCCTGGCTCAGGCCGAGGTCAAGGCCGAAAAGGTGCTCGACGCCGCGCACCAACGCGCCGCCAAGCTCCAAGAAGACATCCGCGAGATGCAGAGCCTGCGCACGCGGATCGCGACCGCCGTCCGCACCACCATCGAGACCCATCTGGCGCTGCTCGAGGGGCTCTCGGAGGACCCCGTCGGTGACCCCGCCCTGGAGGGCAAGGTCGCCTATCTCAACCCCACCAAGGCATCCCGTTCGGACCCCGAAGCGGGCGAGGCCTAGCCCTCCGGCCCCGAAAGCCACGCGTTCCTGCGCTACACAAAGGCCGCTATGCCTACCTATGAATATGCCTGCGACAAATGCGGGCACGAATTCGAACGCGAGCAACGGATTACCGAAGATCCGGTCAAGACCTGCCCCGAATGCCGGGCCCGGAAGGTGCGGCGGCTGATCTCCAGCACCTCCTTTGTACTCAAGGGCAGCGGCTGGTATTCGGACCTCTACGCCAGCCAAAAACCCGACAAAAAGACCGACACCAGCGGCGATTCGGCCGGCGGCGACAAAACCGAGGCTGAGAGCACCAAGAGCCCGGACAAGGCCGCCAAAGGCGCGACCGGCGACGCGAGCAAGACCGGCGCAAAGGGCAAAAAGAAGAGCAAGAAAGCCTCGGGGTGAGCGACACCCTCACCCGTACCCCGCTCTACGAACTCCACCAGAGTCTGGGCGCCCGGCTCGTGGCCTTCGCGGGTTTTGCGATGCCCGTGCAGTACCGCTCGATCCTCGCCGAGCACCGGGCGGTGCGCGAACGCGCCGGCCTGTTCGACGTCTCCCATATGGGCCAGTTCGACGTCTCGGGCCCGGGCGCGGCAGCGAGCCTGGAAGCCCTGCTGACCTGCCGGGTCGACACGCTCCGCGACGGCCAGGTGCGCTACGGCCTGCTCTGCAACGAGAAGGGCGGCGTCGTCGACGACGTCACGGTCTACCGACGCGACGCGGAAGACTTCTTTCTCTGCGTGAACGCAGCCAACATCCAGACCGACTACGCGTGGGTCGAGGCCCACTGTGGCCCCGGCGCGACCCTGCGCGACCGCAGTGCCGAGATTGGCCTCCTCGCGCTCCAGGGCCCGGAGGCCCGCGGGATCCTGGCGCCACTCTGCGACCTCGAACTCGCCGGGTTGCGACGCTTCCGCTTCGCCGGCGGTCGCGTCGGGGACGTGCCCTGTCTGGTCTCACGAACCGGATACACGGGGTCGGACGGCTACGAGCTCTACGTCGACGCCGCCGGCGCCGAGGAGCTCTTCCGCACCCTCCTCGAGGCGGGGCGCCCAGCGGGGCTCGAGCCCGCGGGCCTCGGCGCACGGGACACGCTGCGTCTCGAGGCCGCGTTCCCGCTCTACGGGCACGAGCTCGACGCCGATACCACGCCCCTCGAAGCCGGTCTCGAGCGCTTTGTGAAACGCGAGCGTGGCGGATTCGTCGGCGCGGACGCCCTCGAGACGCGCCCGCTTTCCAAACGCCTGGTCGGGTTCGCCCTCGAAGCGCCCGGCGTCGCGCGCGCCGACCACGCGCTGTTGTCGGAAGGCCGCGAAATCGGCCGCGTGACCTCGGGCGCGCCCTCGCCGACGCTCGGAAAATCGATCGGCCTCGGCTACGTTCCGCCGGCGTTCACCGCCGTGGGAACCAGGTTGGAGGTCGGCGTCCGGGGCCGGCACATCGCGGCGGTGGTGGTGCCGACGCCTTTCTACCAAGCCGGCGGAGCGAAGGCGGCGCCCTGAGCACCGAGAGAAACACCGAAAGTGGGGGCGGTGTTGAGCGACTACGAATTTCCGAGAGATCTCTTCTACACCTCCGAGGACGAGTGGGTGCGCGTCGAGGGAGACCGCGTCGTCATCGGGGTGACGGATTACGCCCAGCAACAGCTCGGCGACGTCGTCTTTGTCGAGCTCCCCGCGGTGCAGACGCAGATCGAGCGGGGCGAGCCCTTCGGGGTGATCGAGTCGGTCAAAGCGGTTTCCGACCTGTACGCTCCCGTGTCGGGACAGGTGGCCGAGGTCAACGCGGAGCTCGCGGACCACCCGGAAAACGTCAACACCGACTGTTATGGGGATGGCTGGATGCTCGCGGTCGTCTACGAGGACGCGGAAGAAGTCGAGGCGCTGCTCAACGTGAACGCCTATCGCAAGCACTGCGACGAGCGCGCCGAGGACTGATCCACGTGCGATACATCCCGCACACCGACGACGAGATTCGACACATGCTCTCGGTCGTCGGCGTGCCCAGCACCGACGCGCTTTTTGAGACGGTTCCGGAGGCGCTCCGTTTCAAAGAGTCGTTGGCCCTCCCGGCGGAGCTGAGCGAACAGGAGATCGGCGCACAGCTGCGCGCACTGGCCGGGCGCAACGCGAACAGCACCACCCACGATTGGTTTCTCGGCGCCGGCGCCTACGCGCACTTCATCCCGAGCGCGGTCGACGCGATCGCGTCCCGGTCGGAGTTCTACACGGCCTACACGCCCTACCAGGCCGAGTTCAGCCAGGGCACGCTCCAGACCATCTTCGAGTGGCAGACGCTGATCTGTATGCTGACCGGTCTCGACGTCGCGAACGCCTCGCTCTACGACGGGGCTTCGGCGACGGCCGAGGCGATCTTGATGGCGATGCGGGTAACCCGGCGCTCGCGCGTCGTCGTGAGCGCGGGGCTCCATCCGCACTGGCGCGAGGTGGTGGAGACCTATCTCAGCGGGATCGAATGCGAAGTGGTGGCCGCGCCCCGCGACGCGAGCGGGCGCTGCGACGTTTCGGCGGCGATCGACGCCGAGACCGCCTGCGTCGTGGTCCAGCAACCCAATTTTTGGGGCTGCGTCGAGCCCCTCGCCGAGATCTCGGAGGCCGCGCACGCGCACGGCGCGCTCTCGGTCGCGGCGGTCAACGAAGCGCTTTCGCTCGCGCTGCTGCGCGCCCCCGGTGCGTGTGGTGCCGACATCGTGTGCGGCGAGGCGCAGAGCTTTGGGGTCCCGGTGAGCTTTGGCGGGCCGGCCCTCGGCTTTTTGGCGGCGCGGCAGCGACACGTCCGCCAGATGCCGGGGCGGCTGTGCGGTGAGACGCGCGACGAACGCGGACGACGCGGGTACGTCCTCACGCTCTCGACCCGCGAGCAGCACATTCGACGCGAGAAGGCGACGTCAAACATCTGCACCAACCAGGGGCTGTGCCTGCTGATGGCGACGGTCTACCTGGCGTTGCTGGGCCGCCGCGGCCTCCGCGAGCTCGCGGTGCACAACCTATCGAAAGCCGAACACGCCAAGACGCGCGTCCGCGCGACCGAGGGCCTGGAGCTTCTCTTTTCCGCCCCGACCTTCAACGAGTTTGCCGTGCGCGTGCCCGACAGCGGTGCGGCCGCCCTCGAGCGCGCGCTTGAGGCCGGTGCCGTCGGCGGCTTCGACCTCTCCGCGACCCACCCCGAGATCGGGCCCGCAGTCCTCGTGTGTACGACCGAGCTCTGCAGCGCCGGCGCGATCGACCGGACCGTCGCGGCCCTCGCGGGCGCCACGCCGTGAGCGGCAGCCCCGAACGCGTCGGCAACGCGAGCCGCGGCCTCGCGTGGGAAGAGGGGCTCCTGTTCGAGCGAAGCCGCGAAGGGAGAGTGGGCTTTTCGCTCCCGGCCCTCGACGTTGCACGCGCCGACCCGGACGCGCTGCTCGGTGCGGAGGCGGTGCGGGACGACCTGGCCGGCTTTCCCGAGGTCTCCGAGGTCGACGTGATTCGCCACTTCACGCGCCTCTCCACCTGGAACGCCTCGGTCGACCTGGGCCTCTACCCGCTCGGCTCGTGCACGATGAAATACAACCCGAAGCTGAACGAGGCCGTCGCGCGCCTCCCGGGCTTCGCCGCGGGCCATCCCATGCAGCCCGCTCCGCTCTCCCAGGGTTTTCTCGCGCTCTGGTGGGAACTCGAACGGCACCTCGCCGAGGTGAGCGGGATGGACCGCGTGAGTCTCCAGCCGGCGGCCGGTGCGCAGGGCGAGCTCGCCGGAATCATGATGATCCGCGCCTACCACGAGGCGCGTGGGGACGCCCGCTCCAAGGTGCTGATTCCCGACACGGCCCACGGCACCAACCCGGCCAGCGCCGCCCTCAACCACTACGACGTGGTGACGGTGCCGTCGGGCGAGGACGGCATCCTCCACCGCGACGCCGTCGCCGCGGCAATGGCACCCGACGTCGCGGCGCTGATGATCACCAACCCCAACACGCTCGGCCTCTTCGAAAGCGAGATCGGCGAGATCTGCGAGGTCGTCCATCAGGGCGGCGGCCTCGTGTACGGCGACGGCGCCAACCTCAATGCCGTGCTCGGCAAGGCGCGCCCCGGTGACGCCGGCGTCGATGTCATGCACTTCAACCTGCACAAGACCTTTTCGACGCCCCACGGCGGGGGCGGCCCGGGTGCCGGGCCGGTCGGAGTCAAATCGATCCTCGCGCCGCACCTCCCGCTTCCCCGCGTCACCCGTGACGGCGATCGCTTTGCCCTCGAGACCGAGGACGCGGCGTCGATCGGACGACTCCACGGTCATTTTGGCAACGTCGGGATGTTCGTCCGCGCCTACGCCTACTTGTTGGCGCTCGGCGCCGAGGGCCTCGAGCGCATCGCCGAGATGGCGGTGCTCAACGCCAACTACCTCATGGCGCGGCTGCGCGGCGAATGGGCGCTCCCCTACGAGGGGCCCGTGATGCACGAATGCGTCTTTTCCGACCGCGCGCTCGAGCCCACCGGGGTCACCACCCTCGACGTGGCCAAGCGCCTGATCGACTACGGCTATCATCCGCCGACGGTGTACTTCCCGCTCATCGTCCACGGCGCGCTCATGATCGAGCCCACCGAGAGCGAGAGCCTCGAGGGCCTCGACCGCTTTGTCGACGCGATGCACGCGATCTTCGAGGAGGCCAAGCGCGACCCGGATCTGGTGCGCGGCGCGCCCCACCACACCCGCCTCCGACGCCTCGACGAAACCCGCGCCGCCCGCAAGCCGGTGCTGCGCTGGCAGGCCGACGAGCGCTAGCGCGTTCACCCATCGGACCGCCGCGTGGCAGACCCGGTGTGGCCGACGCCATTGGGCACTCTGGTGGCGCTAACGTTCAACGCCCCCGGGAGGCGCCGCGACGTCGCCAGCGTCTGCGCACACCGCCACGCGCGCGTGGGCGAGCGCGCTGCGAGTGTGCTGGCGCTCGAGAAGCAGATATCCGACGGCGTTACACAGCGCGAACAGGAGCCCGGCGACCGCGAGGCGCCAGCCCATCCCACGGCGAGCCGCCGGACCCAGCCGCCGCCCGCAATGCGGGCACCGGGCCACTCGAACGCGTTCCTCCAGCTCCACACCGGTTCAACGCGGCGGAGCCGGTTTTCGTCACAAGGGCGGGTGGCGGCCAACGCCTGCGACAGCGCCTGGAAAGCTGGGTGATGCGCGTCCGAACGCCGCTAGATCGCCTCGGTGTCGGCGTCCTCTTCCACAAAGACCGCGTCGGTCATCCAGCAGCCGTTGCAGGCTCCGTCGCTCTGCTTGGAGAGCACGAAGAGGTAGACACCGACGGCGCCATCGCGGACGACGGTGACTCGCTGCCGCGCCCCACCCCCCTCGATCTCCACCGGCTGCGCGTGAACGGAGTCGAAGCCGAGCAGCAGCTCGTAGGGCCCGTCGTGGATCATCCCGGCAAAGCGCTCGAGGGGGCCGGTGTTGCGCTGGTTGCCCGGCGAGGCGAAGCGGAACGCCACCTCGATGCCGGCGTCGGCTTCGTCGTTGTGGCGCAGCGCCTCGAGTTGGGCAGCCACCACCTCCCCCGGCCCGAGCGTCGGATCCGGGCCTGCTCTCCGCCAGGCCCCCGCGGTCGACAGCGCGTCGCAGCCGAGGCCCGCCAGCAGCGCGCAGGCCGCGAGCCCAGCGATCGCCGCCGAGAGCCGCAACCGTTTTTGCACCGAGTCGACCGAAACCCAAAGTCGCACGAGACCGAGGATAGCTGGGCGCGTTTTCGAACCAAAGCCGCCCGCGTCGGCGTGCGCTTTTCAGCACGCGCGCCACACTCCGGACACCCCCCGCATCGCCGTCGGAGGGTTCGCCTTGCCGCTCACACTCGACCTCAAGCGCTTCGATCTCGACCCCGACCGCGGCTTTCTTCCTGCGGAGGATCCGCTCGCGGAGCTTCCCTCCCGCTACGCGGGTTGGGACGAACTCGGCCGGGAGCTCGGCGCTCTGCTCCTCAGCGGACGCGCGCGCCAGACCCTGGAGCAGCTCCCCGAGCTCGAGATCGATCCGCTCGCCGAGGACCCTCGCGCCCTGCGTCGCGTGATGCTGCTCTTCTCCTATTTCGGACACGCGTACGTCTGGGGCGAGCCCGAGCCGGCCCAGCGTCTTCCGCGCTCCATCGCGGTGCCGTGGGCTGCCGCCGCGGCGCGCGTGGGGCGACCGCCGGTGCTCTCCTATGCGTCCTACGCCCTCGACAATTGGCGGCGCTTCGATTCGGCGGGAGACGTCGGCGTCGACAACATCGCCCTCCTGCAGAACTTCCTGGGCGGGGCGGACGAAGACTGGTTCATCGCCATCCACATCGAGATCGAATTTCGCGCGGCGCCGATTCTGCGCGAGGTAGGCCCCCTGATCGATGCAGCGCAGCGCGGCGACGTGGCCGCGATCGCCCGCGGGCTGCGCGCCTGCGCGAAGGCCCTCGAGGGCATCGTCGGCGTGCTGCAACGCATGCCCGAGCACTGCGACCCCTACATCTACTACCACCGCGTGCGACCCTACATTCACGGATGGCGCGACCACCCCGCGCTCCCCGACGGAGTCGTCTACGAAGGCGTTCCAGGGTGGGCCGGCGCAGGACAGCGGTTTCGCGGAGAGACCGGTGCCCAGAGCGGCATCGTGCCGACGCTCGACGCGCTCTTCGGCCTGGAGCACGCCGACGACCCGTTGCGCGCCTACCTCCTCGAGATGCGCGACTACATGCCGCCCGGTCACCGGCACTTTGTCGAGACGGTCGAGGCACACAGCGTGTTGCGGCGCTGCCTACAGCCCGAGAAGCCGAGCTCCGAGGCACGCGAGCTCTACGACGAATGCCTCCAATGGCTCGAGGCGTTCCGGACCCAGCACCTGGAGTTCGCGGCCTCGTACATCTTTCGCCAAAGCCAGTCGGACCCCTCCAACCCGAACGCCGTGGGAACCGGCGGAACGCCCTTCATGCCCTACCTGCGCAAGCACCGCGATGAGACGGCGCGGGGGCGTCTGGGCGAAAAGCCGCCGACCCGCTAGCCCACCAACGCGCTCGCGGTACCATCGCGGCTCTCGATGGCCGCTCCCAGCCGATCCTTCCAACACGATCCCTTCTCGAAGCCCGTGCGCCTTGTCGCCTCCGGGCTCGCCTACGGCGTGATCAAGCCGCTGCTCTGGCTGGCCGACCGCGTCGGCTACGGCGAGCGTCTTTGGTCAAAGATTGGCGCCAAGCTGCGCGACCAGCTGCTCGAGGGTCACGATTTCGGCGACTACCGGCCGACCGCCCACGACGTCGTGATCTGCACCTACCCGAAGTGCGGAACCAACTGGGCGATGCAGATCGCCCACCAGATCGCGACGCGAGGCGCCGGCGACTTCGCCAGCATTCACGATGTGATCCCGTGGCCCGATTGGGCGCGCCAAGAGCTGGTGATTGCGCTCGACGACGACGGCCCGCTCAAAGCCTCCCCCACCGGCCTCCGTGTCATCAAGACCCATCTCGAGTGGAGTCGGGTCCCGTACAGCCCCGACGCGCGCTACATCTGCATCCTCCGCGATCCCAAGGATGCCTTCGTCTCCAGCTACCACTTTATCCGCGACGTCTTTTTTGGCCCGCTGATGCCCCCCGTCCGGACCTGGCTGCGGCTGTTTTGTTCCGATTCCTTCCCCTCGGTCTGGTCCGAGCACCTCGACAGCTATTGGAAGGACCGCGGGAAGCCGAACCTGCTGATCCTCACATTTGAGGAGATGAAGGCGGATCTCGAGGGCGCGGTGCGACGGTTCGCCGATTTCATGGACGTGAAGCTCAGCGACGCGGAATTTGCCGCGGTCTGTGAAAAGAGCTCCTTTGCGTACATGAAGGCGAATGATGAGAAATTCCGTCCGCCCGCGATCACTCCCTTCTCCTCGCGGAACCGCCAGATGATCCGGCGCGGCGCGAGCGGGGGATCCTCCGAGTTGCTCTCGTCGGAACAGCAGACCGGGATCGACGCCTTCTTCCGAAGCGACCTGCAACAGCGCGGGAGCGACTTTCCCTACGACGAGACCTGGGGCGCCCCCGAGCTCATGCACTGACGAGCCCCGCGCGGCGCGAGGGCGTCTGCGCTGGCGGCCGCCACCGGCCTGCAGCCGTGGGGCGCGCCCCCACGCGCGACCTCGGATGCCCCCGTGAGCCGCGTCAGAACGCTCAACCCCAGCGCGGGGAGCGCCGATTGAGGGACGGGGTGCGTCCGGCACCCGACCTCGAGGTGCGACATGGTGGGACGCCCGGCGATCCGCGGAGCTCTGACGACGGCCCTGGTGGTGATGTTCGCCGCCCAGCTGGTGGGGTGCGGCACCCTGCTCTACCCCGAACGGCGCGGGCAGCCGGCCGGGAAATACGACACCGACATCGTGCTCCTCGACGCCGCCGGCCTTCTCGTGGGCATCGTGCCCGGTGTGATCGCCTTCGCGGTCGACCTCACGACCGGCGCGATCTATCTGCCGGAGGGGCAACGGAGCCGCACCCGCTCGATCTTTGGCGAGGTCGACATCGAACGGGTCCCGCTCGAGGGCAACACCCTCGGCGACATCGAGGCGGCGCTCCGCGACCACTCGGGAGTGAGCGTCGATCTTGGCGCGCCCGGGGTCCGGTTCACCCGACCCGCCGCGGGCGAGGATGTCGAAGCAATGCTGCGCGAGTGGAACCGTCTGGCCCAGGCCCGCCGCGTCGCCGCCAAGGCCCCGCTCCGCCCCGGGTTCTACTAAACGGAATCCCTCAACCGACCGGCCCTCTTGGTCGATAGAACTGCGTACGGCATCGGGGGGAGAGACCATGCGTTGGGCGATCGCATTCGCGTTGATGACCGCACCGCTCGCCGGCTGGGCCGGCGGCGAGGGCCCCGGCACCCCGCTTTCGATCGAGACCGGCTTTGGCTTTACCGCCGACCCCGACTCGTTTCTCTTGAGCATCGCGCTCCCTTGGGAGATCACCAACGAGATCTCGGTGGGGCCGGTCGTGCAGCTCGGCCTCGATGACGACTACACGATCGTCGCGCCGACGATGAACGCGCGGTACACCTTCGACTTCTCCACCAGCGATCACAACGAGTTCCGCCGGATCCGCCCGAGCGTCGAGTTTGGCACCGGCTTCGCCTACGCGAAGCTCGACGACGTGCCGTCGTTCATCGACGACGACGACATCGAGTTCATGATGAACTTTGGTCTCGGTGCCGACTACCAGATTTCCCGCTCCTGGGCGATCGGGAGCCGGATGCGCTTCAACATCATCCCCGGCGACCTGTTTGGCGAGAACTTCATCTACTCGTGGGAAGTCGCGGGGCTTCGCTACCAGTTCTAGCGACGCGTCACCCCGTTTTCGCGCTGCGTCGCGATGCGCGGACGCCCACCAGCACGAGCGCGCCGACGATGGCCCCGAGCTGGAACCGCTCCCCGGGCTCGGGCACGACGAACGCCAACGCGGCGGTCGAGGGCGGGCCGGTCTGATTCCACCAGACCGTGTAGTCGCCGGCGGCGAGCGGCGGTGTGAAGCCGATCGCGCCCGCGAGGGCGCCGGCCGCCGGCAGGACGTCGGCGTCGACATCGCCCTCGCCGTAGACGACACCGCCGAGCAGGTCACCCGCGGTGGCGGAACCGGCGTCCACGCTAAATGTAGTCCCCGCCTGAATCCCCAAAAAGGCCAGGTTGCCGGGATCGGCCACGAACTCGTCGACGACGAGCGCCGTCAGCGCGCGACCCGCCGGGATCGTGATCGTGGCGTAGTCGAGGTCGCGTCCCAAGGCATCCCCTTGTTGGGTGGCCCGGATGGTGTTGTCGCCAAGGCCGAGCACAAAAGGCGTCGGGTTGAGCCGGTCGTCGGAGAGGTCGCCGTCGAAGCGCTCATCGTGGGTGATCACGAGCGCGGGGGTCAAAAAGTCGATGATCTCGGCGAGGGCGACGTTCGACGTTAGGCCCACGTTGTCCTCCCTGAGGCCGGGGAAGGTGGGCGTGTTCAGAAAGCTCACCAGGTCGTTGATCTCTTCGTCGTTGGTGAAACCGTCGCCATCGGAATCCAGGCCACCCAGCCCCAGGATCGCGGCGGAGGTGAGATTGGTGCCCCCGACCGCGATTCCGTAGGGGTTGCGTTCACCGCCGCCGCTAAAGCTGTAGTGGCAGACCCCGCAGTGGTCCTCGTTGCTGGGAAGGGTCTCGATGGTCGACCCGACGGCGTCGGGATAGGCGACAAAGAAGTTGTCTCGGACCACGGGAAAGGCCCCGCCCTTTAGGGCGCCCAGGCCCGTGGCGAGACCGACCAGGAAGAGCAAGAACCCCTGCCTTCGCATCGAGTGTTGAGTGCGCAAGCCCCCCCCTCGGCGTGGGCGCGACATCCGTTTGGCGACCGGAGTCTACACCGCGCCTCTGATGGATCGGTTCCGCCGCGCACAACGGGTTCTCGACCCGCTCGATTTCGCTATGAAGTCTGCCCGATGACTGGCATCCGGAGCACAATATCGCCGGGGTGACTGCGGGCAACGCGTCGAGTGGTCAAGGGTGGGCCGTCTTTGTCGCGGTCGCGCTCTCCTTCGGGGCACTCGGGGCGACGGCGCAGGACCTCCCGGGTACCGAGGAGGTCGAGGAGGCGCGGGCAGCGACCGCCGCGCAGCGCGCCCAGCTCTCGGAACAATTGCAGGCGCTGGAGCGCAGCCTCGCCGAGGCCGGCGAGGACGGCGTGTTGGCCGATGAGCTGCGCCGCGAGATCGAGCTCATCGAGCGGATCGACCGCATCCAAGCCGACCAGCAGGCTGCAATCCATCAGGCGGACCGCCTGGCGCGGGCCCACGAGGAGGTGGAGCGCAAGCTTGCGGCGGGCCCCGCCGAGCATCTGAGCGGCGAGCCGCCCTACCGGATCGACGTCCTGGACGCGGTGTGGGGCGCGCTCGAGGCGCAACGCCAACGCCTCACCCTGCTCGAGGCGGCGGTCGAGCGCGCGGCGGCGGAGCTCGACAGCGCGCGACGGCGCTTGGAAGCCCAGGAGCGGGAACGGCGCGCCGCCAAGCAGAAGATGAGCGACGCCGAGCGCCTCGACGACGAGGCGGAGCGCGCGCGCCGGCGGCGCGACCTCCGCCACGAGGAGCTCGAGAGCCAGCTCGCCGCCTCCCGACGCGAGCTGTCCGAGCTCCAGGTCGAGAACGCCAGGCGCTCGCTCGCGGTCCAGGCGGGCACGGCGGCGGTGGTGAACCAAACGGTCGCGTGGGTCGAAACGCAACTCGCGGTCTCGCCCGAGGATCTCGAGGCGCCCCTCCAAGAAATCGAGCGGGCGCGCTTCGACCTCGGCCGGGCCCTCGGCCGCGCCAAGAACGAGCTCGCCGCCGCGGAGCAACACTTCGCGGCCACAGAGGCGCGCGCGACCGAAGCCGAGGCACCCTCCGAGACGATCGCCGCGGAGCTCGACGCCCGCCAGCAGGAGCAGCGGGGCGCGTTGCGACGCGTCGAGTTTCTCGAGCGCAAACAGGCCCGGCTCGACACCGTCGAAGAGTGGTGGAGACGCCGCTTCCGCGTGCTCTCGGGAGCGGTCTCGAACACCCAACTCCGAGCCTGGAAGCAGGAGCTCGCCGTCCTGCTGGACGAGTGGCAACGCGCTCGCCGGCTGGAGGACACGCGGCTCTCTGAGCTTCGCAACGAAGACGAAGCGCTCCGCCGCGAGCTCGAGACGGCCCGCGCCGCCCGCGCACCGCGGGCGCGTTGGCTCGCCGAGCGGCAACGCCAGCTCGAAGCGGTCGTCGGCCTCTACGCTTCCGAGATCCAAGACGTCGCGCAGAGTGCGCGCCTTCTCGAACGGACGCTTCGCGAGATCGAGCGGCGCGACACGGGCCTGAGCCTGGCCGAACAGATCGCGTGGTTCGCCGAGCGCGGCCGCGCGCTGTGGCGAACTGAACTCACCGCCATCGACGACCGCCCGATCACGGCCGGGAAGATCGCGATGGCGCTCGTCCTGCTGGTGGCGGGGTTTTGGTTCTCACGCCGCCTCGCGCGGCTCCTCGGGCGGGCCCTCCGGAGACGCGCGCACTTCGAGGAGGGCGCGGCCGCCGCGTTCCAGAGCCTTCTCTTCTACGTCCTCGTCATCGCTTTTCTGCTCATCGCGCTCAACACCGCCAACATCCCGCTCACCGTCTTTACAATCGCCGGCGGTGCGCTCGCGATCGGCATCGGCTTCGGCAGCCAGAACGTCGTGAACAACTTCATCAGCGGGCTGATCCTGCTGGTCGAGCGGCCGATCAAGGTCGGCGACCTGGTGCACGTGGAAGGAACCGAGGGTTGGATCGACAACATCGGCGCCCGCAGCACCCTCGTCCGGACCTTTGACAACACGAACATCATCGTTCCCAACAGCAAATTCCTCGAGACCAACGTGGTCAACTGGACGCTGGTCGACCCCATCGTCCGCACCCACGTCGACGTCGGCGTCGCCTACGGCTCGGAGCTCCGCGAGGTGGCCCGCATCCTCGACCACGCCGTCCGCGAGCACGGCCAGGTGCTCGGCGACCCCGAGCCCTTTGTCCGCTTTATGGACTTTGGCGAGAGCGCGCTCCAGTTCCGCACCTACTTCTGGCTCCGCATGGGCCGCGGCACCGACCGCCTCCGCATCCAAAGCGACCTGCGCTTCCGCATCGACCACCTGTTCCGCGAGGCCGGCATCGAGATCGCGTTCCCGCAGCGCGACCTTCACCTGCGCAACGCCTCGCCTGTGCGGGTCGAGATGGTCGCGCCGGCCGAGCGCCCGCGTGCCAGCCGACCCGGCGCTCCCGCGAACGATCCCTAGCTCGAAGCCCGCGGCGCCTCGAAGCACGCGCCCCCACGTTGAAGAGCAAGGACGCTATACAATCTCTGCTTGAGCCAGCTTGCGGCATGGCCGGAAAGACTGGCGAGGAGATGCAAAAGCACATGAAGTCGATGTTGAAGAGGATGCGCTCGTCGAAGAATCCGATGGAGCCATAGGCGGTGTGGAAGCTCGCTGCCGCCGGCGGCCTGGCGGCCGGCCTGCTCCTGGCGGAGCGCGCGTCGGCCCAGCTCAGCGAGGTGGACCTGGTGCCCGGGTCGGGGGACGCCAAGGTCACGCTCGACGCGGCGACCGGGCTCTCCTGGCTCGACCTCCCGGAGACCACGAATCTCTCGGTCCCCGAAATCCTGAGCGGTGCGGGCGGCTGGGTGGAGGACGGCTGGCGCTACGCGACCGCCCCCGAGATCTGCGCGCTGTTCGCGGCGTATGCGCTGGCGGTCCCGGACTGTGGCAGCGCGCAGGGCGGGCTGACCACGGGGGACGTGCTGAGCGCGATCCAGGGATTCCTGGGGCTCACGGCCGACGGGGGCGTGCTGGGCTCACGCGTCACCAACGGCTTCTACGAAGACTCCGGCGACCCGACACTGGTTGGCGTGGCGCTCCTGACCTACTCCGTCTCCTTCAACTGGAGCGGGTCGCTCGTGCAAAGCGACGCTTCGCTCCCAAATGCGTTCCCCAACGTCGGCCACTGGTTGGTCGTGCCGGAGCCCTCAGGCGAACTCGTTCAGATCGCTGCGCTTGGTTTCGTGATCCTGCTGGCCCGACGGTCCCGGCACCGGAACACCTGCGCCAGCCCCCCTCCCCCGCCGCTCTGAAGGCCTCCCAGTTCGTGAAACTGCTCTTGCTCCTCACGCAACGTTCTCAGAATGCGATCCGGGAGGATCTCCGTTTCGACGGATCACCGAAAATGTGCCACGATTGGTGACTATTTAATCGGAGGCATGCCATGGACCAGGCCAAGGTCATCGCGAACCGCGCTGCGGCAGATACGGACACCGATTCGGGGGCGTTCGTGCCTTCGCTGCAGCTTACCGAGGGCCAGCCGCCGCCCATCGCCGCCAATGGTGGCCTCTCCTACATGTCGTTCGACCGGGACGGGGATGCCGGAACGGCAGCGGCAATGGATGCGGCGCTCGAGCAGATCGCCAAGGGCGAGGGCGAAGCGCTGATCGAGATGCTCGAGAACGCTCCCCCCGGCCCCATCGAGACCAGGTGGGGCCTCGGGTTCCGCAGCTACGCGGAGTGCCTGGACCACATTCGGGCGAGCAACATCGAAGTTCCGGAAGGCGGTGTGGCGCTTCCGCTGCGTTACACGGTCTTCGAGCAGCCCTCCTACTCCATCGTGTCGTCCAACGCGCTCTGGCGCGACCCGGCGCGCGCGGCCGAGGCCAAGGCGTTCCGCAAGGAAGAGGACGAGATCGGCCGGCGCGGCCTCTACTTCCCGCAGGTGTTGCGCGACGCCCGGCGGGTGGAGGAGTACTACCCGGGTCTCTCCCCCAATAGCCCCGAGTGCATGGACAAGCTCGGCGTCTCGCTGGCGCACTGCGAGTCCAGGTGCCAAAACTTCTACGACGCGGCCGAGGTGGAGCGCGTGTTCTACCCGGAGATCGAGAAGCTCCTCTTGGAGTTCTTCCCGGGCGCGACCGACGCGCTCGTGTACAACCACGACGTGTTCGACAAGGACTACCAGGGCGACCGCACGGAAGACCAGGACAACAAGAACCCTGGGGTGAACAACTTCTACGCCAACATCGTGCACAACGACCTGAACGACAACAGCGGCCGCGTGCGCTGCCGCGAGCTGCTCACGAAGAACCTGCGCAACTTCGGCCGCGAGCAGCACTACACCGGGGCGGAAGCCGACGCGAAGATGTCGCGGCGGTTCATGTCGATCAATCTCGCCAAGCCGATGGAGACTGTGCGCCAGAATCCGTTCGTGCTCTGCGCCTGGCCGTCCTTCGCCGACCAGCCCTACATCAACAATTACCGCATCTATGACGACCGCGTCGGCGAGACGACCCGCTTCACCTATCGCCCGGAGCATGAGTGGTACTGGTTCCCGCAGCAGAAGCCGAACGAGG
>CAJIBI010000030.1_pt1 | contig 17604 bp, 22 predicted proteins | sample 9199321 | NCBI WGS metagenome assembly CAJIBI01 (sample SAMEA7708294, study PRJEB35096) | sediment metagenome | biome: marine neritic benthic zone biome [ENVO:01000025]; feature: sediment [ENVO:00002007]; material: shallow marine sediment [ENVO:03000034] sea grass bed [ENVO_01000059] ... | reverse complement strand
CCCGGCGTCGATTGCGGCCAGTAGCGGCGCGGGCTCCGTCTTTTAGAACCCGGTCTTCTTGGGCGCCGCGCCGGTCTTGGTGTCCGGCGGCGGCATCGAGAACACGTTGTCAACCACCGTATAGTCGCGGTAGCCGAGGCGCGCGACCGGGCGGATCTTGAGCACGTCGACAAAGCCGTCGCGCAAGAATTCGTCGCGGATGTGGACGCCCACCACCTGCCCAAACACCACGCCGTGGCTTTGGTTGGGATGCGGGCTCTCGAACTCGACGCTCTTGAGATAGCGGCACTCGAGGTGGGCGGGCGCCTCCGCCACGCGGGGAGGCTTCACGAGCGTGGACGGCTCCGGGGTGAGGCCCGCGAGCGCCATCTCGTCTACGCCGCGCTCCACGTGGGAGGAGGTGCGGTTCATCTGCTCGCGGAGCGCCTCGGAGACGATGTTGCAGACGAACTCGCCGGTCTCCTCGGCGTTGCGGCGGGAGTGCTTCTGGGGGTCGTCGGGCAGCCCGCTGGACGAGAACATCACGATACAGGGGTCGTAACAGACCGCGTTGAAGAAGCTGTAGGGCGCGAGGTTGACGCGACCCTCGCGGTCGAGGGTGCTGATCCACCCGATCGGTCGGGGGATGACCAGCGATTTGAAGGGATCGTGCGGGAGGCCGTGGCTGCCCTTGGCGTCGGGCTCATAAAACATGGCGGAAGCGTACCCGCTTCCGCCAGCGGGGCCCACGGCCCTCGGCTGCGCTTCGGCTTCGGGGTGGGCGCAGCTCCGATAGACTTCCCGCGATGGCGACCATCCGCGCGGCGGGGCCCGGCGATCTCGAGGGAGTGATCGCCCTGCTCAAGACCTTTCCCGACGATCCCGAGCTGCACGAGATCGACTGGGACGACGGCCGGCGCGTCTATGGCGACCTCCTGGGCGGGGAGAAAGGCAGCATCTTCGTCGCGGAGGACGACGGCGCGATCGTGGGCGTAATCACGCTGGGCGTTTCCACCGCGATGCGTTTTGGCGGGCCCTACGCGATGATCGAGGAGTTCCTGATCGCGGAGGGCCAACGGGGAAAGGGATTGGCGCGGCCGCTCCTGGGCGCCGCAATCGAGGAGGCGCGGCGGCGCGGGTGCCGCGAGCTCCAGGTGAATGGGCCGAGCCCCGAAGGCAAGCCCGTGTATTGCCGCAACGGCTTTCACGACGCCGGGTCGCACTACAAGATCTGGCTCTGAGACGAAAGGAAATCGGATGTCCTCTGGCCTGGTCTTGGTCGATATCCAGAACGACTACTTCAAGGGCGGCGCGATGGAGCTCGTCGAGATGGAGCGCGCCGCCGCCGAAGCCGCGGGGCTGCTCGCCGCGTTCCGCGACGCCGGAAGCGGGGTCTACTTCGTACAGCATCTCTCCCTGCAGCCGAACGCGCCCTTTTTTGTACCGGACACCGAGGGGGTCGAGATTCACGCTTCGATTGCGCCGCGCGCCGGGGAATCGATCACCCAAAAGCACTTTCCGAACTCCTTTCGCGAGACCGGCCTCGCCGAGCGGCTCCGGGCCGACGTTGTCGACGAGCTGGTGATCTGCGGGGCGATGAGCCACATGTGCATCGATGCGACCACGCGTGCGGCCTTCGACCTGGGCTTTACCTGCAGCGTGGCCAGCGATGCCTGTGCGACGCGCGACCTGTCGTTTGAAGAGCGGACGATTCCCGCCGCCGAAGTGCACGCCGCCTTCATGGCCGCGCTCTCGGCGCCCTACGCCAAGGTGGCGCCGGCCCAGGCGCTGCGGCCGCGCTAGAGCGCGGCCCGGCCCCGGGGAGGGCGGGCGAGGTCAGCCGCGCCCTCTGGGATAGCGGGCGGGCCGCCAGCTGTGGAGCACGCGGCGGGCGTAGACCTGGGTCTCTTTTGGAATGCGGCCCGCGGCCACGCGGGTGGGACCGGCGTTATAGGCCATGAGGGCCATCCGCCAGGTGCCGAAGCGGTCGTAGAGCTCGCGCAGGTAGCGCGTGCCGGCCAGAATGTTTTCGCGCGGATCAAACGGGCAGCCCACGCCGAGCGCGCGCGCCGTGGCGGGCATGAGCTGCATCAACCCCTGCGCGCCGCGGTGCGACACCGCGTGCACGTCGAAGTTGCTCTCGTGGCGGATGACACTGCGGATCAGCCGCCGCTCCACGCCGTAGCGGAGCCCGGCATCGCGGATCGCGCGGCGCACCCGCTCGCGACGGGCCGAAGCGCTGCGGCTCCATGCCCCGCGTTCGCAGGGGTCATCGGAGAGCGCCGCAGCCGCCGGACGCCGCGGGTACGCAGCGCGACGGCGCGGCGTCGGCAGCGAACCCTCGGGCGCCGGGTGCGCCAACAACGCGCGTAGCGCAGCGACACGGCGCTCGACCGCGGGGTCGGCCTCCGCCGGGCCGGCAAGTGCCGAAGTCACCCCCATCAAGGCCAACGCGCACACCCGGTGGATCGACTGCGTCCGCATGCCTCTACCCTCAGCCGGCCGCAGCCCCGAGCCCCGCAATCGCGCGGAGGTCGAAGAGCATCTCGAACCCCACCTCGCGTCCGTCCTGGCGCAGACCGGACACCAATTCAATCTGCACCCCGCCGTCTGCGGCGGGTCGGTAGCGGCCGCGCAACTCGCGATAGGCGTCGTGCGGTTCGCCGGCCTGCCCGAGCGCCCGCGCGATCCCTCCAAAGAGGCCCGCGTCGAGGTTGCGCGGGACCACCATCATGATCTCGGCGCCCTCGCCAAAGCGCTGCTCTGCCACCTGCACGACGGCGCGCAGGGCGGGCTCCCCGCTGTAGTCGCGCGCGCGCGGTGAAAAGATCGGCTCGACGGCCGCCTCTTGCAGCTGGTTCTGCGCGAGGTCCCAGGCGCCGACGATGCGCCGCCCGCGCACCACCACAAAGCGCGCGCCGAGCCGCTCCATGGCGCGCGCGTATTCCAAAAAGGAGGGGAATCGATCGTAGCTGCAGTGCAGCGCCGGGAAGGACCCGTTCCCTTCGAGGAGGGCACGACCGGTGCGGAGGTCGGCTGCCTCGATCGCGATCGGTTCGGCGCGCCGCGGAGCGGCGTCGCGCGCAGTGAGCGCGCGCGGTTGCACCGCCACAGCGGCCTCGAGCGGTGCACCCTCGGTCGCTGTGGAGAGGGCCGTCCACGCCAGGTACGCGGCGACCCACACGACCACGACGCAGCGGCATACGACGGAGAGAAAGACGCGTCCCGGGGTCATTGGGGACCCAGGGTCCGCTCGTACAGGCCGAGCATCCGCCGCAACAACACGGCCGACTCCGCGAGCGCCTCTCCGGAGCCGCCCGAACCGCCGGCCGTGGCGCCGTCCGGTGCCGTGTCCGCGCGGGGCAGCGCGGCCTCCAGCTCGGGCTCGCTGGGCTCCGCCTCCGCGACGGGCGCCTCGGCCTCGACGACGCTCGGCGCCGCTTGCGCTGCGGCCGGCGGCGCCGCGCGCTCCACCGCGGCGCGCGCGGCGGGCTCGAGGGCCGCGGCCAGCTCGTCGCCCAGCTCGGCGGCGACCAGCGCCACCGTGCGGGACACCGGCGTCTCCGCGGCGCGCACCAGATCTTGCGGCTCGACATTGCGCACCGCCCACAACGCGGCGGCTCCGATCAAGCCGAGCGTCACCACAAAGCTGAACAAGGCGCGGATCATTGCTCCTCTCCTTGTGCGTCGAGCTCGTACGCGAGCTGGATGTCGTGGACACCGGCGCCGTGGGCGGCCGAGATCACGTCGGAGAGCGCCGAGCTTTCCGCGCGGATCAGTACCGCCGGAGGTGGCGCTTCCTGAAGACGCGAAGCGAGCTCGCCCAACGTGAGCGCTTCGTCTCCCAAAAAGAACTCGGGCCCGGCACCGGCGGTGCGAATCGTGATGGTCTCGGCGTCGAGGCCGGCGCCCGTGTCGTCTTGGGTGGGCGCGCTCGGGAGCTCAATCTCCACCGCGTGGTCGCGCTGAAAGCGCGCACCCACCAGGGCGAGCGTCAAGCAGAAGAGCAGACACGCAAGCACGTCGATGAAGTAGAGCCCCGAGCGCGGAAGGGGGAGGGAGCCGCTCATGTCGCCGCCTCGAGCCCCGGCCCGGCGTCGCGGATCCAGACCCCGACCAACGCGATCCCAAAGCCCAGAAAACTGCTGCGCAGCGCCGTACCCAGGGCGTGGAGCAGAGGCCCCGGCTCCATGTCTTCGGGGGAGATGCCGGCAAAGCCGCGCACCATGCCGCTGATGGTGCCGAGCATCCCGAGCAACAGGGCCGACTCCACCGCCGGCTCGAGCCAACGAGGTGTCGTGGCCCCCGGCAGCCCGGCGGCTCGCGCGGCGAGCCGCTCCGCGAGGAGCGCGATCACCCCCACCGCGAGCACCAGCTGAGGGATCAGCACCCAGCCCACCGCCGTGTGGGCGGCCGCGAGCCCGGCCCCGGTGAGCGCGAACGCCGTCACCGGGCCGACGCCGAGCGCCAGCGCGGCGACGACGGGTGTTGCGAGCAACAGCGCGAGGCCGACGCCGACGAGTCCAACCCGCATCAGCGTCGCCCCTCCGCGAGCTCGCTCGGCCCAATCGGGCCGCCGGCCGTGTCCATCGGCCGGAGCGAGCTGCGTCGCTCCCAGGAGCGCGGAGCCCGGCGGCCCGTGGCACGCGGCGGGTTCATGCGCTCCAGTTCCTGGCGCACGCGCCGCAGCTCGAGGTCGAAGCCGCTCGCGGCCAGTACCGACTCGGCGAGGACCGCAGGGTATTCGTCGAGCGAGCGCCCGACCAAACGCCAGCCCACCATCTCGGACCGCGTCGCGCGCAGGTCGGGATCACAAGAGGTGAGGTAGGCCTCGCGCTGCAGCACCTCGAAGAGGGTCTCGTCCTGCGCCGCTCGCGGGCGGCCGCGCAGGAACGCCTGCAGCGCCTCGATCTTCCAATCGCGATGCTCCACCCGCCAGTCGCGGCAGGCGTCGGAGTCGGCCGAGCTGGGGGTGGCAAAGCTCGTCGTACAAAGCAGCGCAGCACCAACGGCTGCGGCGGCGACGTGGGTAGGGCGGGTCATCGCAATCCTCCTGCGTCTCGGTGAGCGCCGTCGGCGAAGAACTCGAGCCGGTCGAGCGAATACTTGTCCGAGACGCTGAGCGTGCGGGCGCCGTCGGGGAGCCCGAGGGTGCGGTGCACGAGGTGGTTGAGGTCGTCCCAATTGGCGCTCTCGTCTTCGCCCGACAACAGCGCGCCGAGCGTCGTCGTGTTGCCGTCGGCAAAGAGCTGATCCAGCCGGTCCGCCAGCCGGCGCTCGATCAACACGTCGAGCAGGTGACGTACCGAACGCCGCTCGGCGTGGAGTTGGCTCGAGCGCGCCTGCACGCGGGCGTAGAGCCCCTCCACCTTGCGGGCGAACGCGATGGCCCCTTCCGGGCCCATTTCGGGAATCGGGATCTCGAGGCCGCCCTGGAGCGACCAGCTCGCCCGGAGTACCGAGCCCACCGAGGACGCCTCGCTGTCGCGCCCGAGTCGTTTGGCGAGCTCCCCCGCGCCGGTCGCGATGCCCTGGTAGTGGTCGGCAAAGAATTCGCGGCGTTCCTTGGGGCTGTACCCCGGACGTTTGGCGACCTCGGCGATGCGGGCGAGCTCACGGGCGTCGCCGCGCATCCGCATGACCGATTCCTCGACGGAGATGAGACCCGCGTGTTGCTCGTCGAGCCGCGCCGCGTAGGCCTCGATGTAGTCGACCAAGGCTTCGGCGGCCTGCTCTTCGGTGCGCGCGCCCTCGATGGCATCGCGCGAGGACTCGAGCTTCCGGTCGAAGCGCTCGACTTCGGTCGCGACGCGTTGGTCGCGCTCGCGAATCTCCTCTTGGGTTTCGAGGATCCGTCCCATCAACTCCGGGATGAGCTCGATGGCGCGTTCGCGGCCGCGCTCGGCCGCGGCCGGGCCGGCGGCGATCGCGACGGCCACGACCAGACAGACAGCACCACGCATCACGCACCCCCCGCAGCGGTGGTTTGAAGGAGCCGCCGCACCGAGGCGGGCAGCCGATAGGGCGGCAGCGCCTCGCCGCGCGCGATTGCGCCCAGCGCGAGCAGCGTGTTGATCCCCGGCTCGGAGCGCCCGAGCTGTCGCTGCAGGGCCTCGAGCCGCCGCGTGCAGCGCCGAAACGCCGCGAGGTTGCCGCCGCGCAGCCACGCGGTGCATTCGCCGACGCGGATGCGCACGGCCGCCTCGGGTTGATCGCAGCGCTCCGCTTCTTCCGCCGCTGCGCGCAACCGGTCCGCCGCCAGCAGGTAGTTCCCGCCCGCGTAGAGACCCATGCCCGCTTCGACCTCCCGCTCAACGAACCCGGCGGCGGCCGGTGCCGGCGGCGGCCCCGTGGCGCACGCCATCGCAAACACCGCGAACACGGTGAGGAGGCAAAGGGCTGCGGCCACCCCCCCGGCCGCAGCCCCGGTCGGGCGCCCCCGTCGTTCATTGGTTGTCCCACGCTGCAGTGTGGGTCCGCCCGACTCATGCATTGCTTCTCCTCCTCGCCGCTTGCCGCGCTCGAGTTTCCTCCCCCACCCCTCGACACGGCGTGGGAGGAGCGCGGTCAACACCGCGCCTCGGGGCAAACGCGAAGCGCCCGGTGGAGGGCCGGGCGCCCGGATCGCGCAGACCGCCTTAAAGGCGAACGCCCGGCCGAGGCCGGGCGCTGCGCGACGCGGGGGGTGGGTTAGCCGAGGTCAGTTGCCGCCGGCGCCTCCGTTGGCAGGCGCGCCCGGTTCAAACACGATGGGTCGAACGGTGTCGTCGGCAGGCGCCGCGGAGCTCGTCGCGACGCTGATGGCGGCGACGCCGAGGAGCACGGCGATGAGCAGCGCGGCACCGCGGCGCATCGCTTCGCGGATCCAGCGCGCCGGGCCCTTCTTCCAAAAAGGCCGCTCTTCTACCGCACCGGCCCATTCGGCTTCGCAGAGATAGCTGGCGAGGTCGTTTTTCATATTGTCGTCCATTCCTTTGCGTGCGCTGGCGAGTTCGGCGATCCAGTACTCGGCGCGGCGCGCGTCGCCAGCTTCGAGCGCAAGCTGGGCGAGGTTCACAAACGGGAAGTACAGGCCCGCGTCGAGCACGGCGGCGCGACGGAAGGCCGACTCCGCCCGCTCGAGGAAGTCCGGGAGCGGGCCGCTGGAATCGGGGCCGCGGTCCCAATAGGTCTGCCCGCGCGCGTTCCACAGCAGTGCACGCAAGCGCCGCGCTTCGGCCAGCGTGAGCCCTTCTCGCAGCGTGGCGTCGGAGCCTTCGAGGTCGCCTCGGGCGCGCAGCACGTGGCCCTCGTTCAGATGGAAGTACGCGTCGACGCCGCGACAATCGGCTTCGACCGCGCACAGCTCGCGCCACGCCGCTGCCGAGCCCGGGTCGCGGTTCACCAGCTCGCGCAAGCGCTTGAGCCCGGCCGGCGCATCGCCTACCAGCAGCAGGCGATCTTCGTGAAGCCGGTACCCGACCTGGTAGGCGAGCTTGCCGACGTCGGCGATCCAGGTGCGGACGGTCGCGTGGTTCACGCCAAAGCGGCGCGCGTAGTCGTGGGCGTTGCCGCGCGCTTCGAGCTTTACCCACTCAAAGGCTTGCAGGCGTTGGTCCCAGAGCTGCGGGTCGCCCCTGCGTGCCGCCTCCGCGCGGATCTGCGTCCAGAGGGCTCTGCCGTGGTCGCGTTGCCGCGTTTGGCCGCGCTCATCGGAGGCTTCGGCAAGCGCCCGGGCACACGCTTCCTCCCGCGAATGGGGAAAGGCGAGGTCCGCCTCGTCGACCGTCTGAGAGGGGCCCTCCCAATGGAGGGTGAAGACCTCGGGATACGCCACCTTGGAATCGTCCATCGTCTGCGACATTGGGAACCTCCTGTCCGCGGCTCGGCCCCACCCGCATGTTGCTACGCTGCTTCCTATCCTACGTCAGGCTGTTGGAGCGCGGTGCCCAACACCCCGAGGCGTTCCCCGGAAGCCGGTCGCGCGGCGCCGCGGGCGCCCCTCTGAGACTTCGACCCGCCGCGAGAGATTCAGCGACGGGGCCGGCAGCGCGGCCGAGCTACTCGATAAGCCCCTGTTTTCGAAGATCTTTTGCGGCGGCCGCGACGCCCCCCCGCGCACGTCCTATATGCCATCTTTGCCCGGCGTCAGGAAGACGCGGAATGGAGGCTCGTGTGATGAAGCTGACCCGGCGGTTCGCCGTGACGGCCCTGGGTGCCGTCCTGTTGTTCCAAAGCGGATGCGCGTTTCTGCTGCCGCGCGGTACGGAGCGCGTCGAGACGCCGTGGGAGAGCTTTGAGGAGGCGAGCGCCGCCTTTGACCAGATCATCCCCGGCGAGACGACGATCGAGGAGCTGGCGCAGGTCGGCTACGACCCGTCTCGCACGCGCAACGTCACCGAGCTCAACTACCTCGCCCTCGTGGCGCGGCTCGTCCCGGGCAACGTGTTGCGCCCCGAGGACATGCCCCAAGGTCTGCGTCGCTGTATCGAACGGCAAGACGAGTGCCGCGCCTACCGCGCCCAGGTGGACTTCCGAAAAATTCGCCGCAAAGGGTTCTGGCTCCTCGACCTGCTTCGTTTCCGGCGCCAAGAGGAGACCAAGGGCTGGAGCTTTACCGGCACCGCCGTCATCGCTGACGGCTTGGTGGTCTACAAAGCGTGGTCGGGAACGCCCGCCGTCTACCGCTTCACCGACCGCGTTCTCCCCTTGGGCCCACTCCAGGATCCCTCGGGCCTGCTGCTGGGTATCTTCATCCCGTAGAGCGCTATCGCTGCCAGCGCTTTTCGCAAACCACCCGACCGTCGACGGAGACGGTTCCAGTGAGGAGGATGCGGTCGTGCGAGACCCAGCTCTCGGTCTGGACTTCGACGATGCCGCTCGCGGGGAGGTCCAGGCGGATGGTGGTGGTGCCTTCGAGCTTGGCGCCGTCGGGGCGTGCGTCGGTGACGCTAGCGGTGGCGCGGTGGTCCATATGGAACGAGCCGCCGGTGGGGAGCACGCTGCCCTGACGCGAGCCGGTCGTCACCGAGAGGGTTCCCGTCGCGAGGTCGTGCTCGATATTCCAGCGCGGCGCGAACTCGGTCATCAGCGGGGCGCGGTTGACGCTCGGGTCGGGTGTCTGGAGCGGCGGGCCCGCGACGGCGGCGGCCGCCGGAGGGACGAGAGGCAGGTGAATGGACGAGCCCGCGTCGCCACCTGAGAAGACCCGAATCACGGGATTGGTGCGGGTTGGCCAGATGCGCGGGAAGTCCGAGCACGAGACAGACACCCGCAGCCGGTGGCCCTGCGGGACGCTGTACGACGTGGCCCAGAGCGGGACGCGGAACGCGTAGGGTTCGCCCGGTGTCAGCGGCGCCGCTTCGGCGTGCGAACCGCGGTGGCTCGCTTTGAGCCAGCCCGTCGTGATGAGGGACGAACGGCCGTCGGGTGCGACCGCGCAGAGCTTCACCACGAGGTTCGCGTCGTCCCCCTCGTCGACGCTCACCCGCAGTGTCGCCTCGGGGGCGCCGGAGATCTCGATCGTCTCGGGAAGCGGCTCGCTCGTGTAGGTGAGCGAGCGGAGGTCGTCGGGCCCCTGGTCGAGCGGGAGCCCCACGCCCAGCCCGGTGGGATCCCAAAGCCCCGCCTGGGCTCCGACGGTGGGGATCGCACGATACGATGCGCTGCTCTCTCCGTGCGCGGCGCCTTCCCCGAGGCCGTGCTCGCCGCTGAGGTGGAGGGTGCGGGTCTCGCTGCGTTCGATCGGCCACTCGGCCTCGTGCTTCCACTCGCCGCGCCCTTGCACAAAGAGCGTCACCGGCGGCTCGTCGTCGACGCCGTTCTTCTCGCCGCGCAGCCAGCGGTCCCACCAGCGCAGCATGATCGCGAGATAGTCCACCTTCTCGTAGGGCGAGACGTCCGGGGGGTTGTGCATCCACGGCCCCATGAGCAGCTTCTTCTCGCCGGAGAGGTGGCGATAGATCTCGGGCATGCGCTCGGGGAAGATGTCGCGCCAGCCGCCGATCAAAAAGGTGGGCACCTCGATCTTCTCGAGCGGAATCACGCGCGACTGCCAGTATTCGTCGCGGTGGGGGTGCTCCTGCCACGGGAAGATGTAGGGGTCGCCGGCCGCGAGGCGCTCTTGCCATACCTGGTACCAGCGGCCCTCGGGGTCCTGGTTGGTGGGAGGCATCAGGTTCATCGCCAGCATGAACGAGCCCCAGGCGCCGTAGGCGCCGAGGCAGTTCGCGCACCCGCCGGGGTAGATGAAGTCGCTGTAGATATCGGCGCTCGCGTAGATGGGGACGATGGCGCGCAGGTGCGGGGGCTGCTCCGCCGCGATCTCGAGCGAGGTAATGCCGCCGTAGGACACTCCCCAGACCCCGACGTTGCCGTCCGACCAGGGCTGGCGCGCCGCCCATTCCACCACCTCGGCGCCGTCGCGGTTCTCGCGCGCATCCATCGACTCCCAGGCGATGCCGTCCGAGCCCCCCAGACCCCGGAAGTCGACCAGGAGATGCGCGTAGCCCCGCGCCGCGAAGTAGCGGCGCGGGTGTTCGCAGAAGGATCCGATCAGATCATCTTTGTGATAGGGGTAGTAGCTGATGAGCACTGGACAGCTCTCGACGCCTTCGGGCCGGTAGAGGTCCGCCATCAGGCGCGTGCCGTCGCGGAGCGGGATCGCCAGGTTGCGCTCTTCAAGAATGGGGTGGATCTCGCGCGTCATCGCGGCTCCTTCTCGTCGCGGGTTGTCGTCGGATGCAGGTGAACGCGCTGAAAATCCTATCACGGGGTCGAAACGAGCGGGTGACGAATCGGGATGCGGACGCTCGCGCACTTCAAATGCGTGTAGGATGGACTCATCGTCGCGCTCGAGCTCACTCGGCGTCGCGACCCACCGGAAGGAACCGTTCATGCCTACGGGAAAAGAGATCGGAAGCATCACGTCCAAGATCACCTCGATTCGCATCCGCGAGATCAACGGCGAAGAACGCGTCATCGAAGGGACGCATGAAGTCGAGATGTCGGGCCAGATGGCCGGCATGGGCACCGGCACCATGACCTTCACGGGCCTCAACGACCGCGGCTCCGTCCGCGACCTCGGCGTCGGCTACCTCAGCTCCGGCGACGTCATCTCCGCCGAGGGACAGGGCGTGTATTGGCTCAGCAAGCCGGGGAACTGGGAGCTTCGGATGGCCTATCTGCTCGGTGGTCAGCCCGTGGTCTTGGAGGGCAGTATCGAGCTCGAGAGCCGCACGATGAAAGGCAAGATGCTCGAACTCACGTAGTGTCCGCTCCAAACAATGCGCGCAAGGCAGCGCAGCCGCTCGCACCCGGCATGGTCAGCGTCGGGGATCCGGACCGCGGAAGGTGGAAGGGCAGGTGTCCCACGGGAGGAGGCCGAGCCCGGGCCCCATCTCAATCGCGTCTGGAAGCCGCTCGTGCGCTCCGATGACCAGTGCGCCACCGGGGGCGAGGCGGTGGACGAGCCGTGCTCCAACACGGGCCTGCTCCGGCGCCTCGAAGTAGGTGAACGCGACGTTGCGACACAGCACGAGGTCAAAAGGGCCGTCGGGCATCTGCTCGCGGAGGTCCTGCCGCTCGAAGCGAACGTGCGTTAGGAAGGGCTCGCGCAGCTGCTCCCCGTGCGGGGTGGGCTCGAAGGCGCGCGCTCGCCACGACGCGGGAACTTCGCGCAGGCTGCTCGCGGGGTAGACCGCGCGGTGCGCGCGCTCGAGCTGGCGCTCGTCGGTATCGGTGCCCAACACATCGAGCTCAATCCCTCGCCCCACCAGGTCCGGCGCGAACGCCCAGAGGAGCCGCAGGGTGTAGGCCTCTTCCCCGGCGGCGCAGCCGGCGTTCCAGGCACGGAGACGACGCTCTCCGCGTTCGCGCACTCGTTGCACCAGCGCCGGCAGCACCACGCGGCCCAACGCGTCGAACACACCGCGGTCTCGAAAAAAGCGAGAGATCGAAATCCAGCAACAGGCGTCGAGCACCGCCCACTCGCCGGGCACCGCCTGTAGGTAGCTCCGATACGCGTGGGAGTCCGGGAGCTCCAGGGCCCGCATGCGACGCGCGACCCGCTTGCAGACCTGTCGCCGGACCTTGCGATACCCCGCCCACCGCAGGCCGAGACGCGGCAACGCCCATTGTAGGAACGCGACGCAATCGGCGTCGGTCATGTGTGGCGCAGCCGGAGCCGGCGGCCGTGCTCGCGTTTCGTTGGCCCGCGGTGGGTGGCCAGAGGTCAATCCGCGCCGGTGCCCGCGGCACAGGCCGCGCAGTGCGGGGTGGACGGCAGCACGTCGAGCCGGGCGCGCGCAATCGCCTGAGAGCAGCGTAGACACCACCCAAAGCGACCGGTCGCGAGACGCTCGAGCGCCTCGCGGATTTCGTCGAGCTCACGCCGGCCGGCTGCGTCGAGCGCGTCGAGGGTCTCGTCGTTTTCTTGCTGGATGGCGCGGTCGTGCCAGTCGCCCTCGAGTGGGTCACTTTCGCGGCGGCGATCCGCCCGAATCCGCCGCAGCCGATCCTCCCACTCCGCTTGTTGGGCCAAGAGCCGCGTTCGAAGATCGTCAAACTCATCCATGTGGAACGCCCCGCGTGATCGGGATGTGGCGGGGCTGCCGCTTCACGCGATCCAGCCAAACCTTGATCGTTGGGAATCGGCCGAGGTCGAAGCGGCCTTCTTCGGCGACGTGCGTGTAGGCATAGAGTGCAATGTCGGCGATGGAGTAGCGGTCGCCCACAAAGAACTCCCGGTTCCCGAGGTGCTGCTCCATGACCTCGAGCGCCTGATAGCCGCGCTCCATGCGCTCCGGGATTTCATCCTTCCTCGCGTCGGCCTGGCCCGAAAAGCACCAAAAGCGGACCACCGCGATATAGGGCTCGTGGCTGTACTGCTCGAAGAACATCCACTGCAGCACCTGGGCTTGTGCGAGGTGGTCCTCCGGCAAAAAGTCCGTGCCGCGGGACAGGAAGAAAAGAATCGCGTTCGATTCGGAGAGGTACGTGCCGTCGTCGAGCTCCAGCACTGGGATCCGCCCGTTGCCGCTCTTCGCCAGGAATTCGGACGTTCGGGTCTCCCCTTTGAGGATGTCGAGCTCAACGCGCTCGTATTCGATGTCCAGCTGATGGAGCAGGAGGCGCACCTTGTAGCCGTTTCCAGATTCGAGGTAGTCGTACAAACGCATGTTGCTCAATCCCCGTTCAGGCTTCGGAAACCCGACCGTCGCGCATCACGATCTGGCGCTCCGCGCGGCTCGCGATGTCGGCTTCGTGGGTGACGAGGAGGAGGGTGTTGCCGGCGCGGTGCAGCGTGTCGAAGAGCTCCATGATCTCGGCGCCGGTTTGGCTGTCGAGGTTGCCCGTGGGCTCGTCCGCGAGGAGCAGGGAGGGCTCGTTGACGAGCGCCCGGGCGATGGCGACCCGCTGGCGCTCGCCGCCGGAAAGCTCGTTCGGTTGGTGCTCGAGGCGGTCGCCGAGGCCCACGCGTTCAAGCGCCGCCTGCGCCAGCGCGTGGCGCCGGTGGCGCGGGACACGCGCGTAGATCAGCGGGGTCTCGACGTTGTGCAGCGCGGTCGCCCGCGGGAGCAGGTTGAAGGTCTGGAATACAAAGCCCACCGTCGCGTTTCGCAGCTTCGCGAGCTGGGCGTCCCGGAGCTGCGCGACATCGCGCCCCGCGAGGGTGAAGCGCCCCTGCGTCGGACGGTCGAGGCAGCCCAGGATGTTCATGAGCGTCGACTTGCCCGAGCCCGAGGGCCCGGTGATCGCGAGATAGGCGCCGGCCTCGACCTCGAGGTCGACGCCGCGGAGCGCGTGGACATCCACCGAGCCCATCCGGTAGGTGCGGCCCACATCGCGGAGCTCGATCAGCACGGGGCCTCACTCGTAGCGGAGCGCATCGATCACATCCTTCTGTGCCGCGCGCGCGGCCGGGTAGATCCCGGCGGCCACGCCGATCGCGGCGCAGATCGCGAAGCTATAGCCCACCCAGACCCACGGAAACGCGGCACCACTTCCCAGGAGAAGGCGCGTCGAGGCGAATCCCGCGCCGATGCCCACGGCGCCACCCGCCAGCCCCAGCACGATGGCCTCGGTCAGGAACTGGAGCAGGACGTTCGCGCGGTTGGCGCCGAGGGCGCGGCGGATGCCGATCTCGCGGGTGCGCTCCGTGACCGCCACGAGCATCATGTTGGCGATCCCGAGGCCACCGACAAAGAGCGAGATCAGGGCGATCAGCACCACGAGCTTGGCGATCTCGCGATTCGTGTCGCGGATCGTCGCCAAGAAGAAGTCCTGGCGAAAGACGCGAAAGTCGTTCTCCTCGGCGGGGCGCAGGCGGTGGCTGCGCCGGAGGATCGTCTCGATGTCGAAGAGCGCCTCCTCGAAGGCGTCTTCCGAGCGCATCTGCGCAAGGGCGCTGGTCAGATAATCGACGCCAAAGACGCGTTCCTGGGCGGTGGTGAGCGGGATGAAGATCTGGTCGTCGGGGTTGGACCATCCCTCGCCCTTGGCCTCGAGCACCCCGATTACGGCAAAGCGCTGCGACGCGACGACGATGGTCTCGCCGATCGCGTCGCGACGCTCGAAGAGTTCGTTCCACACGGTGTCGCCGAGCACCGCCACCCGGGCGCGGCGGGCGACGTCGCGGGCATCCAAGACACGCCCAGCGACGAGTCGCTCGTTGTTGACCTCGAAGTAGTTCGGGGTGGCGCCCGTGACGCGGGTCTGCCAGTTGCGGCCCCGATGCTCGGCGTTGCCCGGCCCCGAATAGGTCGGCGCCGCCGCCACGATCACCTCCGACTCGCGTTCGATCGCCCGCGCGTCGGCGCGGCTGAGGGTGGTGACGGCCTCGTCGGTGCGCACGCCCCGCACCCGCGAGACCCCGGGGCGGATCGAGAGGACGTTGGTGCCGAGGGCCTCGAGCCGCTGCTTGATGCGCGCCTGGGCGAGCTGCCCCAGGCTCACGACGTAGAGCACGGCGCCGATCCCGACCGCGATCCCGACCAGCGTCAGCAGCGAACGCAGCGGGTTGGCCCAGAGGCTCTGCAGCGCCAGGCGCAGGTTCTCGATCAGCATCGCAGGTCGCCGCTCGCGCTAGCCGCCGGAGCGCGGCTTGCTGTTGCTGCGGCCGGTCCCGAAGCTGCGGCTGCGCCGGATGCGCGCGTCGAGCTTGTCGTGGTCTTCCTTCAGACGCGACACCATGGGAATCCCGAGCACCTCACCTTCTTCGAGCCCTTCGAGGACTTCGATCACGCGCTGGTCGGAGCGGCCGGTGCGGATCGCGCGCGGCCGGTAGGCGTCGCCGTCCCGGACGAGCACGGTGGCGGTCCCATCCGCGGGGAGGGGCGGGTCGGTCTTCTCGCGGCGCAGGGCGGTCACCGGGATCGTCATGGCGTCCTGCTGCTCGAAGAGGACGATCTCCACGACTGCGTTCATGCCCGACTTGAGGTTCCCGGTGGTGTTGTCGACGCGGACGACGACGTCGAACACGGTGACGTTCTGCTCTTCACGCGCCTCGGGGGCGATCCGCACTACCTCCCCCTGATAGCTCTCCTCCAGGTAGGCCTCGGCACGGACGGTGGCCGTCTGCCCGAGGCGGATCTTTCCGATGTCGATCTCGTCTACCCCGGCTTCGACATGGACCGTGCGCATGTCGGCGATGTCGGCGATCGGCGTGCCGCCGCCGACATTCTCGATGCCCGACGCGATGATCTGCCCCTGTTCGACGTACTTCTGGAGGATCACACCGCGCACCGGCGCGATGACCACCGTGTCCTCCATGCGCTCTTCGGCGCGCTCCAGGGCGGCCCCCGCTCGCACCAGCTTGCCCCGCGCCACCGCGAGCTCGAGCTCGGTCTCGTCGCGGTCGAATTCGGAGACCGCGCGGCGCTCGAAGAGCTCCCGCCGGCGCGCGGCGTTCTTCTCGGCGAGCCCGAGCTCTGCCTCGGCGATGTCGACGTCGGCGCGGGCCTGCGCCAAGGCGAGGCGTTCCTGCACCTGGTCGAGCTTTGCAACGAGCGCGCCCTCCGCGATCTCCTCGCCGACTTCGATCGGGAGCTGAACGACCTTCCCGCTCGCCTTGGACTTGAGCTCGATGCGGTCGATGGGCCGCACGACGCCGTCCGCCGCGACCGCCATGCGGATCGCTTCGCGCTCGGCCAGGACCTCTTTGTAGCGGGTGGGCGCGGCGGGCTCGGCCGATTCGCCGGCGCTCCAGGGGCGCAGCGCAGCGAGGGCCCCGACACCGATCAAGGCGATGGCGACGATCCATTTTCCGGCGGGTGCGAGACGGGGGTGCATGGGTGTCCGGCGTTGCGAGGCCCACGGGAAGGGTATCCGCGCCGTCCTCGCATTCCAGGCGGTCGCCGCGCCATCGGCGCGAGGACCGCCCGATCGTGGGGCTCCTCCCGGCCAAAAGAGCTCTACGACGCCGATCGGTCATCCACGACCAGGCGCCCGCTCCGCGCCGCGAGCACGAGGGCGAGCGGAATCGCGTTGACCTTCATCAGGTCCCGAAGACTTTTGGTGAGGGTGGAGCCGTACTGCGCGTCGAGCACCTCCACCGCGACCGAGGCCGCGAGGCCAATCGCCAGGGTCCGAAACGAGCGCAGCGGCCAGCGGAGCGCCAGCACCGAGAACATCTGGCACCCGAACCCAAAGAAAAACAGGACGACCGCCTTGGACACCCCAAGGCTCGGGAACCAGAGCTTGAACGCCTCGTACATGGACTTCCCCCGCGCGGAGCTCGCCAGGCCTCGGCGTGCACCGCGCGAAGTCCGCGTTGGGAATCTACCTCCCCGCTGCGACGCCGCGACAGGCTCGAGAGCGTGGTTAGTACTCGATCGAGAAGCCCGTGGTCACGCGCTGCTTGAAGATTCCTTTGTGGTGGCTGAAGGGCCGTTCGTAGGCCGCGCTGAAGGTCACCGTGTCCGTGATGGGAAGATGCACGCCGGCGGCCCAGGTAAAGAGGTCGAGGCCGCTCACCCCTTGCGAGCCCAGATTCAGCAGGTCGGCCCCTTCAAAGCGCCCGGTGCCCAGGACGTCCTGCACGGTGCCGAGCGGAAGCTCGGTGCCACCTTTGAGACGCACCGGGAGCTTGCCGTTGCCAGAGGTCGCCCAGGTGAGACCGCTTAGCTGAACAAAAGGCGCCAGATGCTTCGCCACGTTGTAGGCGCCGTAGAGGTGGTAGAAGACCGAGGTGCTCTGTTGGCCCTGATCAAAGGGGATCTGTGCGCCGAGCCCCGCCATCAGGTGCAGTGGGCCCCGGCCCCACGCCGTCGATACGGAGGGGATCACCATTCCGTCGGCGTAGCCCTGGAAGGTGTCGCTTGAGCCCGACGGGATCTCAAAACGCAGCGCCGGCGAAAGGATGAAGTTTCGCTCCTTGTCCACGATCAGGGCGTATTTCAAGCCACCGCTCAGGTTGAGCCAGCCCTGGGTATCGTCGAGCAGCGGGTTGTCGGGGCGTCGCCACACGTAGCCATCTTTGGTGGCGATCAAAGCCAGCCGATCGGTGAGGGCGACGCGCACCTGCAGCGATACGTCGTGGAGCTCTCCGCCTTGAAACGCAGAGCGTCCCGGGAACTCATGCCAGGCGTAGTAGGGATAGATGCCGGTTGTAATAAAGGGCTCTTCAAACAGGGCAAACGCGACGAT
>CAJIBI010000003.1_pt1 | contig 17653 bp, 12 predicted proteins | sample 9199321 | NCBI WGS metagenome assembly CAJIBI01 (sample SAMEA7708294, study PRJEB35096) | sediment metagenome | biome: marine neritic benthic zone biome [ENVO:01000025]; feature: sediment [ENVO:00002007]; material: shallow marine sediment [ENVO:03000034] sea grass bed [ENVO_01000059] ... | reverse complement strand
CGCGACACGAAGGGCCGCTTTGCGTACGACGCCAAGGTGCGGCTCGCCTACGACAACGCCCTCGACTTCAGCGACCCCGACGACTACTTCGACCAGTTCGCCGACCTCGGCCTGGTCTGGACGGCGACGAGCCGCACCCAGTTGTCGTTGACAAACCGGTTCGCCCGGGTCGAGAGCTACGACCGCACGGTCTCCATCGACAGCTTCGCCGCGGACGAGATTCCCGACACCGAAGACCGGCGATCCCGTCAGTACCGCAATCGAAGCACCATCACGCTACGCCATCGGCTGACGTCGCGATGGACCTCGATCACCAGCGGCACGTTTTTCCTGCGCGAGTACCGGACGGAGAACCGCTCCGACCAGACCGGGCTAACCGGCAGCACCTCGCTCAGCTACGCGCTCAACGCGCGCACGAGCTTGATTGGGGGTGTCCGCGTCAATTACGACTCGTACCAACAAAGCACCCGGCAGCGTGGCTCTCGCACGCGCTACTACCAGGCTTTTGCCGGCTTCGAGTACTTGATTGCTCCGGATCTCCGCATGAGCCTGCAGGCCGGTCCCGCGTGGATCGACCAGACCACCAACCCGGATCGGCTCGACTTTCGGACCTACTCCTTTGTCGGGTCGTTCAACGGATTGTTGCCGCAAGATTTCCTCGACCCCTCGGTGGATCCGGGTCAGCCATTTGGGTTCTTGTTGGACCAGAGCTCTTGCCCCACGCTCGGCGGCGTGAGCTACGCGAGCGTATTCTCCTTCGCCAACCCGAGCGGTTGCGTGATCGCAACGGACTCGGGCGGGAACCCGGTGCCGGTGCTGCAGACGACAAGCAACAACCCGATCAGAACCGGCCAGCCTCAGCTCGCCGGAAGGTCGGAAGACGAAGACGACGGCTGGGACCTCTTCGCCAGTTTCGAGCTCGTCAAGACGTGGGAATGGGGGGACGTCTCCCTCTCCTACAACCGCCGGCAGACCGACTCGGGGGGCGGAGTGGGCAACAGCTCCATCGCGGACTCGGTGTCGCTGATCGCGAGCGGTTTCGAGCCCGCGCCGCTCTGGACGCTGAGCGGTCTCTTCAACTGGACCCAACGCGAATCTTTCGGACAAACTCCCGACGACATCGCCGCCGTGGTGCCCGTCACGCTCGACGTTGACGAGAACGGAATCATCAACGGCCCCGGGACCCTCACGACGATCAACGCCTCGGAGACCGTGGGCTACGTCACCACCCAGTCGGTGAGCGGCGCGTACGATACGACGAGCTACCTGGCCCAGCTGCGCGCCGAGCGGCGGCTGTCCGAGAACCTCGTCAGCTATGGGACCACGAGCTGGCGGCGCGACGAAAACAGCGGAGAGCTGCGTTCCAACACGACGCGGGATATTTGGCGGATCTTTGTCGGTCTGCGTTACACCTTCGATCCCCTGCTTTTCTGAGATGGGGCCCGCCCGTCAAAGCCGCGGGCCGGCTCTGGTGAGGCTTCGATGACAGCCGAACACGGGGAATCCCAAGCGGTGCGACCGGAGATCGTGCTGGTCACGGGCGCCGCGGGCTTCATCGGATCGACGCTCTGCGAGCGTCTGCTCGGCGAGGGGCGCCGCGTCGTCGGGCTCGACAACTTCGACCCTTACTACGCCCGCTCCGAGAAAGAGGCCAACCTCCGCGCGGTCGAAAAAGATCAACGCTTTCAGCTGATCGAAGGCGACATCCGCGCGCCCCAGAGCCTCGAGAGGGTCTTTGACGCCGGTCCCTTCGACGCGATCGTCCACCTCGCGGCACTCGCCGGAGTGCGCCCGAGCTTGTTGCGCCCCGCGGCCTACGCCGACGTCAACGTCACCGGCACCACCGCTCTCGCCGGCACCGCGCTCGAGCGCGGCGTGTCGCGGATGCTCTTTGCCTCCTCCTCGTCCGTATACGGGGAGCGCAGCGAGGGTCCCTTCCGGGAGAGCGACCCGGTGGAGCGCCCGATTTCTCCCTACGCCGCGACCAAGCGGGCCGGTGAGCTGCTGCTGCACAGCTTCCACCACACGGCGGGCCTCGAAGTCACCTGCGCTCGGATCTTCACGGCCTACGGGCCGCGCCAGCGCCCCGACCTGGCGATCCGAAAATTCGCGGAGCGGATGCTTTTGGGTCAGCCCGTGCCGGTGTATGGCGACGGGAGCGCTCGCCGTGATTTCACCTTTATCGACGACCTGGTGGAGGGGCTGGTGCGGGCGCTCGACCGGCTCGACGGATTTCGCATCATCAATCTGGGAGGCGGCCGGCCCGCGACCGTGCTCGAGGTGGTGCAGGCGCTGGAAACCGCGCTCGGGCGGAAGGCCCGTATCGACTGGCAGCCCCAGCCTCCCGGGGACGTTTCGCAAACCTGGGCCGATACTTCGGTCGCCGAGTCGTACCTCGACTACCGTCCCCACACCTCGCTCTCCGATGGGGTCGAACGCTTTGTCGAGTGGCTCGATGGCCGCGAAAAGGAGTCTCGATGAATATCTGCATGATCGGTGCCGGCTATGTGGGGCTTGTCAGCGCGGCCTGTTTCGCCGAGTTCGGCGCCTCGGTTGTCTGCGTCGACCGCGACGTCCAAAAAATCGCCGATCTCCGCTCGGGCAAGATTCCCATCTATGAGCCCGGCTTGGAAGAGCTCGTGGGCCGAAACGTGCGCGAGGGGCGCCTCTCGTTTTCGACGGACACACCCGAGGCGGTGCGCGATTCGCTGGTGGTCTTCATCGCGGTCCAGACCCCGAGCGGCGACGGCGGCGCGACCGAGCTCGCAGCGGTCGAGGCCGTCGCCAAAGAGATCGGGCGCGCCATCGACTCCTACAAGGTCATCGTGACCAAGAGCACCGTTCCCGTCGGCACCTCCTCGAAGGTTCGAGAATGGGTGCGCGCCGAGCTCGATACACGCGGAACCGACGTCCGCTTTCACGTGGCGTCAAACCCCGAATTTTTGCGCGAGGGTGCGGCGATCGGCGACTTCATGCGACCCGATCGCGTGGTGATCGGCGCCGACGACGACGAGGCCGCCGCGATCCTCCGCGATCTCTACCGGCCGCTCAACCTGATCGACACGCCCTTTGTGATCACCGACATCGCGACCGCCGAGCTCACCAAGTACGCGGCCAACGTGTTTCTCGCCACCAAGATCTCTTTTATCAACGAAATGGCCAACCTGTGCGAGCGCGTCGGCGCCGACGTCCACCACCTCGCCCGGGGGATCGGGCTCGATCGTCGCATCGGGCCGAAGTTCCTCCACGCCGGGCCGGGGTTCGGCGGTTCGTGTTTTCCAAAGGACGCGCGCGCGGCGGTGCACTTCGCCCGCGAGGCCGGCTCGCCGCTGCGGATCGCCGAGACCGTCTTGGATGTCAACGACCTGCAGGGTCGGCTCATGGTCGAAAAGGTCTTCGCCGGTCTCGGCGGCGACGTGGGCGGCAAGACCGTCGCCGTACTGGGCCTCTCCTTCAAGCCGGAGACCGACGACATGCGCGACGCCCCCTCGCTGGGGTTGGTGCGCACCCTCCAGGACGCCGGCGCGGCCGTCCGCGCGTATGACCCCGCCGCGATGCTGAACGCGGAGGCCCTGCTTCCCGACGTGACGTTGTGCAAGGGCTCCTACGAGGCCTGCGAGGGCGCCGACGCGTTGGTGATCATCACCGAGTGGAATCAGTTTCGGATGCTCGATCTCGAGCGCGTGCGAGCCCTGATGCGTCAGCCCCTGATCATCGATATGCGCAACGTCTATGAACCGGGCCCGGTTCGCGCGGCGGGGTTTGACTATCTCTGCGTAGGACGCGCCTAGCGCCCACGCCGCCGGCTCCCGACGACGGCGGGCGACCCCGCGGCTCGGCGCCACCCTCAGGAACGGGCGCGGGAGCACCGATACGTCGAAACGTGGAGACGCGACCCGACAGTCTGGAGCCCTTCGCGCAGTGGCTGCTCGATGCCTTGGGTTCGGCGCTGATCGCGGTCGATGCACACGCGAACCTGGTGCTGTTGAACGGTGAGGCGATGCACATCCTGGCGTCGCAACAGCCCGAGATGCAGGCGTCGCTGCGGGACGGCTGGCGCGGTCGCCCCTGCCGGAAGGTCCTCGCCGCGCAGCCCCGTCTCTGTGCGCGCCTGTTGGACGCGCTTGGTGGCGCTGAGTGCCCGGGGCGTTTGGAGATGACCCTCGAGAGCGTGACGTCGGAGCCGGCCACCATTGGCTACAGCCTCGCCACCATCCGCGACCCGGGCGGCGCGGTCCGGGGCGCCGCGATCCAATTCCGCGACCTTACGCCCATCGAACGGCGCGCCGCGCGCGAGCGTCTGCGCGAGCGCCTCGTCGCGCTTGGCGAGATGGCGGCCGGCCTCGCCCACGAGATCCGCAATCCCCTCGCGGCGATGGAGATCTCGGCCGGCCTGCTCAAACGGCGCATCGTGGACGACCCCGAGGCCTTGGCGTTGGTCGAAGACCTGCGCGGCGAGGTGGGCCGGGTCGCCGCGACCGTGCATCAGAGCCTCGAGTTCGTTCGCCCGGTCGCGCTCGAGCCTGAGGCTGCGGAGGCCGTTCCCCTGCTCGAGCAGTCGCTTCGGGTGGCGCGTGCCCGCAGCGGGTACGGCGGTCGCATCGAGTGGGACCTCGCGACACCGCCGCGCTCGCCGCTCCTCGTCGACGTCGACGCCGCCCGGGCAGTGCTGACAAATCTGTTGCTCAACGCTTTCGAGGCCCTCGACGACGGGTCCACCAAAGATCCCTGTGTCGTGATCGGAGCCGCCGAGGCCTCGGAGCGCGCCGAGATCGTGATCCGGATTTCCGACAACGGTCCGGGCATCCCCGCCGAGCAACGGGAGCGGGTGTTCTATCCCTTTTTTACGACCAAGCAGCACGGGTCGGGTGTCGGGCTCGCGATGGCTCAGAAATTGGTCGCCGAGCACGGGGGGCGGCTCGAACTCGAGAGTGAACCCGGGGCGGGCGCGACGTTCCGGATCCATCTGCCCTGTGTCCGCGAGGCCACAACGTGAAGGGGGCGCGCATTCTCGTCGTCGAGGACAACGAGCGGTTGCGGCGTGGGATCGCTCAAGCGCTCACCGGGGCGGGAGCGCGCGTCGAGCAAGCCGACAGCGGCGACGAGGCCATCGATCGGCTGCGCGCGGCCGCCGCCCCGTTCGACGCCGTGGTGACTGACTTGCGGCTGCCGGGTGCGCCGGGTCTCGAGGTACTCGACGCCGCGCGCGAGCGCAGCCCCCTCACCGCCGTGTTGCTGATGACCGCGTACGGGAGCATCGACACCGCGGTGGAGGCGATGCGCCGCGGCGCGTTCGATTTTGTGCAAAAGCCTTTTGAGCTGGAGCAGCTCGAGCTCCGGCTGAACCGCGCGCTCGAGCACGGCCGCCTCGTCCGCGAGGTGGATCATCTCCGAGCCGAACGCGCCGAACGCTTGGGGTCGCACCAATTGATTGGGACGAGCGACGCGCTTCGCGCCGCGGTGGAGCTCGCCCAACGGGTCGCTGCGTCGCCTTCGACCGTACTCGTCACCGGGGAGACCGGCACCGGAAAAGAGCTCATCGCCAGTCTGATTCACGAGCGGTCGCCCCGATCCAAAGCCCCCTTTGTCAAGGTGAACTGCGCGGCGCTTCCCGAGACCCTGCTCGAGTCGGAGCTCTTCGGGCACGAGCGGGGCGCTTTCACCGGGGCGGATCGAGCCCGCGTGGGCCGCTTCGAGCAGGCTCACGGCGGCACGCTCTTTCTCGACGAGATCGGCGACCTCGCTACGACGACCCAAGCCAAATTGCTTCGTGTGCTACAGGAGCGCGAGTTCCACCGTCTCGGGGCGACGCGTGCAATGGAGGTCGACGTCCGAATTGTGGCCGCGACCAACCAGGCGCTCGAGCGCGAGATCGAGGCAAAACGGTTTCGCGAGGATCTGTATTTCCGCTTGAATGTGATTCGCATTCATCTGCCCCCGCTGCGGGAGCGACCCGAAGACATCGAAGAGCTCGCGCGGCATTTTCTCGATCAGTTCGCCCACGAGATCGGTCGTCCGGCCCGCGGCTTTGGAGACCACGCGATCCGGCGCCTGCGCGGCTATTCGTGGCCCGGGAACGTGCGCGAACTTCGCAACGTCGTCGAGCGCGCCGTCCTGTTGTCGGAGGGAGAGCGGATCGAGGAAGTCGACCTCGAAGGCGTGCGCGCAACCGGGCAGGAGACCGGCCCCGTCCCCCCGCCCCCGGGAAGCTCGGCATCCCCGGCCTCGGCCGCCTCCTCGGCGTCCAGCTGGCAAGCCCAGGGTTTGACGCTCAAGGAGGTCGAAAAACGCCTCGTCTGCGCGGCCCTTCAGGAGAGTGACTGGGTCCAAAAAGACGCAGCCGCTCTCCTGGGCGTGTCCCGGCGAAAGCTCAACTACATGATTCAGCGCATCGGCATCACCCACCCCTCGTGGCGCCGCAACCGTGAGCCCGCCGGGACCCCCGACGACGGGGCGGATTAACCGCGTTCTCCTGGTGGCCAGAGGACGGACCGATATGCTTCGCGGCGGCTTCGGAAGGCTTCGCAAGGGCGGGGGAAGGCCAGTGATCGGGCAGCGACGAACGGGGTGGTTCCAGGCGTGGGGGGTCGGGCTCGCGTGTCTCCTGTTCGGCGCGATCGCCTGCGGAGACGATGCGGAGCGTGCCCAGGCCCACCTCGAGCGGGCCGACGCGTACCGCGCCGAGGGCAAGCCGGCCGAGGCCATCATCGAGTACCGCAACGCGCTCCAGCGAGATCCCGACAGCGCCGCGGCTCATTTCGGGCTCGCCCAGGCGTACCTCGCCTCGCGAGAGCCTGCGAAAGCGTACTGGGAATTTCACGAGACCGTCCGGCTGGACCCATCGAACCTGGACGCCCGCGTCGCGTACGGGAACTTTCTGCTCTTTGGCAAGGAAGAGCAGCGCGTCGAGGCCCTGCAGCAGGTCGACGCGGTGATTGCAGCCGATCCCACCCGCTACGACGCCTATTTGCTCCGCGCTCGGGGGCTCGAGGCATTGTCCCGCACTGCGGAGGCGCGGGATGCGTACGAGAAGGCGCTCGAGGTGGCACCCGACGAGGCGCGGGTGGTCGCGTCGCTCGCGGGCTACCACGTCCGTCAAAACGAGCGCGCCGAGGCACAGAAGCTACTGGAGCGCTTGGTTGCTCTCGAGCCCACCACTTCCAGTTATCTCGCCCAGGCGCGTTTCTACGCCCAGGCGGAGGCCGATGCCGCCCAGGCCGAGGCCTCGTTTCGCAAGGCGCTTGAGGTCGCCGCGCCCGAAGAGCGCGAGCAGGTCGTCAAGCGGATGGCGAGCTTTTTCTACAGTCGCGAACGCTACGACGACGTGGAGACGATGCTCCGCGCCGAATACGAGTCGAGCCGCAACCTCGAGATCGCCGACTCGATGGCGGCCTTCTACGCGGCGCGCGGGGACCGCGCCCGCGCCGACGCGTTTCTTCTGGAGGTCGCCGAAGGGAACGCGGGTGTCGAGCCCTTTGTGAAGCTCTCGGTGTTTCGCGGACGCTACGGTGACTACGACGGCGCGTTCGACGCAGTCGAGCGCGCACTCGACCGGGACCCGCAGAACCCCTTGGCGCGCTTGCGCAAAGCCGAGCTGCTCCTCGACACGCGCGGGCGCTCGGGCGAGGCGGCGGTGGTCGAGGCGCGCGGCATCACCGATTCGGTTCGCAAGGATCACCCGGAGCTCATCGAAGGCGTGTTCGTGGGGGCCCGGCTCGACCTGATCGACGGGGAGTACGACCGTTCGCTCGAGGCGTTGAATCGCGTGGTGCGCGAGCGCCCCGACTCGAGTGCCGCACACCTGTTGATCGCGAGTACGCTTCGGCAGCTGGGACGCCGCGATGACGCGCGCAACGCCGTCCTGCGCGCGCTCGAAATCGACGTGTCTTCGGTCGCCGGGCGTCGTCTTCTCGCCCGGCTCAACGCCGACTTGGGCGAGCACGCGGCCGCGGTGGAAGAAGTGCGGCGCGTTCTCCAGCAGGCGCCGGGCGACGTCGGCATTCGGCTGCTCGGCGCGCAGAGCTTGGTGCGCCTCCGCGAAGAAGAGCAGGCGCGGGAGCTCCTCGAGGCCATCCCGGTCGAAGATCGCAATGCCGAGGTGCACTTTGCACTGGCCCGCCTCGACACCTTGGCCGGCAACCGAGAGGCGGCTCGAGACGGACTCATAGCGGCGCTCGAGCGCACGCCCAACCATCCCGAGGTCCTCGCCTACTACCTCGATCTCGAGCGGCGGATGGGCAACGCCCCGGCCGCGTTGGGTCGCCTCGCGGCCGCGGCCGAGGCGCGACCGAACGACGGCGCGATCGCGCGGCTGCACGGCCTCGCTCTGCTGTACGCGGGGAAAGGCGCCGAAGCGGAAGCGGAACTGCAGCGCTCCGTCGAGCTCGCACCCAACGACCTCGCGACCTATCAGGCGCTCGCCCAGTACTATTTTCTGACGCGCCGCTTTGCGGACGGGGTGAAGACCTACGAGCGCGCCGTCGAGGCGAGCCCCAACAGCGCGCCGCTCCACTTCGCCTTGGGGACGCTCTACGAGACGTCCGGCGACCGGGAAGCCGCTCTTCGGAAGTACGAAGAGGCGGTCCGCCTCGACCCCAACCTTTCCGTCGCAAAGAACAACCTCGCCTACTTGCTCGCCGAGGAGAATCGCGAGCTGGACCGCGCCCTCGATCTGGCGCGCGAAGCGAAGCAGCTGCTGCCCGACAGCGCCAATGCCTCGGACACGTTGGGCTGGGTGCTCTACCGAAAGGGCATCCACTCGGCGGCGATCGACTATTTCAAAGAGGCCCTCAACCTGGCACCCGTGGACAGCCCCGACCTCGGTTTGATCCGTTTCCACCTGGCGCTTGCCTACGAGGGGCAGGGGGACTTGGACCAGGCTCGCTCCACCGCGACGGCCGCCCTGGCCGGGTTCCCGGCGGCCCCGGGCGAGGGGGAACCCCAGTGGGTCGGCGATCTGCGCGCCCTCCAAGACCGTCTTCGCCCCGCAGGGGGCTGAGGGCCAGGGGCCAGGCCCACAGGGCAGTCCTTCCTTTAGTGCTCCCCCACCCACGCCGATAGAAAGACGGGTTGCTGCGCGCGCGACGCGTGCGCGGTGCCGGCGCCCCTCGAGAAGCGGGGCGCGGCTTGAAGGTCTTTGCCGACCGGAGGGATCGGAATGCAGTGGATCACCGTCTTTCTCGCAGCTTTCCTCGCCACGGGTCTCTGGGCGGAGGGCGTGTCGGCCCAGGCCGAGAACTCGATGGAGGAGTTGCTGGGCGGATCGCCTCTTGAATCCGAACCGGCCGAATTCCCCGGTTCCATCGAGGACGACGCCGGTCTCGCGGCGGGCGAGGCGCCGGCCGCGGCCGAACCGCCGGTGGATGTCATCGCCGCCGATGCGGTCGCCGTCGAAGACGGCGAGATCGACCTCGAGTTCAGCGCCGACGAGGGGCTCGTCGACCTCGCCACCAGTGAGGATGAGGCGGTCGCGCCGGCCGGTGACCCAGAGCTCGCGGCGCCGCTCGGCCCGATCGGCTACGACGAAGCCGGGGAGCAGGGTCGGATCCACGTGGTCGTGGGGGGCGACACGCTCTGGGATATCTCGGAAGCCTATCTCGGGACCCCCTGGGTCTGGCCCTCCATCTGGGAATCCAACCCCGGGGTCGCAAACCCGCACCGGATTTTTCCAGGGGATCAGATCTGGATCACGCCGAGCAAGATGAAGCGGGTCACGCCCGAGGAGGCCGCGGAGCTCCTCGCGCGGAGCCCGATCGTGGACGAGCCGTTCGAAGAATTGCCGCCCGCGGCGGTGGAAGAGATCGTCGATGCGACGCCCACCACCCCCGGCTACGACGCCTTCGACTACACCGGGATGCACTCGGTGGCCTATATCAGTGAAGAGCAGTACGAAGGGTCCGGTGCGATCGTCGATAGCCCAAGCCCGCACAAGCTGCTTTCGGAGACGCGCAGAGCCTACGTGAACCTCGGAGACGGCGCGGTATCCGTTGGGGACCGCTTTTCGATCGTGCGGGCGAGCGAAGAGGTTCGCGACCCCGCAACCAACCGCCAGATCGGTGTGCTTGTCGAACGATTGGGGTGGCTCGAGGTGACGCGCACCCGGCCGGAAAGCGCCGAGGCAATCATCAAGCAATCGTATGCGGAGATCGAACGCGGCGATCGCATCCTCCCGCAGGAGGAGCTCAGCCAAGAGGTTGCGGTACGCAGCAGCGGCGGTGAGGTAGAAGGTCTGGTCGCGCACTTCCAGAGCAGCCGGACCGTGATGGCGCAGCGCGACCTCGTGTTTCTCAACCGCGGGACCCAGGATGGCGTGGAGATCGGCGTGCCGCTCGAGATCTACCGGGACAAGGGCACGGCGCGCGACGCCATGCAGGACCGCACCGTTCGGCTCCCCGAGGATGTCGTGGCCGGGCTGGTCGTGATTAGCGCCGAGCCGGCGACCTCGGTTGCGGTGGTTACGTATTCCAAGGCTCACATCGAGCGGGGCGATACCTTCCGCAACGTGCGCTGACGCGTTACGCGCCGGTGTAAACGCGGGTCGACGCGGGGCGCCGCCGCCCGCTGCGCTACACCGCCCGCGTGCCCGGTCCCCGGAGCGCGGGCGTGCACCCAGCCGAGAACGGCGTGTACGGAGCGAGCGCGTCGCCGACCCTGCTGGCGTGGTGGGAGCTCCAGCGTCGCTTGGCGCTCGAGCCGCAGCGCAGCCGCGAAATCCTCGCGTTCAGCGATCCGCAGGACGCCCTCGCCGCGGCCCGATCGATCCGTGCCTGGGGACATCCACCCAGCGAGGCGCGCCGCGCGGCGCTCGCGTCGACGGGATGGCTCGCGCTGCCGTGGGGGTCTCCGCAGTACCCGGATCCGCTGCGCGCACTGCTCGACCCACCCGTCATGCTTTGGGTGCGTGGCCGGCTCGACACCCTCGAGTTTCCCCGGGTCGCGATCGTAGGGGCCCGGCAGGCCACCGAATACGGGCGTAGAGCCGCCGAGCGGTTGGCGCGCGCCCTCGCAGAGCACGGGGTCGCGGTGGTTTCGGGTCTGGCGCGGGGCGTCGATGCCGCGGCCCACTGCGGGGCCCTGGAGGGTCGCCGGAGCGGAGGTGGCACCATCGCGGTCCTCGCTCATGGACCGGATTTCCTCTACCCCGCCTCGCATCGCGGCTTGGCCGACCGCATCGCCACGGCGGGGTTGGTGGTGACCGAGTTCCCGCCCGGGTTGGGTCCCCGCAAACCCTTTTTTCCGCTGCGCAACCGAATCATTAGCGGCCTCTGCGCAGCCGTCGTCGTGGTCGAAGGGCGCCGCCGTAGTGGGTCGCTTGTCACCGCGCGTCACGCCCTCGACCAGGGGCGTGAAGTCCTGGCGGTTCCCGGGCCCGTCGACGTCGCCACCAGCGAGGGCCCGAATCTCTTGTTGCGAGACGGCGCGGCGGTGGCCCTCGATGTGACCGACGTGCTGCGCGCGATCGGGCTCGATCCGTCTTCGTCCCCGAGCTCCGCGGAGGCCGACCCGCTGCGGCGGGCAATCGCCGAAGGGCCCGCCACACCGGACGAACTGGCGCGGCGCATCGGTTGCGACGCGTCCGAGCTCGCAAGACGCCTGGTGGAGCTGGAGCTCGAGGGCCAGGTCGAGGTGGGGGACGACGGACGGATCTATCGGCGGGGCTGAGGGCTATCTTGCCCGCGTGACGGATCTGATCGTTGTGGGCGGCGGGTTGGCCGGCTGCGAGGCCGCGTGGCAAGCCGCTCGGCGCGGCCTGCGGGTGCGCGTCTACGAGATGCGGCCTGTGCGACGCTCGCCCGCTCACCAGGGGGACGACCTGGCCGAACTGGTGTGCAGCAATTCGCTGCGATCCGATCGGCTCGCGAACGCGGTGGGTCTCCTCAAGGAAGAGATGCGGCGCCTGGGGTCGCTGGTCCTCGAGGCCGCCGATGCGAACGCGGTTCCGGCGGGGCGGGCGCTCGCGGTCGATCGACAGGCCTTTGCCGCGGCGGTCACCAGACGCATCGAGAACCATCCCCGCATCGAGCTTCGCCGCGAGCGGTTGCCCAAAATCCCCGATGACGAGCGGGTGATCCTCGCCACCGGCCCCCTCACCGACGCGGAGCTTGCGGCCGATCTGCAGGCGCTGCTCGGCGAGGAATCGCTCTACTTCTACGACTCGATTTCGCCGGTGGTGCACGCCGATTCGATCGATGCGGACGTGGCGTTTTCCGCGTCGCGTTGGGAGGACGGGCCGGGGGATTATCTCAACCTGCCGCTGGATGCGGAGGCCTATCGGAGCTTTGTCGGCGCCTTGCTCGAAGCCGACACCGTCCCGCTGCATCCCTTTGAGCGTTCGTTGTACTTCGAAGGCTGTCTTCCCGTCGAGGAGATGGCACGGCGCGGCCCCGACACCCTCGCCTACGGCCCGATGAAGCCCGTGGGTCTGCGCGACCCGAAGACCGGGCGACGCCCGCACGCGGTGGTCCAGCTCCGTCAAGAGGACCGACGCGGCGTTTTGCGCAGCCTGGTCGGGTTCCAGACCAAGCTCCGGATCGGGGCGCAGCGGGAGGTGTTTCGGTCGCTCCCCGGGCTGGGCAGTGCGGTCTTCGCCCGCTACGGCTCCGTGCATCGCAACACCTACATCAACGCACCGCGTCACCTCGCGGCAGATCTGCAAGTGGCTGGCCGCCCCGGGCTTCGCGTCGCGGGCCAGCTCGCAGGCGTGGAGGGCTACGTCGAATCGGCGGCGCTGGGCGGGCTCGCGGGCATCTTTGCGGCCCGCGACGCCCGGGACGAGCCGCCGCTGCGGCCTCCGGTCCACAGCGCGCACGGGAGCCTGCTCCGCTACCTGCGCGAGGCCCCCGCCGACCGCTTCCAGCCGATGAATGTCACCTTCGGTCTGTTTGACCCGCTGCCGGCGCCGCCCGGCAAGAGGCGCAAAGAACCAAAGCGCGAGCGCCATGCACGCATGGCGACGCGTGCGCTCGAAGCGTTTGGCCCCTGGTGCGAGGCCGTGGCTCCGTGAAAGAGGGGCCGCGGACCGTTTCGGATGCGCTGCGCGACTTCGACACATTTCTCGATCGCGAGCGCAACCTCTCGCCGCGCACCCGCCGGGCCTACGCCACCGACCTCGCGCAGTTTGTCGAGTTCATCGGGGCCGACGTCGCTCCGAGCAGCGTCTCGCCGGACGATGTGCGCGGGTTTCTCGCCTCGCGCCACAAGACGCTGCACCCGGCGACGCTGGGCCGCAAGCTCGCCGCGATTCGCTCTCTTTACCGCTATCTGCGCCACGCCGGGTGGGTCGAGCGGGACCCCAGCGCGGAATTGCGCGCGCCTCGCCGCCCAGAGCGACTCCCCCGCCCGCTCTCGGTCGACGACTGCGAGACGCTCGTCGAAAGCGACGGGCAGACGGAGGGAAACGAACAGGTCCTCCGGGACCGCGCGATGGTGGAGCTGCTCTACGGCGCCGGGCTGCGGGTGGGAGAGCTCGTCGCCCTCGACGTCCGCGATGTCGACCTGATGGGACGGGAGGTGCGCGTGTTGGGGAAAGGCCGCAAGGAGCGAATCGTTCCGCTCCCCGCCGCAGCCCGCCGCGCGCTCGATGCCTATCTGGCGCTGCGCAGGTGTGCGGGCTACCAACGCCAGCCGCTGTTCCGCGCCCTGCCGAAGCGGGGCGGGAGCCGGCTCTCGCAGCGTTCGGTGCGTCGCGTCCTGGCCGCGCGCGCGAAGAACGCCGGCCTCGCCGGGCGGGTGCATCCGCACCGCCTGCGGCACAGCTACGCCACCCACCTCCTCGATATGGGGGCCGATCTTCGGGAGATCCAGGAGCTCTTGGGACACGCCAGCCTTTCGACGACCCAGCGCTACACCGCCGTTTCGGCGGAACGCCTGTTTGAGGTCTACGACCGCGCGCACCCGCGGGCCCAACGTGCGGTGCGGGCGCCCCGCAAAGGCGCGCATCGCGCGGAGAAGCGGTCGTGAACCTTCCGCGTGTGCGCGCCACGACGGTGCTTGCGGTTTTGCGCGACGGAACGCTCGCCCTGGGCGCCGACGGACAGGTGACGATTGGCGAGACTGCGATGAAGCACAAAGCGGTCAAGGTCCGCGCCGCCGCCGGGGGCCGCGCGGCGGTGGGGTTCGCCGGCGGCGCCGCCGATGGCCTCGCCCTCTACGAGCGGCTCGAAGCGAAGCTCGAGACGTATCCCAGCAACCTCCGACGCGCCGCGGTGGAGCTCGCCAAGGATTGGCGGACGGACCGAGCGCTTCGGCGTCTCGAAGCGATGTTGATCGTCGGCGACGAAAGCGCCGTCTTGGTGGTTTCGGGAAACGGAGACGTCCTCGAACCGGACGACGGCATCGCGGCGATCGGCTCTGGGGGGGCCTACGCCCTCGCCGCGGCGCGCGCGCTGGTACGGCACACGCCGCTCCGGGCGGAGGCCGTCGTCCGCGAAGCGCTCGCGGTGGCCGCGGAGATCTGTGTGTTCACCAACGACGAGGTCGAAGTCATCGCGATACCGGAGACTCGGGTATGAGCCAAGGCGGATCGTTCACCCCCCGCGAGATCGTGTCGGAGCTGGACCGCTACATCGTCGGTCAGGGCGACGCCAAGCGCGCGGTGGCCATCGCGCTGCGCAACCGCTGGCGCCGCCAGCAGGTGCCGGAGGAGCTGCGCGACGAGATCGCGCCGAAGAACATCATCATGATCGGCCCCACCGGCGTGGGGAAGACCGAGGTGGCCCGGCGCCTGGCCAAGCTGGCCCAGGCCCCCTTCATCAAGGTCGAGGCCTCGAAGTTCACCGAGGTCGGCTACGTGGGCCGCGACGTCGAGTCGATCGTCCGGGACCTGACCGAGACCGGCATGGCCCTGGTGCTGGAGGAGCTCGAGCGGGCCGTCCGCACCAGCGCCGAGGAGCGCGCCGAGGAGCGCCTGCTCGACGCGCTGCTGCCGCCGCCCTCGGTGGCGGCGGCGGGCGTCGAGCCCCAGCCCGCGCCCGCCCAGGCCGCTTCCAGCGAGACCCGCGAGAAGCTGCGCAAGATGCTGCGCCAGGGCCAGCTGGACGAGCGCGAGGTGGAGCTCGACCTGGAGGACGCGGGCGGCGGCGCGCCCACCGTCTCGCTCTTCACGCCCCAGGGCGTGGAGGAGATGGGCATGCAGTTCAAGGACCTGCTGGGCGGGCTGATGCCGAGCCGGACCCGCCGCCGCAGCCTGAAGGTGCCCGCCGCGCTCGAGGCGCTGGCCGCCGAGGAGGCCGCCAAGCTGGTCGACATGGACAACGCCCGGGAGCTGGCCATCGAGCGGGTGGAGAACTCCGGCATCGTGTTCATCGACGAGATCGACAAGGTCGCGGCCGGCAACGCCTCCCGGCAGGGCGCCGACGTCTCCCGCGAGGGCGTGCAGCGGGACCTGCTGCCGATCGTCGAGGGCTCCACCGTCCAGACCAAGCACGGCCCGGTGCGCACCGACCACATCCTCTTCGTGGCGGCCGGGGCCTTCCACGTGGCCAAGCCCTCGGACCTGATCCCGGAGCTGCAGGGCCGCTTCCCGATCCGGGTCGAGCTCTCGAGCCTGGGCCGCGAGGACTTCGTGCGGATCCTGTCGGAGCCGCGCAACTCGCTGGTGCGGCAGTACACCGCCCTGCTGGCCACCGAGGGCGTGGAGCTGGAGTTCAAGGAGGACGGCATCGGGGCCCTGGCCGACTACGCGGCCCGCGTGAACCAGCAGGCCGACGACATCGGAGCGCGTCGGCTGCACACGGTGATGGAGAAGCTGCTCGAGGACCTCTCCTTCGAGGCGCCCGACCTGGGCAGCGCCCGGTACGTGGTCGACGAGGTCTTCGTCAAGGAGCGGCTGGCGCAGCTGGTCCAGGACGAGGACCTCTCGCGGTACATCCTCTAGGAAAGGCTTCGGGAAGGCACGAAGGCACATGGCCGACGCACAGCCCCGCGTCCTCGTGGTGGACGACGAGCGCTTCTTCCGGGAGGCGATCGAGGAGGCCCTGGCCGAGGCCGGGATCGACTGCGATGCGGTGTCCAGCGGCGCCGAGGCGCTCGAGGCCGCGCTCGACCCCGAGGTCGAGGTCGTCGTGCTCGACGTCACCCTGGCCGACCTGTCGGGCATCGAGGTGCTGCGGCGCCTGCGCGCGGAGCGGCCCTCCCTGCGCGTCATCGTCCTCTCCGCCCACACCGACCAGGAGCTGGTGCTCGAGGCCCTGCGCCTGGACGCCAGCGACTACCTGGCCAAGCCCCTGCACGACGAGGAGCTGGTGCTGGCGGTGCGCCGGGCGCTCTCGGCCTACGACGTGGAGTCGAGCTGGCAGCGCCTGCGGGAGCGGGTGCGGCGGCTGGAGACGCGGTCGGGCGACCTGGCCCACTGGCCCGCCGCCCGGGCCGACGACGTCGAGGGCTTCGCCGAGCTGGCGGCCGACGCCGCGGGGGAGGTGCTGGGCGCCTCCAAGACCTCGGTCATGCTGCTGGACGCGGAGGCCAACGAGCTGCGCGTGGTGGCCGCCACCGGCTCCGCGCTGGAGGCGACGCAGATGGACCCGGTGGCCCTGGGCGAGGGCGTGGCCGGCGTCGCGCTCTCCCTCGGCGAGGCGGTGATCGTCGACGACGTCTACACCGACACGCGTTTCTCGGGGCGCTCCCTGCACGACCGCTACGAGACCTCTTCGCTGGCGGTGGTGCCCCTGCGCACGCGCGAGCGCATGCTCGGCGTGATCTGCGCGACCGACCGGGTGGGCGGCGTGCCGTTCGGCGACGACGAGCTGGCGCTGCTCCGGATCCTGGCGCTGCCGGTGACCTCGTTCCTGGCGAAGGCGAGCGAGGCCCCGGCCGCGGGGCCGGCCCAGGAGGCGCCGGCGGAGCCGGGCGCCGCCCCCGAGCCCGAGCCGCCGGCCGACGCCGCGGCGCCGGCCTCGGCCGCCGACGCCGAGCTGGCCCGGGAGATCTGCGAGGCCATGATCCTCGAGCTGGAGCCCGCGCGCCTGCTCGACCGGGCGCTGGCGGCCGTGGCGCGGCGCCTGGGCGGGGACGGCGCGGCGCTCCACCTGATCGACAACGCCACCGGCGAGCTGGTGCTGGAGCACCAGAACGAGGCTTCGGTCGAGGACCGCGTCCGCCTGCCCCGGAACCGCGGGCTCACCGGCGTGGTGCTGCAGGCCGGCACCCTGGTTGCGACCGACCACCCCGAGCGCTTCCCGCGCTCCGACGCCGTGGGGGCGGCCGCGGCCGACGGCGAGCCGCGCCCCTTCCTGTGCGTTCCCCTCAGCCTGCGCGGCAAGGTGCTCGGCGCCTTCCGGGCCTTCCCCGAAGCCGGCGCCGACGGCGCCGCCCGCACCGGCGAGCTGCTGGCCGCGACGCTCTCGGCGGCGGTCCGCAACGTCCTCCTGTACCGTTCCCTGCTCGAATCGATCGACGAGGTGGCGGAGGCGCGCCGCGAGGCGGGCGGCTCGGAGGCGCGATGGAGGAGCTGATCGGCAAGGCGGAGGTCCTGATCGAGGCGCTTCCGTACATCCGGCGCTTCCGGGACGAGACCATCGTCATCAAGTACGGCGGCAGCGCCATGAGCGAGGAGGCGCTGCGCGCCTCCTTCGCCGTGGACGTGGTGCTGCTGGAGACGGTGGGCCTGCGGCCCGTGATCGTGCACGGCGGCGGGCCCCAGATCGGCGCCACCCTG
>CAJIBI010000260.1_pt1 | contig 18098 bp, 17 predicted proteins | sample 9199321 | NCBI WGS metagenome assembly CAJIBI01 (sample SAMEA7708294, study PRJEB35096) | sediment metagenome | biome: marine neritic benthic zone biome [ENVO:01000025]; feature: sediment [ENVO:00002007]; material: shallow marine sediment [ENVO:03000034] sea grass bed [ENVO_01000059] ... | reverse complement strand
GGCGACCGGGTGATCACCTGCCTCTCGATTTTTTGCGGGAACTGCAAGTTCTGCCTCAGCGGGCGCATGAGCCTCTGCCAGAACTTTTCCGCAACGGCGCGCCCCAAGGACGCGCCGCCCCGGATCACCAACAAGGCCGGCGATAGCCTGGCCCAGTTCGCGCGTCTCGCTGCCTTCGCCGAACAGATGCTCGTGCATCAAAATGCGGTGGTCAGCGTTCGTGACGAAATGCCCCTCGACAAGGCCGCGCTGATCGGGTGCGGCGTCACCACCGGCATGGGCGCGGTGTTCCGCACCGCCCGCATCGAGCCGGGCTCGACGGTGTGCGTGATCGGCGCCGGCGGCGTCGGTCTCTCGGCCGTGCAGGCCGCGCGCATCGCGGGCGCCGGTCGGCTCATCGTGGTGGACATCACCGAGGAGAAGCTCGCCAAGGCTAAAGAAGTGGGCGCGAGCGACGTCGTGAACGCTGCGGAGGTCGACGCCGTCGAAGCCGTGAAAGAGCTCACGGGCGGCGGGGTCGACTACTCCTTCGAGGCGATCGGGAAGAAGCAGACCGTCGAGCAGGCCTGGGGGATGCTCGGGATCGGCGGCACCGCCACCGTGATCGGCATGATGCCCTTTGGCGAGAAGGTGGAGATCATGGGCTACGAGATCTTCATGCAGGAGAAGACGCTGCAGGGATCGATGATGGGCTCCAACCAGTTCCGCACCGACATGCCGCGCTTCGTCGACATGTATCTCGACGGACGCCTGCGCCTCGACGAGATGGTGTCGCAGCATATTCCGCTCGAGAAGATCAACGACGGCTACGCGTCGATGCAGCGGGGCGAGCTCGCGCGCACGGTGGTCGACTTCTAGGAGGGCTGGATGAGCTCCCACCGCAGCTTCATCAGCTATATCGACCGAACGCGCGAGTACTATGCGGCACAGGGATACCCCAAGCCCTACGTGTGGGCGCACCACCAAGACGCGCCGTTCGCACCGCTCTCGCGGCCCCTCGCCAAATCTCGCGTCGGGTTGGTGACCACCGCGAGCCCGCTGCGACGAGCGGGGGACAAGTCGCCCAAAGCGGTCTGGTCCGGCGACACGGCGAGCCCGCCGGATGCCCTCTACACCGACGACCTGGCCTGGGACCGAGACAACACGCACACCCAGGACGTCGAATCCTTTCTCCCGATCCGTCATCTGCAGCGTTTTGTCGCCGGCGGGCGTGTCGGCTCGTTGGCGCCCCGTTTTCACGGTGTGCCGACCGACTACAGCCAGCGGCGCACGGTCGAACGCGACGCGCCCGAGATCTTGAAACGCATGCGGGAAGACGAGGTCGACGTCGCCCTACTGGTGCCCTTGTGACCGGTGTGCCACCAGACCGTGAGTCTGGTCGCGCGGCACCTCGAGGAACACGGAATCCCGACGGTGGTCCTGGGCTCGGCGCGTGACATCGTCGAGCACTGTGGGGTGCCGCGCTTTGTGTTTACCGACTTCCCCCTCGGCAACCCCTGCGGGAAGCCGTGGGACACGGCAATGCAGCGCGAGATCATCGGAACGGGGCTCGCGCTACTGGAGAGCGCGATCGCTCCGCGGACGACGCTCCAGACACCCTTTGTGTGGGATCCGGACCCGGCCTGGCGCGAGCACTACGCGCGGGTCAGCGAAGAAGAGGCGGAGGCACTCCGCAAGGCCGGCGAGGCCCGCAGGGCTCGTCGGGCGCAAGCAAAAGTCGAAGGCCGCGCGCGGACCGATTGATCCGGCGGCTCGGAGGAGGCCGATGGCCACGAAAGTACGCCGAGTGATCACCGGGCACAACGCGGACGGGAAGTCCTGCATCCTCATGGACGGGCCGGCGCCCAACGCGATGGAGATGCAGGGCATGGCGGGTCTCCGCGTCACCGACCTCTGGGAGACCAAGGGCGCGCCGGCGGACAACAGCGGCAGCGCGGACAACGCCGATCGGCCGATCCGGCTCGAGCCGCCGGAGAACGGCTCGGTGTTCCGCGTCGTCGATTTCCCGCCGGACCGGCTCTACAAGGACCAGGCCAACGCGGAAGCAGGGTTCGAGTCGATCGGCGCCGGCCACGCCGTCGACACCGGCAGCGCCGACCCGATGATGCACACCACCGCCACAACCGACTATGCGATCGTTCTCGAGGGCGAGATCTGGGCGGTCATGGACGAAGACGAGACGCTGCTCAAAGCCGGCGACGTCCTGGTGCAACGCGGCACAAACCACTCGTGGAGCGTGCGCGGCGACACAGCGGCGCGGGTCGCCTTCATCCTGGTGAGCGCGGCACCGCTCTAGCCAACGGCCGGAAGGCCTGGGAGACACGCGATGAGCGCAATCGGTCGGGGCGTCGCGTCGATCAACAACCGCAAGCTCGTCGCCGGGGCCGGCACCTTTGTCGCCGATCTGAAGCTCGAACGCATGCTCTACGCCGCGATCGTGCGCAGCCCCTACGCCGCCGCGCGGATCGTTTCGATCGACCCCAAGCCCGCCGAGGCGATCTCGGGCGTCGTCGCGGTCGTCACGGGGAGCGAAGTCCGCGCCGAGACCCATCCGATCGAGATCCACGGGGCCGGGAGCGGGGTCGACGCCAAGACGCCCAGCGACCTCTACGCGCTCTGCATCGACCGCGTGCGCTTTGTCGGGGAAGCCGTCGCCGCGGTGGTCGCCACCGACCCCAACACCGCGAAGCGCGCGGCGGCCGCGGTCGAGGTGGAGTACGAAGAGCGCGAGCCCGTGGTGGACGCCGCCGCGGCGCTGCAACCGGGGTCGCCCCTCGTCGAACCCGACTGGGGCGACAACGTCCTGTATCAGACCGAGTTCGTCGCGGGCGACACCGCGCGGGCGCTGGCCGACGCCGACGGTGTGATCGAGGGAACGCTCCGCCACCACCGCTACACCGGAACGCCGCTCGAGCCGCGCGCCTACCTCGCGAGCTACGACCCGCACCGGGAGCACCTGACCTTCTGGGCCTCGACCCAATGCCCGCACCCGATGCGGCTCTTCCTCTCGCGAACGCTCGGGATCGAAGAGAACGACATCCGCGTGATTCAGCCCAACGTGGGCGGGGCCTTTGGCCTGAAGATCCCCTTTTTTCAGGAAGAGCCGCTGATCGCGTATCTCTCGGTGCGTATGGGGCGGCCGGTTCGCTGGGTCGCCGAGCGCAGCGAAGATCTGCTCGCCGGGGGCCACGCCCGCGAGACGTCCTTTCGCTGGAAGGCGGGTTACCGCGCCGACGGTGCGGTGACGGCCCTCGAGGTGGAGGTGATCGCCGACGTCGGGGTCGCCTCCTCGCTGCTCGGCTGGCCGCAGTCCTACGTCACGGCCTTCTGCGTCCCCACGGCGTACAAGATTCCCAACACCGATGTGAAGCTACTCACGGTCGCCACCAACAAGTGCCCCTGGAACGCCTACCGCGGCTACGGCAAGGAATCCGCGTCGCTCCTGATGGACCGGGTGATGGACGCGGTCGCCCGCGAGGTCGGCCTCGACCGCGCCGCGGTGCGGCTGCGCAACTTCATCGGACCCGACGAGTTTCCCTATGCGCAGAACGCCGGCGGGATGATCGATAGCGGCGACTACCCGAAGGCGCTGCGACGGGTGCTCGAGTTGATCGGCTACGAGGACTTCCCGGCGCGACAGGCCGAGGCACGCAAGACCGGTCGCTACCTGGGCATCGGCATCGGTCAGGAGCTCACCCCCGAAGGTTGCGCGCTGTCCGGCTCCGAGATTGCCGGCGCCTACGACGGCGCGACGGTGCGGGTGAGCCCGACCGGCCGGGTCACAATCCTGACCGGGATCACCTCACCGGGGACCGGAAACGAGACCGCGATCGCGCAGATCGCCGCCGAGCGTCTGGGTGTCGAGCTCGAAAAGATCCGCGTGCTGCAGGGCGACACCGAGAGCTGCCCCTACGGCCTGGGGAACTACAGCTCGCGGGGCGTGATGATGGGCGGATCCGCGGTGCACCTCGCAGCCACCGAGCTCCGCGAAAAGATGCTCCGCGTCGCGGCGCGCATGCTCGAAGTCTCCACCGACGACCTCGAGATCAAGACCGGAGAGATCTCGGTGGTCGGCGCGCCGGTGCGCACGCTCCCCATCGCAGACGTCGTCACCGAGATCTACCGCGATTGCCACGGCGCCGCGGCGTCGGAGGAAGAGCCGGGGCTCGAGTCGACCCGCTACTTCCGCCACGGGAACGTCTACCACCAACCCGAGACCCAGGGGCGCTACAACGCCTACCCCGCCTGGTCCAACCAGAGCGTCGCGTGCGTCGTCGAGGTCGACCCCGAGACCGGGCTCGTGAAGATCCTCCGCTACTGCGGCGTGCACGACTCGGGGGTGATCGTGAACCCCCTCACCGCCGAAGCCAACGTGCACGGGGGCACCGCCCAGGGGATCGGCGGGGCGCTCTTCGAAGAGCTTGCCTACGACGAGGCCGGCCAGCTCCTCACGACCACGTTCATGGACTACACGCTCCCGACCGCGGTCGACCTGCCGCGCTTCGAGATCGAACACCAGGAGACGCCCACACCCTTCTCGCCCCTGGGCACCAAGGGCGTCGGGGAGTCGGGTGTGACCGGCCCGCTCGGTGCGCTCTGCTCGGCGGTCGAGGACGCGTTGTCGCCCTTTGGCGTGCGCATCGACGCGCTCCCGCTGTCCCCCGCGCGGGTGTGGGCGGCGATCCAGGCGGCGCGCGACGCCTAGGAGACCGCGGCCGGGTGCGCCGCCAAGAGCGCCTTGGGATCGTGCGCCACGCCGCCCCGATAGGTCGTCTCTAGTTTGCGCAGCTCGCGGACGTCGCGGGTCGGGTCCCCGTCCACCACCAGCAGGTCCGCGAGCCGACCCGGCGCCACGCTGCCAATCTCGTCTTGTTGGCGAAGTGCCTGCGCCGCCACCGACGTCACCGCCTGCAGAGCGGCCAACGCCCCGATCGACTCGGCCAGCAGCTCCACCTCGCGCAGCAGCGCGAAGCCCGGCGGCGGATACGGGATCGCGCCGCAATCGGTGCCGCCCACGACCAAGCCGCCCCGCTGGTGGAGGACGCGGGTCACCTCCTGGTGTTTTTCGAGCGCAGCGCTGCCGTCGGCCGGCTCGAAGAACCAGGGGTGAATTTCCCAGTCCGGACGCTCGCCGAACTGGTCGGCCATCGCGCGCTGCCGCGCGCGGCACGACGCGGGCATGAATCCCTTGTCGGGGTCCTGCAGCGCGCCCTCTACACCGCAGTGCGCCGTCCACAGCAGGTCCAGGGTCGTCCCCATGTGCACCTGACGCTCGACCATCGCGTTGAACCACTTGGTGGCGAGGGGCGCCTCGAGGTCGGCCTGCTCCCAGCCTTGGAGCGTCTGGGTCCAGAAGCTCGGGTTCATCATCGAGGCGCCGGCGCCGAACTGCATGTCGAGAGCGCAGAACTCGTTGTAGGGCGAGATCCAGACGTGCTCGAGGCCGTCGATCCCCGCTTCGATCGCGTCGAGCGAGCGCGTCCAGCCGAGGTGGCCCGTCACCGGCACGCGTTTGTCGACGTAGCCAATGATCGCCCGGGCCGTATCCGGGGGGAGCGAGAAGTAGAGCTTGACCGCGTCGACCCCGGCGTCGAGCAGGCCCCCCACCGTCCCCGGCACTGCATCGACGTCGGGTACGGCGTGGAGCATGCGTGAGAACTCCGGGTGCTCGAGGCTCGGGGTCGCGCCGTCGAGCAGCGGCCCACAGACAAAGAGACGCGGCCCCGTCGCCGCGCCACTCGCCAGCCGTTCGCGGATCGCCAGCACGTCGTCGAGGGCACCCCCGACGTCGCGCGCCGTGGTGACCCCCGCCGCGAGGAAGAGCGCGAGGCCATCGTCGCCCATCAGCGTCGTGTGGACGTGCGTGTCGATCAGCCCGGGGAGCACGCATTTGCCCCCGAGGTCGCGATGCTCGGCGCCGTCGGGCATCGGCATCGGGCCCTCCTCGACCGCGGCGATGCGCTCGCCGCGGATCAGGATCGACGAGCGCGGCCGCGGGGCCTCGCCGCTGCCGTCAAAGAGCGTCGCATTGGTAAGCAATAGGTCTCGCGCCATCGGGTTCCCTCGCTCGCGCCCGCCGGGTCAGCGGAGCACCTGTTCGCGGAATTGCCGAACAATCGGCATGCGATCCAGCCACGCCGACGCGTCCGCGCGCGACGGATCGATCTCGCTCGCCTCTCCGGCAAACCCCTCCGGAATTTGGCTGTGCAGCACCGGTGGATTCACCTCCTCGTCGATGAAATGATACTCGTATCCCGGAATCGAAAGCTCTTCATCGGCCACCACGTCGATCGTGCGGACGCCGTAGCTCATGAGCTCGGTGGTCGTCGCCTGCGGATGGCCCAGCCAGACGTGCCGGGGAGCGGCAAAAAACAGGTACTGGATCTTGCGGTTGCGCGAGACCACGCGGTAGCGGGTGACCGCCCCGCCGTAGAGACGACTCGTCAGCGCGCTCTGTTCGAGGATCCCGACGGCGAAGTCGGGCTCAAAGCCGGTGGCGATCCAGAGCGACTCCGGGTCGTTTTTGCGCCGGAAGCGGGCGACCGGGCGGCCGCCGCGAATCCGGTTGCGCGGGTTGGCCTGTGCGCGACGGCGCGGCTCGAGGAAATCGCGGTAGGCCCAGATACGCGCGTCGGGCGCGCGCCGGAGCACCAGCTCGACCGCCTCGTCGTCATAGGGAACGCGCTTGGCCCGCCGACACAGGGTTTCGAGGGCATCCTGGATCTCGAAGGGCAGATCCGTGGTCTCCTCGGCCGACACGACCCCAGTCCGTCCGTCGAGCTGCACCGGTTCGACGTCCCCCTTGCCGATCCAGTTCTCCCCCTCGGAGCGGATGAAGTGAGAGGCCGAGCGCCAGACAAGAGATACGTCCTTGTAAAAGATGCGGGGAAAGATCTCGCCCGAGGCGGCGCGAGGGCGCCGCTGCAACACGAACGCGACAAAGAAGCGGATGTCCGGGTTTTGGCGCAGGCCCGAGAGAAAGAACTCGGTCTCAAACAGTGCGAAGTGGGAGCGCGGCGTATAGCCGAGGGAGAGCAGCGACTCGGGGTCGTCCTTGGCCACCCCGGCGACGCGCCACAATGCGCCCTCCGTGAGGTGGCGCGCGAAGGCGCGGCGGACCTGGGCCGGGGTGAGATCGCTCGGCGGGGCGCTGGGCACCACCTCACAGGGAATTCTTCGCACGCTCCATGCACCTCGACGGCAAGCGGGCGCGCCAAGGTACCGGGTTGACCGGCAGCGGGCTCTTCGTGCCGGGCAAGTTCGGACGCGGGCTCCGGGCGGCGGGGCCCGGTACCCTACAAGGCGATCCACACGCCTCGGCGCCTTGGGATGGAGCGCCCATGAGACACCGCAAGCAACCCCACATTCTCGGCCTCGCGTTGCGCGCAGCGGCGCTCGCCGCGGTTCTGGTACTGGGCGCTGCGTTCTGGAGCGCCCGCGCAACACAGGACGACCCGCGCTTGGAAGACCTCTTCAAAGAGCTCCAAGCCGCGAAAAACCCGATGGACGCGCGCCTGTTCGAGGACGCCATCTGGCGAGTGTGGCTGCAAACCGGCGATCGCGAGCTGGATCGTCTGATGCGAGAAGGGACGGTGGCGATGAATACGGGGCGCACCGAGATCGCGCGGGCTCGCTACGACGAGGTGATCCGGCGCGCGCCCGACTACGCCGAGGGCTGGAACAAACGCGCCACGCTGCATTTTTTGCTGCGCGACTACGACGCGTCCATCACGGACATCGACCGCACGCTGGCCCTCGAGCCCCGGCATTTCGGCGCCCTGGCGGGCTTGGGACAGATCCGCGACGCGCTGGAGCAACCCGACAGGGCCCTCGACGCCTACGAGCGTGCCCTCGCCGTAAACCCGCACCTGATCCTCGCGCGAGAACGAGTGCGCCAGCTCCAGGATTTTTTCCGACAGCAGGCGATCTGAGCCGGCCCTATCGGTACCCCCGTCAATCGACTCTATCGCCTGATCGGCGGCGGGTTGGAGCTCCGCTTCTGAGCCGGTTAAGCGGGAGACGCGTCGCGCCGATCCCGGGGGATGCGCCGGGGCCCGCCGCCGCTTCACATCGCACCCGTGCTGACCTTGCTCGTCGCGGTCGCGCTTTGCTGCGCGGGCGCGCCGCCGTCGCAGCACAGCCTTCTCGTCACGGCGACGGCCTACAACTCCCTGCCCGGGCAGACCGTGGGCGAACCCGACATCGCAGCCTGGGGGGATCGCCTCGAGCCGGGCATGAAGGCCATCGCGGTCTCGCGCGACCTGATTGAACTGGGGCTCGGCCGCGGCAGCGCGGTGCAGATCGAGGGGCTTCCCGGCGAGTACCGCGTGCTGGACAAGACGGCGGCGCGCTGGACACGGCGCATCGACATCTACATGGGCGTCGACAGGGAGGCGGCCCTCGGCTGGGGGAAACGGCAGGTGAGAATCCACTGGCTCAGGCCCGCTGGCCCTTGATCTATTGACGCGGGCCAGAGCGAGAGTTCCAGCTACCCTGCCCGTCTCTCGTGAGGATCAAACCGCGGAGCCATAGCCGATGATGTTCTGGTGGGCGGTGATCGTTCTTTCCGCAGGCTGGGTGACGTTTAGCTACGCGGGATATCCCGCGCTCCTCGCGTTGCTCGCCCGTGTCTCGCCACGGCGGATCCGGGAAGGCGACTTCTCGCCACCGATCTCGGTCATCATTGCGGTCCACAACGGCGAGGGTGCGCTGCCCAAAAAGCTTGAGGCCACGCTGGCCCTCGAGTACGACGGCCCGATGGAAATCATCGTTGCGTCGGACGGGTCCCGCGACCGGACGGTCGAGATCGCGAGGGCCTTCGCGGACCGAGGCGTACGTGTGGAGGAGCGGGAAACGCGCGGCGGCAAGGAAGCGGCGCAGGCCGCCGCCATCGCGGCGGCAACCGGTGACATCCTCGTCTTCACCGACGTCACGGCAGAACTGGACCCCGGGGCGCTCACGGCCGTCGTGCGCCCGTTCTCTGATCCCGGCGTGGGTGCGGTATCGAGCGAGGATCGGGTGGACTCGGAGGGGGGAGAGGGCGCGTATGTGCGCTTCGAAATGGCGCTGCGGCGCTTGGAGAGCGAGGCCAGCACGCTGGTGGGTCTCTCGGGCTCGTTTTTCGCAATCCGGCGCGAGCTTGGCACGCCGTGGCCTCACGATCTGGCCAGTGATTTTCGGTCTGCTCTCGAGACGGCACGACGGGGCCTGCGCGCCGTCTCGGAGCCGAAAGCGACCGCGCGCTTTCGCGCCCCCGATAACCCGGCGCGAGAGTGGTCGCGCAAGGTGCGCACGGTCCGCCGCGGTTTGGCGGTGCTCTCGACCTATCGCGACCTGCTGCACCCGCGCTTCGGCCGTGCCGCGTTCTCGCTTTGGGGCCACAAGGTGGCGCGCTTCACTTCGCCCTTCGACCTCATGGTGCTGTTGGTCGCCAGCGCCGTAGCGGCGTCCGCGAGCCCGGCCGCCGCGACATTGCTCTTCGTCCAGCTGGCCGCCTACCTACTGGGGGGGCTGTCGTTGCTGGTCCCGGCGCTGGCCCGCTGGACACCGGCGCGATTGGGCGGCTTCTTCCTCCTCGTCAATGCCTCGATGCTCGTCGCTTGGGGCTACCACCTCACCGCGCCGCGGGTCGTCGTCTGGGAGCCCACGCGCCGCTGATGGAGAGCGCGCTCCTGCGTCTTCCGCCGGGCGGATCGGCGATCGGGGCGGACTCGATCGGGACCCTGCTGCGCGAAGCCGACCCGGAGCGCGCGCTGCGCAACGGACTGCAGAAGCGCCTGCCCTCCGAATGGCTTTCCTTCCACCGCTCCGGTCGGGAGGCGCTCCGCGTCGCGTTCGAGCAGCTCGCGGCGGCGACGCGGCGCGGGGAGGTCCTCGTCCCCGGGTACACGTGCTATTCGATTCCTGCGGCGGCGGTTGCGGCCGGCCTACGCGTCCGGCTCGTCGACGTGGGCGCGACGGGTCAGATCGATCTCGAATATCTGCGCAGTCTTCCGCTGGACCGCGCGGCAGCCCTTGTCATTGGCAACCACTTCGGGGTGCCGGAGCCCGTCACCCGCGCCATCGAGTTGGCTCGCGCGGCCGGCGTCTCGGTGGTGGATGACGCGGCGCAGACGCTGGGGGGCCGGAACGCCGAAGGGCCCGTCGGCTCCCGCGGCGATGTCGGCCTGCTGAGCTTCGGGCGCGGCAAGCCCCTCTCGGGGCTCGGCGGAGGCGCTTTGCTCTGGAAACGGCGGCCGGATCCCGTGCCCGCCGCGCTTTCTCTCGGCGCCGCACAAAACCCGGCGGCCATCGCACAACGCGCCCGCGCCGTCCTCCGGGCGGCAGCCTATGACCTGGCCCGCGTGCCCGCCGTGCTGCGTGTCCTGGCGGCGGTACCCGCGTTGGAGGTCGGCGCCACGATCTACGACCCCGGATTTCCTCGGGGACCGATCCAAGGCGCCTCGGTGGTGCTAGCGGCCGCGCTGTTACCCCAGCTCGAGCGGATGAATCAGGCGAGATGTCGTGCGGCTCGGGCAATCGCGGAACGGGTCGCGGCCGAGACGACGTTTCGACCCCTACTTGCCGACGCCGACGCGGTTGCGAGCTATCCGCGCCTCGCCCTCCTTGCGCCCAGCGGTGCCGCACGCGACGCCGTCCTCTCGCGTCTGGGTTGGCTGGGCGTCACCAAGATGTACCCCAATTCACTCGATCGCGTTGTCGCGCTGCACCCGCATCTCGTCGGAGAGACGAGCTGCCCAGGCGCACACACCTTCTCCTCGCGCCTCTTGACGGTGCCCACCCATGCGGGGCTGCGGGGCCGCCGCCTCGATGCGCTTGTGGCCAGGCTACGGCAGCTCAGCTGAGGCTTGCCGCTAGTGCGCGTGTGTACTGTGGTCGTGCGCGCCGGGGTCTTCGAGTCGTGGTTCACCGGCCTCCGCTCCGGCGGCCGCGGCGCCGTGGCCGTGGTGACCGCCGCCCGCTGAGGGGTCGGGGCGAAAGCCCTCGTATACCGCGGCTTCCATTCCCGGCAGGGTTCGCGCGAAGGCGACGATCGCCCAGAGCTCGTCGTCGGTGTGGGTGGGCCCGTAGGCCGGCATCCCCGATGCCTTGATCCCGTTCTGGGTGATCCAAAACAGCTCGGCGTCGCTCCACTCCTCCTCTTCGTGTAGAGGAGGCGGGGTCGGATAGAGGCCCTGCGCCAGCTCGGAGGCCTCGACCCCAGGGCCGGCGTGGCAGCCCTCGCACATCGGGAAATAGTGGTGCGCACCCTCTGCGACGAGACTCTGGTCGTCGAGGGGAGGCACGACAATCCCCGCGGCGCTGCGCCGCACTGCGTGCTCCATCGTTTCGTGGAGAATCTCTTCGACGAGGGGCGAATGCGGCCGGGTGGCCGAGACGTCCACCGTCCACCAGAGCCAGCCCAGGATCGCCAGCAACGCCGCGCCCACCACCAAGCCGGCTCTCATACGCCTTCCTCCACCGCGCGCCTGAGCCGCGTATACGCAAAGAACCCGAGCGGGACGCCCACGATCAGCGCGAGCCCCGCGAGGGGCACCCACTTGCGTGACAGCATCTGGACGCGGAGCGGAAAGCGGATGATCCGTTCGGGCTCCTGGAGGGTGACGACGGCCGTGTATTCACCCGGGCCGTCAAAACGGAATTCGGCGTTCACCACCCCGGTCGGATACTGCTGCGCGGGAATCGAGAGCAGCGTCTCGCCGCCCTCGCCGTCCCCGCCAAGGCGCTCGATGCCACTCGCCGCGAATTCCCCGCGCCGTTCTCGGTCCACCAGGTCAAAGACAAAGATCGCGTTCTCGGCGCGCGGGATCTCGTCGCAGTATTCGCCGATCGGGTCGACCTGGGGTTGGTAGGCGGCGAAGTGGATCAGATACAGCCCCGCGCGGCGCACGCAGGGGTCGTCGTCCATTCCGGCGCCACCGTGGGAGAAGGCCGGCGACGCCCCCAACGCCAGTACCAGACAGAGGAAAGCGGCGCGGAGCATCGCAGAGCTCTAGCTAAAGGTCGGGATCAGGCCACCGCCGATGGTCACGACCGAGCGCTTGCCCTCGTCGTCGTAGAACATCAGGAGCCCGCCAAACCGGCTGTCCGGGTCGTGGATCAACATCGCCAGCTGCTCGGTCTCCCAGGCGGGGTTCGTGGCCGAGAGGCGGATCACCCGCGTCTCCCCGGGCTGAAGCGGCGCGGGCGGGTCGATCCGGAGCCCCTTCTCGACGAGCTCGGCGGGGTACCCCTCGGCGCTGTCGACCACGTCGGGGTTCAGAAAGCGGAGATTCGCCGTGGTGAACTCGCCGATCTGCTGTGGGCGCTCGCTGGTGTTGGTGATCTCGAGGGTCAGGTTCACCTCGCGCCCCGGGATGCGATAGGTGGCTTCCTGGATCTTGATTTCGACCGGGTTCGCCTCGAGGGGCAGCGGCTCGACCGCGGTGCGACCCGCCTGGAGCGGGATCGTGCGGGGGTACTTCGCCTCGGCCCGGTAGTAACCAAACGCGATCAACGCGACGGTGCCCAGCGCAAAGGCGGCGCCCACGATGTAGTCGGTGCCCGTGATCAGCCCCTTGGTGTCCCCCTGCTGGATCCGCACCATGCGGGGGATAAACAGCGGGCGCCGAACCCAGTAGACCAGCCACGCGATCCCGACCGCGATCCAGATCGCGTGCCAGGTCACCACGTTGGCGAACCCGTGACGCTCGAGGTCGACCGTCTCGCCGGTCAGCACGGTGACGGGGTTCGTGAACCCGGCGCTGCTCCCCTGGATTTCGACCCATTTCCCCGGCCCCACGATGGGCCCGGCGCTCTGGATGTTCACCATCGGGTGCACGTGATGACGCCCGGGTTTACGCGCCCGGAGCAACACCTCGAACTCATAGTCGCGCCCGACCTCGAGCGACGTCGTGTTGACGAGCTGGACACCGTTTAGCTTGGAGCCCTTCCGCAAAAAGACAGGGCCCGGGATCCCGATGTTGAGGAATGCGTTCTCGGGCTCGTCGAGCACCTCGGGCCATTCCTCGAAGACCCGGAACTTGCCGGTGACCGCGACGTCCTCGCCGACCGCCAGCTGCTCGGTCGACCACTCGACGTCGTAGTAGAGAATGCTCCGCATGCGGAGGAAGGGCTCTTGCGCCTTCTCGCCGTGGGCGCGCGCCACCGAAGCATCGACGCTTGCAAGACCCAGAAGAACGCCGGCGACCACCGCGGTTCGCAAGCAGGAGAAGGATCGGACGCTCATGGTGTCACCCACTGCTGAGGGGTTGGGAGGAAGGCGCGTCGCTAGATGGTGCGAATCCACTTCATGCTGAGACCGAGCCATCTCCCAAAGAACCACCAGGCCAAATACATCATGATGCACACAAACCCGGAGAACGCCGCCGACACCGTCGCCACGTGGCCCCCGTAGGTGCGCAGCGTCCCGCGCTCGATGATGCGGATGTATTCGGGCGTCCCGGTGCGCACGTACTCGTAGCCCTGCACGTCGGCCAGCGACATCAAGACGCCCCCCTGGTCCACGGGCAGGTGAAAGGGCGCGAGCAGCGCCCAGTTCGCCGGGTAGAAGGCGATCGCCCACAGCATCCCGCCGATCACCGCGGTAAAGAGGTAGCTGCGGGTCATCATCAGCGTGACGTCGAGCAAGATCGCGCAGGGCACAAGCGTCGCGGGCCACACAAAGTTCAGCGGGTAGTAGCCCCACGAATGGAACTGCACGGTGCGCCCGATCCACTGGCCCAGCAGCAACGCGAGCACCAGGAGCGTGCACGCGAAGGGCAGACGAAAGCCGATCCAGAGCACCGCCGAGATCGCCGCCGGAAAGGTAATCAGTGTGATCGGAGTGATCACGAGCCACCAGCGCCGATCTTTCCAGTCGGTCCAGAAGTCCCAGTCACCAGCGGTGAGCAGCTCGTGGATGTGGAAGGCGGCCACCATCAAGATGAACAAGTTCAGCAAGATGATGATGTCGAACATCCGGTCGATGTAGCCGATCTCTGCCGGGTCAAAGCTCTCGGCCGGTGCGGCGACCGGTTGTTCGGTGGCGGCACTCATATCCCCTCCCGCGAGACCGTAGTCCCGCCGGTGGGGGGGACGACGGTGCGATCAATCAGACGTGGTTTGCGGTCGCGTCGCCCGGCCTAGGTGTCGTGCGGCGCCAAAACGCCCGGCTTCTGCCCGTCCCGCGTAATCTCGACGACCCGCGTGATGAGCTGCGCGGTGATGCCACCAAAGGCGATCGCGGCCCACGCAAACACGACAAAGCCCCAGTGCAGCGGCGCGATGAAGAGCTCTTCCATCACCCAGAAGGTGTGACCCCATTCGTTGAAGCCGACGTTGGGGAGCATCAGGAAGGGAGCCGCGACGGCGGCGAGGAAGGGGAAGGAGAACCGGTTCAGGTTGTACATGTGCGGCAGCCGCGTCATCGCGTGGAGATAGGATCCCACCCCCAGCATGATGTAGGTGGGAAACGCGATATAGAACATGATGATGTGGCTGGGCGTGAGGCTCGCGTCGCGTACGACGGTCTGATGCCAGGTCGCGTCGCCTTCGGGGAAAAAGCTGGCCGCCCAGTAGAGCGAGAACACGTAGGAGGAGAACCAGACAAACTGGTTGAAGATGCGCCGCACTTCCTCACGTGCGGTCATCGCGGCGGGATTGCGGTCGCGGGTCTTCCAGACATACCACCACACGGCCACCGACACGATCGGGCCGATGATGACCGAGGCATAGAACACGCTCATCCAGTAGGTCTGAAAGTCCGGATGGAACGAGTCGAGGCCCGTCTCCCAGGCGAAGATTCCCTGGTAGACACGCAGAGCGCTCATCACGACCGTCAGGGCGAGCAGGCCTAAAAAGACGTTCCGGAACGAGAGTTGGGTACGGGGTGCGGGGACCGCAACCTCTGCCATCGCCATACTGGGGTCTCCCTTCGTTGGGCGCAGTCGGGATTCACCTCGCCGCGGGCGCGCAGCGTCGGAACGGGTCCGGGATCTGAGGCGATTCTACGCCTGGGTGCGTTTCGGAACCAGCCCGAAATCGAGCCCCGGCCGGCGAGCACTCCCCCACGGGAAAGCGTGCCGAGAGGCCTGCGGCAGTGTTTTGGGCCCGGCCGCAGCGGGGCCGCGTGTATTCTGACACCCCTTGCACCGCGCGCGGAGGAGAGGCGAAGCGCCGATGGACACCGAGCTCACGAGACGAGAATTTGTCGCGGCGGGCGGCGCTGGGCTGGTGGGAACGCTGGCCTTTGTGGCGGGACCCGTCGCGCTCCTGGCCCCGAGCCGCAGTTGGGCCCTCGCCCTCGAGCGACTCGATGCGCATACGGGCGAGACGCTCCTCCACATGACTCGCCACATCTACCCGCACGAAACACTTGAAAACGCCGTCTACGCCCTGGTCATCAAAGCGCTCGACGGCGATGCCCAAAGCGACAAGGCCACCGCTGCACTGCTGATCGACGGGGTCGCGGAGCTCGACGCGGCCGCCGGCGAGGGGAGATTTCTCCTGTTGAGCGCGCCCGAGCAGCGCCAGGCAGTGGAAGGGCGCGCCGGCTCCGCGTTCTTTGAGAAGGTGCGGAGCACCGCGGTCGTGGCGCTCTACAACAACGACATGGCCTTCGCGCACTTTGGCTACGAGGGCGCGGCCTTCGACAAGGGCGGGTACCTCACGCGGGGGTTCAACGACCTCGACTGGCTGCCGGACCCGCCGCCATCGGCAAGCCCGACGGTGTGAACCGGACAACGGGTCGCGGGGATTCGCAATGACGAAGTATCAGCAGGACGACGCATCGCCCGTCGTGATCATTGGCTCGGGCGCCGGGGGCGGCACCCTGGCGAACGAGCTCTGTCAAAAAGGCATCGGCGTGGTGCTTCTCGAGGCGGGGAAACGCGAGTCGCCGGCCACCTTTCTCAACGACGAGTGGGCCTCCTTCAGCCAGATCGCGTGGCTCGACAAGCGCACCACGTCGGGCTCCTGGCGGGTGGCACGCGACTTCCCCAACTTGCCCGCCTGGATCTGCAAAACCGTCGGGGGCACCACCACCCACTGGGCGGGCGCGAGCCTGCGGATTCAAGAGCACGAGTTCCGCGCCCGGGAGGTCTACGGCCAGCTCGACGACGCGAACCTCTTGGACTGGCCCCTCACCCTGGCGGACCTCGAGCCCTACTACGCAAAGGCCGAGGACAAGCTCGGCGTCACCCGCACCCACGACATCCCCGGGCTCCCGGGCAACAACAACTTCCGGGTGATGTACGCCGGCGCCGTGAAGGTCGGCTATCAGCACTGCAACACCGGTCGGATGGCGGTGAACAGCCGACCCCGCGCCGGCCGCGCCTCATGCCTACAGCTCGGCTTTTGCTTTCAGGGCTGCAAATCGGGCGCAAAGTGGTCGACGCTCTACACCGAGATCCCTGCAGCCGAACGCACCGGAAAGCTCGAGTTGCGCCCCCAATGCCAGGCGCTGCGCGTGGAACACGACGCCAGCGGAAAGGCCAGCGCCGTCGTCTACGCCGATGCCTCGGGAGCGATCCAGCGGCAACGCGCGCGGGCGGTCTGCGTCGCGGGAAATTCGATCGAGACGCCCCGGCTCCTGCTGCATTCGGCCTCGAATCTCTTTCCCGATGGGCTGGCGAACTCGTCGGGTCAGGTGGGCCGCAACTACATGCGCCACATGACCGGCTCGGTGTATGCGACCTTCGAGCAGCCGGTGCACATGTATCGGGGCACGACGATGGCAGGCATCATCAGCGACGAAAGCCGCAACGACCCGAGCCGCGGTTTTGTCGGCGGCTACGAAATGGAGACGTTGTCCCTCGGCCTTCCCTTCATGGCGGCCTTTCTCGACCCGGGCGCGTGGGGCCCGAAGTTCACCCACGCGATGGATCAGTACGCCCACACGGCGGGGATGTGGCTGGTCGGAGAAGACATGCCGCGCGAGAGCAACGCGGTGACGCTCCACGCCTCCGAGAAGGACGCCTTTGGCATGCCGATCCCCAACGTGCATTTCGACGACCACGCCAACGACGTGGCGATGCGAGAGCACGCCTACGGGCGCGGCAGCGCCGTCTACAAGGCCGCCGGGGCTCGCGACGTCTACCGAACCCCGCCCTACCCGTCGACGCACAACCTCGGCACCTGTCGGATGAGCGCCGTGGCGAGCCAGGGCGTCTGCAACGGCTTTGGGCAGACCCACGACGTCGCGAACCTCTTCATCTCCGACGGGAGCCAGTTCACGACGGGCGCGGCCGAGAATCCGACGCTCACGATCGTGACCCTGGCGATTCGCCAAGCCGACTACATCGCCGATCAGATGGCGAAGCGGGTGCTCTGACGGTGCGCTAGACGCGCCGCAGGGCCAGCGAGAGCGACAACCCGAGCAGCAGCGCGATGCCGCCACCCGCCGCGGCGCGCAGGCCCAGGCGTCCGGGGTAGCGATCGGGGTAGAGCGGCTCGCTCACACCGGGGATGCTGGGGAGGTCGCCGTCGCCGCCGCCCACGACGAGCTGTCCCTTCATGCCCTTTTCCATGTGGTGTGACACGTCACAGTGCACCAGGAAGGTGGCCGGCGCGCTCGGCACGATAAAACTTGCGGTGCGCGTTCCCGGCCCGTTCACCTCGAGCGTGAACATGCCCTGGGGATAGAGATATCGAGGCAAGCCGTGCACCATCCACTGGTGCCGCACCGCGTCGCGGTTCTCGAACGTGACGTTTACCTTCGAACACGGGGCGACGTTCCACACCGGGTCGTCGTAGCCGTAGAGAAAGCCCGGCCCGGCGGCGAACTCGCGCCCCGCGCGCACCCGGAGGTCGACTTCGCCGGAGACGGCGGCGCAATCGCGCGGCAGGCGGTCGGGGTTGTGGTTCATCACCATCCCGTCCGCATCGAGCACCATCGCGTGGTGAGCGTGGGCGGCGCCGTCCGCACCTGCGGCGCCCGGTGCTGCGTCGTCCTGCATCCCGTGAGCGTGGTGTTCGCTGTGGGCCCGGTGCGCCTCCTCCGGCGGCGCCGCGGGGGGGTGCGCGTGAGGGGGCTGCGCCTCCCGATCACGGCGCGGCGCGGGCGGCGACGGCTGCGGTGGGGCCGCGGGCTCGACCTCGATCGGCATCGGGTCGCCGTG
>CAJIBI010000493.1_pt1 | contig 18291 bp, 18 predicted proteins | sample 9199321 | NCBI WGS metagenome assembly CAJIBI01 (sample SAMEA7708294, study PRJEB35096) | sediment metagenome | biome: marine neritic benthic zone biome [ENVO:01000025]; feature: sediment [ENVO:00002007]; material: shallow marine sediment [ENVO:03000034] sea grass bed [ENVO_01000059] ... | reverse complement strand
GACTCCATTTCGTGCCGGCCCTGGCCTTTCGGGCCGTGGCGGCGTCGCACCCCGCGTTTTCGCGCGCGGAGATCCCTTCGTACCGGAGCCGGCGCCTCGCGGAGATGCGCGGCCGCGAGGGGCGGCTCCGCGTATTCCTTCGCGAATCGAATACGGTCACCTCGACGATCTATCGCCCAAACCCCGAGGACTCGCTGTTTTTGTTCTTCACCGACGAGACGTGGTGGCCGCGGCCACTCCTTGGGGCCTTCAACCTGGCGGCGGGCCTCGGAGAAACGGGATGGGGTGTGTTGACGCTGCCCTTTGACCGCGGCACCCGCTTGCGTTCGGGTGTGAGCGGGGTGGTCGCCAGCCTTCCCGAGCTCTTTTTTGCCAACTTCCGCAAGGGCACCCTCGAGTATGGGCGTGCCGCGAGCGCAGCGGCGCCCGCCGAACGCGATTTCTAGAATTCGGCGCCTCGTCTCTCCACGGCGCTCCGAGATGCCATACATTCCCGCCGCCACAACCGCATCTCGCATCTGAACGCGCCCGTCTGCCAACCGAGAGGGATCATGAAACTCGTCGCTCGTCTGCTCTGTCTGTCCGTCTTGCTCGGGCTCGCTGCGCCCGTGCCCGCGCTCGCCGCCGACGCGAATTCTCCGGTACTCGGGCGCATCGTCCAAAACGGGAAGCTGCGCGTCGGGATGTCCGGCAGCCAACCCCCGCTCAATTTCCGCGGCAAAAGCGGGGAGATGATGGGGATGGAGGTCGACCTCGCCAGCGGTCTCGCCGCGCTGATGGAGGCGGAGCTCGAGATCGTCGTAAAGCCCTTTGGCGAGCTCACCCGAGCCCTCGAAAAGGGGGAGATCGACATGGTGATCTCCGGCATGACGATCACCGCCGAGCGCAACCTGAAAGCGGCCTTTGTCGGGCCGTACTTCCTGTCCGGGAAATCGATCCTCACCAAGGCGACGTCGCCGCTGGCCCGCGCGACCCAAACCAGCGACCTCAACAGCCCCGGCATTCGACTGGCCGCCCTCGCCGGCTCGACCAGCGAGAACTTTGTCAAGGCGCTGATGCCGAACGCTACGCTCGTCGCCACCAAGGACTACGACAAGGCCGTCGAGCAGCTGCTCGCGGGCAATGCCGATCCACTCGTGGCCGACTACCCGATCGTGGCCCTCACTGCGTTCCGCTATCCGATCGAAGACCTCACCGCGTCGCAGCAGCCGCTCACGATCGAACCGATCGGTATCGCGGTACCGCCGGGCGACGCCCTGATGCTGAACTTCCTCGAGAACGCGCTCGAGGCCCTCGAGATCAGCGGCACCCTGCAATCCCTGCAGGCACGCTGGTTCAAACAAAAGGACTGGCTGAAGGAGCTGCCCTAGCCACACTCCCTTGGCTCAACGAGGCGAGGACCAACGCGCGGCGGCGGCCGGGAGCGCGCACGCGTCCCCGACGGTCTCAAGCCCGAGGGTGGCGAGAAAGCGCCCGTAGCCCACCAAGATCGAGATGCGCCAGCCGAGCTCGACGGCGGCCAGGGTCCCACGTGCCGAGCGGGTCTGGCAAGCACCTTGTGGCGGGGCTCACGGCAGCGCATGCGAACGGCCGACGCGTCGCGCTCCTTCTCAGCCCGGCCGAACCACGCCACACTGTTGTGGTGGGTTTTTCGAAATCGTCGATTGGGCGAACCGGAACGACGCCGTGCTCCAGATCGCAGTGATGCAGGCGGACGCGTCGGAGCTTTTTGCGGTCGCGGGCGGGCGGGACGCGTTTCGCTTTGAGCTCCGCACTGGGAGCCGCGGCGCCCGCGGGCGTCGGGTGCTTCCGGTCCTGGGTGCCGCGATGCTCGGCGCGGCGATCGCGATGTGGTTTCTCCCCGACGCGAAAGACGACGACCGTACGGCGGCCGACGGCGAGATTCGTTCTCTCGCGGTGCTTCCCCTCGACAATCTTTCCGGCGACCCGGGCCAGGAGTTCTTCTCCGATACGATGACCGGGGAGCTGATCGCCGCGATCGCGCAGATCCGCGGGCTGCGTGTCATTTCCAAGCCCTCGGCCATGCGCTTCAAGGGCGAGCGTCCGACGCTTCGCGAGATCGGGGCGCAGCTCGACGCCGACGTCATCCTCGAGGGCTCCGCACAGCGGCAGGCCGGTCAGGTGCGCATCGCCGTCCAGCTGATCGACGCCCGCACCGACGCCCACCTGTGGGCCGGGAACTTCACGCGTCCCCACGAGAACGTCTTTCGCCTCCAGGACGACGTCGCCGCCGCCGTGGCGAACGCGATCGCTCGGGAAATCGCGGACGCCGCCGCGACACGCGATCGCCCTCGCGTCGTTCCTCGCGCACACGAGCTTTACTGGCGGGGTCGCGCACTCCTCGACCAGGGAAACGTGGCGGCGGCCCTCCACCGCTTCCAGCAGGCGATCGAGCTCGACCCGGAGTTCGCCCCCGGCTACGCGGGGATCGCCTCCGCCTACGACTGGATGATTGTCGAAACGGCGATCTCACCGCGCGAGGGAATTCGAGCCCTGCGGAGCGCAACACGGAGGGCACTCGCCCTCGACCCGCTCTCGGCCGAGGCCGTCGCCAACCGAGCGAATCTCGACCAGTTCGAATGGCGATGGGATGAGGCGGAGGAAGGCTATCGGCGGGCGATCGAGCTCGACCCGAGCTTTACCCCGGCGTATCTGTTCCTCGGTGCAGTGCTTTCGCTCCGCGGGCGCTGCGAGGAGGCGCTGGCGATCACGCGGGAAGGCCACCGTCGCGATCCCCTCGGAACGCGGAGCAACGTGAACTACAGCCAGCGGCTGGTGGACTGCGGAAAGAGCCAAGAGGCCATTCAAGTCCTCAATCGCTTTTTAGCGCGCGACGCCGGCGATCCGCTCGCCCGTGCACTGCTTGCACTGCTGCTTGTGCACGAGGGACAGATCGAGCGCGGTATCGAAGAGTCGCTGCAGCTCGCGCAACAGTACCCGAAGGTACCGGCGCCCCAGGCCAACCTGGCTTGGGCCTACGCGGTCGCGGGCCAGCCGGAGCGCTCCCGCGAGCAGCTCGCGCGCGCCCTGGAGCTGGCTGAGAACGGGTACCTGCCCGCTTCCCTGGTGGCGCGCACCTACAGCGCGCTCCGCGCGAGAGACGAGACGTTCCAGTGGCTGGAGCGTGCCTATCTGCAACGCGACTACTACCTGAACGGGTTGGTACTGAGCGGCGACTATCGCTGGCTTGAGGACGACCCGTCGTTTCGGGCGCTGGTGAAGCGATTGGGGCTCGGTATTCGCGAAGCGGGCGGCTAGCGCCCCGGGCCCACGGGCAGCCCGAGGCGCGGGTCGACAGGGAGGCGGGGCGTCAGAAGCCCGGCACCTCGTTCAATACCGTCGACGCGACCAGATCTGCAGGCGCGCCCTCGCCAAAGGCCTTGGCAAGCCACTCCTGCATCCCCGGGTCGGTGCCCTGACCGTCGAGCCAGGCGCCGTAGTCTACGCCTTTGTCAAATTCGGCGGTGTAGATCACGGTGTTGAAGGGCATCTCGGTATTGCCCGCCGCCACCTGGAGGAGCTGCTGGTTCTTCATTTTGAAGCGTTGGGCGATGGGCTTCCAGTCGTTTGCCAACTTGACGAACTCCTCCTGTTTTCCGGGGTGGACTCTCCACGTCGCGGCCATTCGAACTCCCATGGGTCTCTCCTTTCCGAACCAGCGTTCACATCACTACGCGTCGGTTCGGTGAGGAGCTATCGCACCACGAATCGAGAGTGCATTGCAAGGGCGAAGCCGCGTCAGCATCGATCGAGGACGGTCATCAGCCGCGGCCCCTGGCGGACAAGGCCGATCGCTCGACCTCCTCGAAGATCCGCTTCACCCGGTCGAGCACCCGCACCTCGCCCACACGTCCCGCCACGTTGAAGCGGTGATGGGTCCGCTCCTCCCGGTCGATGTCTTCGGCCATCTCGATGATCTCGGCCGCAAAGGCGCGGCGGTCCGCGACCGGCATCGCCGCCGCGAGCTCCTTCGCGTACTCGATCCACGCCTCAAACAGGCCGGCCGGTGGCGCGCTCGAGAGCCAGGATTCCAGCAGCTGCCAGGCCTCGCTGCCCGGTTCGATGCGATGCTTTACGGCGTTGCGCACCAGGGCCTCGCGCTCGTAGTCCTCCATCGCTCCGTCCGCCCAGGCGACCACCACCAGTGGGGTCATGATCAGGGCGGGGACGGTTGCCGCGCGGATCCCGCACGCGAGCAGCGCCTCGCCCTTCGCGGTATCGCGGATGCCGCACTGCTGCAGGAGATCGCCGAGCTCCCTATCGTGCTCGATCTTCTCGCGGAACTTCTCGAGCACCTCCCGTTCGCGCTTGGCAAAGAAGGCCTCCTCCAAGGCGTGGGCGCGGCCGTGCAAGCTGGCCCCCGAACCCTGGCTCAGCGCCTCGCGGTGGGCTTTTTCGGCCTCCAGATCTCGCTTCATTCGAGGGCCTCCGCGGGTTTCAAGCGACGGACTCCGTCAGTGGGTGGTGATGACCGGGCAGTGCGCGAGCTGGACGGTGCGCTCCGCGGTGCTGCCTAGAAAGGCCCGCTTGAGACCGGTGTGGCCGCGGGTGCCCATGATGATCAGGTCGACGTCGAGGTCCCGCGCGATCCCGGGGATCTGATCGTGGGTTTCTCCGCGCGCGACATGCCCGGTCACCATCGCGCCTTCGGCGCGGGCTTTCTCGCACCATGCTTCGAGCCGTTCGACCTCGCGTTCGCGGATCTGCTCCTTCACCTCGTCGGTCAAGAAGAGCGTATAGGGATAGATGTCGGAGGGAATCTGGTAGACGAACAGCAGGTCGAGGGTGGCGCCGAATTTCGTGGCGAGCTCGCACGCCAAACGCAGCGCCTGCTCAGACGGCTCGGAGTAGTCGACCGGGACGAGGATCTTTCGAATCTTCATCGCAACCTCTCATTCTCTCGGGCGGACGACGACCACCGAACACCGAGCGTTTTGCAACGTGCGCTCGGCGACGCTCCCGAGCAGCACGTGCCGGAGGCCGGTGTTACCGCGCGTCCCCATGACGATCGCGTCGGCGTCAAACTTCGCTGCGGCTTCGGAGATCGCCTCGGCAGGCACCCCGTCGGCGAGAATCTTCGAGACCTCGACGCCCTGCTCGGCGATCGCCGCCGCTTCCCGCTGCAGTTTGTCCTCCGCCGCCTGGTGCAGCTGGTCGGCCAGCGGCTCGGGCGCGGCGATGTCATAGGGTGCGAGGTAATGCGTCGGGTGGGGGACGACGTGGGCGAGCCGGATCTCGGCACCGCCGTCGCGCGCAAGCGCCACCGCGAACTCGCGGGCGCGCGCGGCTGGCTCGGAGAAGTCCGTGGCGAAGAGGATCCGGCGGATCGGCCGGGCCGCGCGCTCTTCGTCCTCCTTCACGGCCATCACGGGAACCTTTGACGTCCGCACCACGCGCTCGGCGACGCTGCCGAGGACGAAATGCTGGAACCCGCTGTGCCCGTGGGTTCCCATCACGATGAGCTCCGCGTCGTAGTGCTCGACCGCCGCCGCGATGGCGTCGGCGGTGGAGTGCTCGCTCACCTCCCGCGTCACGCGAAGGCCATGCCCCTCGAGGCGGGCAGCGATCCGGTCCACGCGTTGTTGCGCCGCATCGCGGATCTTCTCGAATTCTGGCCCCGGGATCGCGAACTCGTGGGACATCGCGGGTGCGGGGCACCGAACGGCGTGCAGGAGGTGAAGCGCCGCCCCATGGCGCTCCGCGATCGAAGACGCTCGCCTCACCGCAGCGTGAGACGGCTGGGAGAAGTCGACGGGTACCACGATGGTCCGGATCACAACGGCATTCCTCCCGCGGCCTTCTCCCGCGCCGGCATCGTCCCCAGGGAGAGCAGGATGTGTGCCAACGCCGGGCTTCGGGTCGCGCCTCCGTGGAAGGGGGGTGTGACAGCGCGTCCCGGGCCGTGGCGGGGTGACTCAGCGGCGGGGGGGGTCGGCGAGAAAGGCCTCGAGCACGCCCAGGAGGCCCGGCTCGTCGAGGTCCTGGTACTCGTAGCGAGCGCGGACGATCGGGCGCTGCACCCGCAGCAGCTGCGACAAATCGATCGGCGATCCGGAGACCACGACCTCGGCATCGGATTCCGCGATGGTACGGCGGAGCGCCTCGAGTTGGTGCTCGTCGTATCCCATCGCCGGAAGCACCTTGGTCAGGTGGGGGTATTGCGCGTACACGGCGGCAATCTCGGGGGCGGCACTCACGCGGGGGTCGACGATCTCCTTCGCTCCCGCCGCAAGAGAGGCGACGTAGCCGGCGCCAAAACGCATTCCTCCGTGGGTGACGGTGGGTCCGTCCTCCACCACGAGGACGCGTTTTCCGCGCACCGCGGCGGGGTCGTCGAGGTGGACCGGGGAGTCGGCGTGCAGCAGCGGTGCGACGGGGTTGAGGCGCCGCGCCGTCTCCGTGGCGCGCTCCAGGGCGTCGGGAAGCGACGCGGACACCTTGTTCAGAATCAGCACGTCGGCCATCCGCGCCACCGTCTCCCCCGGGTGATAGGTGTCGACGTCGTCGGGGCGCAACGCGTCGATCAGGGCGATGTGGAGGTCGGGACGCAGAAAAGGAAAGTCGTTGTTGCCGCCGTCCCACACCAACATCTCCGCTTCTTTCTCCGCCTCCGCGAGGATCGCCGGGTAGTCCACCCCGGCGTACACCACGGCACCGTGCTCGATGTACGGCTCGAACTCCTCCCGCTCTTCCGCGGTGCAGTGTTCCGCCGAAAGATCCTTCCGGGTGGCGAAGCGCTGCACCCGGCTCGCCGCGAGATCCCCGTACGGCATGGGGTGTCGCAGCGCGACCGTCCGAATGCCGCGCTCGGTGAGATGCCGGGTGATCCACCGCGCGGTTTGCGATTTGCCGCAACCGGTCCGCACCGCGGAGACCGCGATCACCGGAACCCGGGCCGCGAGCATCGTCTGCTTGGGTCCCAGCAAGAGGAAGTCGGCGCCCGCGGCGAGCGCCCGCGATCCCAGATGCATCACCGCCTCGTGGGCGACATCGCTGTAGGCGAACACCACGCGGTCCACGCCCTCGCCGCTGCACAGCGTCTCCAACTCCGTCTCCGGCCGGATCGGGATGCCGCGCGGGTAGAGCGAACCGGCGAGCTCCGCCGGATACACCCGGTGATCGATCCCGGGGATCTGCGTCGCGGTAAACGCCACCACTTCGCAGGTGGGATCGTCTCGGTACACCGTGTTGAAGCAATGAAAATCTCTTCCGGCCGCACCGGCGATCAAGACCCGGGCTCGCGTGCTCATCTCCGACTCCTCTCTACGAGCCGGGCGCGGCGTCGCGGTAGCGACGGGCGCTCCAGCCGCGCGGCGTTCGCCAGGGCCTGCCCCGGTCTGGAAGACGGGAGGTGCCGTAGCGCTCCGGCTGCTGCTCGAGCACGTACCATCCGAAGGCGATGATCGAGCCCTGTTCAAACAACACCGGCACCAGGAAGGGCGCCTCGCTCTTGGTGTCGGGCGTGTAGCGGAGCAGCACAATCCGCACATCGCCGACCGACGCGCGGCCGCACATCCACCCCGCGACGTCCACGAGTTGCGGCCCGCCTCCCGCGACGACGGCCTCCAGGATGGCGGTCTGCATCGACGGATTCCAACGCGCGCAGGACAACTCGACAAAGGCGTTGCCCGAGGAGTGCATGCGATCCATTCCGCCCGCGCAGCCCAGGGTGAGGGCTACCAACGCGAGGGCCCACAGGCCTCTCCGCACCTCGAAGACGCGCCGCCTCAACGCAGCGACCCGACCAGGTCACGCACCACGAGCGCGCCGCACAGCAGGGCGCCGATGCAGGGTACCCAGCGCGGCACCTGCACGGCGGGGTCCTCCTCGTGGGCGCGCCCCTTGATGCGAAAGAGCCCCCAGTTGATCAGCGCAAAGAGCGAGAGCGTGATCCACGACGTGCCGCGGGCCAGGCTTTCGAGCGGAAACACGAACACAAACGCCAGCACGAGCCCCACCACCGTGACCGTCGCGATCAGCGGTGTCCGCGTCCGGGCATTGATCGACGCGAGGAGCGGCGGGGCCGCGCCCCGAGAGGCGAGCCCGTACAACACGCGGGAGCCCATGATGAGCTGGACGAGGATCCCGTTCACCATGCCAGCCGCCGCGATGACACTGATGGTTTGGGGAAAAGGGCCACCGGCCGTGGTGTAGATCAACGTCAGCGGCGCCGCGCTTTCTGACAGAATCGACGGCGCCACCGTGCGAACCGCGACAAAGGCGGTCGCGAGGTAGAGCAGGGCCGTCGCGACCAGGGTGATGACGATTCCGCGCGGGACGTTTCGCCGCGGTTGCTGCACCTCCTCGGCCACGTTCACCATGTCTTCGAAGCCGAGGAAGGCGTAGAAGCCGAGGACGGCGCCCGAGAGGATTCCGATCACTGGGAACTCCCCCCGCGAGGACGGGAGCGTCGAAGGAGCGGACGCGCTGTCACCAAAGCCCAGCCAGAGGCCGCCCGCTGCGACCACCAGAAGAATGCCGCCGATCTCGACCAGCGTCAGGGCGGCGGCCACGTTGACCGATTCCCGGATGCCCCAGGCCGCCACCGCGCCGAGCCCCAGCACCAGCGCGGCCAGTGCAGCCGGCTCCCAGACCGTGACGAGGTCGCCCAGATAGCCCACGGCCGCGAGCGCAAGCGTCGCGCCCGAGGTAGCGGCCGAGAGACATACAAAGAGGCCGCCAAACTGCGCCAGACGCGGGATACCGTATCCAGCCTGGAGGTAGACGGATTCGCTCGCGCTGCGGGGATAGCGAGACGCGAGCTCTCCAAAACTCAGCGCGGTGAATGCGGAAAGACAACAGGACACCAGGAAGGCGGCCCGAGCCCACGCCCCGGCGAGGCCGGCGAGCTTTCCCGTGAGCGCGTAGACCCCCGCGCCGACGGTTGTCCCGAGCCCGTAGAGCACCAGGAGCGGCAGGGAAAGCGCCCGACGAAGGCTCGGCGCACCGACCCCTTGCTCTTCCCCGGAGGCGGTACGCGATACCCCGCCTCCCGGTTGCTCCACCCTATGCCCTACGCGGGCGCCTTGACGGTCATCACGGGGCACGGCGCGTACCGTAGCGTCCGCTCTGCGACGCTCCCGAGCAGGACGTGTTTAACCCCGGTGAGGCCGCGCGTCCCCATGACGATCAGATCCGCCGGGATCGATTCGGCCGCCTCCACGATCACTTCCGAAGGAGGGCCTTCGCGCGTCTCGGTGGCGCACTCCACGCCCTCCGCGCTCACCTTCTCCTCGCGCTCAGCCAAAAGCTCCGCAGCCCGCGCCCGGGCTTCGCTGAATGCACCCGGTGGAAACGAATAGCCCCACGGCGTTCCGATATAAGTGGGAAACTCGAAGGCGTGGATGAGATGGAGCTTCGCGCCCAGGCTCTTGGCGAGCTCGAGCGCCGCGCCGAGCGCCGCGTCGGAGTCCTCAGAGAAATCCATCGGGACCAGAATCGCCGTCCACGGCACGCCACTTCCCCCTTTTTTCCCCAGACCAAACAGCGCGGGGTCGCCCCGGGAAACTGCAGGGTGTGTGCCAAGGCAGGGGCCGCGCCGGGTGGTTCCGGGAGCGACGTCGCGACATATTGTCCCACCACCGCGGGCTCGGCGGAGCCGGTCTACCCGAAACGGGCCGCTTCGATCCTCCGCGCGAGCGCCGCGACCTCGGCCGTCCAGCTGGGGTGGCCGGTGTCGATCTGGGCCCGGCGATCCGGCGGCCATTCGCGGGGCGTTTCGTACGCCGCCCGGCTCGCGGCGAGATGCTCCGGGCCGGCGTCGGAGGCGTCGCTGCCGGCGCGCTTGCGCGCGCGCAGGCGCTCCGTCACGACGTCATCTGGGCAGGTGACCTCGACGAGCCACGGGCGCACATCCTCGTCGCGGGCCCAGCTCTGGACGGCGTCACGCTCCTCTTGCGTCGAAAAGGTGGCGTCGAGGATGGCGGTGCGGCCCGAGCGGACGACCTCCGCAGCGCGGCTCCGGAGTGCGGCGTATACGGCTCGCCGTTTTTTGGGGGTGTAGTCCCCCTGGTTCCAGCCCGTGGCGAGGGAGGTCTGGGGGGCCACACCGGCCTCGTGTTTCCGCACGCGATCGGATGCGATTCGCATGCCGCCGAGGCAGCCCGCCAGCTCCTTCGCGACGCTCGACTTGCCGGTCCCGACCCACCCGCAGGTGAGGATCAGCGGCCCCGGGCGCGGTTCCTCCAACAGGCGTTCGGCCAGCTCGAGATGGCGCGAGCGGCTTTCGGCCGCCGCGTCACGTTGGGCGCGCTCGATCGCGGCGTCGCCCACGGCGAGGTTCGCGACCTTGGCGCGGACGATCGCCCGGTAGCCCTCGAAATAGCGGAGCACGCCAAACAGGTCGTAGTCGTCACTCTCCTCGGTGTAGGTTGCGAGGGCGCGTTCCGCGAGGTCTCCCACGCCTCGGTAGCGCAAGTCCATGGTGAGGAAGGCCACATCCGACGCGGCGTCGATCTCGCGCAGGTCCCGGTTGAACTCGAGGCAGTCGATGATGCGGGGAGCGCCGTCGGTGTCGAACCAAATGTGCTGGAGGTGGAGGTCGCCGTGGCCGTCGACCCGGCGGCCCTCGCGGGCGCGGCGCGAGAAGTGATAGCCGTGGAGGCCCTCGAACTCGCGGGTTCGCCAGTCGAGGCTTCGGAGCCGCTCTTCGTCTTTGCCGGTGGTCGACGCCGCGAGGGACGCGAGGGCATCGCGGACCGGGTTTACGACGTCCCCGCGCCAATCCCAGTCCGCCGCGGCGGCGGGCAGACGGCTGCGACGGTGAAACTCGGCGATGATGCGCGCCACCACGTCGATCTGCGCAGGGGAGAGCTCTCCGGCCGCGAGGAGGGAGAGCGCATCGCGGTGCGTCGGAAGTCGGCGCATCACGGTCACCGTCTCGAGGTCGCCGCGACCGGCGAGGACACCGGGCTCCTCGGGCTCGGCCACCCGGAAGCCCTCCTCACCGCGATGGATCTCCGCAACGCCGAGATAGACGTCCGGCGCAAGGCGTCGGTTGAGACGCACCTCCTCGGCGCAGTCAAAGCGGCGGGACGCCCGGGTGCCAAAATCGAGAAAGTCAAAGGCGACCGCTTTGCGCAGCTTGTAAACGCGCTCGCGGGTCAGAAAGACATGCGAGATATGGGTCTGGATGTGCTCGATGGGGGATTGCGGCCCGGGATCCCCCGGAAAGCTCGTCGGCTGCGACAGAGCGGAGACGAGGCCAGCCGGTAGCGGCTCGATCGTCGGCTCGCCCATCACTCCGGCTCGGGTTGGACGGCGATCGGGTCGTCGCGCAGAACGTCCTCCGCGAGAAAGATCCTCTCTTCGGCGACCATGTCGGCGCGCAGCAGCGCGCAAAAGCCAAGGGCGAGCAGTGCGCACTCCCAATCGGCACGCTGCGAGACTACCTCGACGAGATTCTCGATCATGGCACGCTGCTGCGTGTGCTCGGCGTTGAACCGTTCCACCCGCGCATCACCCCAGGCGTCGGCCTCGCGCAGCAGCTCCGGCAGCACGCGGTCTTCGAATCGCATGTGGGTTCCGAGCAGACTCAGCAGATGCTTCAACTCCGCAGCGATATCGGCGGGGTCGACGCTACCCCCGGCGATGCGGAGTGCCAACGTCTCGAGCGCCTCGACCCGGTCTCGGATCGTCTTGTGCTGCTCGAGCACGCGCCGCCGGACCTCCGACGGAAGGGCCGCTTCCATCCCCATCCCAGATCCTCCGAGGCCCCGGCGGAGGCCCCTCGGCCGAGGGGCCTGGCGGCGCGGAGGGGAATCGGAGGGATTTCGCGCCGCGCGCTCCGTCCGGGGCGATGTACCCGGAGAAGACTGCATTCGCCGTGCCAAGACGAGAACGAAACGTGCGAGGCGAAGACGCTCGATTCGGCGCCGGACGCGTGGTCCGATGTCACCCGGCTCGACCCGATGTCACCCGGAGGCAGGTGCCGCGATCTGTGTGCCGCGCTCGCCGCGTAGGATCTGCGGTGCGTCACCGAGGGCGCCGATCGCCGCGGTGCCGCCCGTTTCGACGAACTCGCACGCGGCCGCGACCTTGGGCCCCATCGAGCCCGCTTCGAACTCGATCTCCTCGAGATCAGCGGGGATGACGCGGGCGAGGGGACGCGGATGTTCTCCGCCCCAGTCGTCGTACACCGCGTCGACATCGGTCAGCAGCAGCAGCTTGTCGGCGCGAATCGTCCGCGCGAGCAGTGCCGAAGCGAGATCCTTGTCCACGACGGCTTCCGCGCCGTGGAGAAGGCCGTCGCGGTCGAAGAAGACCGGGACGCCTCCGCCCCCCATACAGATCGGGACGATCTTGGCGTCGAGGAGAGCCTCGACGGCGCGGAGCTGCAGGATGTCGAGGGGGCGGGGCGACGCGACGACGCGCCGTTGTTGGGGGCCCTCTCCTTCGAAGCGCCAGTGAAACTCGGCCGCGAGCCGGTCCGCCTCCGCGCGGTTCACCCACGGCCCGACAGGCTTCGTGGGCGTGGAGAAGGCCGGGTCGTCGGGGTGGACGATCGTCTGGGTGAGCAGGGTCGCGAAGGCGCACTGCGGCAGCTCATTCACCAGCGCCTGCTCCAGCAGATAGCCGACGAGCCCTCCGCTCTCCGCCCCCAGCGCATCGAGGTCCTGCTGCGCCGGGCTCACCGCGGCGGCGCCGCGGGCGAGAAAGCCGATCTGGGGCCCGTTTCCGTGGGTAATCACGAGCTCGTGCTCGCCCACCAGGGGTGCGATGGCGCGCGCGGCCACCGCGGCGTTGTGTCGCTGGCGCTCGATGTCGAACGGCTCGCCGCGGCGCAGCAGCGCGTTTCCACCGAGAGCCGCCACGACGCGCACCGCTCGCCCTAGGCTTCCTGGGCTTCTTCTTCTCCGCCGTCCCCGTCTCCGTCGCGCTCCCCGCGCCGATAGAGCGTCCGGCGGTTGAGCCCCAGAATCCGGGCGGCCTCGCTCTTGCTCCCGCCGGTCTCCTGCAGGACGCGGTCGATGTAGCGATCTGTGAGCTCTCGGACGGTCAGCCGTTTTCGGCACGCCTCGCCGAGCAGCGCCTCTTCGAACTCGACGGCCTCGCCGCCGGGTTCGAGCGCCAGGTCGGCCGGCTCGATCTCTACGCCTCCGGAGAGCACCAGCGCCCGTTCGATGGCGTTCTCGAGTTCCCGGGCGTTGCCATCCCACGGGTATCGCTTCAGCTGCTCCATCGCCGCCGGCGAGAGGTGCGCCCTGCGCTCGGAGGCGTGCTTGCGCAGAAAGGCCTCGGCCAGCAGCGGGATGTCCTCGGGCCGTTCGCGGAGCGGGGGGATCGCGATCGGGATCACATTGAGTCGGTAGAAGAGGTCTTTGCGGAACCGTCCCTCGGCGATTTCCTGGCGTAGATCCTTGTTGGTCGCTGCGACGACTCGGACGTCCACCTTGACCGCCTTGTTGCCGCCGACGGGTCGGATCTCGCGGTCTTGCAGCACGCGCAGCATCTTGCTCTGCAGTGCCGGGGGCATGTCGCCAATCTCGTCGAGGAAGAGCGTCCCGCCGTCCGCCTCTTCAAAGAGGCCTCGCTTGTTGGCGTGTGCACCCGTAAAGGCGCCCCGAACGTGTCCGAACAGTTCGCTCTCGAGCAGACCTTCCGGCATCGCCGTGCAGTTGATCGGCACAAAGGGCTGGTCGGATCGCGCTCCGGTGAAGTGGATCGTGCGGGCGACGACCTCCTTGCCGGTGCCGCTTTCGCCGGTAATCAAGATGTTGCTCGAGCTCCCCGAGATTTTGCGGATGAGGCCGTAGATCTCCTGCATCGCGGGGCTTTCGCCGATCAGGTCGCCAAAAGAGCTCGTGCGGTCGACGGCACGGCGCAGCCGGGTGTTCTCGCGCTCGAGCTCGCGGAACTCGAAGGCCCGCTCGAGCGCCGTCAGCATCGCCTCCGATTTGAAGGGCTTGGTCAGGTAGTCAAAGGCACCCGCCCGCATCGCTTCGACCGCCGAATCGATGCTCGCGAAGCCCGTCATCAAGATGACCGGGGTCGCCGGTCGAAGATCTCGCAGCTCGGGCAGGATCTCCATCCCGTCTCGGCCCGGCATGCGGATGTCCGAGAGGACGACGTCGAACTCGACTTCCTCCGCGGCGACCAGCGCCGCGTCTCCGTCGCCCACGACGGTGGCCTGTATCCCATGGTCTTCGAGCAGCTCCTCGACCGTCTCGCGGACGAGGGGATCGTCGTCGACGACCAGCACGCGGCGGGGTTGAGCCATACCAGAGTCCTCTCGTTCGCTTGCTGTGGCGGATGGTATCCCGGCTCCGATCCGCCCGTCGCAGCACAGCTCGCTGCGCAGCAGGGGCTATCACGCACGTCAGCACGTTTCGTGCCGCGGCCGACATGGCCGCAGCGAGCTGCCGTCGCCTCGAGTGTGGCGCTTCGTCGCGGCGGTGGGGTCGATTGCCCCACCGGAAGCGGACGCGTCTTGGGCACGCTCTTTGCTCCTCTGTGCTGCGGTCAGCGAACGATTCACCAAAAGGAGCGAGGACCATGGCAGAAGAAAAGGAAGGTCAGGTTGTCCGCTGGGACCCCTTCGGCAACCTCGCCGCGCGAGATCCCTGGGGATTCCCAGAATTTGGCCTGGGTCGGCTGATCGATCAGGCCTTCGGCGAGCGGGCGCGTCACCCGGGCGTCATGACACCGGTGGTGGACATCACCGAGTCCGACGAGCAGTACACGATCACCGCAGAAGTACCGGGTGTGAACCGCGAGGATCTCACCCTCGAAGTGCACGAGGGGACGCTCACCCTCCGCGGTGAGAAGAAAGACGAACGAGAGGAGAAGCTCGAAAAGGGCCGTCGGCTAGAGCGGAGCTATGGGGCGTTCAGCCGGTCGTTCGCGATGCCTTCCGACGCCGAACTCTCGAAGATCGAGGCGTCGTTCAAGGACGGCGTTTTGCGTATCGAGATCGCGAAGAAGCCGGAGGCAAAGCCGGCGCAGGTCGCGATCAAGTCCTGAACAGTCGAGCTCCGCGGCGCGATGCGCCGCGGGGCAGACCGGCATCGAAAGGTGTCGAGCATGTCGAAGCCGACGACCTCCCGCGTCACGATTTTGGTGCTCGAGCCGCACCGAGACGTCGGTGAAACGATCGGCGAGTTGCTCCAGTCGGTCGGTTATGATGCGCTGGTCGCCACAAGCGTGGCGGAAGGCGAGCGCCAGGCCGACGCGGGGCCAATCGACGCATTGCTCCTCGCCAGTGAGTTCGAAGACGGGTCCCGGGGGCTTCCCGAGGCGTTCACGCGGGTCCCGATCGTGCGAACGGTCGCCTCCGGCTTCCCGGAAGACGGGTCGCTTTGGATCTCGAAACCGTTCTCCCGCAACCAGCTGGTGGCGATGCTGCGCCGGGTGCTCGAAGAGACCTAGGCGCGGATCAACTCCCGAATGCGGCCGATCAGCACTTCGTTGGAGAAGGGCTTCGGGAGAACCGGGAACTCGGCGGGGAAGGCGTCGCGACGTTCCAGCGCGGCCTCGGGATAGCCCGAAATGAGCAGGACGCGCAGGTGCGGGTGGGTGCCGCGGAGCCTGCGCGCGAGCTCCAGACCGGTCATCCCCGGCATCACGACATCGGAAACGAGGAGCTCCACTTCGCCCAGTTCGTGAATCTGCTGGAGGGCCGCCTCGGGGCTCGGCGCGCTGCGCACCTGAAAGCCCGCTTCTTCCAAGACCTCGGTCGCGTTCTCGCGCAGCAGCGCGTCGTCCTCGACGAGCAGAATGCTGCCGCCGCCCGGCTGCAGCGTCGGCCGTGCGGGCGGGCCCGCGCGTTCCGATCTCGAGTGGCTCGCAATCGACGGGATCCAGACGCGAAAGGTCGTCCCGTCTCCTTGGCTCGATTCGACCTCCACGCCCCACCCGTTCTGCTTCACGATTCCGTACACCGTGGAGAGCCCGAGGCCGGTGCCCCTGCCCACCTCTTTTGTGGTGTAGAAGGGCTCGAAGATTCGCGAAAGCACCTGCGGGCTCATCCCGCTTCCGGTGTCGGCGACCTCGAGCACGACCGCCCGGCCGGGCGCGATCTCGAGGCTCGCCGCGCGCTGGCCGTCGACGAGCTCCGTCCGGGTCGAGACACGGAGCGTTCCACCGGCGGGCATGGCGTCGCCGGCGTTGACGACCAGATTCATCACCACCTGGTCCAGCTGCGCTGGGTCGGCCACGATCTGGGGAAGCGACGGGTCGAAGTCCAACACGAGCTCGACGTCGTCTCCGATCAGACGTCCGGTGAGCTCGCTGATCTCCGAGACGGCGTGGTTCAGGTCCATTGGCTCGGGCTGGGTCACTTGGCGACGGCTAAACGCCAGCAGCTGCTGGGTGAGTGCTGCGCCGCGCGAGGCCGCCTGTTCGATCCGCTGAAGGGCGCGCAGCGATCGGTCGCCTTGGCCGAGGCGAGATTGCAGGAGCTCGCTCGATCCCTGGATCGACGTCAGTAGGTTGTTGAAGTCGTGTGCGATCCCACCTGCCAGCTGTCCGAGGGCTTCCAGGCGTTGTGACTGTTGGAGCTGGCTTTCGAGCGCTTCGCGGTCGGTCAGGTCGAGGACGATCGCGACAAACTCGCCGGAATCGGCACGGTGCTGTAAATGCACCTCCACGCGGTATTCGGACCCGTCCTTGCGTCGATGCGTGGTCTTGAAAACGATCGTCGGGAGCGTGCCTGCCCGGAGCGGTGCGATCATCTCGCGAAAGGCGTGCTCGGAGAACTCGGGCTTGATGTCCACCGGTGTCATCTCGCGGAGTTCGGTGGGGGAGAATCCGAGGTTCTCTCGTCCGCCCCGATTGACCATCCGGAAGTGCAGGGTCTCGTCGTCAAAGACGTAGATTTCGTTGAGCGAGTCTTCGAGGATAACGCCCAGCGTGGACGCCTCGCGCTCGGCACGCTGGCGTTCCGAGAGGTCACCCAGCATTCCCACAAAGAGGCGCTCACCCTCGAGCTGGATCTCGCCCACGGAGAGCCGCACCGGAAACACCGTCCCGTCTTTGCGGCGCCCGACGAGTTCGCGCCCGGCCCCGATGATGCGGGGCTCTCCGGTCTCGAGGTAGCGCTCGAGATAGGTGTCGTGCTGCGACCGGTAGGGCTCGGGCATGATCATGCGGACGTTTTGGCCGACCAGCTCGCTCTGGGAGTAACCAAAGAGACGCTCCAGCGCGGGGTTGACCGAGATCAGCACGCCCTTTGTGTCGATCGTCGCGATCCCCTCGACGGTGGCCTGCAAGATCGCCTCGTTGCGCGCGGCGCTGGCCCGCGCCTCGCTCTCGATGCGGTGCTCCTCGGAGGCGTCTCGCGTAAACGCGAAGTAGGCGACCACCCCGTCGTCCTCGAAGGGCGAAGCGAAGAGCTGCAGGTAGACGGGGCGGCCCCACGGCGTCTGGCCCGAAATGGCGCATAGCGTGCGCTTTTGGTCGCGGAGTTCGTCGAGCCAAAAGGGGTCGAAATCGAGCCCCGGAAAATCATCGGGGATCCGCAGCCCAATGAGATCCTGGGCCGAGGGTGCGCCGAGCTGCGACGCGAGCACCGAGTTGGTTTCCAGGATCGAAAACTCGAAGTCGAGAAAGAAAAAGCCCAGCGGGGCTTGCTCGAACATCGCGAGCAGGCGCTGTTCGATGTTGGCTCTCACTGCGGACGACCGACGATTTGTTCGGCGGGGACCAACTTCACCCCATCAAGGTACCACCGGTGGAGGAGATCGACCGGGCGGCAAAGTCGCGAAGGAGCCGACGGGTTGGGCTATGGCTTTTCGACAAAGGCGTTCACAAAGTCCGCCTCGGTCAGAATGCCCACGAGCTTGGCGCCTTCGAGGACGGGCAGGCATCCGACCTTTTGCCGGACCATCCGCTCCGCGGCTTCGGAGAGCGGCGTCGTCGGGCTGGCGGTGACGACGCCGGTCGTCATGACCGATTGGATCCGAATGCCTTTGAGGGCGCGGTCCTGGGCGACCGCCCCGTACCCCAAGCTCTGCAAGAGAGCGCTGCGGAAGAGATCGCGCTGGGTGAGGATGCCGACCAGGTTCTCGTTTTCGTCCAGAACGGGAATGTGCCGGACGCGTCCGAGATTCATCAGGTCGTCGGCGAGGGCGATTTCGTCGTTTCGATACAGCGTCACGACCTCGCTCGTCATGAGGTCTTCGACTCGTTTCAGCTTGTCATTCATGGTGTTTCCCCGCGGCGAGGCGCGCCGTGTACACCGGGCACCTCGCGCTGCGCAAGACCTCCTCCGCCACACTGCCAAACATGAGCTGGGGAAATCCCCGCCGGCTGTGGGTGCCGACGGCGATCAAG
>CAJIBI010000432.1_pt1 | contig 18386 bp, 16 predicted proteins | sample 9199321 | NCBI WGS metagenome assembly CAJIBI01 (sample SAMEA7708294, study PRJEB35096) | sediment metagenome | biome: marine neritic benthic zone biome [ENVO:01000025]; feature: sediment [ENVO:00002007]; material: shallow marine sediment [ENVO:03000034] sea grass bed [ENVO_01000059] ... | reverse complement strand
CGATCGGGCGCCGAGGAGAGGCTCAGAAAACGCTGGAGCGCGCTCTCGACGCTCGGGTGGATCACGCGGCAGGAGCTCGGCTCGAGCAGCGCCTCGTAGGGCTCTGTCGCCACACAGGAAGCCCGGGCGGGTATCGAAACGACGCAAGCGAGAAGGAGCGCGATGCCCAGGACGAGGCGGGACATAGCCCTAGAGCGGCAAATCGGGGTGCGGGCTCAAGGCGTCTCGGCCCCGCGCTCCCGGCCCCACTCCGCGAGCCCGCTCGCGCTCATCGCGTCTGGTAATCAGGGCGGGGAGCGGGGCGCGAACAGTCGAGTTACCACTGGGGCCTCCCCGCCGTTTAGCGAGGGTGACCCGGTGTCACAACGGTCATTGTTCGAACCCGAGTTCTCATCGGGCGTCTCTCGGCAGATCCACCTGCCTGATGCCGAGCTTTGCATGTACGAGCATGCGTTTTCGGGCTCGGAGGCCGATCATTATTTCGATGTACTCCGCGCTCATACACCCTGGCGGCACGATCAGATACTCATCCACGGCAAGCGGATCCCGTTGCCGCGCCTTCAAGCCTGGTATGCGGACGACAACATCCCTCTTTCCTATTCGGGGATGAAAATCGCGCAGCTCGCGATGACATCGGATATCAATGCGATCAGAAGACGGGTGCATGAGCTGAGCGGCCTCGAGTTCAATGGCGTGCTCGTGACGCTGTATCGTGATGGAAACGACAGCGTCGGCTGGCATAGCGATGATGAGCCGGAGTTCGGGCCCGACCCGGTGATCGCCTCGGTAAGTCTCGGTGAAACCCGCGATTTCGTCTTGAAACACCGCTACAAGCACGACCTGTCGCCCTACAAATGCGCACTGCCCCATGGCTCTCTACTGGTGATGGGACGCGGCTCGCAAACATACTGGGCCCATCAGGTGCCGAAGCGGAAGGCGATCACCGGTGCCCGGATCAACCTAACGTTGCGTAATGTCTCGCCAGCGTGAGGAAAGAGCCGCTCGGCTCCGGCTCGGGTACAGCCAATCGGATGGACTGACGTTCAATGGCTTCCGGGCGTGTCGGCGCCCCGCTGGCCGCTCTCGGTAGAGTCCCGGCGATATCGCGACTTGCGGCGGGCGTCCCGAGCGACCAGGGCCGCTAAGGCCGCGGCGGTGGCGGCGAACACGGCAGCCACCGAATTGGCGGTACCGAAACTGGTCCGTTCGGCCAGAAATCCGAAGGCCAACGGGCCAGACATGGCGCCGATGAAGGCCCCCCTCTGGAGCAGACCACTGGCCTCGCCGGGATTATCCGGCCAGAGCCGAACACCGGCCAAGAACTGCACGCCCGGCCACGCCCAACCGAAAGAGTACGCGATCACCGCACCGACACTGAACGGAACCATGGCCGCCGTCCCCATCAGTGCATAGCCAAGCGAGCCGACCGCCAGCAGTCCGAAGATCACCCAAAGGGGATCGACACCACTCCGATCCAGCACCACCCCCCAAACCACCCGCGCGACGATCAAGGTTCCCGCCGCGACGCTCAGCAGCAGCCCGGCCCCGCCGGTGGAAAAACCAGCCTCCGTCGCGGCTCGGACGAGGAAGGGGTTGAGCGTGCCGACCGCAGTCGCCGCAAAGAGCCCAACGCCGGCCAGCAACACCAGGGCTCGGGGGGGACGAGGTCGGTCGGCCTTCCAGTCCTTGCCCGTCGAGCGATGCTCGACGGGCGTGTCGGGGGCCAACACGAGGCTGGCGAGCGGAAAGACCAGCATCACCACGAAGGCCCAGCGCCACCCGGCCCGCAACGCAATCAACGGAACGGCCAAGCCCGACAGTGCGGCGGCCAACGGCACCGCCGACTGCTTGAGACCGAACGCCAGACCTCGCCGCCCCGGGGCGACGTGGTGCACCAACACCACGTTCGAAGCCGGCGTCGCCAACGCCAACGACGCCGCGCCGATCAAGGCCCCAAGGAGCAACAGCGGAAACGACTGAGCCGTGGCCTCTACCAGGAGGCCGACGACGACGAGGGCGCCGGTGGCCCGGAGCCCGACGGCGGGGCCCAGCCGGTCGACGAGACGACCTCCGTACGGTGCAAGCAAGGCCGCGGTGAAGAAGTACAACGCGGCAAGCAGGCCCAGCTGACTATCGCCGAACCCGAGCTCAGCCTGAAGCTCAGGAGCGATCGCCCCGATCAGTGCGATCGGTACCGTACCAGACGTCTGGGCCGCCAGACCGACGGTAATCGCCAGCCCCGGGTTCGTACTCGAGCTCACGGCCTGCGACGCTAGCCCAGTGGCGCGCAACAGATTGGCAGAAAGTCGTGGGCGGCCCTTCGATACGTACGCCGCTGCTGGTGTATCGTGTCACGCGTTGAGACCACGATCCGGTTTCATTTGAGCCAGAACCCCGGCGGAAGACGGGAGCGCAGCGTGATCGATGTCGGCGTCGACGTTGGCGGCACGTTTACAGATTTCACGTTCTTTGATCGTGAATCGGGTGAGCACTGGGTCCGGAAGGTTCCCTCCACGCCGTCCGATGTAGCGGCCGCGGTGATTGCTGGGCTCGAGGACATCGACCTGTCTCGGGCGGGGAACATCATCCACGGCACGACCGTCGCTCTGAACTCGATTATTCAGCGGGCTGGCGCGAGGATGGCGATTCTCACCACGGCGGGGTTTCGCGACCACGTCGAGATCGGCGACACCCTGCGCTACACGGGCGGCCTATACGACCACCAATGGGTCAGGACCCCTCCGTATCCGATTCCTCACAAGCGCCGCTTCGAGGTCGATGAGAGAACCTCCGGGGATGGGGCAATCGTCCGGCCTGTACGGGAATCGGAGATCGAGGACCTCGCTCGCCAACTCGAGCAACTTGGCGTCGAAGCGGTCGCGATCTGTTATCTGAACTCCTACCTGAACCCCGAGAACGAGGCTCGGACGGCCGAGCTGTTGTCAAAGCGTCTCCCGGACCGCGCGCTCACCCTTTCTTCCGTCAATCCAGAGTTTCGCGAGTATCCGCGCTTCATCACTGCTGTGTTCAACGCGTACGTGACGCCGATGATCGCGACGTACATCCACCGGCTCGAGGAGTCGCTTGCGGAGCGTGGGTATCACCGCGACGTCCTCTATATGACCTCGGCGGGCGGGATCGCGAGCCGCGATGCGATCCTCCAGGAGCCGCTGCGCCTTTTGTACGGCGCCGTAGCGGGTGGCGTCAGTGCCGGAGGGTTTCTCGCCCGTCTCGGCGCACTTCCCAATGCGGTCACCTTCGATATGGGCGGGACCAGCACGGATGTTGGCTTCGTCGAGGACTACCGGCCCCAGGTCGTGGCGAGCAAGGTCTTGGTTGCGTTCCCGATCGCCCTCCCTCACCTCGACGTCCGTTCGATTGGCGCCGGCGGCGGAAGCATCGCGCTCGTCGGCGAAGACGGAGTCATCCGCGTCGGGCCCGAGAGCGCGGGCGCCGAGCCCGGACCGGCGTGTTACGCGCGGGGCGGTGAGGCGTTCACGGTCACCGACGCGAACCTGTTGCTCGGTCGAATCGGCGAGCGTTCTCTTCTCGGCGGCGAAGTAGCCCTCGATCGCGGGCTTGCCGAAAACGCGGCGCGTCGTCTCGCGGCTGCGGTCGGTCTGAGCGACATCTATGAGCTGTCTGCTGGGGTGATCGAGCTCGCCAACACCAACATGTACGGCGCAATCCGCGAGGTATCGATCGAGCGCGGGAACGACCCGGCGGATCTCGCTCTGGTCGCCTTCGGCGGCGCCGGAGGCCTCCATGCGATCGCCCTGGCGGAGCGGCTCGAAATGGCACGAGTGGTGATCCCACGGAACGCGGGGATCTTCTCCGCGCTGGGCCTTCTCGCGGCCGATCGGCGTCGCGACCAGGTCCAGCCCTACATGCGGCCATTACCGGAAGTCGATTTCGACGACGTTGCCCTACAGCTCGCGCTGCTTGGCGACACTGCCCGTGACGCGTTGAAGGCCGAGGGCCTGGCCGAGACCGCGATCGAGATCGAGTACCGCTTCGGCATGCGCTACGCCGGCCAGATCCACGAAGAGGAGGTGCTGATGGAGTCGCCGCGTACGGATTTCCAAAAGCTCAGCCAGGCGTTTGGCGTGCTCTACGAGGCGAAGTACGGGTTTCGACGTGAGCCCGAGCTGGCGGAGCTCGTCAACCTGCGGGTGGTCGGGCTCGGCCGGGTGCGCAAGCCCGACCTCCAACGCGCCGCGGAACGTGAGCGGCCCCATGGCGAGGTTTCCAAGGCCTCCGTGCGGCGGGTCTACTTCGATGGCGCCTTTCTCGACTGCCCGGTGCTGGCGCGCAGCGCGCTGCCGGTGGGCCACTCGCTCGAGGGCCCGGCGATCGTCGAAGAGTACGACTCGACCGTCGCGATCGCGCCTGGGTGGCACGCCATGGTCGACCCGGTCGCCAGCTTGGTGGTGCAGCGTCGTGGGAGCCTCTAGGACCGCCTGTCGGAACGACGTGGAGTTCACGAGCGAAAGGACTTGAAGTGGCTGTGACGGAGCAGAGGATGGAAGCGGTCGCACCGAGCCCGATCACGGTTGAGGTGGTCGGTGCAGACCTTGAGTACGTTGTCCGAGAAATGCGATCGACCGTCTTGCGGATGGCCTATTCGCCGATTCTCACCGAAACACACGACTTCTTCTGTGGCATCACGAATGCGATTGGCGAGATCGTTGCGATCAATGTCGATGTGCCGTTTCACATGTTCGCCTGCAAAGACGCCGTCGCCGCGGTCAACGAGGCCTATCAGGGGGATATCCACCCCGGAGACCAGTTCTGGCTGAACGACCCGTGGCAGGCCGGGGCTCACCTCAACGACACCACGCTGATCACACCCTTCTTTGTTGGCGGCGAGCTGCGGATGTGGGTCGCTGCGGGCGCGCACTACGGGGATATTGGAGGGACGGTTCCCGGCAGTGCGAGCGGCGAATGCACCGAGATCTTCCACGAGGGCATCCGTGTCCCGGCAGTTCGTGTCCGCCGAGACGGCGAGCTCAATGAGGAGTTCCTGCGAATCCTGTTGGCGAACCTACGCCAGCCCTTCGAAGCAAGGGGCGTATTCCTGGCGCAGTCGAACACCACCCTTCTCGCCCAGCAACGAATGACCAAGCTCTACGAGCGCTACGGGACACCCACCGTTGACGCGTGTGTCGAAAAACTGCTCGATCACGCAGAATCCCAGGCGCGGGCGTCTATTTCGGCCCTCCCGGACGGCGAATACTACTACGAAGACTACCTCGAGAATGGAGGCGTCAACTGGCCCGACCCGGTTGCCGTGCGATGCAAGATGGCGGTGGACGGTGACCGGCTCCACTTCGACTTCGCCGGGACATCTCCCCAGATCGACGGAGTCGCCAACTGCACGATGACGAACCTCTGGGCCGCAGTGTTCGATGTCGTAGACACCTACCTTGCTCCGGGCAACGTATCCAACTTCGGCGCCGCCCGAGCCTTCACGATCTCCGCGCCCGCGCGCTCGGTGGTCAACTCGCAGTTTCCAGTCCCGATCAACGGCTTCGCGACCGTCATGTTCGGCCCGATCCATGGCTGCGTGCAGGGGTGCCTTTCCCAAGTGATGCCCGACGAGGCATCTGGGCTGACGACTTCGAGCGCCAACCAAACCAACATCGGCGGAATCGGCGGAAAATACCGACAGGACGAATACTGGATCGTATACGAGTTCCCGTGCGGTGGATGGGGCGCGACCCACGAGAACGACGGAAGCGTCAATTGCTACCAGTGGCACATCGGCGACATCCCGGTGATCTGGCCCCTCGAGCGCCTTGAGAGCATGAACCCTGTGGTCGCGTTGGCGAACGACTTGTACCTGGACAGCGGCGGGCCAGGGTTCCGACGCGGGGGCGTGGGCATTCGCAGGGCGTGGAAGGTGACGCAGCACGCCACCTTTGCCGTCCTGGGCACCGACGGAATCCTGCCACGGCCGGGCCTTCGTGGCAGCTGGGCCGGTGCGCTCAACTGGATCGGCGTCGTCCGTAACGGCGAGCCCCTTGTCACCTCGGAGTTGCCACTGAAGGCTGGCGGAGTGAGGCTGCAGCCAGACGACGTGATTCTCTACCTCGTCGCCGGCGGCGGTGGCTACGGCGATCCGCTCGAGCGAGAACCGGAGCGCGTGCTCCGCGACATCGAGAGCGGCTATGTCAGTGAGGCGGGCGCACGCGAGGACTACGGGGTGATCGCCGACGGCGATCGGGTCGATCTCCAGGCGACGCAAGACCTGCGAAACGAGATGCGTGCCTCGCGCGTCATCGGCGACGTGGAGCGGTCCGCAGACGACGAGTATGACGAGCTGCGTCGCCGCATCGTCCCTGTGGGTGCTGGAATCGCCCAGGCGTTGAACCTCTCCGACGGCGACGTGGTGGAGGTCGTGAACCCGAGGGGCGCCCACCTGCGCGGCTGGGCTCGCGTCGCAAAGGGCATGCCCGACCACTCGATGGCTCTGGGTCCACGCGGAGTCGGGATCGCTGGCGTGGGTGCCGACGCTCTGGCAGAGCTGCGGACCCCCTGGACCCATTGCATGCGTCGCCAGGACGCAGACTGGAAGTTCCGCGCGTAGCGAGGGAGTCGCCGGGTAGGTTCCGACCCGGGGCGGAGCGCTATTTCGCCACGATCGTGCCCAGATTTTCCTCGCTGGGCGTCGTGGGAAAGGTGGGGAGATCGGGGTGGAGGCAGTCCCAGGGCTGGACGCTATCGGTCCAGATGTGGGCGGCCATCTCGACGGTGGTCGGATCGTCGAGGCTCGCGGCACAAATGCCCTGAATCTGCGGGAACATGTCGGCCTGCGCCGCCAGGGTGGAGCCGCACTCCGGGCAGAAGCCCCGCCGCGTGGCCGCCCCGCTGGTACCCGTGCTCGTGTAGTACTTGGGCTCGCCCTTGGTAAAAGTCACCTGGGGTTTGGTGAAGACCACATTCGTCATGCCTCCCCCGCCGCTCACCCGTTGGCAATCCCGGCAGTGACACACCCACGTAAACATCGGCTCGTCGTTGCATTCGTAACAGATCGCACCGCAGGCGCAGCCACCGGTTCGGACAGTCGGCATTGGGGTCTCCTTTGGGCGCCGATCATACCTGACGCCGCCCGTTTTCCGCGCGGCATCGGCCTCGCTCCAGTGCTCGTCAGCGCGCCATCCGCTTGAGGCGTGTGAAGTCGTAGAGGCGACTGGCTTCTTGGGCCGAAAGCGTCGCGCCCGTGGACCCGTAGGTGAGCATCAGATTGGACACGTCCTTTTGAACGTTGGCCACCATCGCGGCCATGACCAGCGGCGCGTGCAGACCGCGCGTCTCTGGCCGACCATTGGTCTCACTCCAGTCGTGGACATACCAGCTCACCCGAAAGGGCTCGCCGTCGCGGTCGTAGGCGATCGAGGCCACTGGCGCGTGGGTCTCCTTGTCGTACCACATGATTTTGCGCGAATAGGGATGGCCCTCGCGCTTTGGCGTCATCGCAAGGGCAAACACGGTTCGGACTTGCCACTGTTCACCCACAAAAGGAAACGCTTTATAGGGTCCGAAGCGGCACGCTTCAAATTCCGCCTCCGAGCCGAGCGAGCCTTCTGCGGTGGGCGTCCAGCCCACTACGTTGAGCGGAAAGCAACGACGCGCGGTGTCGATGGGCACCAGCATCTCCCGCTCTTCTAGAAATTTCCATTCTTGATCCCAGACATACCCAGAGAAGTGATAGAAGTCTTCTAGCGTGAAATCGGTTCCCTGCAGACTGTCCGATTTCTGCTCCGCGGAGATCCGACGCACCCTTCGCAAGTTGGGGAGATACATCCACGCGTCGTCCGCTTTCGCCCGCGAGTCGCGGTAGCGATGAATCAGGACCGTTGTGCCGTGTTGGTCAAAAGGCGACCAAGTCTCCGAAGTTTCGGCCCACGCGATGTCCGTACCGGGGATGAGGCGGGTGCTGCCCGGCAAGAAGTCGGCCCGGTAGCTGAACTCGGTCCTCCGGTATTGGCCCTGCGAGATCTTCCAGGTGTTGTCGCCGTCGGCGCGCCAGAAACTCTGGGCCCAATGGGGCATGTAGATGCCACCGCCGGTCCAGCGGTGATAGGCGTTCCACGCGAGCTTGAGACCCAGAAGGGGGTCTTCCGGGTCGACGTCACAGGCATGCTGTGTCGCAGCCTGCGCCCAGTCGGACTGCGGAAAGGGCTGTCCGGCCGTATATCCGATGAGCTGTCCGTCCGAACCCATCGATGTTTGGCAGGCGGACTGAAGCGTGGCCTCGACGTATTTGGGATGCAGGGGATAGTCGGCGGTCGGCACAATCCGCATCTCAAGGTCCGCAAATCCGTCGATCGTGTAGGGATGGAGCACTTCGGGGACGAGCGCGCGAATCGCGTCGCGACCGTCCGCCGTCACGAGCTCACCGGAATCCGCCGGCGCCGCGGCCGCGAGCATCATCCCCATCCACATCGTCACTACAAACGGGACGCACCCCGGCGTCTTCACCATCCATCTCTCCCTGTGGTGGGTGGCCCGCCGCGCCGACACCTCACCTCCGCTGCGGAGATTCGCCGTGCGGCGGCGCCAGCCGCTGATCCAGCGGCGCCTTTTTTCGGAGGCGCAGTATATCGGCTCTGCGGAGCGATGGGTCGTCGCGAATCGGGTCGAAGCCGGGGTTCAGTGCCTGTGAGGGCCTGGATCTCACGACATGTTCTCTGCGAAAAAGGCGGCCATCCGCCGGATGGCGGCGCGGGATTCGGGCAGCTGGTACGCGAAGACCGGCCAGACGTGGGGCATGTCCTTCGCGACTTCGATCCGGGTCTCGACGCCCGCATCGGTCAATTTCATAAAGAGTGTCCGGGCGTCGTCGAGGAGGATCTCGCCGCTTCCCACCAGGATGTAGACGGGGGGCAGACCGGAGAGGTCGCCGTAGACGGCGGATGCGGTCGGTGTCTTGGCATCTTCCCCGTTTAGGTAGAGGTCGGCCCACGGCTGCAACAGGCCCGGCGCCATGATGACCTCGGTGTCGCGATTCCTCACGTGGGAGGCGCCCGAAAGGGTGAGGTCGACCCAGGGCGACACCGGCACCGCCGCTGCGGGGAGCGGGACGCCCTTGGCTTTCGCGGCGAGGAGGGTTCCCATCACTACCCCCCCACCGGCGGATTCGCCGAACAGCCCAACCTGCTCGGGTGCAAACCCCTCGGCCAGAACCCATTCGTAGGCCATCAGTGCGTCGTCGATCGCAGCGGGAAAGGGGTGTTCCGGTGCAAGCCGATAGTCGACGGCGAGCATCCGGGCGCCGGTCGCCTCCGACATGCGCGCGTTGTAGTTGCGATATCCGGGCGGGTGTCCGATCACGTAGCCGCCGCCGTGAAAATGCAAGATCACCCGATCGTCCCGCGCGCCCGGCATCGAGACCCACTCGCAGTCGACGCTCCCGGCCTTCACCGGCTCCACGAGTGCGTCACTCGAGTACAGCGGGATTCCCGAGCCAAACTCGTCCCAGGCGACGCGCACCGCCTCGATGGGCTGCTCGAAAATCCCCGCTTCCAGGAGTTCTTTTCGGAACGATTCGTTCAGTTGCCGCGCGTCGGGGCTCGTCATGATTTCCTCCAGGACCACCGGTCATGCCGCCGCTTGGTTTCACGACGAGTGCACGAAACCGCCGGTCCAAGAGCGCTGACCCTACGGGCACCGCTTCAACGACCTGGTAGCCTCTTGGGCGTCAACCTCTTTGGAGCAGCGACCCAAGCGTGGTTTCCCGGATGCTCTATCGAGCTCTTGCCGACCTCGTCGCCCTCACCCATCTCGCATTCATCGTCTTCGCGGTCCTCGGTGGTCTTTTCACGCTGCGGTGGCGTTGGGCGCCATGCGTCCACCTTCCCGCCGCGGCTTGGGGCGCGGCCATCGAGTTCTTTGGTTGGTTCTGTCCGCTTACTCCGCTGGAGAATTCGCTTCGTCGCGCCAGCGGGTCCGCCGGGTACCCAGGTGGCTTCATCGAGCACTACCTCCTGCCTGTCCTCTACCCGGCGGAGCTCACACGAGAGATTCAGCTTTTCTTCGGGTGTGCCGTAGTCGTTGTGAACCTGGCGATCTATTTCGCAGTGTGGCGTTGGCTTCGCTCCCGCAAGATTAGCGCCCAGGATCGCCGGGCGAAGACTCACCTTTGCCCGTGATTCGCTCTATCGTTGCTCTGGGGCGAAAAGCGCCGACAGAAGATCGCACTCGTCCCCACGGTCACAAGGAGGAACCCGTGATCCGTTTAGAATTCGCGCTGCGTCGTAAGGCCGGTTTGTCACGAGAAAAATTCCAGGACTACTGGAAAAACACCCATGGCCCGCTGGTGGCCAGACATTCAACAACCCTCGGCATTCACCGCTACATCCAGTTGCACACTCTCGACGATCCCATCAACGACGCGCTCGCCCAGGCGCGCGGCGGTATGGAACCCGTCTATGACGGTGTCGCCGAACTTTGGTGGTCGACTCCTGAAGCATTTTCGGCCACGGGTAGCGAAGCCGGGCAGGCCGCGGCCGCGGAGTTGCTCGAGGACGAAAAGAACTTCATCGACCTCGCCAACTCGCCGCTGTGGTTCGCCTACGAATACCCACAGGTCAACCCTTCTGAATATGTCGTCGCTCACGAGCGCGGCCCGCTGGTAAAGCTCTTCTTCTGCCTACGGCATCTCGAGAGCCAAAGCCTCGAAGAAGCGCAGCTCTACTGGCGCACCAACCACGGCCCGCTGATCCGTAGCGTCGCACCGGGCTTTCGCATGCAGCGTTACCTACAGGTTCATTACTACCAGAATGAAGCCGAACAAATGCTAACCGCACCACGGGGGACAACCACCGCGCCGTACACCGGGCACGCCGAAGCGTGGTTTGACCGTGGCGATCTGATGTCCATGGCCGAGGTGCCGGAAGCGGCACGCGCGATGGAACTCGCGATTGAAGACGAAACCAAATTCATCGATTTCAAACGCTCGGCCATGTGGATCGGCAAAGAGCATGTGTTTATCGACCGGAGATGATCATGCACCAGGCCGGGCGGGAACACCCGCCTAAAATTTCTCCACCCAGGGTCTGACCTCGATGCTGTGTGACCAGGCGCTGCGGTGCTGGGCGTGGGTCTGATAGTAGGTTTCGGCGATCGCCTCGGGGCGCAGAAGGGTGTCTTCGCCGTTCTCGCCGATACCGCCGTCGACGTTGAAGTGGGCCACGTGGATGCCCTTGGGGTGCAGTTCGCGGGCCATGGATTCGGCCAGCGCGCGCAGGCCGAACTTGCCGACGGCGAAGGTGGCAGAATGCGGATACCCCTTCATGCTCGCCGTCGCGCCGGTGAACAGGATGCTGCCTTCGCCGCGCGGCTCCATCCGGCGCGCGGCGTCGCGGCCGACCAGGAAGCCGCCCAGGCAGCAGCGCTCCCAGCTGCCGACGAACTCTTCCACCGTGGTCTCGGCGATCGGTTTGCGGGCGCGGCCGGAGGCGTTGTAGACGGCAACGCCGACCGGGCCGAGATCGGCCTCCGCCTGCTCGAACAGGGCAGCCACGTCGACCTCGGTGGTGGCGTCGCAGGCATACCCCCTGGCACTGCCGCCGGCGGCCTCGATCTCGGAGACGAAGGCGCCGAGTTTGTCGGCGTTGCGCGCGGCCAACGCCACCGGATGCCCGGCTTTGGCGAAGCGCCGCGCCACCGCGGCGCCCAGTCCGGGGCCGACGCCGACGACGATGCAGGTGTTGGCTTGGCTCATAAGTTTCTCCCTCGCCTGGTGTTTGTGGTTGTAGTTGGGGAATAGAGAATTGAAGCGGCCATTCCGCCCCGCCACATGTCTCAGTCGCCCAGGTACGCGATGAAATCCATCTCGGTGACCAGGCCCTCCTCGGCCAGGGAAACCACCTGAACCGCGGTGGCCGCGGGGTATTCGGCTCCGGCTTCGTCGTAGGCCGCGATGCGGAGCGGCGCCGCTTTGGCAAATTCTTCCCAGTCGGTCACAAAGCTGTTCTCGCGAACCACGTTCTTGAGCGTCGCGCCGTGCATCGACAGGATCTTTTCAAGGCGTCCGTAGATCACGGCAACTTGGCGCTCCCCGTCACCCGGAGACAGCACCGAACCGTCGTCCTCGAAAGCGACCAAGCCGCCGATGTAGAGGGTGTCGCCCGCCAGTCGGGAGACCGACACGCCGTAGGCGCCATAGACCTCCTTCATGGCCTCGCTGTCAGCCGTCGTTACCCGCGGCTCAGCGGAGTTGCAGGCAATGGCAAATACGAGTAGCAGAGCCGGCGCGATCACCGTCGATCGATGCACCAGCTCTCCAATCGCCCCGCGTTCCCTGATGTGCATGAGAGTGCCTCCTTGCGGAGGAAGCGTATCGCGGACGCCATGTGTCCGACGCGTAGCCGCGAACGTCGCTCGCACGCTTTCGTGTTGGGCCTATGCGTGCCCAGCACCGAACCTGGAGAACGTAGGGCTCCGGCCGCACCTCGCGTCCCGGATCTCAGATATTGTCGAAATCTCCATGCCGCCCTTTGCCGCTCTTGAAACGCGCCGCCCCGCTGATGCCCTCGTCGGAGAGGATGCCGATGCTATTGGACCACTCTGAGCGCATCGCCGCTTCCAACGGAAGGCCGTGTTGAAGGTAGACGGAACGGCGATCGGCACGCATACAACCCTGCGGGAAACGCGCGATCTCGGCGGCGAGACGCTCCGCAGCTTCCCGGGAGGTCCCGTCAGGAACCACCTTCTCACAAGCGCCGATACGCAGGCACTCCTCGGCCGGCACCTTGCGACCGGTCAGGATGATCTCGAGCGCGCGTCCCTGGCCGACCAGACGTGGCAGTCGCACGGTGCCACCGTCGATCAGCGGTACGCCCCAGCGCCGACAGTAGACGCCAAAGTACGCGCTCTCTTCCATCACGCGCAGGTCACACCAGAGGGCCAGCTCGAAGCCACCTGCCACCGCGGGCCCGGCGACGGCCGCGATCACCGGTTTGGAGAGCTGCATCCGACTGGGCCCCATCGGGCCCCGCGGCGCCACGCTGCCATCGACTGGAAAGTCGTGCTCACCGAGTGGGTGGGTCTCGCCTTGTAGCGAACTCGCGAATTTGAGATCCCATCCGGAGCAGAACGCGCCTCCTTCTCCCCAAAACACGGCGACCGCCGCATCCGGGTCCGCTTCAAAAGCCTCGAACGCCGCCACCAGGGCCTCGGCGCTTCCGGGATCCATCGCGTTGCGCGCCTCTGGGCGGCTGTGAATCACGGTCGTTACGGAACCGCGTTTTTCCACTCTCACCGTCACTAGCCGTACTCCTCGCGATTGTGGCTTCAACCGACGTCCCTTTGAGACGCGGTTTCTTCGCGTACCTCGCCGTCCGCGCGTCAGGTCGCGGCGGCGCGGGCGAACGGCACCGGGATCTCGGGGTCGGTGGTGTCCAGCAGCGGCAGCTTGGCGCCAGCCGGCTGCGCGGCGTGGCCACGCACCCATTCCTGCTGCCACGCCGGGTCCTCGTCGCAGCGCGGGTTGTGCCACGGCGATAGCGCGCGCAGCAGGTAGGGGCCGACGTTCCACAGCATCGAGCCGATCTCGCGCGCGACGCCGAGCACGGTGCGCGGCTTCATCCACAGGCCGTCCTTTCGAAGCGCCTCGATCATCGCGATCATTCCGTAGGCGAGCACGTGGAAGGAGCCGTGGAAGACGCCCCACGCCCGCGGCAGGTAGTCGCCGTAGCAGGCCATGTAGACGTCGTAGGCGACGGTTTTGTGCTCGGTCTCCTCCACCATGTGCATGACCCAGAACGACGACACCCATGGGCAGTTGCCGCCCCACAGCTGCCGCCGCTTGCCGATGAACCACTTGGTGAAACCGTTGGTCATGCACTCGAAGCCCGCGTTGTAGGCGAGCTGGGTGCGCAGGCTCTTCTGCAACAGGCGGCCGTAGGAGGCCTCCAGGCGTTCCTCGATCGCGGCGAGCTCGGGATAGCCGTTCTTCTTGATCAGCTCGTTCATGCGCCGGTGGCACTGGTAGTGGCGCGCCTCCTGACCGTTGAAGCCGCGGATGTCCTCGAGTAAGCGAGGCTCGTGGACACGCTTCGAGGCTTCCTTCATCGACTTGATCAGATACGGCTCGAGGTACGGCATGGTCAGCGAGAGGCCGTTGAACAGGTGAGAGCGCACCGGGTTACCCGGCGCCCATACCGGGTCGAGGTCGTTCGGGAAATCGAAGTCGAAGTCCCGAACCACGATGGCCTCGACCTGCTTGGGCTCGTAGCGGTAATTCGGATTGGGGGCTGCCTGTTCTACCATGCTTTGCCTCCGCCAATCTCGTCGCGGGCAAGCCCGAGTATGGCACAGGCGGCGCCCCCGAGTTGCTCTCGCCGGTAGCCGTTCGCAAACGCCACAAAGACGTTGTGCATGACGACTCGGAACTTCAGACGCTCTTCATCGTCCCGTTCATTTGGGTCTCGTATCCCGACCTCAAAAATGTGGTCGACTTCCGCGCTTTCGAGGACCATGCAACGGGAGGAAACGTTGGTGTACCTTGAAGCGCTGAGCCTTCACCGAAGAGATCGTCTATGCCGATGTAGCGACCGGCGACCGAGCGGCCGGGACCAACCTCTCCGACGGCAACCGGGCGATCTTGAAAGCGTCACCAGCACCGCAATGCCACCGATGAACTCCCCGAGGTTGGCGCCGCGCGCGTGCAACGCGTCAACGCCTTCGGCTCCATCTTTATCGAGAGGGTGTTCACGGTGGCTCGGCAACGCCGCCGGCATCGGTAGGAGCCGCGATGAAGAGGAGCAACCGTGATCGACAAACGACCAGGCATTGCGATTGGACACATTAGCCTCCAGGTCCGAGGCCTCGCTGAGCACGTCGCCTTTTTCGAAACTCTTGGCATCAGGACGATCGCCGCCGGCGAGGAATATGCGGTTCAAGAGCTGCGTGGTGGAACCCATTTGGTGCTGCGTCCGACCAAAGAGATCGACCCGGAGCCGGTCGCCTTCGACGTGATGGTCGACGACGTTGACGCCTGGCGCCAAAAGTGTGTCGCCGCGAATCTTTCTGTTTCCGAGATCAGTCGCGGCAGGATCCACGACAGCTTCGAGGTGAACACGCCCGACCGCCGTGCATTGACGATCACCTCGTCACACGCGGGCAATCGACCCGTGTGACGCCGGGGGATCTCCGGATCTAAGGCGATGGCCTAGGGCGCGGCGCTCGCGTCTGCGGAACCCAGACCCGGATGGCATTAGCGCTCACTACGCCGCTCCGACACATCGGGATCATTACTGCCCGATCTGCGCCCCGGACGCTCGCCCGCCGCGTGGTCGCGTTGGTGCCGCGCGTGCGTGTGGCGGATGTTCTCTACGGTTTGGGCGACCTCGGCGTCGGATAGCGGCGGCCGGCAACGGGCCCGGTTCCAGCACAGCAGCAGGTCGAGGACGACCTCCGCGTCGACCTCGTGCCAGAGCAGGTGTCCCGTTAGCGAGGCGATGGTGTTGTTGCGCTCGCCCTGTTCGACGCCCAGGTGCACGATGCGGCGCCAGTGGGAGGGTGGACGACCCCGACCTGGCGCCGGGCCGCGCGCGAGATCTTCGAGCCAACCGGGTAGCGCCGCCAACGGGCGCTCGCTCGGCCCACAACCCGGCCGCCAGGCGTAGCGGCGACCTGAGGCATGAATCGAAGGCGGTGCCACGACGAGTCCACCATCCCCGCGTACGTCGATCCCCGGCCGCAGCGCGACGCGGTTGCGTAAGACGCCGCCGGGATGGGCAAAGTAGACGTGGCGGCCGCCACCGCCGCTTTGGGCCTCCACGGTATCGGGCAGCGCGCCATGTTCGCACTCAAGCGTTTCTAAGCTCGCAGCACCGCCGTGACGGGGGTCTACGTCGAGCACCACCAACCCCGAGACCGCCCCGCTCACGATGCCGAGATTGGCCCCGGGCCGGTTGCGCCACCACTCCCGCATTTCTTCCTCGGTGGGAAGGCGGTGCTGAAAGGGCTCCCAACGCACCGCCGGTCGCTTACCGCGCGGCTCGATCGGGATCGCGGCCCAACCGCGCTCGAGGTAAGCGAGCGCGACGCGGAGGAGATTAGGAGGGGGCACCTCCGAAATTGCCGGCGTGCGCTTCGCTGTCATCTTAGACGAATGCTACCGACGCTTCGGTCCTGTCTCTATTGAGGCTCAGGAAGCTGTTTTAGGATGCGCTGCCCTGTGACGCGCAGAAACGCCCCGTTCAAAACTCGGCCAGTCGCGTTTGCCGCGAGGTAGGGGGTCCCCGATCGCCGTAAGTTCCATGATGTCCATGAGAGTCCCTCCTTGGGGAGGGAGCGTATCGCGATAGGCGTCTCCGGAGGCTGGCTCAGGTAGAATCGAGGGCATGAACTGCCCGAGTTGCGGACAAAACGGCCCGAAGACGCGGGCTTTTGCGGAGAGTGCGGTGCGCGCCGGGCTCGAGAAATCAACTGCCCGGCCTGCGCCCACGCGAACCCTGTTGGCCAAGAGTAGCTTCCCCTCCTCGAACGTGCGCTCGGTGAGACATCTCCGCGTGCCCGGATGCGCCCATCTCAGAAGCTGGCAGCGCTGGACAAGCGGTTCGAGGGTCGGGCCGTAGCCGACGTCGACCCAACCGGGAGCGAGTAATGTTGTCTTCTCGGCAACAGCAAAAGGACGCCGAGGAAACGGCTAGGCGGGTCCTCGACGTGATCCGGGACCTCACCGTCGAACTGCATCCACACAAGAAGCGCGGTCTCGTGGTGGAACTCGACAGTAGTCTCGATCGAGACCTCGGCTTTGACAGCCTGAGTCGCGTTGAGCTCCTGACGCGTTTGGAGAGGCATTTCCGCATCCGGCTCGCGGAGGCTTTGCTTGCGGAAGCCTCGACGCCGCGACAGCTCGCGGCCGCCATCATGGGTGGAGGCGTCGCGGAGCCGCTGTCTGCCGCAGCAACGCTTCGTCCGCTCCGCCTGGGTGAGATCCGCGCAGCGCCAATCGCCGCATCGAGCCTGGTCGAAGTGCTCGACTGGCACGTGGAGGTGCATCCAGACCGGACGCACATTCTCCTTTACGGGGAAGCGGATCGAGAGCACGAGATTCGCTACGGCGGCTTGCGAGACCAAGCGGTGGCGGTGGCGGCCGGGCTGCGGGACCGCGGCCTCGCTCCCGGGGAGTCCGTAGCGATCATGTTGCCGACGAGCCCCGCCTTCTTCGAGGCGTTCTTTGGCGTGCTCTACGCAGGGGGCGTTCCCGTCCCGATCTACCCGCCGTTCCGTGCCGCCCAGCTGGAGGATCACCTCCGCCGCCAGTCCGCCATCCTGAGGAATGCCGAGGCTCGCATGCTGGTCGCGCCGGCCGAGGCACGGGCGATCGCGGGGCTGTTGCGTTCTCGGGTCAGGAGGCTCCGCAGTGTCGCGACCGTGGACGAGCTCCGCAGCGCGCCGATCCCGGCGGCGCCGGTGGCGTCGGGCCAGAGCACGGCGCTCATTCAGTACACGTCGGGCAGCACAGGCGATCCCAAGGGCGTCGTTCTCAGCAACGCGAACCTGCTGGCCAACATTCGCGCACTGGGTCGTGTCATGGAGGCGGGCTCTTCGGATGTATTCGTCAGCTGGCTTCCGCTCTATCACGACATGGGTTTGATCGGCGCCTGGCTCGGCTGTCTCTATCACGCGGCGCCGGTGGTGATGCTTTCGCCCTTACGCTTCCTGTCGCGCCCGGAGAGCTGGCTCTGGGCGATCCACCGCCATCGCGCAACGCTGTCGGCGTCGCCGAACTTCGGCTACGAGCTCTGCCTGCGAAAAGTCGCCGAGGCCGATGTCGAGGGACTCGATCTCTCATCCTGGCGGTTGGCCGTGAATGGAGCAGAGCCTGTGAGCCCGTCCACGCTTCGACGGTTCACAGAGCGCTTTCGGCCCCACGGGTTCCGCCCCGAGGCCATGTGCCCCGTATACGGCCTCGCGGAAAGCTCCGTCGGCCTGGCCTTCCCACCCCTCGACCGACGACCCCTGATCGATCGGGTCGACCGGGTCGCGCTCACCGGCCGCGGAGAGGCGGTGCCAGTGGCGACCGAACAGGAAAGCGCCCTCGAGTTCGTCGCCTGCGGACGTCCGCTTCCCGGCCACCAGGTGCGCGTGGTCGACGATTCCAGTCGCGAGCTACCCGATCGTCGTCAGGGACGGCTGCAGTTCAAGGGGCCGTCGTGCACCCGCGGCTACTTCCGAAACGACGAGAAGACAGCCGAACTCTTCGATGGGCAATGGCTCGAATCCGGGGACCTGGCGTACATCGCGGGCGGCGACATCTACATCACGGGCCGCACCAAGGACACCATCATCCGCGCCGGCAGGAACGTATACCCACATGAGCTCGAAGAAGCCATCGGCGACGTGCCTGGCATCCGAAAGGGATGCGT
>CAJIBI010000032.1_pt1 | contig 18924 bp, 16 predicted proteins | sample 9199321 | NCBI WGS metagenome assembly CAJIBI01 (sample SAMEA7708294, study PRJEB35096) | sediment metagenome | biome: marine neritic benthic zone biome [ENVO:01000025]; feature: sediment [ENVO:00002007]; material: shallow marine sediment [ENVO:03000034] sea grass bed [ENVO_01000059] ... | reverse complement strand
GGTGTACAAACGAGCGTCGCCGCCCGTTCGCACGCAGGCCGCCCCCTGCGGCCACCCACACCAACTTGAAGACGCCGGTGCGCGCGGCGAGGGCGCAGCACGCGTTGGTGAAGCCCTCCTCATCGCCGCACACCACGCCGAGACGGCCCTCGCGCCGCAGCCACCGCCAGAGCTGCGCCGCAAAGCCGGCATCCTCCGCACTCTCCGGGACGACCCGCGCGCCGACCACGCCGCGCAGCGCCACGGCGTCCGTCGAGAGCACGAGGACCCGCGTCCCATTGCGGACGAGGGTCTCCACCACGGAGCGGAGGCTCCGGGGCTGACCCAGCGCCCCCGCCCGACACGCGATCGCGAGCGTGCGCCCGCGGAATTCGCGGAGATAGAAGGCGCGTTCCGAGAACGCGGGCGCTCGTTTTGACGCCGCCATGGCGGCGCATTGTGGCGAATCGGCCGAGGCGTCACCCGTTGGTAGCGGTACCCAGACACGGGTACTGTGCGCGGCTCATGGAGTGGCAGGGCTGGTTTACGCTTGCGACCCTCGCGCTGGTCCTCGTCACCATCGCTCGAGAGTTCGCGACCCCCGACATCGCGATGGGGGCGGGGCTCCTGGTGCTCGGCGTGGGCGGCGTCCTGCCGCCCGAAGACCTCTTCCTCGGGTTTGCCAATCCGGTGGTCTTTGCGATCGGCGGGTTGCTGATCGTCTCGTCGGGGCTGCGCGAGAGCGGCGCGGTCGAGTGGGTGTTCCACCACCTGATGGGGCGCGCCAGCTCGGAGCGAGCGGGCACCCTGAGGCTGGGGCCGATTCTGGCGTTCGGATCCGCGTTCCTCAACAACGTGACACTGGTCGCCCTCTCAACGCCGCTCCTCCGCGAGTGGGCGCGGCGTCGCGGCCTCGCTCCGAGTCGGATGCTGATCCCGATGGACTACGCGACGATTCTCGGCAGTGTCACGACCTTGATCGGGACCAGCACGACTCTGGTCGTCGCCGCCCTCATCATCGATGCGGGCCTTCCGCCCATGGATTTCTTCGAGCTGGCCCCCGTGGGCGTTCCGATTTGCCTGGCCGGGCTGGTCTTTCTCCTGCTCGTCGCGCCCCGAGTCCTTCCCGATCGGCGCGATCCCGTCGATGAGGTCGAGGACAGCGCGCGCCAGTACACGGCCTCGATGTTCGTGGAGCCCGGGTCTCCCCTTGTCGGGCAGAGCATCGAGGAGGCGGGATTGCGTCACCTTCCGGGGCTCTTTTTGGTCGAGATCGACCGCGGCGGCCGGATTGTCACCCCCGTGGCCCCCGACCAGGCCCTCGAAGCCAACGATCGCCTGGTCTTCGCCGGTGTGGTGTCGACCATCGTCGACCTACAGCGAATCCGCGGGCTCGTCCCCGCGACCGAGACCGACAGTGCCCCGCCTCCGGGCGCGGACCGCCGCCTCGTCGAGGCCGTGATCTCCGACTCGTCCCCGCTTGTGGGGCGCAGCATTCGCGACGCCAACTTCCGAACCGTCTACGACGCGGCGGTGATCGCGGTACACCGGGGCGGAGAACGCGTGGACGGAAAGATCGGCACGATCGTGCTGCGGCCCGGGGACACCCTTCTTCTGCAATGCGCACCCGGTTTTCTGCGCGTGCATCGCAACAGCCCGGGCTTCTACCTCGTGAGCGAGATTGCGGACGGCGGCGGGAACGGGAGCGATCGCTCGGTCGCCGCTTCGGCGATCCTCGCGGCGATGGTGCTGAGCGTAATCACGGGGCTGCTCCCCATTTCGTTGGCAGCGCCGGCGGCGGCCGGCCTGATGGTGCTCACGGGATGCCTGCCGCTGCGGTCCGCTCGGGCGAGCGTCAACTGGTCCATCCTAATCGTAATCGGCGCGGGTCTCGGCATCGCATCGGCCATGGAGAGCACGGGCGCGGCCCAGAGCCTGGGAACCCTGCTGGTGAGCGCGGCGGGCGATTCGGGACCGGTGGTGGCTCTCGCAGCCGTGTATCTGGTGACCTTGCTGACGGCAGAGTTTCTCAACCACACGGCGGCGGCCGCGATCGCGGTCCCCATAGCGATCGCTGCGGCCCACCAGCTTGGGGTCGACCCGCGGGGATTTGTCATGGCGGTCGCTTTTGGTGCTTCGTGCTCGTTCGCGATCCCCGTCAGCTACCAGACACATCTCATCGTCTATGGACCTGGCGGGTACCGGTTCACCGATTTTATGCGGGTCGGAATCGCCCTCGACGTGCTGTGCGCGGTAATCGCCATCTCGTTGATTCCGCTGGTGTGGCCGTTCGTGCGCTAGCCACGCCGAATTTGCGACCGCTCGCGGTTTGAGAGAGCTCCGAAATCCCCTCGGGGCTCCGCAAAAAAAGCTAGCCAAACCGAGGCTGAGTGTAGAGAATGGCGCCCTGCTCCCTCAGGAGCCGCTCCGTCGCTCGAGACCCCTTGGGGATTTGGCGGTGGAACCATTCCCCGCCCGCCTTCGGCCAGCGGTGGATGCGGCTCTCGGAGCCCGGTTGACCCCCTAGAGTCGCACAGGCGAGAAACGAGGAATGCGAGAGAACCAAGAAGCCGAGGCCCGTACCCCCGGCGCACCCCCTCAATCCCCCCGCGGAAATGGAACCTCCAACTCGTCCCCCAAGGACAAAGGGAGAGCGATTCTCGGCGCCACTGCGGCCGTCGCCGCCGAGGACCTCGACCCCGGTCGCGAGCGCCGCCCGCTGGAGTCGTATTTCCAGGAAATCGGCGGAACCCGCACGCTCCGGCGCGAAGAAGAGGTAGTGCTTGCCAAGGAGCTCGAAGCCTCCACGGGCGCGCTGCGGGGAGCGCTCTACGCGCTTCCGTGCTCGGCCCGGCACGTGGTGGAACGCTGGGAAGCGCTGCGCGCGCTCTCGCACACGGGAGCCAAGCTCTCGGAGTCGGTGGGTGAGGAAGACACCGGTGAGATCGCGCTGCGGGTCGAGAAATCGGTCAACAACCTCCGCAAGCACCTCGAGGAACGCAGCCGGCTGCGAAAGCGTCGCGCGGCGGCGAAGCACATCGAGCGCATCGAAAAGCGTCTCGCGGCGGACCTGGACCATGCACAACTCTCGCTGGCCCTCCTCGCCGAACTGCGCGAAAAGGCGCTCCGCTTGGCGACCGCGGCGCACCGCGCCCGCAGGGGCTCGCGCCGAATGGCGGAGATCGAAGAGCGCGCGGGGCTCTCGAAAGAGCAACTGCTCGAACGCGCCAAGTCGGTCCAGAGTGCCCATTGGCGCATGACCAAGGTCAAGAACACCTTTATTGAACACAACCTGAAGCTTGTCGTCGCGATCGCCAAGGACTACCGGAACCTCGGGCTTTCGTTCCCTGACCTGATCCAAGAGGGGAACCTCGGGCTGATCCGCGCGGTAGAGAAATTCGACCATCGCCGCGGCTTCAAGTTCTCGACCTACGCGGTGTGGTGGATTCGCCAAGCGCTCGTGCGCGCCATCCAAAACCACTCGCGCACGATTCGCCTGCCGTCCCACGTTCACGACCGCCTGCAGCGCAGCCAAAGGGTGCGCTCGGAGCTCACCGGCAAGCTCGGTCGCGAGCCCACCGCCGCCGAGCTCGCTCCGGCGCTCGGGACCGACGAAGACGCCCTCGAGTCGCTCGACCGGCTTTCGCGGGAGGCGATCTCCCTCGAGTCATCGGTGGCAGGCACCGAAAAACGCCTCGAGGAGTTCGTGCCGGACCCGGGCGCCCGAAATCCCGACTCGGGGATCGACGGCGACCGCATGCGCTCCGGCGTCGGCTCGCTGATCTCGAGCTTGAGCGAACGCGAGCAGCTGATCCTGCGGCTTCGCTACGGGCTGGGCGGCGAGGAGGAACACACCCTCGAGCAAATCGGGCAGTCCCTCGGGCTGTCCCGCGAGCGGGTGCGCCAGCTCGAGGCGCGGGCGCTCAAGAAGCTGCGCGACACCACCCCGGCGCAGCGACTGCAACCGATCCTGGAGCCGTAGACCCGGCGAGAGCTCAGAGCAGCGTGAGCGCGATCGCGGCGCCCCCGACAACCCAGACGTACAGGGCGAAGCGATAGAACGCGCCCGTGCGTAGCAGGCGCACGAAGAGCGCGAGTGCGGCGATCCCGCTGGCGAACGCGACGGCCGCGCCCACGCCGATGCGATCCCATGCAACCACGGACGCGTCGAGGTCGGAGAGCTGCAGCACCACCGCGCCGGAGATCGCGATGGTGGACATCAAGAACGAAAACTCGGCGGCCGCCAAGGGCCGCAGACCCAGCGCCAACGCCACGCAAACGGTGGCGCCGCTACGCGAGACACCGGGGAGAATCGCCAGGGCCTGGGCGCAACCCATCCACCAGGCAATCCCCCAGCTCGGGCGCTCACAATCGGCACGTGGCAGTGTGCGTCGGGTCGTCCACAGCAATGCTCCGGTACCGAGCAGCCCAATCCCGGCGGCGAGCGAGCTTTCGAACTGGCTCTCGATCCAGCCCCGGGCGGAGAGAGCAAACGCCACTGCGGGCACGGTCGCCAACACCAACATGGCGACGTAACGCCACGCCTCGTCTTCGCGCCGCAACGCGCCCGCGGTGAGCGCGACGATCCGGCGGCGGTAAAAGACGAGTACGGCGCCCAGGGTGGCGGCGTGCAGCGCGACTTCGAGCAGTACACCGGTCTCGTCCGCGCCGAGCAGCTTGGAAAGCAGCACCAAGTGACCCGAACTCGAGACGGGCAGGAACTCGGTGAGCCCCTGGACGAGACCCAGCAGTGCGGCTTCGAGCCAACCCACCGGCTACGCGGCCGGTGCTCCAGCGGGCGCGCGCTCGGCAGCGGTCTCGCGGTCGGCGCGGCGCCTCGAGGCGCGCTCGCGCATCCCCTCGACGGCCAGGTAGGTGGCCGGGACCATGAAGATCGTAAAGATCGTGGAGAAGAACATGCCACCCACCACCGCAATGCCGAGCGGCGCGCGAAGCTCGCCCCCAGCGCCGATGCCGATCACCTGGGCGACGACGCGGTATCCGCCGAGCGCCACCGGAAGCAGGCCCATAATTGTGGAGAACGCCGTCATCAGAATCGGACGGAAACGGGTGCGGGCGGCCTCAAAGGCCGCTTCGTAGACGCCTTTGCCGCGCCCGCGGAGCTGGTTCGCGAACTCGACGATAAGGATCGCGTTCTTGGTCACGAGGCCGACCAGCATCACCATCCCGATTTGGCTGAAGAGGTTGAGCGATTGAGAGAGCTGCGGCGCCCCGAGCGCCTGGGCGAGCAGGTCGAGGCCCTTGATGGTGACCAGCGCCCCCGTGAAGCTCAGCGCCACCGCCGTCAGGATCGTAAAGGGGTGGACAAAGCTCTCGAACTGCGCGGCGAGCACCAGATAGATGATCAGGATCGCGAGTAGGTAGGCGAAGATGATCGCCTGGGTCGACTCGTAGAAGTCCTCGGACTCGCCGGAGAAGGTCACGTTGTAGCCCGGCAGGCCCGCCAGCTCTTCCTCGGCGATCGCGCGAATCGAATCGAGGGTGGAGCCCAGAGGGGTTCCCGGGGCGAGGGCGGACATGATCGTCGCGGCGCGGACGCGGTCGTGGTGGGGGACCGCCCGCGGCGCGTTGGTATCTTTCACGGTCGCGACCGAGGAGAGCGGGATCAGCCGGTCTTTGCCGTGTACGTAGAGCAGCGGGATGTCGCCCGGGCGCGTGCGCTTGTCACGCATGAGCTGCACCATCACGTCGTAGGTCTGGCCTTCGAGCTTGAAGGTCGAGACGTCCTTCCCACCCAACATGACTTGGAGGGTGGTGGCCACCTCGCGTACTGACACCCCGAGGTCACCCGCCCGGTTGCGGTCGATCGTGACGTCGAGCTGGGGCTTGTTGAGAATCAGGTCGCTGCGCGGGCCGCGCAGGCCCGGCACCTCGCGGGAAGCGCGAGCGATGATGGTATTGGTTTTCTCAGCGAGGGTGGCCACATCCGGCCCCTGGATCACGACCGAGACGGGTTGCGCCATCCAGCCCTGCCCCAAGCTCGGCGGCTCGCTCGGCCAAGCCGAAATCCCGGTCACGCCCATGAAGTCGGGAAGCAGCGACTGAATGACGTCCGCGGTGCTGCGGTCGCGATCTTTGCGGAGATCGGTGATCACCGCGCCCTCGTTCACAAGACCCGGGGCGTTGATGCCGAGGGCGACGACCGAGAAGACGCCTTCGACCTCGGGCGCCTGCATGACGATCTCTTCGACCTGCTTCTGATAGCGGTGGGTGTAGTCGATCGTGCTGCCCTCGGGCGCCCGGGTGAACACCCACATCGAGCCGCGGTCGCTGCGCGGGACGAACTCGCGTTTGACGTTGCCGACGAGGAGCAGCCCCACCCCGAACAAAAACCAGCTCAACCCGATCGCGATCGTGATCCGCTTGAAGCGAAGGCTCGGGCGGAGAACGCGTTCATAGCGCCCGGCGAGGCGATCAAAAAAGTGGGCGAGCGTCGCCTTCACACCGTGCTCGGCGCTGTGTGGGCGCAGGATGCGGGAGCAGAGCATCGGCGCCATGGTGAGCGCGACAAAACCCGAGATCGCCACGGCGGAGGCCACCGTCACGCCAAACTCGCGGAAGAGCCGTCCCGTGGTGTCGGTCAAGAAGGTGAGCGGGAGAAAGACCGCGATGACCGAGATGGTCGAGACCACGACTGCGAACGAGATCTCCCGCATACCGCGGATCGCCGCCTCGCGAGGCGGTGCCCCGTCTTCGACCCAGCGCGCGATGTTCTCGAGCACAATGATCGCGTCGTCGACCACCAGCCCGATCGCCAGGGTCAGGCCCATCAAGGTCAAGATATTGATCGAGAAGCCCGCGAAGTAGAGCACGGCCAGGGTGCCGATGATCGACACCGGAATCGAAATCGCGGGGATCAGGGTCGCCCGCACCGTCCGCAGGAAGAGATAGATCACGATCAAGACCAGCAGCACCGCCACGGCGAGCGTCTTCACCACGTCGGTGATCGACTCGCGGATGTGCTCGGAGCTATCGAAGGCGATGGTGAGGTCGATCTGCTCGGGGAGCTCGGTTTCGAGCTGGGCGAGCTCCGCGCTCAAGGCGTCGACCACGGCGATGGTGTTGGCCTGGGCGAGCTTCACGACGCCGAGCCCGATCGTGGGCTCGCCGTTGTAACGGGTGAGCTTGCGCTCGTCCTCCGGACCCACGACGACGTTTCCGATGTCGCGCAACCGAATCGGCTCGCCCTCGAGATCGGCGATGATCAGCTGCTCGAACTCCTCGGCCGTCGTGAGTTCGCCCAGGGTGCGGACGGTGAACTCGCGGTCCTCCCCTTCGATCCGACCCGAGGGGATGTCTACGTTCTCACGTTCGAGGGCCGCGGAGACGTCGGATACGGTGAGGCCGTAGGAGGTAAGCCGCTCGTTGTCGATCCAGATCCGCATCGCCATCCGGCGCTCGCCGCCGAGAAACACCGTTGCGACGCCGGGGAGCTTGGAAAGGCGGTCCTGAATCTGGTTCTCGGCGAGCCGTGTCAGCTCGATCTGGTCGCGCCCACCGGAGAGTGCGATCCACACGATCGGGCGGGCGTCGGCGTCCTGCTTGGCGACGATGGGATCTTCGACGTCGTCGGGGAGGTCCCGCCGAACCCGGGCCACGCGGTCGCGGACGTCGTTGGCGGCGATGTCGACGTCGCGGGAGAGCTCGAACTCGATCGTGATGAGCGAGACCTGCTCGCGGCTCTGGGAGGTGAGGTGTTTGACGCCTTCGATCCCGATCAGGAGGTCTTCGATCGGCTCCGTGACCGAGGTCTCCACGACCTCCGGCGCGGCCCCCGGGTAGATCGTGGTGACCGAGACCACCGGCGGGTCGATGTTGGGGAGCTCGCGGTTGGGAAGCCGGGTGACCCCGATCAGGCCAAAGAGGACGATCAGCAGACAGAGGACCGTCGAGAAGACCGGCCGATCGATACAGACCTCGGAGAGCTTCACGCCCCGCCCCCCTCTTCGGTCCGGAGGCGCGTCTCCGACGCGGTCGCCTTCGGCGGCTCGATGGCGCGGATCACCGCGCCTGGGAAGACCTTGTGGGTGCCCGCCGTCACGACGCGGTCACCCTCCTTGAGGCCGCGTCGCACCTCTACCTGGGCGCCGTCGCGGGCGCCGACCTCGACGGTGGCGCGCTCGACGACCTCTCCTTCGGTGACGCGCCACACAAAGGCGCCCTCGGCGTCGTTCATCACGGCCTCGAGGGGAAGAAGAATCGCGTCGCGACGCCCGAGGTCGACCTCGATGTCGGCGAACATTCCGGGGCGCAAGAGCGCCTCGGGGTTTTCGGCGCGGGCCTTGATCGGTACCCGCCGCCCCTGCACCTCGACGCTGGGTGCGACAAAGGTGATCACGGCGGGGAATTTGCGTCCGGGGTAGGCGACGACCTCGAGATCGAGACGGGCACCCACCCGAAGCCGCGGCAAGGCCCACTCTGGCACCGCCGTCATCAGGTCGATCGGGTCGATCGTATCGAGCCGGGTGAGGACGTCGTCGGGCTCGATCCGCGCTCCCGAGGAGACCCGACGGCGCCCGATATGCCCGGAGAACGGCGCCGTGATGCGTGTGCGGTCGAGCTCCACCTTCGCGAGGGCGAGCTGCGCCTTGGCCATCTCCAGCTCGGCGCGGTGACGCTCGAGCAGCGCCTCGGCGGCGGCATTTTGCCGCGCGAGCCGTTGCGTGCGCTCAAACTGGTCGTTGGCCAAGACCACCCGAGCCTGGGCCTCGGCGACTCGGGCGCGCTGCTCGTCGTCGCGCAGCCGGAACAGCACGGTGCCCTTCTCCACGCGCTGGCCTTCCTCGAACCCGATCGCCGTGATGACCCCATCGATTTCCGCTTTGATCTCGACGGCTTCCACCGCCTCGAGGCTCCCCACCAGGTCGCTCCGCTCGGTGAAGTCTTCTTGCATCACGGCGCGCACTTCGACCGCGGGCGCGGGGGGGCCCTCAGGTCCGGCTTGTTCGGCGCCGTCGCCGCAAGCGAGCACATGGACCGCCAGCGCGGCCACCAGCGCGAGAGCGCTCGGCCGCGGGGCGGCGCAGCTGATCGTCGAGAGACGGATCCCCATCTGGGGCATCCCCCTTTTCGCCCGCGTCACGGTCTGATCGTTGGGTTCGGCCGGGCGGGCCCTTCGGGGGCCACGGTGGCCCAATCCTACCCTTCGGTAGGGTTCGATCCCGAGCTTATCGTACGGGCGCGGCTGTCGCTCCTCTGCACCGTTATGCTCCTGCCCCGTTCCGGCCCTCCTGGGTCCGGGGCCTGGAGGAGAATCCGGCGGTGCGGATCGTCTGTCTCGATCTCGAAGGCGTCCTGATTCCCGAAATTTGGATCGGCGTGGCCAAGCGAACTGGGATCGAAGAGCTCCGGTTGACGACCCGAGACGAGCCGGATTATGACAAGTTGATGACCCGGCGTCTCGAGATTCTTCGGGAGCAAAATCTCGGGATCTCGACGATCCAGGGTGTGATCGACGGGCTCGATCCGCTTCCGGGCGCCGCCGAGTTCTCCAACTGGCTGCGCGAACGCTTTCAGCTGATCATTCTCTCCGACACGTTCTATGAGTTTGCGGCTCCGTTCATGCGCAAGTTGGGCTGGCCCACCCTGCTGTGTCACCGGCTCGAAATCGGCGCGGACGGCGGCGTCGACGGCTACCGGCTGCGCCAACCCGACCCGAAGCGCGCCGCGGTGCAAAGCTTTCACGCGCTGCGCTACGAGGTGATCGCGGCGGGCGATTCCTACAACGACACGGCGATGCTCGCGGAAGCAGACGCGGGAATTCTGTTTCGACCCCCAGAGAACGTGATCCGAGAATTTCCCCAGTTCCCCGTGACCACCGAATACCCGGAGCTCCAGCGCGAGATCGAGCGCGCGGCGGCGCGACTCAACACCGGGGGGTGAGTGCGCGGGACATGCGCACAGTGACGCGCCGCGTCCACGCGATGTGGCCCGCAAAAGGAGAACCCGTGCTTCGACAAATGACGGTGTTGGTGGTGCTGGCGGGCTTTTGGATCGCCGCCTGCGGCGGCGGAGATTCGGAGACGTCGCCGCCGACACCCCCGCCCCCGCCCGCGCGAGCGGAGCCGGCGGAGCCGGCCGCTCCGGAGCCGACCGACCTCAGCCCGTCGCCGGTCGGCCAGCCCACCCAACGCGGCGACGCGTTTCCGGTTCCCGACCTGGAGCTGGCAGCGGGCGACGCCGCGGCCGGTGACGCCTCGTACCAGCAGTACTGCGCGAGTTGCCACGGTGCGGACGGGCGCGCGGAGACACCGATGGCGAAGGCGCTCAACCCGCAGCCCGCCAACCACGCCGACGGCGCCTATATGAACGCGCTCGGCGACGAGCACCTGTTCAAGGTGGTCAAGTATGGAGGCAGCGCGGTGGATCGCTCGCCGCTGATGGCGCCCTGGGGTGGGACCTTGAGTGATGAGCAAATCGTCGACGTGATCGCCTTTGTCCGGAGCCTCGCAGATCCGCCCTACGCCCCGTAAGGCCGGCAGCCCGCCGGGCGTCACCGCCGGCGAGTGGCGGTCGTGGCGGCGGGACGGGTTTTTCGTGCGACGCGGCCTCTTTTCGGAACGGGCGCTCGAGAAGCTCCGCACGGCAGTGGCCCGCGTCGACACGCTCGTCGCGGGTTGGGAGACGCGCGGTCGGAGCTATCGGATCGATGGCCTGCGTTTTCGCGACGTCGGCTCGACCACCCTCCAATACGAGCACGGGGAACCTCGCCAGGTGGCGCGGCTCCCCCGCGTCGTCGAGCCGGCGCACTGCCTCGACCCCGAGCTCGACGCCGTCGTCGACGACCCGCGGCTGGTGACAGCGGCGCGCGCCCTGGTGGGCAACGCACATCTTTCCCTCTTCACGGACAAGCTGAACTTCAAGCGCCCCCGGTTTGGCTCCGCCTTCCGTTGGCACCAGGACGCACCCTACTGGGCGCATCGCCCCGGCGTGTGGGCACGGATCGACCGCCTCCCGAATGTGTTGATTCAGCTCGACGCTTCCGACGAGAGCAACGGTTGTTTCTGCGTGTTCGCCGGGAGCCACCGGGAGGGCGCGCTGCCGGGCATGCGGGACGGCAGCGCGCTCGGGCCGCTCTTTACCGACCCCGCGCACCTCGACCCCGCCGCCAAACGTCCGCTCGCCCTGCCCGCCGGAAGCGCGGTGTTTTTTCACGCCCGCCTGGTCCACGGCTCGGGGCGCAACCGCTCGAAGCGCCCGCGGCGGGCCTATGTCATCACCTATCAAGACGCGGGCCAGCGGATGTTCAAGCTCGACCGCGTTCGTGCCGTGGCACCTCCCGCGAGCGTCGAAGCGCTGCTCTAGGTCGCCGCTTCGATCCGAAACTCGGCGGTGAGGAGGTCGCCCTCGCGGGCCGCAAAAGGGATCTCGCAGCGTCTCATCAAACGCTCGGCCAGGCGGAGGATCAGCGTCCGTTCACTTTCGGAGCTGCCCGGCTCCACCCGGGTCTCCAGACGAACGAGGATTTCACTCTGGTCCAGCCCCGCGTAAAGGCGCGCCGGCGCACCCGGCTCACCCCGCAGCCCGATCGCGGTAATGGCGGGTTGCAGCGCGTCGCGGCACACCCGCAGGGTCGGAAGCCCCGTTTCAATCTTCCGCTGCGGCGCCGGCTGGCCCTGGGCGGCGAGCTCCCGCGCGACGGAATCGAAGAGCGCCTCGACACGCAACGTCTCGTGCTCAGGCGTGTCGATCAACAACAGCGGTCGCGTAAGGGCGAGCAGGGAACCGGCGTGCATGGCCGCGCGGTCCAGCGCCTCCGCTGTCGCGCCCAGCGGGCCGGCGTCGTCCCCCGCGAGCTGCGCGGCAAAGCGAACCGCCGCCAAGTGGTTGCCCACCTCGTGGTGCACCGCGAGAAGCCAGGCGGCGAGGTCACCGTCGCGATCGGCGTCGCCAGATGCGGGGCTGCGAGCGGTGGTCATTCCGCCATGGTGGCGGAGGGAGAAACCAATCGCCCGTTATAATGATTCCGATGGCCGACAAGAAGCTCGAAGCGATCACGCGCGCCCTGCGCCTCGGGGAGTACGGTCGCCACATCTTTCTCTGCGTCCGGGGAGATTGCGCCCCGGCGGAAGAAAGCAAGGAGTCCTGGAACTTCCTGAAGCGGCGGCTGCGCCAGCTGAAGCTCGACCGCGCCCTCGGCGGCGTCTATCGATCGCAGGTGGAGTGCCTGCGCGTGTGCCTCGAAGGGCCGATCGCGGTCGTCTATCCCGACGGCACTTGGTACCGACGCTGCACACCCGAAGCGCTCGAGCGCATCATCCAAGAACACCTCATCGAGGGCCGCCCCGTCGAGGACTACGCCTTCGCCCGCAATCCGCTCCCAAACCCCAACGCCCCTGACCTGCCGGAGCGGGTCCCCGACGAGGCGAACGAGACCGAGGGGTGAGCGGCCTTCTACTACGCGGCCGCGACCACACCCAAACGGGTGAGCTCGTCGTGCGGGCGGGGCTTCGCGTCGCCAGCGCGCTGGGGCGCGGCGGCGCCGCAAAGTTGTACGCCCACAAAGACCCCAACGAAGACGCCTGCGTCTGCGCCGAGGGGCCCGGAGGCTGGTTTTTGGCGGTCGCCGACGGCCACTGGGGCGAGCAGGCCGCTCGCATCGCAATCGACCGGCTCTCCGCCGCGGCACCGGAATGGGTCGAGGAGGTCGGCGTCCGCGAGGCGGGAGCCTGGCGAGCGGCGATCGAGGCGGCGGTGGTGGCCGTGCACCGCGCCATTCTCGAAGCGTGCCCCGGCAAGAGCGGACCGCGCACGACCCTCGCCCTCGCCCTCGCGCGCCGACCCGAAGCGGCATTCTTTACCGCGTGTGTTGGGGACAGCCATTTGTTTTGGACCGACGCCGAGCGCTGTCTCGACCTCGGCTGGCCGCGCGATCAGTCGCCGCGCTTTCTGGGCCAGCGCGGTACCGACGAAGCGTGGGTGCGGCAGGCAATCCGGCTCGAGACCGGCTCGCTGCGCGAGACGCGTGCCCTGCTGGCCGCCACCGACGGCCTCTCCGAGCCCGGAATCGGCGTCGCCGACCCCCCGCTCGCCGTCATGCAGGCGCTCGGCGCCGCAGAGACCTACCCGCAAGCGGAACGGGCAGCCGTCGCCGCCCATCGCCTCGCGCAGGTCGCGTGCGACGCCCAGTCTCGCAACGGGGCCGGCGACAACATCGCCGTGGCGTTGGCCTGGTGTCAGGGTGGGTGAAGCGGGCTACTGGAGAAGCCCTGCGACGCGCTCGCCGATCGCGAGTGCGGCGGTGAGGCCGGGCGACTCGATTCCGATCAAATGGACCCAGCCGGGGGTCTCGGGTGGCTGCTCGATCGAGAAGTCGCGAAACCCCTCGCCGGGGCCGGCCAGTTTGGGACGAACCCCGGCGTAGTCGGGCGCGAGGTCTTCCGCCCGGAGCCCGGGTAGATAGCGCCGGATCGCCCGCGCGAAGTGCTCTGCTTTCCCGGGGTCGACCCGGTAGTCGGGCGCCTCCACATACTCGGTGTCCGGCCCGAATCGGATTCGACCCCCGAGGTCGAGGGTGGCGTGGACGCCGAGACCGGCGCCCGTGCCGGCCCGCGCCGGAACTGGATACACCAAATGGTGTAGATCGAGTCGATGCCCCGGCGCGAGTGCGAAGTAGTCGCCCTTGCACAGTCGAAGCCGCAGCGCGCGCTCCTCGACCCGAACACCCGCAAGCGCCGCGATGCGATCCCCTTCGAGACCGGCGGCGTTGACCACGCGTTCCGCGCGCAGGGCGAAGCGTTCGCCGCCGGGGTCCCGCACCTCGAGCACCGAGCCACCGCGCGGATCCGCCGCCACGACGCTGTGCCGCAGCGCCAGCAGCGCCCCCTCCCGCTCGGCCTCCGCGGCCAACGAAAGACAGAGTGCGTGGGCGTCGACGATGCCGCTCTCAGGAGACCAGAGCGCGGCGACGCCCCGCACCGCGGGCTCCAGCCGCGCGAGAGCCGCGCGATCGACGACGGCGAGGGCGCCGGCACCACAAGCCTCTCCGTTGGAGCGGAGCGTCTCGAGGGCCCCGCGCTCCGCGGCGTCGCAGGCCACCACGAGCTTCCCGAGTTTGCGGTGCGGAAGCCCTTCGCGCGCGCAGCGCGCGTACAGGCGCTCGCGCCCCGCGACGCACAGCTCGGCCTTGAGGGAGTCCGGGGGGTAGTAGAGCCCCGCGTGGATGACCTCGCTGTTGCGGCTCGTCGTCTCGCGCCCAAAGGCGTCGTGGCGCTCGAGGAGCGCCACCGCGTGGCCCGCCCGCGCCGCCGCCGCGGCCACGGCGAGGCCAACCACGCCACCCCCGATGACCGCGACCTCCGTCTCCGAATCAGAAGGGGTCGCCAAAGGCCTCGGCGTAGCGCGCGCGCACGTCTTCGATCCCGACGCGCAGGGTCTGCGGCCCGCGCTGTTCGATGTTGAGCGCTCCCATCACCGACCCGATGCGGCCCGCGACCTCGAACGACCAGCCCCGCGTCAGCGCATACAGCAAGCCGGCGCGGTACGCGTCGCCGCAGCCCGTGGGATCGATCACCTCTTTGGCCTTCACCGGCGGGATCTCGAGGCGATCGCCGCGGCGCCGAATCGTCGACCCCTCGGCGCCCCCGGTGATCACCGCGGCCCCGACCCGGTCGATCAGGGCGTCTTCGGACAACCCGGTCTGCTCGAGGGTGAGCGCCCACTCGTAGTCGTTCGCGACGTAGAGCTCGGCACCGTCGATGAACTCGACGAGCTCGTCGCCCTGGAAGACCGGGAGCTGGTGGCTCGGGTCGATCAAGGTGCGCACTCCCCGCCCCTTGAGTTCGCCGGCGTATTGCTGCATCGCCGCTTTGTCGTTGGACGACACGACGGCCCACTCGACCGCGTCGGGGATGAGCTCGATCCCGACCTCCGCCGAGCGTTCCATCGCGCCGGGATGAAAGGCGATGATCTGATTGTCATCGAGATCGGTGGTGATGAAGGCCTGTGCGGTATAGGCGTCCTCAAAACGGCGGATGCCGTCGCGCCGCAGCCCGCTCTCGTCGAGCCACGCGGCGTAGGCATCAAAGTCGTTCCCGACGGCGGCGAGAATGATCGGGTCGTCGCCGAGCAGGCGCAGCCCGTACGCGATGTTGCCTGCGGTCCCGCCAAAGAACTGCTTGAGCTCGGGGACGTGGAAGGCCACGTTCAGCATGTGCAGCTTGTCGGGCAGGATGTGGTTTTTGAAACGATCCGGGAAGACCATGATACGGTCGATCGCCATCGACCCGGTGACCAGTACAGACATGATTCCTCCCTGAAAACCGCGGGCAGTCTTGCCGCTCACCCCCAAAGCGTCAACGTGGTGGCGGCGGTAGACTCGACGCGTGGCGACCACCCCGTTGCGCGTCGCGGTGCTCCTTTCGGGTGAGGGCACCAGCCTCGAGAATCTCTGCGAGCAAATCGACGCGGGGCGCGTCCCCGCCCGCGTGTGCGTCGTGATCGCGTCAAAGCCCGAGGCGGGCGGCCTCGCGCGCGCGGCGCGGCGCGGTATCCCGTCGGTCGCGGTCGCGCGCAAAGACTACGACGACCCGGAACGCTTCAATGACGCGCTGCACGCCGCGCTCGCCCCCCACGAGATCGACTTGGTCGCGCTGCTCGGCTTTCTCTCGATCTTCCAACCGCGCGAACGCTACGCGGGGCGCGTGATCAACGTGCATCCGGCGCTGGTCCCCGCCTTCTCCGGCAAGGGCTACTACGGCGCGCGGGTGCACCGCGCCGTGCTCGAGGCCGGCGTCCGCGTGAGTGGCGCCACGGTGCACTTCGCCGACGATCGGTACGACACGGGGCCGATCCTTCTGCAGGAAGCGGTCCCCGTGCTGGCGACCGACACCCCGGGCCGTCTCGCGGCGCGTGTACAGGCTGCCGAACGCAGGCTGGTCCCCGAGGCGATTCGACTGATCGCCGCCGGGCGGGTCCAGCTCGAAGACGGACGCGCGCGGATCTTGCCGGCAGCGGGGGAAGCGGCCGGGCGCTAGGGCTGGATCAGCTCCACCATGTAGCCGTCGGGGTCTTTGGCGAAGGCGATCACGGTGGTGCCGTGCTTCATCGGGCCGGGCTCGCGCACCACCTCGACCCCGTTTTTCTTGAGGTTGTCGCAGAAGGCATAGGCGTCGTCGACGCCGATCGCGATGTGCCCGTACGCGTCGCCGAGATCGTATTCGCGGTCGCCCCAATTGTGGGTGAGCTCCAGGACCGCGGTCTCCGACTCGTCGCCGTAGCCGACAAACGCCAGCGTAAACTCGCCACCGGGAAAATCCTGCTTGCGCAGCAACTTCATGCCGAAGTGCTGGCAGTAGAAATCGAGCGACGCGTCGAGATCGCGGACGCGAAGCATGGTGTGGAGTAGTCGCGGCATCAAAAGCCTCCGGGTGGGAGAGGGTGGATGGGGGCCAAAGGTACTCGAAAACCCACCTCGACCCGCTGAGAAAGGCTCTTGACCCAAGGCGAATAAAAAGCGAAAATAGCTGGCTATGGCCTCCCCCCGGCCCCTCTCGCTGTCCAAACTGCTCGACGAGCGTTCGCTGCCCACGGGTCTGATTCGATCCGCCGACACCCTCCCCGCGGTGGTCGATCCCGAGTGCGGCGCGCGTCTGCACACTGGGGTCGAGACCTTTGATCAGCTGCTCTCCGGTGGTCTGCGCGAGGGGAGCTTTGCCGAGCTGGCCGGCCCGCTCTCCTCGGGGATCACTGCCTGCGCCCAAGCGCTCGCCGCGTGTGCAACCCGCAACGCGTTCGCCGCTTGGGTGGATCTCGCGGACGCGCTCGACCCGGCCGCCGCCCACGCGAGCGGGATCGAACTCGAGCGCCTGTTGTGGGTGCGTGCGCCCGCCCCCCAAACCGCGCTCCGCGCGTGCGAGCGGCTGCTGCTGTCACGTGCGTTCGCTCTCGTCGTGCTCGATTTTTTCGCCGCCCCGGAGGCCGGAACGCGAACCCGGGCGCGCCGCGCACGCGGGCGCCCGTCGCGTTCGGCGCCCCCCGTTTCGGCGTGGTTTCGATTGCAACGCAGCGCGGCGCAGGCAAGATGCTCCCTGCTCTTGCTGAGCCCGGAGCCGCTCGCGGGGGCGGTTCCCGCCCTGACCGTCCTCGCGCAGCCGAGCGAGTCGTACTTCACCGGCGCTCCCCTCTCCGATTCCGAACGGCTTGCCACCGATGCTCTCGGTCCAGACGATCCTACTCCGCGCAATCCCAGTCCGGGCAATGCCAGTCCGGAAGCTGGCTCGAGGGAGTGCTCGCGCGCTTTGAGCTGGTGCGCGATCGCCATCGACCCCGCGAACAAAACGCCTCGTTCTCCCTCGCTGCCCACCCCGAGGTCCCCCCCGATGCGTGTCGCCTGTCTGCTGGTGCTCGACCTCCCCGCCGCGGCGGCGCTGCGCACGCGTCCTGAGCTCCGCGGGGCGCCGCTAGTCGTCGTCTCCGACCCCAGCCCGGGTGCCGCGGTGCTCTCGCTCACGCCCGAAGCCAGCGCCCGCGGCATCGCGCCGGGTTGCACGCTCTCCTCCGCGCGCGCGTTGTGCGCAGGGCTGCGCTCGCAGGTGAGCTCGTTGGTCGCCGAGCGCGCGGCTCGCGACGCGCTCCGCGATGTCGCTCTCTCCACCTCTCCGCGGGTGCGCGACGCGGAGCCCCTCTCCGGCCTTGCGGCGCGAGAGGCGGCGGTGTTTCTGGACGCCTCGGGGGTGCGATCGCTCTTTCGAAGTGAAGCCGGATTGGCCGCCGCTCTTGCTGAACGCGCCCGTCGCACGGGCCTTCCCGCGAGCATCGGGATCGGCTCTTCTCAGGGCTTGGCGCATTTGGCCGCCCGCGCCGCGGCGCTCGACGCAGGCGCGGGCGCCGTCTCCATCGTCGCGGCCGGCGGCGAAGCTCGTTTTCTCGCCTCCCTCGCGGTCGACACCGTTCACCCGAGCGATGGCCTCAGTGCGTTGCTCACGCGTTTTGGCATCCACCGTTTGGGCGCCCTGCTCGCGCTTCCGCGCCGCGCGCTGGCGACCCGCCTGGGCCCCGAAGCCGTCCAGCTGGTGCGCACCCTGCGCGGGGAAGGCCGCGAGCCCGCGTTGCGCGCGCCCGCGGTGCGCCGCCTCGAAGAGGCTATCGATTGCGAGGCCCCGCTCGACCGCGTGGAAGCGTGTCTCTTTGTGTTTCGCGGTTTGATCTCGCGTCTGCTCGAACGGCTGATCCTGCGCGGCTTCGCCTGCCCTTCGCTCAGCATCGTGATGCGCCTCGAAGGAGGGGGCCACGAACACCGCGAGCTTTCGTTGGCCGCGCCCACCACCGATCTACGCGTGTTGCTGCGGCGCATCCGTGTGGCGCTCGAAAGCGCGCCGCCGAGTGCGGCGATCGAACACCTGAGCGTGGCGACGCAAGGAGTGAACCCGCGCCGCGATCAGCTCGACCTCTTCCGTCCCGCGAGCCCCGCGCCCGCCGCAATCGACGCACTGCTGGCCGAGCTCGAATCGCTGTGCGGCGAAGGGCGCGTGGGGTGCCCCGCCGCCGCGAACGACCACCGCCCCGGCCGCTTCGAGATCACACCGTTCGCGATGCGCGACGCGGACGGGCGAGACCCCGCGCAACGCGGAACACGCGAACAAGAGTGGCTTCCGCTCAGCATTCGAACCATGCGTCCCCCGCTTCCCGCGCGCGTGCGTTTGCGCTCCGGCCTACCCTGCGCCGTGGAGAGTGCCCTCGGCAGCAGCGAGATCGTGCGCTGCGCGGGGCCCTGGCGAACCACCGGCTCCTGGTGGAGCCGGCGAGAGCGGTTTGCGTTCGACCACTTCGATGTAGCGACCGACGCGGGTTTGTTGTTGCGACTTCGCTACGACCACCTCGGGCGCTGTTGGCAAATTGACGGTGTCTACGACTAGTTAGCGGCGGCGACAGCATTTTCGTTGACGCCAGATCAGATCAACATAAAATGCGCGGATGCAAACCCCC
>CAJIBI010000419.1_pt1 | contig 19048 bp, 17 predicted proteins | sample 9199321 | NCBI WGS metagenome assembly CAJIBI01 (sample SAMEA7708294, study PRJEB35096) | sediment metagenome | biome: marine neritic benthic zone biome [ENVO:01000025]; feature: sediment [ENVO:00002007]; material: shallow marine sediment [ENVO:03000034] sea grass bed [ENVO_01000059] ... | reverse complement strand
GCCCCGCGCCCTCCGCGAGGGTAGGGGCCGGCGTCTTCGAGACACTCGACCTTGTTCCCAGCGACGGGCCACGCGCCGTCTTCGTAAACGGTCGCTTCGAGGCCGAGTTTTCCACGCTCGCGTCCCTCCCGGTGGGTCTCGTCTGCGAGACCGTGGCGGCGGGCGCGGTGGCCGGAGACGACGCGCTCACTCCGAGCGCGGCGCTCGAAGAACGGCCCTTCGCCGCCCTCGCCGACGCATTCTTCGAGGACGGGTTGTCGCTGCGCGCCGAACCGGGACGCCAGATTGCGGAGCCCTTCAACGCCCTCTTTTTGAGCACCGGCGGAGCCGAGCGTGGCCCGGACCCTTTTGCCAGCCATCCCCGCCTGTGGGTCCAAGCGGGTGCGGGCAGTCGACTCGAGGTCCGCGAGGTCTATCTGGCGGTCGGCGAGGAGGCGCATCTCACCAACGTCTGCGCCGAGTACTGCGCCGGCGACGGGGCGCAGCTGACACGCACGTCGATCCAGGCGGAGGCGAAAGCCGCGACCTTTCTGTCCTCGGTGGCGCTGCGCGCCGACCGCAACGCACGCGTCGTCAATCGCGCGTTCTCATTTGGCGCCGGCCTCGCGCGCGAAGACCTGTCGTGCGAGCTCGCCGGCGACGGGGCGACCTGCGAACTCCGCGGCCTCTATCTCACCCACGATGGACAGCACAGCGACCACCACACCACGGTCGACCACCGCGTCCCCCACTGCAGCAGCCAGCAGCTGTACCGGGGTGTCCTCGCGGGCCGATCCCGCGCCGCGTTCACCGGGAAGGTGGTGGTGCGCCCCGGCGCCCAAAAGAGCGACGCCCAGCAAAAGAACGAGTCGCTTCTGCTCTCGGAGCGCGCCGAGGCAGACAGCAAACCGCAGCTCGAGATCTATGCCGACGACGTAAAGTGCAGCCACGGCTCGACCATCGGGCAGCTCGACCCCGACCAGATCTTCTACTTGCGATCGCGGGGCATCGACCCCGTGCAAGCTCGTACCATCCTCGTCCGCGGGTTTGCGTCGGCGATCAGCGCCGAGATCGAGGGCACCGCCCTGCGCGAGGCCGTCGAGGCGGAGATCTCGGGACGGCTCGAAGGGGGATTGCGATGAGCAGCAGCGCCGAGGTCCTGCCGCGGGCGCCGCGCGCCTTTTCGGAGGCGGAGGTCGCGCGGATACGTGACGACTTTCCCATCCTCCACCAACGCGTTCACGATCGACCGCTCGTCTACCTCGACAGCGCCGCGAGTACCCAGAAGCCACGTGCGGTGATCGACGCGGTCTCCCATCTCTACGCCTGTGACTACGCCAACGTGCACCGCGGTGTCTACGAGCTCTCGGAACGCGCAACGCGCGCCTACGAATCGGGCCGCCAGGCGGCAGCGCGGCTCTTACAGGCCGCCGATGCGCGCGAGGTGGTGCTCGTGCGGGGCACGACCGATGCGATCAACCTCGTCGCTTCGAGCTTTGGAAGGGCCCGCGTCGGGGCCGGCGACGAGATCGTGATCACCGCGATGGAGCACCACTCGAATATCGTTCCCTGGCAGATGCTGTGTGAAGAGCGGGGGGCGACGCTACGGGTGGCGCCGATGAACCGCGACGGGGAGCTCGTGCTCGACGAGTACGAGAAGTTGCTGAACGAGCGAACGCGGATCGTGGCGGTCGTCCACATCTCCAACGCCCTCGGCACGGTCAACCCGGTGCGCGAAATCGCCGAGCGGGCGCGGGCACACGCCATTCCCGTCCTCGTGGACGGGGCGCAGGCGGTGGCCCGCACGCCCGTCGACGTCGAGGAACTCGGCTGCGACTTCTACGCGTTCTCGGGCCACAAGCTCTACGGGCCGAGCGGTATCGGTGCGCTCTGGGGCCGGATGGAGCTGCTCGAGGAGATGCCGCCCTACCAGGGGGGCGGCGACATGATCAAGACCGTCCGCTTTGAGGAGACCACCTATGCCCCGCCGCCGGCAAAATTCGAGGCGGGCACACCCAATATCGCCGGAGCGGCCGGACTCGCCGCGGCCGTCGGGTACGTCGAGACCCTCGGTCTCGAGCGAATCGCCGCCCACGAGGACGACCTGTTCCGCTACGCCGAGAGCCGCCTCGCCGAGGTCCCGGGTTTGCAGCGCATCGGAACCGCCGCGGAACGCGCCGGCGCTCTTTCGTTTGTGATGGACGGCATCCACCCGCACGACGTCGGCACCGTGCTCGACCGCGAGGGTGTCGCGATCCGCACCGGTCACCACTGTGCCCAGCCGGTGATGGACTTCTACGGCGTCGCCGCCACCGCCCGGGCCTCGCTCGGGGTTTACAACAACCGCTCCGACGTCGATGCCCTGGTCGCAGCGTTGGGCCGGGTCCGGGAGCTCTTCGCATGAGCGAGCTGCGCGACCTCTATCAGAGCGTCATCCTCGACCACTACAAGAAACCACGGAACTACGGAGCGCTCGAGGCGGCGACCGGAAGTGCAGAGGGGGTCAATCCGCTGTGCGGGGACCACGTAACGGTCCACGTCCGCGTCGACGGTGACACCGTCGAAGACGTCGGCTTTGAAGGCAACGGCTGCGCGATCTCCAAAGCCTCCGCCTCGCTCATGACCGAGATCGTGCCCGGACACAGCGTCGCGGAGACCGAGGCGATCTTTGAACGTTTCCACAACCTCGTTACCGGCGACGACGAGGTCGATCTCGAGCAACTCGGAAAGCTTGAGGTGCTCTCGGGGGTGCGCGAATTCCCGGCTCGCGTCAAATGCGCGACGCTTGCCTGGCACGCGCTTCGCGCCGCGATCGCGGGGAGCGACAGCGAGGTCACCACCGAATGAGCACGGAGGAGGGCGGAACGTTGAGCGAGGACAAGACCCAGCAAGAGATCGAGGACGATGTCGTCGCGATCCTCAAGACGGTGTACGACCCGGAGATCCCGGTCGACATCTACGAGCTCGGCCTGGTGTATAACGTCGACGTGAAAGAAGATCGCAGCGTCGAGGTGCGCATGACGCTCACCACGCCGATGTGTCCCGTGGCGGAGATCCTCCCGGCGGAGGTCGAATCGAAGGTCGCGGCCGTCGACGGGGTGGCGAGCGCAGCCATCGATCTGGTCTGGGAACCGCCCTGGAATCCCGGCATGATGAGCGAGGCGGCGAAGCTAGAACTGGGCATGTTGTAGGGAGGTTTGTTTGTGAGCAACGGGTTGGACGAGCGTCGCAAGGCCCTCGAGGAGGCCTTCTTCCGCAAGGAAAATGAGAAACTACGCGCCGATCTGCGGCGAACGCGCGAGCGCGAGGAGCGCAAAGAATCCCTCGCCAAGGCGTCGGGGCTCCACGAAGACGAGATCCTCGAAAGCTTGACCGATCTCGGCATCGGCGGGGACACGATCGCCGCGATGTCGGTCGTCCCGCTCGTGGCGGTCGCCTGGGCCGATGGCCACATGGACGAGCGCGAGGTCGATGCCATCTTGAAGGGCGCCGCCGAGCACGGAATCGAAGCGGGCAGCGCAGCCTACGACCTACTCAAATCGTGGACCCAAGCGCCACCCGGGGCCGAGCTGATGGAGACCTGGAAGTCGTACATCGGGGCGGTGTGCGCGGAAGTCTCCGCGGAGCAGCGCTGGCGTCTAGAGGAACACATCATCGGCCGCGCCCAGGCCGTCGCCGCCGCGGCGGGCGGGTTTCTGGGGATCGGCAAGATCTCTGGGGAGGAGACGACGGTCCTCGAAACCATGCGTGACGCGTTCAAGCGTTGATGGCGGTGGCGAACACCCAGCGCCGTCGGGCCGGGCGCTAGAGCTGTAGGCCAAAGCCGGCTGCGGCTTCGCGCAGGATCAGCGAGTCGTCGTCGTGAAAACAACACAGCAGCACGCGCTCCGGGAGCTCGTGCGCCACGAGCCAGGCGAGCACCGATCGGAGCGCAACCTCGCTCGCTCGATCCATGGGATATCCGTAGATGCCGGTGCTGATCGCTGGGAACGCGATGCTGCGGACATTGTTGCGCGCGGCGAGGCGAAGCGATTCCGTGTAGCAGGCGCCGAGTACGGTGGCTTCCTTCCGCGACCCGCCCTGCCAGACCGGACCGACGGTATGGATCACCCACCGCGCGGGGAGGCGGTAACCGCCGGTCATGCGCGCTTCGCCCGCCGGGCAGCCGCCGATCTCGCGGCATTCCTCCAGCAGGCCCGGACCCGCCGCGCGGTGGATCGCGCCATCGACGCCGCCGCCACCCAGCAGGCTCGCGTTCGCGGCATTGACGATCGCGTCGACGGGCAGCTCGGTGAGGTCGCCCACGGTGATCTCGACGCGGCCCATGAGCTGCACAGCCAACTCAGCGCTCTCGAATCGGAACGCGCCTACGCCGCGCCTTCCGCCGCGTTCGTCGGCCTGGTCCGCCACAGCGGGATCAAAACCCCTCCAGCCGTCGGCGTCAATGCAGGGCTATGCTGCGCCCGTGCCGAGATATCTGATCAGCGGCGCCAACGGTGTGCTCGGGCGCGCGCTTGTCCAGGCCCTGGGCGGCGAGGCCAAGTTGCGCGCCGCCGTGCGCTCGGAGCGCGCCGCGCAGAGCGTCCGCGATCTCGGCACCGACGCAGAGATCGCGCTGCTGCCGGATTACTCCGCCGTCCACTGGCGCCGCGCCCTCGAGGGCGTGGACGCCGTCGCGCACACCGTCGGAATCTTGAAGGAGAGCTCGCGGAGCCGCTACCGCGAAGCCCACGAAGGCAGCGTCAAAGGCCTCTGCGCGGCCCTCGCCGACTCGACCTGTCGACGGGTGGTCTATCTGAGTATCGTCGGTGCGGAGCCCCACTCGAAAAATCCCTGTCTCGCCTCGAAGGCGCGGGCAGAACGCCTGCTACTCGACGCCTTCCCCGAAAGCGTCGTGTTGCGCTTTCCGATGGTGCTCGGCGCGGGCGACCCCGCCAGCGCCGCGCTCCGCGCCCGCGCACAGCAGCCACGAGCCTGGCTCCTCGCTGCGGGCCGTGCGTGGGACCAGCCGATCGACGCGCGCGATGCGGTAGCGGCCATCGCCCAGGCCTTGCGCTCGCGGCAACCAGTCGGAAGCCTCGAGCTGGCCGGACCCGAGGCCCTGCCCTACCGCGAACTCGTGCTGCGCGTGGCCCAGCGCCTGGGCGCGACCCCGCGCATCGGCAATGTACCGGCGCGCATCGCGCGCGCCGGCGCCTGGATGCTCGAGCGGGTGCTCTCCGACCCGCCCCTCACCCGCGCGATGCTCGACATCCTGCTCCACGACGACATCGTCAACGCTGAACCGGCCTGGCGTGCGCTCGGGCTCGAGCCGCGGCCGCTCGACGAGACCCTGGATCACTGGTTTGGCAGGGAGACCGCGTGAGCGAGCCGAGCGACGCCGGTGGGATCCAGGACGAGTCGCGCCCCCACGCCTCCGCCGAAGGCGAGCTCAAGGTGCGGGCGGGCGGGCGCTGGCTCCGGTTGCTGCCCTGGCTGATCTCCGCGCTGTGCTTCGCGTTTTTGTTCACCCGCATCGACGGGGCGGCGCGGGCCGCCGACAGCCGGGCGCTTCCCTACCTGCTGGGGGTCTTTGCGAGGGTCGATTGGGGACGCTGGCTCGCCCTGATGGCGCCCTATTCCCTGTTCTATTTCCTGGTGGAGTCCACCGTCATCTGGCGGGTGATCAACTGGTTCCACTCCGCGGTTCGCTTCCGCGACATCCTCCCGGTACGCGCGAGCACCTACATCCTCTCGATCGTCAACGAGCAGGTCGGCAAGGGCGCGATGGCGCTCTACCTCCACCGCAGAGAAGGCGTCCCGGGCTGGCAGGTGGCCTCGAGCATGCTCTTTCTCATGCTGTGCGAGTTCTTTTATCTGCTCTCCTGGGCTTTGATTGGATATGCCCTCGCGGCGGATTCGGTTCCGCCCGAGTTTCGCTTGCTTCCCTGGATCGCCGTCGTGGCACTCCCCGCGCTTGTGTTCTTCGGGTACGCCGTGCGCGGCGAGCGGTTCGCTTCGATCCAGATCTTGCACAGCTTTCGTCTGGCCAAAGCCCGCCACTACGCCGCGGTCATCCTGTTGCGGTCGCCCGCGATAATCGCCGCCGCTTTTGTGTACGCCTGGGCCGCGGATCTCTTCGGCCTGCCGTCGGGCCCGGGGGAAATGCTCGCCGTCCTTCCGTTGATCTTTTTTGGGGCCGCCACGCCAGGGCCGCTGCGCTCTGTCGCAATCTTGATGTGGGCCGTCTTTGTGTTTCCCGACCGACCCGCCGAAGCCACGGCCTTCGGCCTGGTAATGCACAACTTCTTTATCTTTTTCAACGCGACGATCGGCCTGGTCTTTCTGCGGCGCGTGAGCCGAGAGCTGATCGACTGATCCTTGAGTGCAAGGGCCGCTTTGCGGCCCTTGGCCGGCCTTGCTGAACTTCGTTCGCCTTCGGCTCACCGCAAGGGCCGCTTTGCGGCCCTTGGCCGGCCTTGCTGAACTTCGTTCGCCTTCGGCTCACTGCGCGGGCCGCTTTGCGGCCCTTGCTCTCTGAGACATAGAGAAAGCGGTGGTGCCGATCAGGCCGAGGGCGATGGCGGCGAGGGCATCGCGGGCGACGGGGAGTCGCCACTCGGCGACGATCTGGGCACCGACGAGCGCGTAGTAAGCGATCCCGTTGATGCGACCCATGGCGTTGCCCCGGAGCGGGCGGCCCCGGTGCACGCCCGAGTCCCAGGCATACTGCGCAAACGCCAGCACAACCATGACCGGAAGGAGCGTGGGTGTCGCCCCGCGCCACGCGAACGCGAACAGCCCGGCGGCGACAAAAGCCGCGTCGGCGCCGTGATCGAGGAGCGCCCCGCTCGCCCGCGGGTCGCCTCGGCCTCTCGCCAGGGGACCGTCGATCACGTCGCTCGCGACGGCGGCGGCAAAGATCGCCGTCGCTGCCCCCCATTGGCCGACGACTACCGTCCAGACCAGCGGAAGGGCTACCAACAGGCGGACGGCGGACACCGCCTCGGCGAGGCCCAAATTCACGATCCGCGAGCCCCAAGCCACATTCGGCTCGCTACGCTGCGAGCGCCGTGAGACCCCCGACAGCACCCTTCGCATGGTTGATCGCGATCGCCTTCCACACCGCAGCCTGCGGCGGGCAGGACCAGACGTTGAGCCCGCTCGCCAGCGAGGGGCGCGCCACCTATATGAGTGCCTGCATCGCGTGCCACAACGCCGACCCCTCGAAGGACGGCGGGTTGGGACCGGCGATCGCCGGGTCGTCCCGCGAGCTGCTCGAGGCCCGTGTCGTGCGCGGCGAATATCCGCCGGACTACACCCCGAAACGCATCTCGGGTGTGATGCCGGCCTTTCCCCATCTGGCCGACGAGATCGAAGCGCTTCACGCCTACCTGAACGAGTCGGGCGGATCGGGCTGACCGGATCAGGAATTCATCAGGTATCCGATGACGTAGAGAACCAGCGTCAGGGCGAGACCCGTGTGGATCGTCCCGGATACCGTGGCGAGGGGCTTCTGCGTCGCGAGCCCGGGGCCGATCAACGCGTTGACTTCGAACGCCAGGATGATGAGCCCGGCGACGATCCAGTAGGCCGTGTCGTTCTCTCCGCTGAGCAAGAACGAGAGATGGCTTGCAGCGCCCATGAAGAAGAGCATCGGGATCGAGAAGAGCGTGTTGGTGCGCGATGCCAGCCCGGCGCGGGCGCCCCGCGCGGCGGCCTCGGGAATCGCTTCGCCGCCGCCGGCCACTTTCTCGGCCGAGGCGATGACCACCTGCTGGGCAGGCCAGATCACGAACCAAACGTTGAACCACATCAACGTCCCCATCAGGCCACCGGTGAGGATTTTGGTCATGTAAGGACTACCGAGCGCCACCCCGTTGTGCAGGTGGGTGAAGACAATGATCCACCCCGAGAGGAAGGTGAACATCGCGCCCCAGCGAAACCACCACAGCGCATTCGGCACGAGGCCGCGAACCATCGCGCTCCGGGCCTGGCCGCCGAGCTCTGTCCCGAAATACGGGGTCTGGATGAAGTTGAAGTAGTAGAGGACGCCGATCCAGGTGATGCCCGACAGAAAGTGAATCCAACGCAGGACGAACTGCCAACCTTCCAGGCCTGTAACGATGTCCATCTTTGCCTCCTGACGACGAATGTGACGATGAATGGCGGAAGCCGTTGCCCGCCCCGCGGGAACTCACGTCCGGAAGCATTCTACCGCGGTAGCAAGGGGTTGGGGCCAGAGATTGCTAGTGCAATCCGGCGGAATCGAAGGCTGAGATCCAGGTTGCTAGCGGGCGCCCAGAACGCTCGCGGCCCGCGCTTCGATCGCTCCCCAGCCCAGACGCCGACAAAGCCCCGAAAGCGCGGCCGCTTTCGGGCGGGCCCGTTGCGCCACGGCTGGATTGCGGGGGAGACCGGGTACGTCGCGCCGCACCGTGGCGAGAGACTTGGTGCGAAGGGCTCGCGCGCGGTGCTCGAGAAACCGCTCACCGAGGCGTTTGCCGCCCCGTACGGGGAGCGTCGCCCAGGCCTCGAGGTCGGACGGCGCGTCCTCGAGACGATCCCACTGGGCCAGCACCGCAGCGGCGCCCTTGGGGCCGATCCCCGGGACACCGGGGAGGTTGTCAACGCTGTCCCCGACGAGGCCGAGGTAGTCGGGGATCTGGTGGGGGGAGACCCCGAATTTTTCGCGCACCCCGTCGGCGTCGAGGGTGGCGCTTTTGGCGAAGTCGTAAAGCACCACGCCGCCGTCTTCGCGCACGAGCTGAGCCAAGTCTTTGTCGACGCTGGTCACCGCGATCGGCTGCGCGCCGCCCCAGCGTTCACAGAGCGTCGCGATGAGGTCGTCCGCTTCAAATTCTGGAACCGCGTAGTGGGCGAAGCCAAAAGCCTCGGCGACCTCCTGGCAGATGGCGAATTGGGGGTCGAGATCCTCCGGGACCTCGCCGCGCTCGGCCTTGTAGGAGGCTTCGATGTCGTTGCGAAAGCTCGTCATCGAATAGTCGAAGAGGCACACCATCTCCTTGACCTCGAGCTCGGCGACCATTCGCAGCAGCGTGTTGGCGAAGCCGTAGGCGGCGTGGGTGGCGCTGCCATCGGGTGCCGTCATTTCGGGAAGCGAGTAATAGGCCCGAAAGATGTAGACGTGGGCGTCGAGGAGGTAGAGCACAACGCGATCGGTGCCGCGGCCTAGAGCCCTTGGGTGGCGATCGACTTTGCGATGGTCTCGAGCTGGATGAACGAGGTTCCCTCGTAGATCTTCCCGATCTTGGCATCGCGAAGATACTTTTCGGCGCTGCACTCCTTGGTAAAGCCAACGCCGCCGTAGAGCTCGAGCGATTCACTGGCGATGCGCTCCGCCATTTCGCTGGTATACCACTTGGCCATCGCTGCCTGGCGCATGAAGGGTTGGCCGCTGTCCTTCAGTCGGGCCGCGTTGTACACCATCAGTCGCCCGGCTTCGAGCTCGCTGGCGGACCGGGCGATGCGGTGTTTGACCGCTTGGAATTCCCCGACCTTTTGGCCGAACTGTTCGCGCTGCATCACGTAGTCGAAGGCGCCTTCCAGGGTCCCCTGGGCGAGGCCAACCATCTGCGCGCCGATGCCGATCCGTCCCTCGTTGAGGGTCTCGATCGCCACTTTGTAGCCCTGGCCGACCTCACCGAGGATGTTGTCTTTGGGAACCCGCACCCCATCGAGCACCAGCTCACAGGTACTCGAGGCGCGGATCCCGAGCTTGTCCTCTTTGCGGGGGGCGCTGAAGCCCTCGCTGTCGCGTTCGACGATAAAACCGGTGATGCCCTTGTAGCCGGCACCCGGGTCGACGTTGGCGAACACCAGAAACAGACCCGCTTCGGCTCCGTTGGTGATCCAGAGCTTGCGGCCGGTGAGGCGGTAGGCGTCGCCGTCCTCGACCGCGCGGCACTGCAACGCGAATGCGTCGCTCCCCGCACCCGCTTCCGAGAGCGCGTACGCGCCCACCGTGCCGCTGGTCAGGCGGGTGAAGACGCGGTCGAGCTGGGGCGGCTTGGCCCACCGCTTGATCGCGTTGATGAAGAGTGTGTTCTGCACATCACAGACGACAGCAACGGCGGGATCGACCCGCGCCAGCTCTTCGATCGCCAGGATGCTCATAAAGAAATCTGCCCCGGCGCCCCCGAGAGCCTCGGGGATTTCGATCCCCATTAGACCCATCTCAAAAAGCCAGGGCAGGATCTCCGGTCGTAGCTGGTTTTCGCGGTCCATCTCGAGGGCGATCGGGCGCAGCCGCTCCTCGGCGAAGTCGCGTACCACGGCGCGGAAAATTTCTTCCTCTTCGGAAAGCGTGGTGAGGGGGAGGTGAGCCACCTAGCGCCTCTCTTCCAGTACCGTCTCGGCGGCGACCTCGGCGGCGCGCTCGAGCGGGAGGTCGCGACTCTGACCGGTTCGCCGCCGCGTCCACTCTACTTTGTCGTCCTTGAGCCCGCGCGGGCCCACCGTGATGCGATAGGGAACTCCGACGAGTTCGGCGTCCTTGAACTTGACGCCGGGGCGCTCATCCCGAGTGTCGAGGAGTACGTCGATCCCCCTGCCCTGTAGCGCCTCGTACACGCGGCGGCCCGCCTCGGAGGTCTCGACTTCTTTGGGGTTGAGCACGGTCACGACCACTTCGTAGGGAGCAACCGTAACGGGCCAGACAATGCCCTGGTCGTCGTGGCAACTCTCAACCACCGACGCCATGACTCGACCGACCCCGATGCCGTAGGACCCCATCACGATCGGCACCGAATCGCCGGCCTCGGTCTGGACGGTGGCGCCGAGCGCTTCGCTGTAGCGAGTGCCGAGCTTGAAGATATGCCCGATCTCGATCGTCTTGTTGACCTCGAGAGCCGACCCGCACTGGGGGCAGGCTTCGCCCGCCTGCACCTCGCGCAGGTCGCACCATGCATCCACACGGATATCGCGGTCGATCGAGACACCGCGGAGGTGGGCGTCGTCTTCGTTGGCTCCGGTACACATGTTGGTGCGCTCGCGGAGCGCGTGGTCGGCAAAGATCTTGAGCGATGTCACACCAACGGCACCAAGGCTACCAGCCGACGCGCCGAGCGCGCCGCGGATCTCCTCGTCGGTCGCTGGTCGCAGCGCGGTCGCCCCGGCGCTGTCCGAGAGCTTTTGTTCCGAGAGCAGGTGGTCGCCACGAAGCAGGGCGAGCACCGGAGCGCCGTCGACGATGTAGACGAGGGTCTTGATCTGCCGGATCGCGGGCGCACCCCCGTCGAAACCGGCGAGGTCTTCGATACTGCGCACGCCCGGCGTCGGAAAGCGCTCGGGAGCGTCAGGGCCCGCGGGATCGTCTACCTCGGAGAGCTCCGAGGTGGCTTTCTCGACATTCGCCGCGTACCCGCAACTTCCGCAAAACGCGATCCAGTCTTCCCCCGCGTCGCTCGGGACCATGAACTCGATCGATTCGCTTCCGCCCATCGAACCCGACGACGCCTCGACGGCGATCGGCTCCAAGCCACAACGTTCGTAGATCCGCCGGTAGGCCTCAAAGTGGAGCTGAAAAGCGCGGTCGAGGCCCGCGCGATCCACGTCGAGCGAATAGGAGTCCTTCATGATGAACTCCCGCACGCGAAGCAGCCCCGATTTGGGGCGGGGCTCGTCGCGGAACTTCGTCTGAAGCTGATACCAGATTTGCGGGAGCGACCGGTACGAGCGGCACTCGGTCGCGATCGAGGCAAAGATCTCCTCGTGGGTCATCCCGAGACAGAGCTCGCCCTGCCGCCGATCGCGGAGGCGAAACATCTCGTCGCCCATCACCTCCCAGCGGCCGGATTGCTGCCAGACCTCTGCGGGGTGGAGCGCCGGCAACCGAAACTCCTGGCCACCGATCGCGTCCATCTCTTCGCGAATGATCGCCTCGATCTTGCGACACACGCGCCAACCCAGGGGCAGGATCGAATACACCCCGGCCATGAGTTGTCGGATCAGACCCGCGCGGACCAGGAGCTTGTGGCTCGCGGCCTCGGCGTCGGCGGGATCCTGGCGAAGCGTGGGGATAAAAGCGCGGTCCCATTCCACGCAGCAAACCTACGCTTTTGGCTCGAGCAACGCCAAAACGCCCGCGTACTGCAGCAGTCGTGGCGCGCCGGCCAGGGGCGCGATCTGTAGGGCGCCGCGCATTCCCACCCATGGCGTCGGCGAGAGTCCGGCGTCGACGTAGCCCTCCTCGAGGCCCGCGTGCCCGAAGAGGCCGGCGCCCCGTCCTTCGCAGCTGAGATAAAAAGCGGCCTCCGCGTTGCAGCCGTCGAGCGCCCGTTTGAGCGCGTCTCGGGCCAAGGCGCCGTCGCGCAAGAGCAACGCGATCTCGACCCCCGGCCGCAGCGGCTCGCTGAGGGCAAAGGCGCCCCGCCGCTCGTCGAAGCCGGTGATGGACCGCGCCGCGTAGTGGCCGTTCCGGAAGGCATCGGCCGCGTCAGGGGGGACGCGCCCGCCGGGTAGCGCGGGCAAGCCGACAACGATCCGCTGCGCCGCCCGGCGCAGATCGGCCGAAAGCGGGTCGCGGGCGATCTCGCGGTAGCTCCGCAACGCGGGGCGATCGTCGATCTCGTAGATCCAGTGGCCCTCGGACGCGGTCACCCGCAGCGGGGCTGAGACGGGTCGGCAGCCCTGGGAGATCTCGATACGGGGCGGCGACGCGGTGCGCATCACCAGGGCCGCGACGTCGACGGCGACGTGGCCGCCGCCCAGCAGCGGGTCGCTGGCCCCGACCCCGACCAACGGCGGCGGGACCGGATCTGCCTCAATCCCGGCGAGCAGACGGCGCACGTTCACGCGCGTCGGTTCGGCGAGCAGCAGCACGAGGTCGCGCTCGTCGAGAGAGCGACCGAGACTCGCTTCGATCTCTTCCTCGAGGGCTTCTTCGGGCGCGCGCGCGGCGTGGACCCCGACGCTGGTCGCTTCGACACCGGCCAGCGCGTAGACCACCAAACGCGGCGCTATGGCGCCGCTCTCGCTGGCTGCGCCGCTCCCGAACGCCCCCTCGACTACGGCTCCCACCACTTCTGGAGTCCCGAGTTGGGCGGCGGCCTCAGCGAGGAGCTCACTGGCGAGGTCACTTCGACGGGCCGCCTCCACACCCCCCAGAACGGACCGGGACAGCAGGAGCAAAGCGGCGTCGGCGCTCTGGATTTCCGCCGCTCGCAGCGCCGATCGCGAGGCTTGGCGCAGCGCCTCGCGCAGATCGTGGGCGTCGGATTGACCGAGGGCGGCCGAGATCACGGCCAGAGGATACCCGCGCGCGACCGACCTACCGGCGCACCGGCGACTCGGCTAGGATCCCAGCTCTCGGGCGCGCTCCCAGCGCCCGACAGCTTCCCCTCTTCGTCCCCCCGGAACGCAATGGCGCGCAGAAAGCGCAACCCGAGCGTGCACGTCGGGGGGGCACCCTGCGCAATGAGGGCCGCGTGGCGGACTACGAACGGATTGAGACCGAGGCTGCGCTGAAGCATCTCGCAAAGGACCTGGCCAGGGAACCGGTCATCGCGTTCGATACCGAGGCTGACAGCTTCTATCACTATTTTGACAAAACCTGCTTGGTGCAGGCGGCTACCCGAGACCGGGTCTTTCTGATCGACCCTCTCGCCCTCGGGGGGCCGGCAGAAATGCACCCCCTCGCCCCGGTGTTTGCGTCGAAGCGCATCCGCAAGATCTTCCACGCTGCGGAGTACGACATCTTCGTGCTCAAGCGAGATTGCGGTTTCGAATTTCAGAATCTCTTCGACACCATGATCTCGGCTCAGCTCTTGGGGTATCCCGCAGTGGGTCTTGCGGCGCTCGCGAAACACCACTTTGGGATCTCGATGCCGAAGGACGAACAGCGCTCGGATTGGTCTGCGCGGCCGCTCCGGGAGAGCCAGCTTCAGTACGCCGCCGCCGACGTCTCCCACCTGATCGAGCTCGGCGAACGCATGGAAAAGGAGCTCGAAGCGCAGCGGCGGATGGGCTGGGCCACCTGGGAGTTCCAGAACCTGGTCCGCCGCGAATGGCCGGTGCGGGGCTTCGACGAAGCCGGCTATCTGCGAATCAAGGGCGCCAAAGGCCTCGATCCGATCGCGCTTTCCGTCCTGCGAGAGCTCTATCTGATGCGCGACGCCCGAGCCCGCGAGGTCGACCGGCCGCCTTTCAAAGTGCTCGGAAACCGCACCCTGTTGGAGGTCGCGGCGCGCCAGCCCGAGTCGGCGGACGCCTTGGGAGAGATCAAAGGCGTGACAGACCTGATCCTGCGGCGCCTCGGGCGAGAGATGCTCGCGGCAGTGGCCAAAGGAACAAAAAAGCCGCACGGACCGATCAAGCGCGTCCCCGGCGCGGGGCGCAAGCGCCTGGACCGGCGCACCGAAAGGCGCCTCGGCCGGCTCAAGCGGTGGCGCTCCGGCCGTGCCAAGGAACTCGAGCTCGATCCGGGCGTCCTGTGCCCAAACTCGGCGTTGGAAGCGATCGCCTGGTGCGACCCCGGCGCGCCGAGTCAGATCTGCGAGCTCGTAGAGGTCAAAGCCTGGTTCGCGAGTGAATTCGGCGCCGAGGTGGTCGAGCTGCTCGCGGATCAGGGGGACTGAAAAGGCCCCTTCACCAATTTGGCGAAGGGGCCCTTGATCCGGTGCCCTGAGAGCTTTGGGTTGCAGGGTGCCATTGCGAAGGGGAATTTCGCGACCGAACTCTCGGTCGGTGTGCCTTTGGCTTTCCCAAGACCCCCAGGGCTCGACCCTTCAGTGTGCGCGCCCGTTGCCACTGTAGAGCCGCCAGATCACCCTTTGGCACAGCAGGAGTCGTGCCAACTTGTGAGTCGGCTTGGATAAGCGCAAAACGGAGCGATTCCAGGAAGTTGAAACGACGCAGCCGGGAAGCGCGCAAGCCACATTCGGCTGCACTTCGGCGACGGCTCGCGTCGATTCGCCCCGGGTCCCTCGAGAACTCCACGTTCTGAAAACGCTTTCCCGGCTTGTGCCAAGTGCAACCAAGTGCGGCGGTGCCACCGCCCGTCGCGTTTTTTGGCAGGTGTGGCTTTTCGCGACGACCGCCTTGGCGTGCACCCACTGGGTCGACCCTCTCGACGTGCGCGTGGTGGAGGCGGAGCGCGGCGCCTCCTGTTCTTGGTTTGGAGATCGGCGTGGAGACCTGCTGTATTTCGGAGTCTCCCGATTCTGGGCGGATTCTCGCCAACTCGGTTCGACCGCCGCGCTGGAAAGCCGGGAGGCCGCCCGAATCGGGCGATTCGATCTCGCTCGGGAAATCATGCTGCCGTCCCTGCGTCTCCCCACTGGCCCGGAGCGCGGGGGTGTCTGGGATGTGCTCGCCCTCGAAGATGGACGGGTGGTGTACACCGGGCTGGCGGAGCTGGCGGCGTGGGTCGATCCGAGCTCGGCAACGGGTCAGGTCCTTGCAGGCGCCGGTGCGGGCGCCAACGAGATCGCAGCCTTGTCGGGCGGGGCCTTCGCGATCACCCAATACTTCGCGGGCTCCCTGCTGATCTACGGCGCGACGGGCACCCTCGAGCGCACGATCCGCCTCTCCGGTCCACCGGGTGCGCGGGTGGCGCCAAAGTCGGTCGCCTTCGATCCCGGCCGGGGAGCAGCGGGGTGGCTTTGGATCACGACGGACTTGTTCCCGTCCGGCCCGGCCGCCGCACCGACCGGCGACGCCCGCCATGACGCCCGCGCGATCGATTTGGAGACGGGCCTCGAGCGAGTGCGTCTTTCGAGCCCCGAGCTCCAAAACCTCGCCTTTGACGCCGCCGGCACCGGCTTCTTGGTGTGGTCGGGCCCGCAGGGGCTCACGCTGCAGATCCTTGCGCGGGGCGATGCCGCGAGTCCAGCGGCCGGCCGCAGCCTGGCGCTGTACGACGGCTTTGACCCCACCCACGACTTCGCGCAAGACGTCGTGGTGGAGCCTCCGGGGCGCGTGCTCGTCACGTTGTGGAGCGGCCGCGTGTTCGTACTCGAGCCCGACGATCGCGTGCGGTCGGTGCAGCTCCCGCGCGATCCGGCCGGGAGCCTCTACTACAGCGCGGCAGTCCGCGGGGATCGCGTGTGCGCGACCCGTTGCGGAGGAGTCGTGGTCGTCTGCGCGGACCTGCCCTAGAGCCTGTGCAAGACGCTGAGCGAAAGCGGCGGTCTGGTATGCTCGCGCGACTCATGTACGCACGCCGGCGACAGCGCCTCCTCGAAGCGATGGAAGCGGATTCCGTTGCCATTCTCCTCGGAGCGGGTCTGCGAACCCGTTCGAACGATACTCATTTCCCGTTTCGTCAAGACAGCGACTTCCACTACGTCACCGGGTTTGACCACCCAAACGCCGCGGCGGTGTTCCGCAAGGGAGGCGACGCGCCCTACACGCTCTTTGTAGAGCCCCGCGACCCGGCTGCCGAAACCTGGACGGGATACCGGCCGGGCGTCGAGGGGGCAGTCGAGGAACACGGCGCCGATCAGGCCTTCCCCTGCGACGAGTTGCTCAAGCGCCTGCCGGAACTCATCGGCGGCGCGCGCTGCATCTATCACGTGCTGGGCCGGGACCCGAAAGTGGATGCCATCCTGGTCGAGCAGAATGAATTGGCAAGGATCCGCTCGCGCACCGGGTTGCTACCCCCGGATACGCTGCGCGACCCGCGCCTCGCACTGCACGAGATGCGTCTGTTCAAGGAGCCCGAAGAGCTCGAGACGATGCGGCGGGCCGCGGAGATCAGCCGTGAGGGGCACGCGGAAGCAGCGCGGCTGGCGCACCCTGGAGCCTACGAGTACGAGCTCGAGGCGGTGCTCGACTACACCTTCCGCCGGCGCGGCGCGGCCGGCCCGGCCTACGACTCGATCGTCGGTACGGGGGCCAATGCCACGGTGCTCCACTACATCACCAACCGCGACCCACTACGCGAAGGTCAGGCAGTGCTGATCGACGCGGGCTGCGAGCTCGAGGGGTACGCCTCCGACGTCACGCGGGTCTATCCGGTCGGCGGATCCTTTGCCGGTCCCACCCGCGATCTGTACCAGGTCGTGCTCGCGGCGCAGAAGGCCGCTCTCGAGACGTCGAGCCCCGGCCAGACCCTCGAGGCGGTCCACAGCACGGCGCTTCGCGGGTTGGTGGAAGGCCTGATCGCGTTGGGTCTGCTCGAGGGAGACGCCGAAAGCGCGATCGAGTCGCGGAGCTACGAGCGCTACTACATGCACCGCACCAGCCATTGGCTGGGGCTCGACGTTCATGATGTCGGCTCGTACGTAGCGGAGGGAACGCCGCGGCATCTCGAGGCCAACATGGCCTACACGGTGGAGCCGGGGCTCTATATCGGGAAACACGACGAGCAGGCACCGGAGGCGTACCGCGGCATCGGGATTCGTATCGAGGATGATGTCGTCATCACCGACGAGCACCACGAGAACCTGACCGAGGCGATCCCCAAGGAGATCGACGACGTCGAAGCGCTAGTGAAGGAAGGACAACGCTAGATGCATGACATCGAGTCGCTGCTCAAAGAGAAGCGCGTTTTCAAACCGAGCCCGGACTTTACGCGCAACGCCAATTGGAACAAGCGCAAGGTTGCGGAGTACCGCAAGCTCGGCGCAAAGAACCCGGAGCGCTTCTGGGCGACGATGGCGCGGGAGAACCTGAGCTGGTTCACGCGCTGGAAGAAGGTGCTCCAGTGGAAGGCGCCCAACGCGAAGTGGTTCGTCGGCGGCAAGCTCAACGTCTCCTACAACTGCATCGACCGCCACCTCGAGGGCGAGAACGCCTGGCGTCGCAACAAAGCGGCGATCATTTGGGAGGGCGAACCCGGGGACAGCCGCGTCATCACCTACGGCGAGCTCCACCGGGAGGTGTGCAAGTTCGCGAACGTGCTCAAGGGCCTCGGTGTGAAGAAAGGCGACCGGGTCGCCTTTTATATGCCCATGGTGCCCGAGCTCGCGATCGCGATGCTCGCGTGCACCCGAATCGGGGCGACCCACAGCATCGTTTTTGGAGGCTTTTCGGCCGAGTCGCTCCGCGACCGCATCAACGATGCCGGCGCCAAGGTGGTGGTCACCGCCGACGGCGGTTATCGGCGCGGTTCCGTCTTCCCGCTCAAGCCCGCGGTCGACGACGCGCTCAAGGGTGCGGAATGCGTCGAAAAGGTCGTGGTCGTCAAGCGCACGGGAACTACCACCGCGATGACCCCCGAGCGCGACCTCTGGTGGGAGGACTTGATGCGCGGGGCCAGCGCAAAGTGCGCGCCCGCCAAGCTCGATGCCGAGCATCCGCTGTTCATTCTCTATACCAGCGGTACCACCGGGAAGCCCAAGGGCATTCTTCACTCCACGGGCGGGTATCTGACGCATGTCACGACGACCGCCAAGGCGATCTTCGACCTGCAAGACGAAGACGTCTACTGGTGCACCGCGGACATCGGCTGGATCACCGGTCACAGCTACGTCGTCTACGGCATCCTGGCGAACGGGGCGACCACGCTCATGTACGAGGGCGTGCCGACCCACCCGGCACCAGACCGCTGGTGGGAGATCATCGAGAAGTGGGGCGTCACCATCTTCTACACCGCCCCGACGGCGATCCGCACCTTTATCCGCCTGGGTGACGAGTATCCCAACGGCCGCGACCTGTCCTCGCTTCGCCTGCTCGGTTCGGTCGGCGAGCCGATCAATCCCGAAGCCTGGGAGTGGTATTACAATGTGGTCGGGGACGGCCGCTGCCCCATTGTCGACACCTGCTGGCAGACCGAGACGGGCGGAATCATGATCACGCCTCTCCCGGGCGCGGTCGACACCAAGCCGGGCTCGGCGACGCTGCCCTTCCCCGGCATCGATGCGGAGATCTACACCGATGACGGGGACCGCGCGGCTCCGCCGGCCGGCGGCTTCCTGGTGGTGCGCAAGCCCTGGCCGGGAATGCTGCGGGGCATCTGGGGCGATCCGAAGCGCTACAAGGAGACCTACTGGAGCAAGTGGAAGAACATCTACTTCGCCGGCGACGGCGCCCATCGCGACCGCTCCGGCTACTTCTGGATCATGGGCCGCGTCGACGACGTGATGAACATCTCGGGCCATCGGATCGGCACCATGGAGCTGGAGAG
>CAJIBI010000169.1_pt1 | contig 19560 bp, 13 predicted proteins | sample 9199321 | NCBI WGS metagenome assembly CAJIBI01 (sample SAMEA7708294, study PRJEB35096) | sediment metagenome | biome: marine neritic benthic zone biome [ENVO:01000025]; feature: sediment [ENVO:00002007]; material: shallow marine sediment [ENVO:03000034] sea grass bed [ENVO_01000059] ... | reverse complement strand
GGAGGTGGTGCACCACCCCGGCGCCGAGTTGATCCACCTCCAAGGGGCTTCGACCAAAAAGCGGGTGCCGCTCCCCACGCGGGTCGAATATCACCGCTCGCTCTATCTATTTTTTCGGAAGAATCGCGGCCGGCGGGCCGAGCGCGCGGTGCGGGCCGTCCGCCTCGCCAAGCTCGCCCTGGGGGCGCTCTTGCTCGCCCCCCTGGGCCTCGTATCGTCGTCCCAGCGCGAGCGCGGAGCCCAGCGCTGGGGTCTGCTGCGTTGGCATCTGGCCGGGCGCCCCGCAGACTGGGGGCTCTCGGGGGTGCGCAGAAGCGCCGATAGAGGGGGGGCCGAGGAGAGCGGATGAAGGTCCTAGTCACCGGAGGCGCGGGGTTTGTAGGGTCCCATCTGGTGGACCGCCTGATCGAGAGCGGTCACACGGTGCGGGTGCTCGACAATCTCGACCCGCAGGTGCACGGGAGAGGGGGAAGCCCCACGACCCCGCTCCACCCCGCGGCTGAGTTGCGGGTGGGCGACGTGCGCGATCGCGAGGCGGTGCGGTCCGCGCTGGACGACGTGGAGGCCGTGTTTCACCTGGCCGCCGCCGTCGGCGTCGGCCAGTCGATGTACGAGATCGAGCACTACGTCTCGGTGAACAGCGTGGGTGCGGCCGTGTTGCTCGAGGCCCTCGTCGAGCGGCGTCGCGCGCTGCGGAGGGTGGTGGTGGCGTCTTCGATGTCGATCTACGGAGAGGGCGCCTACCGGGTGGCGGGGGACGCGGGCGGGGAGCCCCGCTTTCCCCCCCTGCGGAGCGAGGCCCAGCTTCAGGCGCGTCGCTGGGAGCTCTGCGATGCCTCGTCCGGAGCCGAGCTCGCACCCGCCCCGACCGCCGAAACCAAGCCGCTGGCGCCGACCTCGGTGTACGCCGTCACCAAACGAGACCACGAGGAGCTCTTTCTCGCGGTGGGGCGTGCCTACGATATCCCCACGGTTGCGCTGCGCTACTTCAATATCTACGGGACCCGTCAATCGCTCTCCAATCCGTATACCGGGGTGATCGCGATCTTCTCATCGCGTGTTCTCAACGGAAACCCGCCGCTCGTTTTCGAGGACGGCCAACAGAGCCGCGACTTCATCCACGTCTCCGATGTGGTCCGGGCGAATTTGTTGGCCCTCGAACGAGAGCAGGCCGTCGGGCAGGTCTACAACGTCGGGACGGGCCAGCGCGCAACGGTCGCGGAGGTCGCGGAGATCTTGATCCGCTCGCGCGGCGCGGGCCTCGAACCCGAAATTCCGTCGCAATACCGCGCCGGCGATATCCGCCACTGCTACGCCGACATCGACCGCATCTCCCGCGATCTGGGCTTTGCACCGCGCGTGGGGCTGGAGCAGGGCATGGCCGAGCTGCTCTCTTGGCTCGAGACCCAGGTCGCCGAGGACCGCGTGGAGCAAGCGCGCGCCGAGCTCGAAAAACGGGGCCTCGCGCGCTGATGCGGTGGCCCACCCTCGAACGACTGCGCTCGCTCCTCGACGCGCTTCCCGCCCAGCGTCTGCTCGTCGTGGGGGACGTTGTGCTCGACGAGTATCTGTGGGGTGAAGTCGATCGCATCAGCCCGGAGGCGCCGGTTCCGGTGGTGCACCTCGTCGAGGAGTCGACCTTTCTCGGCGGCGCGGGCAACGTGGTGCGGAATGTCGTGGCGCTCGGGGCCTCGTGCGATTTCTGCTCCGCGGTCGGCGCCGACGAGGCCGGTGCGCAGATCCGTGCGCTCGTCGCGGCGCTCGACGTGGACACCGACGGGCTCGTCGAAGTCCCCGGGCGTCCAACGACGCGGAAGAGTCGCGTCGTCGCCCGCGCCCAACAGATGGTCCGGGTCGACCGGGAGAGCCACGAGCCGCTGGCGAAGGCCGATGAAGACCGCGTGCTCGCGGCCATCGACCGCGCCCTCCCGCGGGCGGACGGTGTCATCCTCGAGGACTACGCCAAAGGCCTGCTCGGGCCGCGCCTGGTGCGCGCCGCGCTGCGGCGTTTTGTCGCCGCCGACCTGCCCGTGAGCGTCGATCCCAAGCGCGACCTGCGGGGTCTGCGCGGGACCGCGCTCCTCAAACCCAACCTCCGCGAAGCCGAAGCCCTCGCCGGTGTCGCGATCCGCGACCGGGACGGTCTCGCGCGGGCCGCGGCCCGGCTGCAGCGGCGTGTGCCCGGCGCGGCCGTCGTGATCACCCGGGGCCCCGAAGGCATGAGCCTGGTGTCGCCGGAGGGCGATCTCCTCGACGTGCGCACGCCAGAGCGGGCGGTGTTCGACGTTCAGGGCGCCGGGGACACGGCGATCGCGGTCCTGAGCCTGGCGCAGCGGGCCGGCGCCGACCTGCTCGAGGCGGCGCTTCTCGCCAACGCGGCCGCGGGCGTCGTGGTCTCCAAAGTGGGCACCGCGACGGCGACGCCCGAAGAAGTGCGCGAACAGCTGCCCGAGGTCCTGGAAGCGGCGAGGAAAACACCTTGATCCACAGCATGACGGGGTTTGGGGACGCGGAGTTCGAGGTCGAAGGAGTCGTCCTCTCGATCGATTTGCGCAGCGTCAACCATCGCCACTTCGATGTGCGCCTGCGAGTGCCGTCGGGGATGAACGCGCTCGAGGCGAAGCTCCGCACCCAGATCGCGTCGCGCATCGCGCGCGGAAAGGTGGACGCCACCCTCCGCTTTTCCAGCGGCGCGCCGCCGGTCGAGCGCGTCGATCTCAACTTCGACGCCGCCGACCAGTACGTCGAGGCGGCGCGTACGCTCGGCGCCCGCCACGAACTCGGAACGGCGCTCGACGCGCGCACCCTCCTGACCCTGCCGGGCGTGGCGCGCCCCGTTGAGCGCGCGTTCCCGGAGGAGGCGCTGGAGACGGCGGCGAGCGCGGCGCTCGACGTCGCTCTCGAAGGGCTGCTCGCGATGCGGGCCGCCGAGGGCGCCGCGCTCGAACGCGATCTCACCGACCGTCTCGCGCGCTGCGGCGGATATCTCGAGCAGGTCGAAGAGCGCGCGCACAAGGTGCAGGAGGCGGTGCGCACGCGTTTGCGCCGGCGCGCCGAGCGCCTCGCCGAAGAAATCGAGGTCGTCGACGAGGGCCGCATTCACCAGGAGATCGTTCACGCCGCCGACCGCCTGGACGTCGCCGAGGAAATCGTGCGCTTGCACAGCCATATCGACCAGTTCAAGCTGATGATCGACGGCGCTCAGCCGGGCACCGCGGTGGGGCGACGTCTCGATTTTCTGCTCCAGGAGATGGCGCGGGAGGCGAATACGATCGGGTCCAAGATCTCTGACGCATCGGCGGCGCACCTCGTCGTGGAGCTCAAGAACGAGTTCGAGCGCATCCGTGAGCAGGTCCAGAACGTTGAGTGAAGAGATCGTCGATCACGCCGAGCCGCGCCCCGTACTGCGCTCGCGCTCGGAGGCGCCGCTCTCCTCGCGCCGCCTCATCTCTGTGGGCTACGGAAACCTGGTCGTGGCCACCCGGGTGGTGGCCATCGTGGCGCCTCACGCATCGCCGATGCGCCGGCTGCGACGCGAAGCCGCGCAGCGCGGCAAGCTGGTCGACGTCACCGAGGGCCGGCGCACGCGCTCGATCCTGATCACCGACAGCGACCACGTGGTGCTCTCGGCGATCAACCCCGAGACGTTGGCGGCCCGGGTCGAGCAGGCGCAGGACGGGGCCGACGGGTGACGCGGCGCGGGATTCCCTTTGTGATCTCCGCGCCGTCGGGGACGGGCAAGACCACGGTCTGCCACGAGCTTGTGCGCCGCGATCCGGGTCTGGTGTTTTCGGTGTCGCATACCACGCGCTCGCCCCGCGCCGGCGAAGTGGACGGGCGCGACTACCATTTTGTGAGCCGCGATTCGTTTGACGCGATGGCGGTGGCGGGCGAGTTCCTCGAGCACGCTGAGTACAGCGGCAACCGCTACGGAACTGCGTGGCCCGCCCTCGAGCGGGAGCTCGACGCGGGGCGCGACGTCTTGCTCGAGATCGAAACCGAAGGCGCCGCCCAGGTCCGCGCGCGCAGTGTCGGCGCGTTTCTCGTCTTTCTCTTGCCCCCCTCTCTCGACTCGCTCGCCGAGCGGTTGCGCGGGCGGGGGACCGACCGCGACGACGAGGTCGAGCGCCGCCTCCGGATCGCCGAGAACGAGTTCCGCGCGGCCCGCCACTTTGACGCGGTCGTCATCAATCGCGACGTGGAGGAGACGGTGACGACCGTGATGGAGATCGTTGCGGCCGTGCGCGCCGGCGCGGCCGCCCAGGTCGCCACCGAGCGCTCGCTCGAGCAGCTGCGGGCCCACCTCCCGCCGCCGTTGGACGACTGGGTGCAGGCTTGAGTCCCGCGGCGCGGGTTTGGTTACGCTCCCGGTAGCCACGATGCTTCGCTTCAACGACATCGCCGACCGGGTGCTCGAGACCAACGCGGACGCGGATATCGCGCTGCTGGAGCGCGCCTACGTCTTCGCGGCCAAGGTCCACGAGGGCCAGCAGCGCCTCTCGGGAGAGCCGTATCTGGTGCATCCCTTGGAGGTCGCGGGGATCCTGGTCGAGATGCGTCTCGACACCGCGAGCGTCGCCGCGGGCTTACTGCACGACACCCTCGAGGACACGCTCACGACGCCGGAGGAGATCCGGCGTCTCTTTGGCGACGAAGTGGGGTTCTTGGTCGAGGGTCTCACGAAGATCGCAAAGATCGAATTCACGAGCGCTCGCGAACGCCAGGCCGAGAACTTTCGCAAGATGCTGGTGGCAATGTCTCGCGACATCCGCATCTTGTTGATCAAGCTCGCCGACCGTCTCCACAACATGCGCACGCTCAAGTACATGAGCGAAGACGCCCAGCGCCGCGTCGCCTCGGAGACCCTCGAGATCTACGCGCCGCTGGCGCACCGCCTCGGCATCGATTGGATGCGGCGCGAGCTCACCGATCTCGCGTTTCGAAAGTTGAAGCCACGCCACACCAAGGAGATTTCCCGCGCGTTGCGCACCCAGCGGCGCGAGCGCAAAGAGGACATCGACGCGGTGATCGCGATGATGCGCGAGCGCCTCGAGGAGGCGGGGCTCGAGGTGGAGGTCACCGGGCGCCAAAAGGAGCTCGCGTCGATCCACGAGAAGATGGAGAGCCAGGGGCTCACCCTCGATCAGCTCTACGACCTGGTGGCGTTTCGCGTGATCGTCGAGGGCGGGCCCGAGCAGGTCTACACCGCGCTCGGCGTCGTTCACGCGACCTGGCGCCCGGTGCCCGGCCGCTTCAAAGACTACGTGGCCCTTCCCAAACCCAACGGCTATCAAAGCCTCCACACGGCGGTGATCGGGTCCCACGGCGACCGCATGGAGATTCAAATCCGCACCCGCGAAATGCACAACGCCGCCGAGTTTGGGATCGCGGCGCACTGGAAGTACAAAGAGGGCGGCGAGGTGGGGCGCGAGGACGGGACCTTTGCGTGGCTTCGCCAGCTGCTGGAGCGACACCAGGACGTCACCGATCCCCACGAGTTTCTCGACTCGGTGAAGGTCGACCTCTTTCCCGAAGAGGTGTTTGTGTTCACACCGCGGGGAGACGTGATCAACCTCCCGCGCGGGGCGACACCCGTCGATTTTGCGTACGCGATCCACAGCGAGGTGGGCAACCACTGCGCCGGGGCCCGTGTGAACGGCAAGCTCGTCGCGATGCGCCACGCGCTCGAAGACGGCGACACCGTCGAGGTGTTGACGAGCGATGCGCAGTTCCCACGCAAGGACTGGCTCGAGTTCGTCGTGTCGGGGCGCGCGCGCAGCCGGATTCGCCACGCGGTGCGCGTGGCGGAGCAGGCCCACAGCCGCGACCTCGGGCGCGACATTCTGGAAAAGGAGCTCCGGCGCGCCGGCCTCTCGTTGCCTCGGATGCTCCAGCGCGGCGAGCTCGACGACGTCATCCGGCACGAGGGGTTGGGCTCGCCCGAAGATCTCTTCTCGGCGGTTGGGTACGGGCGCTTTCCCGTCGGTCGGCTCGTCGCGAAGCTGCGCGGGGAGCCGCAGCCGGTGCCGCACGATCGCGAGAAGGCCGAGAAGCGCGCGGTCGAATCGCAAGAGCGTGACCGCGCCGGGATCCGAGTGGACGGCTACCCCGACGTGCTGGTCCGTTTTGGCCGCTGCTGCAATCCGCTCCCGGGGGACGATGTCATCGGGTTCGTCACCCGCGGTCGCGGCGTCACGGTCCACACGCGGGACTGCAACCACGCCTTTGCGCTCGACCCGGAGCGACGCATACCCGTGGCGTGGGAAGCGCAGAGCGCCGAGCCGCGCCGGGTTCGGGTCCGCGTCCGCTCCCGGGACGAGCCCGGTCTGCTCGCGCGCGTCACCCGCTCGATTTCTGGCGAGGGCATCAACATCGGTGGCGCGCGTATCAGTACCGAAAAGAACAACCAGGCCGTTCAGGATTTCGACCTCTGGGTGAGCGATCTGCGCACCTTGAACGAGGTCATGCTCAAGATCGAAAAGGTCCGCGGCGTCCTGTCGGTGGAGCGGGTCCGCGGCTAGGGCCGGCTCGCGTCGGGTGGGCGTTCTTCAACTCACGAGCGACTGGAAGTGGACGGGCCCCGCGGAACCGATGCTCGCGTTGGGGCTGGCGCAGCGGCAGCTCGGGCTCGAAGTGGACTTCGCGTTTCCGGAGCCTCCGCCCGGATCCGGGCCGGGCCTCGCCGAACGGGCGCGGGAGCGCGGCGTGGAGACCGCGGTGCCGTTGCGCTGGGGGCGCGGGCTGCGGCCGCTCGCCGATCGCGGGGAGGTCCGACGGCTGCGGGCGTTCTTCCGGGCACACGAACCCGAGGTGGTGCACTGTTGGCACACCCGCGATCACCTGCTCGCCCTCCGCGCGCGCGGCCGCGCCGCGCGGCCGGCGATTGTCCGCAGCGCGCGGAGTGCCGACCCCCCGGCGCGAACCCCCTGGCACCGCTGGCTGCTCGGGCGCGGCTGTGACGGGCTGCTCTGCGTGTCGCCCGGCAGCGCAGAGCGATTTCGCCCGCTGCGGGGCGGGCGACCGCTCCTCGGGCGCCTCGGTGCCGTCGACCTTACGCGCTTTGCGCCGGGCCAGGCCCCCCGCGAGACGCGTGCCGGCTTGGGCATCGCGCCCGACGACAAGGTGGTGGGCATCGTCGCCCGGGCCCAACCCCAACGCCGCTTCGATCTGCTGCTAGAGGCCGCTGCCCGGCTCTTCGCCCGCCGGCCCGAAGCGCGGCTTCTCTTGATCGGCCGCGGAACACGCCAGCGCGAAATCGTCGAGGCGCCGGCCGAGCGCCTCGGCATCGGGGATCGCGTCCATCTAGCGGGTTATCGGGATCGCGATTTCGTCTCCGTCTTGCGGGCCTGCGATGTCTTTTCCTTTCTCGTCCCGGGTTCTGACGGGCACTGTCGCGCTTTGCTCGAGGCGTTGGCGTGCGGGATTCCGGCGGTGGTGAGCGCCCGCGGCGCCCTCCCCGAGATCCTCGGAGACGTCGCCTGCGGGCTCGTCGTCGAGGAGGAACCCGACGCGCTCGCCGCCGCCTGGGAGCGCTTGTTGTGGGATGACACGCTCCGACATCGCTTTGCCGCCGCCGCCCGCGCGCGCGCCGAGAGCGCCTTTCGCCCCGAGGATTTTGCGACGGAGGTCGCCGGGTTCTACGACGATGTATTGTCGGGCGCGCCGCTCTGCAGGGCGACGAGCTCGCGATAGAGGCCGCCCTCGGCGAGGAGCTTCTCGTGGTTGCCGACCGCTGCGACCCGGCCGCCTTCGAGCACCACGATGCGGTCCGCCCCGCGGATGGTCGACAGGCGGTGGGCGATTACGAGGACGCTCCGGCCGCGCAACAGCGCCTCGATCGCCTCCTGCACCGAACGCTCACTCCGCGCGTCGAGCGCGCTCGTCGCTTCGTCAAAGATGAGCAGGTCGGGATCGCTCAACAGGGCGCGCGCGATCGTGATGCGCTGTCGTTGCCCCCCCGAGAGCTTGACGCCGGCCTCGCCGACGGCGGTGTCGTAGGCGTCGGGTAGCTCCGCGACGAACTCGTCGACCCGTGCCGCCTCGGCGGCCGCCGCGAAGCGCTGCGCGTCGGCCTCGGGGTCTCCGTACTGGATGTTCTGTCGCACGCTGGCGTCGAAGAGGAAGGGTTCCTGGCTCACCACGCTCAGGTGGCGGTGAAGCGAATCTCGCTTGAAACGCCGCAGATCGGTTCCGTCGATCTCGATCCGCCCGGCATCGGGCTCGCGAAAGCCGAGCAACAAGTCGGTCAGCGTAGTCTTGCCGGCGCCGGTGCGGCCCACCAGCGCGACCGTCTCGCCCACCCCGATCTCGAAACTGACGTCATGGAGCACCGGCTCGCGGCCGTAGGAAAACGAAACCCCGCAGAAGCGAACGCCCTCGCGGATCCCCTTCAGCTCGACCGCGTCCGCGGGGTCGCGGTCTTCGCCTCCCCCGTCGAGGAGCTCAAAGAACCGCGCTGCGGAGGGCAGGGCGTCTTGGAGCTGGGTCCAGCTTTTGGTGAGCTCGCGGGCGTGGCGTTGGGTGCTCAGCACGATCGGAACAAAGGCGGCCAGGCTTCCGGCGGTGACCCCCCACGACTGGCGGAGCACCAGCCACACTGCAAACGCGAAGACCAAGAGAAAGGAGAAGTGGGTGATGCCCTCCACCAAGCTCCGCAGCGTGAAGCGATAGCGGAACACCCGGAGCGCGCGCCGGAACAGGCGCTCGTTCTCGCCCCGGAAGGCGCGCTGTTCGCCGTCCTGGGCGCCGTAGACCTTGATCGTTTTGATGCCGGCGAGGATGTGCATCAGGCGCTGGGTCACGTGTCCCAGGGTTTCCTGGCGGGATCGCGCGCCCCGTTGGATGCGCTTGCTGAAGAGCGCCACCAGCACCGCGATCGGCGGGACGACCACCAGGATCAGCAGCGTGAGCTGCCAGGAGAGGAGCAGGAGCGCACCGAGGCCCATCGACACGGCGATCGCCGATTGCAGCACCTTGGAAAAAAAGATCCGCAGCCCTGCCTGTGCGCGGCCCGCGTCGGAGAGCGTGCGGGTGAGGGTGTCACCGCGCTGCATTTCCTGGTGCGCCGAGAGCGGAAGTGCCAACAGCTTGCGACAGTGGTCCTGCTGGAGGTCGATCAGAACGCGCCCCATGGCGTACTCGATCAGGTAGGACTGGCCAAAGTGCGCGACGGGGAGCGCGAAGCCGACCGCGAGCCCGACAAGCAACACCCACCAAAATGTCTCGGCGGCGCCCGGCGGCGCCGTCTCGCCAAGCCGCAGGAGCTCCCGCGCGGCACCTGCCGCCGCGCCGAAGACCCGCTCGACGCCGGGCCACGCCAGGTCGGTGTCGGGGTTTTCGGCAAACAGGACGTGGTCAAACACCGGCTTCAAAAGATAGGGCCGGGTGACACGTGCCGCCGAGTGGACCACCCCGAACACCACCGCCATCGCGAGGAAGGGCAGGTAGGGTCGCGCGTAGCGGGCGGTTCGCAGCAGCAAGCCGGTCACGCGTCCACCGACCCGGCCTAGCCCAGGTCCGCGAGGATCGCGTCTCCGGTCCGCCATCCGAGTAGGCACTCTCCCTCCGTCCCGAGGGCGGAGACCGCGCCGCGCGGAATCCAATAGACGGGAGGGCGCGCGACAAGCCGAACGCCGATCTCGTGGGGCCACGCGTCGCCCGGGGTGCTTTCCACGATCGAGTCGTCGTCCCAAGAGGGGGCGTCGGGGGCCTCGCGTGCTTCGAGGCGCTCGCCCGCAAAGGGCAGCAGCGCGCGCACCCGCGCCGCCAGCTGCTCCTTCACCCGGAGGATCTCCGCGGCGTCCTCCGTCTCGACCCGCGTGTGGGCAAAGACCTCGGCCCGAGCACCGCTACGGCTCGGGTTCCAGCCGATCGACACACGCGCTTCTTCGGGGCCGCGCGTCGCGTCGATCAATCGGCGCGCCATCCCCTCCGGAATCTGATCGCGCTCGGTGTCGAAACACACCTCGACTCGGCGCCCGCGGACGCGGAGCTCCGGGAGGAAATCCGGGTCGCTGTCGCCCGCCTCTCGAAAGAGCCGGCGCAGGGGGGCGACCGGTGCGTTCACGATCATCGCTCGGGCCACCCACAGCTCGGCTCCGTGTCCGGGGCGAATCGCCGCCGCGCCGTCCACGTTGACCAGCGAAAAGCGCCGCGAGACCAAGCGAATCTCACCGTGCAGCGCCTGAAAGCGCTGTCTTAGGAGCCCCGTGAGCGATTCCGCCGCGCTTGCAAAAAAGCTCAAGCCCTGCAGCACGGCACCCACAGCGCGCGCTGCCGCGGGCTCGCCGTCGCCGGTGAGACCGGCCGACAAGGCGGCGTACCACTCGGCCAACGGCGTCCCGGGTTCGGCGTATGGAATCTCGACGTCGTGGCGGCCGCGGCCGCGGCCGAGCGCCAGACCGCGTCCGCTCCGGACAAAGGGCGTCTCCAGAAGCTGAGCGAGCTGCTCGTCGCTTGCCCGGGCCCATGCATCGACCCAATGGGTCGCCGCCTCCGGTTTGGCGAGACCCCACGCGACGAGTTCGTCCGCGGTGTGGGTGGCGCTGCCCAGGTCGGCGCGCACCCCGGGGAGCAATACCTGCATCCCGACCGGCTCGACGTGGAGACGTCGCCGGTCGATGAGGGGAAGTGCGAGGGCGCGAAGGCAGCGATCGATCGGCCCGCCGTTGGCGTGAGGGATGACGAAGGGGTCGCGCAGGGAAGGCGGGATGCGTGCCGCGGCTTCTTCTTCGACCAGCAGCACGCGCTTCTTGTCGAGGGCGAGGCGCGTGGCGGCGATCAGGCCCGGAAGCGCGCCACCCAGCACGATCGCATCCCAGCGCCGCGCGCGCAGCCGCACGGGCCCGTCCCGAGGCGAGAGCCGTCTCACACCGTCCCCGGTGTGCCGTGGAAGCGCAGCGCGTCCTCCCCCTCACCGCGCCGCTCCACGTGTCCGATCGGGTAGGCCCGTTCGCCGAGGCCCCGAAGCCGCCCGACTACGTCTTCGGCCTCGTGGGAGGGAACCACGGCGATCATGCCGATTCCGCAGTTGAAGACCCGGAGCATCTCCGCGTCGCCGATCTGACCTTCGCGGGCAATCCACTCGAAAATGCGGGGCCGCGGCCAGGCTCCGAGATCGATCGTCGCCCGCACGCTCGCCGGCAGGATCCGCGGAATATTGCCCTCGAGGCCGCCGCCCGTGATGTGAACGAGGCCCTTCACCTGAAAGTCCCGCGCGAGGTTGAGCACCGCTTTTGCGTAGATCCGCGTTGGGGCCAGCAGCGCACCCGCCAGTGAGCCGTTCAACAGCGGATCTTCCGCGAAAAGATCTAGCCCCACGCCCGCGGCGCGGCGGTCGAGGACCGCCCGCACCAGTGAGAAGCCATTGCTGTGGAGGCCGCCCGAGGAGATCGCGACCAACGTGTCCCCCTCGCTGATCGCTGAGCCGTCGATCACGGCGTCGCGCTCGACGACTCCCACGCCAAACCCCACCAGTTCGATTTCGCCCTCTTGATAAACGCCCGGCATCGAGGCGGTCTCGCCGCCGAGCAGCGCGCAGCCCGCCCTGCGGCACCCCTCCGCGATACCGCGCAGCGCCTCTTCGGCGCGATCGCGATCGAGCGTGCTCATCGCGAGGTAATCGAGGAACACCAGGGGCTCGGCCCCCTGGACCGCGAGGTCGTTCACGACCATCGCAACGCAATCGATGCCCACCGTGTCGAATCGTTTGAGCTGGGCGGCGAGCTTGAGCTTGGTGCCGACGCCGTCGGCGCCGGCAACGAACAGCGGATCGCGGTAGCGATCGGGCGGTTTGAAGAGACCCGCGAATCCACCGATGCCGGACAGAATCTCGGGGCGCAGCGTGGAGCGCGCGATCCGCCCGATTTCGGTGGTGAACCCCTCGTCGCGGTCGAGGTCAACCCCGGCTCGCCGGTAGGCCGGCGCGCTTCCCCCGTCGTGCGAATCTGCCACGGGGGAGAAATAGCACTTCGCTCGCCCCCCCGGAGTGCGGGTCTCAGCATGGGCTATCGTCGAGTCGTGCGCATCGCCGTGGTGATCCCGGCGCGAGACGAGGCACCGGGTATCGCGCAGACGATCGAGGCGGCCCGGTCGGCGCTTTCGGACACCAGGCCCCCCAGCGACCCCGAAATCGTCGTCGTGGACGGTGGCAGCCTCGATCGTACCTCCGATCGCGCCCGGGCTGTCGGGGCCCGGGTCATGCAGAGCGAGGCAGGACGCGCCCACCAGCTCGACACCGGGTGGCGCGCGACGGACGCGGAGATCGTGTTGTTTCTTCATGCGGACACCAAGCTGCCGGCGGGGGCCGGGCGAGCGCTGCAGCGCGCGCTCGCAGACCCCGCAGTCGTGGGTGGCGCCTTCCGCTTTCGCTTTGCAGAGCGCGGCCTCGCCTTCCGCATCGTCGAATGGGGGGCCCGCCTCCGCCACGCGGCGTTGGGGTTGCCGTACGGGGATCAGGCGATCTTCGCACGGCGCGGCGTGCTTGAGCGCATCGGTGGGATCCCCGACGTGCCGATCATGGAAGACCTCGACCTGGTCGCCCGCCTCAAGCGGGAGGGTCGGCTGGCGCGTCTGGCGACGCCCGCCTCGACCTCCGCCCGCCGCTACCGCGGCCGCGGGGTGCTGCGGACCTGGTGGCGCAACACGCTCGCACTCGCGGCCTGGCGTCTGGGGCTCGACCGCGAGCGCGTCGCCGCGTGGTACCGGCATTGAGTGCGGCGAGCGCCGAATTCCCGTCTGTCCCCACCCGCGATAGCGGGTGGCCGCGCCTGCGCCGTTACTTTGCCGGGCACCGTTTCGACTACGCCCGCGGCGCGGCGTTGACGCTGGGATACGCGGCCGCGACGGCCGCGTTCCCCGCGATGGTGGGTTGGACGCTCCGGGCGGGGGAGGCGGGGCTGGGCCAGGAGGAGGTGGTCCGTCGCTGTCTCTGGGTCGCCGGGGCGACGCTCTTGATGGGGGCGTTCCGATACGGTTCGCGGGTGTCGATCTTCCGGACCGCGCGGGAAGTCGAGTACGAGCTTCGCAACGACTTGTTCGCCCACCTCCAGCGCCTCCCCCAAAGCTTTTTCCAGCACTGGCGCACCGGCGACCTCATGAGCCGCGCGGTGAACGACCTGAACGCGGTCCGGATGATGCTCGGGCCGGGCGTGCTCTCGGTGGCGCAGACGCCGCTCCTGTTCGCGGCGTCGTTTGGAACGATGTTTTGGATCGACCCGACCCTGACGCTCCTGGTGCTGATCCCCTATCCGATTTTCGTCTGGCTCGCGCGCCTGTTTGGGCGGGTGATGTTTCGCGCCAACCTCGGCGTCCAGGAGAGCCTCGCCGACCTCTCGAACGAGCTGCAGGAGACGATCTCGGGCATCTCCGTGGTGAAGTCCTACGCCATGGAGAACGCAGTCGGGCGCCGCTTTGGCCGCGCGAACGACACCCTCGTCCAGCGTCAGCTCCGCCTCGTCCAGGCGATGGCGGGCTTCCCGATCCTCACGAGCTTGTTGCCGGCGATCAGCCTGTGGGTCGTCTTCTGGTTCGCAGGACAGCGCATCACCCAGGGGACGATGGATCGCTCGGTCTTCTTCACCTTCGCGATGTACATCTACCAGCTCACCTTTCCCACCTTCATCATGGGCTGGGCGTTCGCGCTGCTCCAACGCGGCCGCGCGGCGATGGATCGCATCGAGGAAGTCCTCTCGACGGAACCCGAGATCCGCGACGGCCCGTCGACGGCGGCCCGCACGCTGCGGGGCGACATCGATTTCCGCGGGGTCGAGTTCCGCTATCCCGGCGCCCACGACGCCGCGTTGCAGGGCATCGACCTCCGTATCCCGGCTGGCAGCGTGCTCGGCGTCGTCGGCCCGATCGGGTCGGGGAAGACCACGCTCGCCGCGCTTATCCCGCGTCTCCACGAGGCCACCGCCGGACAGGTCGCACTGGACGGAACCGACGTGCGCGACCTGCCGTTGGATCTCTTGCGCCAGCAGGTCGCGTTCGTGCCGCAGGACCCCTTTCTATTCTCGATGCCTCTGGTCGACAACATCGCCTACGGTGTCCCGGACGCGAGCCGCGCCGCGGTCGAATCGGCGGCACGGCGCGCCCAGCTGGCGAAGGACGTGGACGATCTGCCCGCCGGCTACGACACCTTGGTGGGAGAGAAGGGAGTGATGCTCTCGGGCGGGCAGCGCCAACGCGTGGCGCTCGCGCGGGCCCTGCTGCTCGACGCCCCCATCTTGATTCTGGACGACGCGCTCTCGAGCGTGGACGCCGAAACCGAAGCGGCCATTCAGGAGTCGCTCCGGGACGAGTTCCGCGACCGCACCGTCGTGTTGATCTCGCACCGCACGGCGACGGTCCAAGAAGCCGACCAGATCATCGTCCTCGAGGGGGGGCACATCGTCGAGCGCGGACGCCACGAGGTGCTGTTGGCCCGGGGCGGCCTCTACGCCCGACTCGCCCAGGAAGAGGAGCTGGAGGACCAGCTCCTGGACGCGGGGGCCACCTCGTGAGCGATGCGGCCGCGGCCGATGCCAAACGCGCTCGCCTCGGCGACGCCATCCTAGAGGAAGAGGAGGCGCTCGGAAAAGCCTACGACGCGCGGCTCCTGCGCCGGCTGTGGCCCTACATCACGCCCTTCAGAGGCCAGGTCGCGCTGACCCTCGCGATGGCGCTCCCGATCTTTGTCTTTGAGCTCGCCCCCGCCTGGATCATCCGCGTGGGCCTCGACGCGCTGCTCCCCCAGACGGACGCCGCGCGGGTCGAGCCGAGCGGATGGATGCAGGCGGTCGACCGGGCGCTGGCCCCGGTCTTGGAGGGACAGTCGATCGGGTGGCTCGCGACCCTGCTGCTCCTCGCCCTCATCCTCGGTGCTGCGCTGCGCTTTGGCCATCTCGTGCTGATGGCCCGCACCGGCCAACTCGCGATGCGTCAGCTGCGGAGCGACGTGTTCGCTCACATCCAGTCGCTTCACCTTTCGTTTTTCGATCGGCACCCCGTGGGTCGCTTGGTCACCCGTGCCTCGAACGACACGGAGAACATCGCCGAGATGTTCTCCCAGGGGATCGTCGCGGCGGTGATCGACGTGTTCTTCATGGTCGGCTACGCAGTCGTGCTCTGGAACATCGACTCGGACCTCGCGGCGCGGGTGTTTCTGGTGGTACCGATCCTCGCGGCGTGCGCGATGATCTTCCGGCTGCGCATTCGCGAGGCCTTTCGCAAGGTGAGGGTGCGGATCGCGCGTATCAATGCGGTCGTCCAGGAAACGGTGACCGGAATGAAGGTGGTGCAGCTCTTTCGCCGCGAGTCGCGCAACGCCCGCGATTTTGATGAGCTCAACGCCTCGCACCGGGACGCCTGGGTCGAAAGCATCCGCTACGACGCTGCGCTCTTCTCGGTGGTGGAGGTCGCCGGGGGGCTGAGCGTCGCAATCATCCTGGGATACGGCTGGGGAATCGCCAGCGCCGGCGTCCTGTATCTCTTTATCGACTATATGCGCCGCTTCTTTTTGCCGCTCCGTGACCTCTCGGCCAAGTACTCGGTGATGCAATCCGCCATGGCGAGCTGCGAACGCGTCTTCGCCCTCATGGACACCCAACCGGAGATCCTCGACGCGATCGCAACTGGATCCGGCGCGATGACCCCCGGACAGCGCGGAGCGCGCAGCGAGCCGCAGGCGAGCGAAGCTCTCCCCAAGCGTGGTGAAGTCGTCTTCGAAAACGTGTGGTTTGCCTACCCGGGCGGAGATTGGATCCTCCGCGATGTCTCCTTCCGGGTGGCGCCGGGCGAGCGGGTCGCCTTTGTCGGGGCCACCGGCGCCGGAAAGACCACCATCATCAAGCTGCTGGCGCGCTTCTACGACGTCGATCGGGGTCGCATCCTGCTCGATGGCGTGGATCTCCGCGATCTCCGCCAACGGGAGCTGCGGCGTTCCGTTGCGATCGTGCTGCAGGACGTGTTTCTCTTTAGCGGCAGCGTGGCTGACAACATCGGGCTGGGGCGCCGCGACATCGGCCGAGACCGGATCGAGCGCGCCGCGGAGGCGGTCCAAGCCGACCGCTTTATCCGCACCTTGCCGCACAGCTACGACACGGAGCTCCGCGAGCGCGGCAGCAACCTCTCCGCGGGTCAACGCCAGCTGCTCTCCTTTGCCCGCGCCCTGGCGCATGGCTCGGACGTGCTGGTGCTCGACGAAGCCACGAGCTCGGTCGACCCGGAGACCGAGCTGATGATCCAACGCGGGCTCCACGCGCTGATGGAGCAACAGACGACCCTGGTGATCGCGCATCGACTGTCGACGATTCAGGACGCCGATCGCATACACGTGCTGCATCGGGGCGCGCTCGTCGAGACCGGAACCCACCACGAGTTGATGGCCGCTGGCGGGGCCTACTTCCGCCTCTACCGTCTGCAGTTCGACGCCCAGGGGGCGAAATCCGCCTGACGGTGGTAGCTTACCCACCAGCCCTTCCCCCCTTGACATCTTCTGGCTCGATTCTGCGACCTCGGCGCATCTCCGTCGTCGGCGGCGCAGAGATCGGCCACAAAGCGAGCGTGGGTACACGCCGCGGTCGTGCTGCCCCCTGGGCAGCCGGAGGGCAAGGTGAGGATCAAATCCCTCCAAATCACCGGATTCAAGTCCTTTGTGGACAAGACGGTGCTGTCGTTCAGCAGCGGGCTGACCGCGATCGTCGGGCCGAACGGCTGCGGAAAGTCGAATGTCGTCGACGCCATGCGGTGGGCGATGGGCGAACAGTCGCCGCGCCGTCTGCGCGGCAAGGGTATGGATGACGTCATCTTCGCCGGCTCCGATGCGCGCGAGAGCGTCGGGATGGCTGAGGTGGTGCTCTCCTTCGACAACCGCGAAGGGCGTGCGCCAGCGGCCTTCTCGGGGTTCACCGAGATCCAGGTGACCCGCCGTCTGTTTCGAACCGGGGAATCCGAATACGAGATCAACAAGACGCCGTGCAGGATGCGCGACGTGCTCGACTTCTTCCGCGACACCGGGATCGGCACTCGCGGCTATACGATCGTGGAGCAGGGGCAGATCGCGGCGATCGTCTCCGCCAAGGCCGAAGAGCGCCGCCAGCTGATCGAAGAGGCCGCCGGGATCAGCAAGTACAAGGCGCGGCGTCGCGAGGCAGAGCGCAAGCTCGACTCCACGCAGCAAAACCTCGTCCGCGTGAACGACGTGCTCGGAGAAATTCGCCGTCAGATCAGCTCGTTGGAGCGCCAGGCCAAGAAAGCCGCGCGCTACAAACGCTACAAGGAGCGTCTGCGTCTCCTCGATCTCTCGCTCGCAGTCGACGAGCGGCGCGTCCTGGTGGACGCCCTGGCTCGGGCCCAGGGCGAGCTCCGGGCGCAGCGCGCGCGCTCCGAGGAAGCGGCCGCGCGGCTCGGGGAACGCGAGACACGGCTCGAGCGCCTGCGTCTAGAGCTCACCGAGCGCGAGCGCGGGGTGGTGTCCGGCAGCGAGACGCTCTTCGCGCTCCGCGGCGAGATCAAAACGCTCGAAAGCCGCATGGAGTACGAAGGTCGCGAGGATCAGCAGCTGGACCAGGACATGGGGAGCCGCCGGCTCGAGTTGGAGCGCCTGCAAGAGCAGCGTTCCGCCGCCGGGGCAGAGGAGCGCAGCGCCGCCGAAGAGCTGGCGCGTATCAGCGCCGAGCTGGAGCGCGAGAACGAGGCCCTCGCGGAGCTCGAGGCCGCGGCCCGGACGGCGGTCGAACGCGTGCAGGGCCTCGAGAGCCAGCGCGAGGCGTACAACGGGCAGCTGGTCGAGCGCTTGACCGAGCTCGCCCGGGCCGAAGACCGCAGCGCCGCGCTCGAAGAACGCGGGTCGATCCTGGTCAATCGACTGCGCCGCTCCGACGAGGTGCTCGAGGTGCAGCAGGGCGAGGTGAACCGTGCCGGCGCCGAGCAGCGCCAGCTCGAGGAGGGCCTCCGCAATCTGCTGGTCTCTCGAGATCGCCTGATGCAGAGCCACCGTGAGGCGATGCAGGGCCACGAGCGCTGTGAAGCGGCTGCCCGGGAGAGCGCCGAACGACTGGCAGAAGTGCGCGAGCAGCGAGATCTGCGACGAGCCCGGCTCGCGTCACTACGCGAGCTGGTCGAGCGCGCCGAGGACCTCGGCGAGGGGACCCGCTACCTGGTCGAGCAGGGCGAGCCCGCCCGCGCCGCGCACGGCATCCGCGCAATGGTCCGCGACGTGTTGGAAATCGACGCAGGGGCGGAGCGCGCCGTGGAGGCGGTGCTGCGCGAGCGCGCGGAGGCGATGGCGGTGACCCGCCTCGAGGGCGCTCTTTCGGCGGTGACGGCGCTGCGCGCCGGTGGCCACGGTGAGGCGGTCTTTGTCGTCGACGCACAGGAAGAGTTGCCGTCTCAGGGCTTTGTGCCGCTCGGCGAAGCGCTGCTCGACCGCGTGCGGGTCCGCCCCGGATACGAGGGCGTGGCACAAACGCTGCTCAGGTCGGTGAACCTCGTCCCCGATCTCCAGGAAGCCCTGAAGGTCTACGGTGGATCGCGGCTCCCGGCCACCTTTGTGACGCCCGAGGGCGACGTCCTCACTCCCGATGGGATTCTGCGGGGTGGGGCGAGCGACGGAAGTGGCGCGTTCGCGAGAATGCGCGAGCTGCGCGAGCTCGCGGAAGAGGTGGCAGACCTCGACGCGCGCTGCGAAAGCCTCTCCGCCGCGCACCGCGACGCCGAGGCCGCGCTCGCCGCCGCCTCCGACGAGCTCGACAACTTGCGGAACCGTCACCACACCGCTGCGCTGGCAGTGGCCGGCCACGAGAAAGATCTCGAGCGCACCCGGGAGCGGGTGAAGGCGCTGGGCGAAGCCCACGAGGGGCGGAGCGCTGAACGGTCCGAGCTCGTCAACGAAGGCGAGCAGATCGAGCGGGAGCGCGCCGAGATCGAGGCCTCAATCCAGGTCGTGCGACAAGAGCGCGATCGCCTCCAGAGTCAGCTCGACGAGCTCGGCGGCAACATCGGAAGCGCCGCCCGGGAGCGGCAGCGGGTGGAAGCGCGTGTCACCGAGCGCCGGGTGTCGCGCGGCACGCGGGTGGAGCGCCGCGAGCAGCTGGTGACGACCCGCGAGCGCGCCGGCGCGCAGCTCGCCGAAGCGACCGAGTGGATCACCCGCCGCCAGCGCGAGATCGAGGAGATGGAGCGCCGCCGCGGGGAGCTCGCGCAAGCGGCGGAGCGCAACGAAAGCCAGCTCGCCGAGAAGCTCCAGAGCGAACAGGGCGCGCGCGAGCAGGCGGACCGCGCCCGCGACCACTACGAATCGCTCGCAGGAGAGATCCGCAGCCACGACGACGTGTTGCGGCGCCTGCGCGGCGAGACGACGGCCGAGCGAGAGCGGGCGCAAGCCCTCGAGATCGAGGTGCGTGAGGCAAGCATGCGCCGTGAGCAACTCGACGAGCGCATCCGCGAGCGCTGGCAGATCGATCTCTCCACCTGGACCCCGCCCGAGCTCCCCGCAAGCGGAGCGGCGGAGCCGCGGAGCGCGCAGCGAGCCGAAGGCGAGCGAAGCTCAGACCAAGCAAGCGGAGCGGCGGAGCCGCAGAG
>CAJIBI010000124.1_pt1 | contig 19962 bp, 19 predicted proteins | sample 9199321 | NCBI WGS metagenome assembly CAJIBI01 (sample SAMEA7708294, study PRJEB35096) | sediment metagenome | biome: marine neritic benthic zone biome [ENVO:01000025]; feature: sediment [ENVO:00002007]; material: shallow marine sediment [ENVO:03000034] sea grass bed [ENVO_01000059] ... | reverse complement strand
CCGCGGCCATCGCCCCGGCGCGCTCCTGGCGACCGAGAAAACTCGGCACCGAAAACGGGTGGTGGTGGGTCCCCACACACGCTGGTGAGTAGATGATCCGCAGAGGATGGCGACCCCGGGCCAGGCGAAAGCCCAATTCGATGTCCTCCCACGCGGCATCCGTAAAGCGGGGATCGAACCCGTCGCTTCGCCAGTTCGCCACCAACTCTCTCTTCACAGAAACGTTTGCGGTGTAAAAGAAACGCCAGTCGAGGGTCTCCCCAGGGCGCAGGTGGGCAAAGCCGAATTGCTCGCCTCCGTCGCCCATCACATGCGACATCACGAAGTTGATGGGGAGGTCGGGTGTGTTGGGCCACACGATCTTGCCGAGCATGGCGTGGCCGATGTCGGAATGCTGCGCATGAAACGCCGCGTGATGGCGAAAAAAAAGCGGACCGGTAGGGCGGATATCGTCACCGAGGAAGAGGATGGCGTGGTGCTCCGCAAGTTCGACGCCGCGATTGCGGGCCGGCCCGGGACCACCGTGGGCGACGATGTCATACCGAAGCCGCGGCGTCATTGCGGCGTAGCGTCGCAATACCGCCGGCGTCTCGTCGCTAGAGCCGTCGTCAACGACGATGAACTCGACGTCCAAGCCTCGGGCGCACTCCAGGCAGCGCTCGAGGGTCTGCGCGAGCACGTCGGCACGATTGAAAGTCGGTATCACCACGGACAACGGCGCCGCGCTTGCTTGCGGGCTCATCGCACGCCGCCGGGCCGCTTCTCGCGGCGCGCCCGGTCCCAACAGGCGCTGTATTCGCACGCCGCGCGAGCAGCGGAGTAGCGCGACCCCACCGAGGGTGCGACGGCAAGCGCCCGAGCGCGTGCAGCGCGGAGCCCGGCCCGCCAAGCGAGGAAGCGATCGAAGCGATCGTCGCCGTCCGCGTCGGGGGCGACGGTTTCTCCCAGGCCCAACCCGCCGAGTAGATCTCCGATCTCACCAACGTCGGTGGCAAAGACGGGCACCCCCATCGAGAGGGCTTCCAGAACGCTGAGCGGCAGGCCTTCATACGCCGAGGTCACCACCAGCCCGTCTGTCTCCGCGTAGAGCGCCTCCATGCGACCCACGTGCCGACGCCAAGTCACGCGTGCAAGCTCGTGTTCCCGCAAGTAGTTCGCGCACTCACCGTCCAGCTCTCCGTCACCGACCAGGCAAAATTCGTCCGGGTATCCGCGTGCCTCGGCGCGTCGAGCGAGGTCGAGAAAATCGAGTGGTCGTTTTTGGGACGTCAGACGGCCGACGAAGAGAAAGCGATAGCCGTCGCCGCGGTCCGCTTCACGCCCAGGGCTTAACCGCCGCGCCGTCGCGGCGTTGAAGCGGCGATCGTCGATGCCATGGCGGATGAGGTCGATCTTGTCGGGCGGCAACCGAAAATCTTCGACCAGCCGCCGTTCGATTTTTTGGTTGATCGCCACATAGCGATCGAATCGGCGAAAGCCCTTGCCCGAGAAGAAACGAATCCACCCCTCGCTGTCGTCATAGATCTGTTGGTCGACGATTGGGACGGTGGAGAACAGTTCGCGCACCGCGTTCGCATGGGCCAGAAGCCATGGAGACCCGTTGCAGAGCCAGACGAGGTCGGGCCGGTAAGCCTCGCGGAGCGCGTCGAGCAGGGTCAGGTGAAGCGCGGGTCGTGCGCATTCGCCGAGGTCGAACACCGCCTCGCAGATCTTGCCGACTTCGTGGTGAAGGCTTCCCTGGTGGGGGCGTAGCGGCTCGGTCGTAACAACGACGAATCGATACCGATGGTGGAGATGGCGCATCACCTCGATCAGATTCCGCTCGACGCCGCCGACCGCGAGAAAGGTGGGTAACACGAAAACAGTGGGGCGGCGGGGTTCGCCAGGCGCGCGCAGCACTGGCTCCGCGGGGCGCCCCGCGCGGGCCCGTCGACGTGACCACAGCGGCTGCGCGCTCTGGATTCTGGGCGCGAGCCCGTCTCGCACAAGAGGAAAGCTCGGCACTGGCGCGGCATCCTCACCGATCCGAAACACGAGCGCGACTCGACCGCAAGCGTTCGACGGTAAACGCCCGTCCCTGCGCAGGCTCCACCACGCGCGACGGGAGAGGAGACAGCACCCCGGGGTTCCGGGCGGGTCGGTGGCTCGACCCTCGACGGAGACATGGGAATCGCCGCGCCTCGAGCGGATCCAAAAGTAGTCGTAGCGTTGAAAAGAGATACAAAGGAGTGCGTTCCGGAGCTGGTTGGCCTCGATGTACTCCCCGTCTCGGCTGACCAGGACGTAGTCCCCGCTCCCTGGGGCCGCCTCGCGGCTTGCGGTCAGGCATCCCGATATGTCGCGCGCTCCCTCGAAACCCTCGGGGACCCACACCCGCAAGGGCGGGTGTCGTCTGCTCTGGACGCCCACGCTCGAGCACCACGTCTGAACCTGCCGGATCGACCGATCGAGCCATGAGCCCGTCCGCAAGAGGTTAGGAGAGAGCGCCACTGCTAGCCCCGGCAACCGACCCGTCGCGGATCGCGACCGCGATGATTAACGAATTTCAATATATAGATCAAATGGTTAGAAGATCAGCGCGAGGATGCGAGCACCGCGCATTTGGCTGCGATCGTCTGCCGCTTGCGGCGCGCGGAGCGCAAGGCGGGACCGAGCGAGCCGTAGGCCTTCAGGATCGCAGGGTCGCGGAAGACCGAGTGCGCGATCCGCAAGAGCTCCCAGACGGCGAGCCACGGAAGGTTTCGAGCAAAGTCCCCTCCCCGCTCGTTTTTGATCAGCTGGAGGTAGTGATTCTTGAAAGAGTGACGCCTTGCTTCAAGCGGTACCTCGAAACGCCTCGCCTTGCGCCAGCCGCGAACGTGTACCGCGGTCGCCGCGGGTTCGTAGAGTACCTCCCACCCGAGGCGATGCGCCCGCCATGCCAGATCCGTGTCTTCGTGGTAGACGAAGAAGTCCTCGTCAAAGATCTCCCCGTCGATGGCAAGACACGGTAGCGCCGCTCGACGAAGCAAAACGGCGGCCCCGCTGACACCGAAGACGTACTCGCAGCGATTGTACTGCCCTCGGTCGAGCTCCTCGCTCCCGCGATCGCGAGGCCGGCGGTGCCGCGGCAGGACGATGCCCGCGCTGTCGATCCGGGTGCGCCCCGGACGGAGCAGCTTTCCGGAGGAAAGCGCCACGCGGGGGTCCGCCTCGCTCGCGTCGACGAGCACGCGGGAAAAGGACGGGTCGAGCTGGACGTCGGGATTGAGCACCAACACATACCCGGCGTCGGGTTCGTACCGGTCGATTTGCCGCAGAAGATGATTGGCGCCGCCGGCGTAGCCCCGGTTGGGGCCGCTCTCAAAGTGGGCACCCCTCTCTCGCTCCGCGATCGCACGAAAGCGCTTGGGGTCTTCGCCGGTGTCGAACACCCGAATCGCCCGCGGGCCATGTTGTTGCGCGTGTAGCGTGGCGAGACAGCGCTCGAGCTCGTGATAACCGCCGTGATTGACAATCGCGGCGACCCAGCTCGGTCGCGTCTTCGGTTCGCTGGTCAGGAGGGGATCTCTCCGCGGACAGCACGGATGTCGGCATCCACCATCTGCGCCACGAGGTCCTCGAAGGACATCTCCGGCTTCCAGCCGATCCGCTCGCGCGCTTTGCTCGCGTCGCCGAGCAACACCTCGACCTCGGCCGGGCGGAAGAGCTGTGGGTCGACCGTGACACGAACCCTCCCGGCGGAGTCGCGTCCGATGGTGCTGGCACCCTCGCCTTTCCATTGGATACGATCCCCGGCTGCGAGGAAGGCGTGTTCAACAAACTCGCGCACCGAGTGCGTGACGCCGGTGGCGAGAACATAGTCCTGCCACCGGCTGTTGGAGGATCTGCCACATTCCCCGCGCATAGTCCCCCGCGAAGCCCCAATCTCGCCGGGCGTCCAAGTTGCCGAGCGCGATCCGCTCTTGCTTACGCGCTTTGATGCGCGCCACCCCGAGCGTGATCTTGCGCGTGACAAACTCCGTCCCGCGGAGCGGCGATTCGTGGTTGAACGCGATCCCGGAGGAGGCCTTGAGCCCGTGAGCCTCGCGGTAGTTGACCGTGATCATGTGTCCGTACACCTTCGACACTCCGTACGGACTACGGGGATGAAACGGCGTGAGTTCGTTCTGCGGTGTTTCGCGCACCCGCCCAAACATCTCACTCGACGAGGCTTGGTAGAATGGTACATGGAGCGAAAGGGTCCGGATCGCCTCGAGAAGGTGCAGCACCCCGATGACGTTCACCTGCGTGGTCACAAGCGGCTGCTCGAAGGACGCGCCCACAAAACTCTGCGCCGCCAGGTTGTAGATCTCGTCAGGTTGGATGTCGTCGAGCACGCGCAGGATGTTCGAATATTCGGTGAGATCCATGTAGATCACGCGAACGTGGTCTTCGATCCCGAGGCGGCGCAGCCTCCAGTGTGTGGAATCGCTGTTGCGGCGATCGGCGCCGCAGACTTCGTAGCCCCTCTCGAGCAGCGTCTGGGCGAGGTAGGCGCCGTCCTGACCGCGGATCCCCGTGATCAGCGCGCGCGGAGCACGGCTCACTGGACGCGGCTCCGCCACAGCGTCATCAAGAGGATGCGCACGTCGAGCGAAAGTGACCAGTTTTGGATGTAGTAGAGATCGTGCTCGATGCGTTCGTGGAGTGAGGTATCCCCGCGCCAGCGGTGAACCTGCGCCCAGCCCGTCAACCCGGTCTTCACCTTGTGGCGCAGCATGTAGCCGGGCACCTCGCGGCGAAACCGCTCGATGAACACCGGCCGTTCCGGCCGGGGACCGACGAGACTCATGTCACCGCGGAGGACGTTCCAGAGCTGCGGGAGCTCATCGAGGCTCCAGCGCCGCAACACCCGCCCCAAAGAGGTCTGCCGATCGTCGCCGGCGTTGGACCAAACCGGCCCGGTATCCCGTTCCGCATCCGGAACCATCGTGCGGAACTTGAAGATCTTGAAGACCTGGCCATCGAGGCCCACCCGCGATTGACGAAAGAAGACGGGCCGGCCGTTCACGAGCGCGATTGCCAACGCGATCGACGCCAGCAGCGGCGCAAGCAACGCCAGCAAGGTCGCCGACACGACGATGTCGAAGAAACGTTTTTGTACGGCCGCCCACCCAACCAGCGGGCTCTGCCGCAGCGCAATCACGGGCAGCCCGTCCAAATCTTCGACGCTCGCGCGAATCGTCAGGATCTGAAACAGGTCCGGGACCATGCGGACGTCGGCGAGCTCGTCCTCCAAATGGGAAAAGACCTCTTCCGCCTGGTGGCTCTCCTCCTGGGACAACGCGAGGATGACCTCCTCCGCCGCGCAGAGTTGGAGGATGGGCTTGATGCGGTCGATGGGGCCCAAGACCGGGATCCCGGAAACGCGCTTGATCTCTGCGTCGTCCGAAAGCACGCCCGCCACGCGGAGACCCGCTTCGGGGTGGTTTCGGATGCGATCGATGACGGCGACGGCCAAGTCCCCGGAGCCGATGACCAAGACCGGGCGCAGGTAGCGTCCACCGCGGTGAATCACCCGTACGAGTTTGCGTGCCCCGACGTGGAGGGATGCAGACCCTACCAGCCCCAAGACCCAAAAAGGTACGACCGCGGCACGTGTCACCGACTCGGTGCGGGTAAGAAATGCGAACCCGATCAACAGCAGCGTCACGAGCGAACCTGCTTGAACAACCGACACCAAGTCGCGAAACGGAGAGTCGATGCGGCGGGGGGTGTAGAGACCGTGCTGGCGGAGCACCCAGATCCAAAGCGGGACGATGGCAAAGAGCGCCAAGAGGTACGCGCCGAGCGGAGGCAGCGCCGCCTCCGGGGAGAACCGCACCGCCCAGAGATGAGCGAGGGTCCAGGCAGCCGCCGCGATGACGGCATCGCCGAACAGGAGCGCGGTGCGAAAGATTTGGCTGCGTCGCTGGAGCATCGGTCAATCGTTCACATTCGACGGCGGTGCGGTGCGCGCGCGTCTTGCAAAGACGAGGGCACGGGAGCCACCCGCGAGAGATTCGTGGATCGGCTCGAAGCGCGGGTCCTCTTGTAGCGCCTCAATCCAGTCGGCGCGATCCGAGATTGCGAACTCGACGCGTTCCGCCTCGAGGGCATCGGGGAGCTCGCTCGGGTGAAAACCTCGAAAATCGACCATCGGCCGCCCGGCGTAGTATCCCACCCGCCCCCCGATTCCGGCGACCGATTCGGTCGCCATACGTCGTGGCTGGAGCGCTAGCCACTCTGCTGCTTCACGTTCGGCCAGCTTCTCGATCCGTCGGGGCGGGACCAAAAGGGGGATCGCAAGCATAGCTCCGACCAGCAGGGGAGCGGGGTGCGCCAGCCGGCGAAGCACCCGCGCGCGATCGGCCGCGCCGCGCCAAAGGACCACCAGCCCGATCGAGGCGTATCCAAACAGCGGCAACAACGGGGGCAAGATGTGGCGCCGGCTCACGTATCCGGCCGTGAGCAAGAGCCACATCAAGAGGGCGCCGTAGCTGAGAGCGAGCGAGAACAGCCAGATGCCGCGGGGGCCCGGCCAGCCCCGCAACCGCACCAAGGCCACAACCCACCCGACCAGCACGACCGGCCGGGCGGCGGAGCGCGCCGTATACCAGAGATCGTCGAGCGCGGCGCCCAGGGCCTTGGGCTGGCGCGGACGCAGCGTGCGGATCGCGTCGGGCGCGGTGCTCGGCCCGCGGTTGGGCGTCGAGGCCGCTTCGGAGAGCGCGACCGTCTTCTTCTGCGTGACCTGCCACGCCCCCGTCGCCGCGTGGAGCGCTCCCGCGTACGCCGCAACACCGAGCAGCGCGGGGCACGCGAGGGCGGCACCCCACCCCAGCAACTGTCTGCGGCCCCACGCGTTTCGCCGGGCCCACCACGGAGCCAGGGCCCCCGCCACCACGACCACGGCGAGCCCCTCGGGCCGCGTCCAGAATGCCAACGCGCCGGCGGCACCCGCGCCCGACGCATACGCAGCGGAGCCCCTCTCGAACGCCCGCCACGCGAGCATTACAGCGGCGAGAAACAAGAGGAAGTAGAGCCCCTCGCTTTGGACGTCTGCGCTGAACTGGATCGCCCTGGGGTGCAGTGCGAAAAGCGCGGCACCCAGCCAGTCGTAGGGCTCGCCAAACGCGTCGCGCAGGAACCGGTAGAGCAACACCACCGCCACACTGCCCGCCGCGATCGACACCGCGGCCGACGCGGTTTCTAGCTCGAAGCCGAGTGCGGCGACCGACGCCGACGCCGCCGCGTAGAGCGGGTGATACGGCTCGGCCAGCGCGGCCGCCCACTGGCCTTGGAGCAGCTGCTCCGCCTGCCGGAGAAAACGCGGGCCGTCGTTGAAGAGGACGGCGGTACGTTCCCAAGAGAGCCATCGGGCGCCCAAGGCCACGACGAAGAGGGCACCGCCGATCCGCCTCGACCGCGCCGCCTCGCTTTGCATCGGGCCTTGGGCCGGGCCCGCATCCGCGGCGTCCGGGCCCGTACTGGGCACTGCTGCGGAAGCTTGCTAGCGGCGCTGGGGCCGCAGAGTTCGGTCGACGGCCACGCACTCTCCGATCAATCGATCGAGGGTCGGGAAGTCGACCTGACTCGGCCCGTCGCAGGGAGCGCTATCCGGGTCGGGGTGGACCTCGACGAACAGTGCGTCGATCCCCACCGCCACGGCGGCACGCGCGAGCGGAGCGACATCTTCGCGTCGGCCGCCGCTGGCATCGCGGCCAGCACCCGGCCGTTGGGCGGCGTGGGTCGCGTCGAAGCACAGCGGCACGAGTTCACGCAGCGGCGCAAAGCCGCGGTAGTCGACCACCAGGTCGTGATACCCAAAGCTCGCGCCGCGCTCCGTCACCATCACGCCTCGCGCCCCGAAGTGCAGGGCTTTTTCGACCGCGAGGCGCATGTCGTCGGGCGCGAGGAACTGGCCCTTTTTGAAGTTCAGCCCGACACCCGTCGCCGCGCAGGCTGCGACCAGGTCGGTCTGGCGACAGAGGAATGCCGGGATCTGCAGGCAGTCCACCACCTCCGCGGCGGGCTTGGCCTGCGCCGGGTCGTGAACATCGGTGGTCACCGACACGCCGAGCTCCCGTTTGACCCGTGCCAAGATGCGCAACCCCTCGTCGAGCCCCGGCCCGCGAAACGAACGAATGCTCGATCGATTGGCCTTGTCGAAGGACGCCTTGAAGACCAGTGGGATCTCGTGGCGCTCGGCGAGCTCGCGCAGCGCCTCGGCCCGGTCGAGGGTCGCGTCTTCGTCCTCGATCACATTGAGTCCAGAGATCAAGACCAGCGGCGCATCGCCGCCCACCTCGACAGATCCGATCTTCATGCCATCCCCCCCGAAATGACGGCTCGCGGCAGGCGTCGATTGTCCGCTTCGACCGCGGCCCGCAGATCTTCCAACACTTCAGGCCACGCCGCACATACCCGACTCCAGTTCGGAATCTGCGGCGCCCCCATGGGGTCTCGAACAAAACCCAGCCCAGCCGCGTGTAGCGCGCGGGAAAACGTCTCCATGGCGAGCTCTTCCTCGTGGCGATCGAAAAACAGGCCGTTCAGCTCTGCGTCGGCGTGGTAGCTGGCGATGGCGTCCTGTGCGGTGCGGACGTAGGCGGCCTTGAGCGAGTTGAGAAAACCGGCGTCGAAACTTACCCCGTAACTCGCCAAAGTTCTCACCAGCGACGCCCCAATGTCCCGCGCCATACGGTGGAGCCCCCGGTCGGGATCGGCCGGTGAGAGCTCCCGGTGCTTGTGGTCGTAGTTCTCGATCAGCTCCACCTGACACACCCGCTTCCGCGAGCAGTTCCGAAAAACCTCAGCCAGGACACCCACTTCAAGCCCCCAGTCGCCCGGGATCCGATTGACCCGGGCGAGCTCGGTGGTCATCGAGACCTCCCCCGCCAGCGGGTACCGGAACGACTGGAGGTAGTCGAGAAGGGGCAGAGGGCCCAGCACGGATTCGAGGGCGCTGAGGAGGGGCGCCACGAAGAGTCGCGTGACGCGCCCGTACATCCGCTCGACGACACGGCTGTAGAAGCCCTTCGCAAACTCGAAATTGAGGTTGGGATGGACGATCGGAAAACACAGCCGCGCGAGAAGCTCCCGCTGGTACTCCCGAATGTCACAATCGTGGACCGCGACGACCCGCGCCCTGTCGGCCGCCAGGACCACGCCGTAGGCGAGCCAGGTCGCGCGCCCCTTGCCCGCCGCACCGGGGTCGAGGTCTTCTTTTCGCATCGTTTCGAGCAGGCCGGCGACCCCTGGCCCGTCACTCCAGACGAGGGTCGCTCCGCGACCGTCGCGGGTCGGAATGCCCTGGAACGCAGCGTGGACCTCTCCAAATTGCTCTCGCGTCTTCGCCCCGTCCACCACCACCACGACCTGGTCGAGATATTCGATCTTGCGAAGCGCATCGACGATGCCCGGAAGGGTCCCGCCGCGAAGCTCGCTGTGGAGACAGGGAAGCACCAGGGCAATCGGACGCGAGGCGGCATGCCGACCCAGCTCGCGCTCCAGGTGTTTCAGGGATCCCTCAGGTGCCATCCCGCCGAAACCGCCGAACCGGTGGAGGGTGGTGATCCCGCCGCTTTGATGGAAATCGGCCACGAGCGCGAAAACTCGCATTGCCGCGCCTTTTAGTCCAGCGCTGCGTCCTGGAGAGAGCGAAGCGCGCTCGGGGCGATCTCGACGAACTCGATTCCGACCTCTTGGGTGAACGCGTCCAGCTCGGTGGCCCAATTGACGCGAGCAACCGCGACCACCGTCTCGTCTTCGACGTTGAACGTGACCCGCAGCACCTCCCCAAGGTCGAGCTCGACCCCGACCACCTCAAAGCAGATCCCACCTGGCGAGATGTTTTTGCCGTACGCGACGCGCTCGACCTCAGAAAGCGGCGCGACCGAAATCACCTGTTCGGTGGGGAGACGCGGGTATTTTCGCCGTTCCGAGCCCATCGGGGACCCCTTCCTGGGTCTCCGAATTCGGACGGCCGGCGCTCGTCCTTGAGGGAAAAGGCCTCATTCGCCGGGAGGGAACAGCGGGAGCTGCGCGTCGACGGCGGCGCTTCGGCTGAGCCGCGTCGCCGAGAGGCCGAGAAGCCGAAGAGCACGCCCGCCCACGTCCGCGCGCTCCAGCAGTTCTTCGGCAGCGGCGAGCAGCTCCCCGGATTCCGAAAGTGGCCGTTCGCGCGAACGGGTGCGGGTAATCTGGTCCCCGTCCCCGAAGCGGAGCTTTAGCACCACGCGCCTCGTGACGAGCCCTTCGAGCTCCAGGTGATGGGCGACGCGGTCGGCGAGGGTGGCGAGCACCTGGCTCTGCATGGCGCGGTCTCTCTCCCCCTGTGGAAGGGTCATTTCCTGCGACACCGTGCGGGGATGGGAGGCGGTGCGCACGCGGTCGCTGCCCTGCCCCATCGCCGCCGCCCAGATCCCCAGGCCGTGATTGCCAAAGTGGCGTTCGAGTAGATCGCGGCCGGCCGCCGCCACGTCGCCCGCTGTGCGGAGCCCGAGGGCACTCAGACGCTCCAGGGTGTTCGGGCCGACCCCGGGCAGGCGCTGTGCGGGGAGGGGCGCGAGAAAGCGCATCACCTCCCCCGGCTCGACAACCCGGATTCCCTCCGAACCCGCCTCCCGCGCCGCGACCTGGGCGACAAAGCGGACCGGAGCGACGCCGACCCGCGGCTCCAGCTGCATGTCCGCAAACAGGTGTTCGCGAATTCCGCGGGCGAGGTCCCCCGATTTCTCGCGGCGCTCGGTCACCTCGAGGACGGCCGCGCCGAGGCCTTCGGCCTCGAGGCGCTCCGACACGGCTCGCAGGCAGTTGCGCATCCGCTTGGCGGCTTCGCGATAGCGGGGCATATCGGTGCGGAGTGCCCGCGCCGGGGGGCAACGCGCAAGAGCGTCGAGAACCTGCATCCCTTCTTCGACCCCGGCTTCGAGCGCGTCGGGGGTCGCCGCCTGCACGATCCCTCGTTTGCGTGGGTCGCCGCCTACGATGAGCGGCCGCCCTTGGAGACCCGGGTGGGCTGCTCGTTCCACTGCCGCATAAAAGCCCGGCACCTCGACGTAGAGCAGCCTGCGGCTCATCGCTGCGGCTCGAGCACCAGCTCCTGATCGACCTGTTCCTCGATCAATGTGAAATCGGTCGCGAACACGGCGGAGCGACCCTCCAGCCAAGCTTCGAGGGCGCTGACGTGCATCGGGTCCTGAGGCAGCTCCGAAGCGCCCGGTGCAAACGAGGTCAGGGCCAGGCGGGGACGGCTGGAGTCCACGGCGAGGCGATAGCCCGAAACGACACGGGTCTCGTAGGGAGCCGCGAGGTCGTATTCCCCGACGGCGATGGTGTGGCCGGAACCCCCGAAGGGAAACGGGCCCAGGTCGGTGCCGACCGGGGAAAAAGAGCGGAACCGCAACGGGTGGAGGCGCCCCCAGCGCCAGCGCGCCGGATCGGGCCCCAATCGCACGCGGAGCTCCATTCCCGCGCGGCGAAAAGCGCTCCGCACTTCGGTAAGAAAGGCCTGGCGGGTAATTGGGTGAAGCGAGTCGTCGATCCAGGGCGTTAGGAGCGCCTCCTCCGCTTGGCTGCGTTCAATCAGGAGGTCGATCAGACGCTCCGGCGCGACATCACGGAGCTTCATGTATCGCTGGAACAGCTCCTCTCCAAGCGGCTGTTCGAAAAGACGCAAAAGCTGATTTTGCAAGCTGTGCCAGGCCGCCGCACCGACGTTGTCGGGACCGTGCGATCCGTCCCAGCTCGACAGCGCGTCGTAGAGCCGCCGGCCCTCAGCCGGCAGTGAGTCGCGTTCCCCCGCGAGCTCCAGGAGCGCCCGCGCCCGGCGCACGGCGCCGTCCAGGTAGGTGTCCCGTTGAATCGTCGCCGCGCCGGCGCGGAGGTCGACGGGGCCGCGCTCCGCCAGATCGCCGAGCAACGCCTCGATGCGCCGGGCCCGGGTGCCGTCGCGCCACCACCATTCAATCAGCCAATCCGAATCGTTCGGGAGCCGTTGATCCGCCGCGATCAGGGTCCCGACCTGCGGGAGGAGAATCGTGTAGGGGAGATCGTCGAAGGGGATGCCGCCCCGCCAATCCCAATCGCGCGACCTCCCCTCCACCGGCACCAAATGGCTGGGAAACAGCGGGTCCCGGCGCGGAGCGAATCCCGCGAGCTGGCGCCCACCTTCTCCCTGCTGGTCGGCAAAGAGAAACACCAGCAGGGGCTCGTGGTGATCGCGGAGCACTTCGCGGAAGGCGACGGCGTCGTCTGCGCCCGCCGCCCGCAGCAAGGCGCTGAGGCCGTCTCCCTCGAGCCGGCCGGGCCACGCGACCGCCAGGGGCTGACGCCGGCCCGGAAACAGGCGGTGGACGAGCGGCCCATGGCGCGTCTCTCGCACCGGCAGCACCACCTCTTCTCCGCCACGAACCGAGATCACTTCCTCGCGCACCGTGAGGCTGCGCATCCTGGAGCCGACCCAGTACGAGTCGGGGCGCCCCGAATCGAGCGTCTCTTTGAACAGGTCGACCGTCGCGATGCGCGGCTCCGTTACCGTCCACGCTACCCGACCGTTGTGACCGGCCCAGACCACCGGCGCGCCCGGAAGTGTGGCACCCGCCAACTCGCGGTCGCCGCCCTTCCAATGCGCCTCGTAGAGCGCGCCCGGCGCGGTGGCCTCGAGGTGGAGGTCCCCCGACAGAATTGCCCCCCCGCTCGCCGTCTGTGAGCCGTGGACCAGCCACGCGCTGCTCCCGATGGAACGGCCGTGGAGCCCGAGGTGTCGGTGCAACGCGTCGGGCCGCGATGCGATGCGGAGAGCGGAGGGCGCCTGTGCCGCGTTGCGGCGCCGGTACGGGGCGAGCGGATCGAGGCTTCCGGCAGCGTCGGGTGGCACAAAGGGATGCGCGCCACGACCGCCGAGTCGTTCGATCAAATCCCAGAGAACCAGGGTCGACTCCAAGGTCCCGTTTAGCCCCCACGCCCACTGTTTGACCACCGCGATGCTGTCGGCCGGGGTCCATTCCTCCAGGGGGAGCTCCCCAAGCCCCTCAGGGATCAGGGCGTCCCCGCGACGCAGCCGATCGAGCCGCGCGTTGACGCCGGCGCTGTAGGCTTCCAGAAGCTCGCGCGTGGCGCCGTCCAGACGCCCCGCTTGGGCGTCCGACAGCTCCCCCAGGGCGAGCGTGCGCGCCATCAGATCGCCCTCGAGCCCGCGCTCTCCGACCCACTCCGCCAGCCTGCCTCGAGCGCTGCGGCGCATCCACTCCATTTGCGCCAGCCGATCTTGGGCGTGTACGAAACCCAGGGCGAAGACCGCGTCTGGGAAGCTCTCGGCGCGGATGTGTGGCGTTCCACGCTCGTCGCGTTGAACCACCGCGGGCGCGCTAGGGCCCTTGACCCGGAGCAACCCGCGCCGCTGTGGAAGCGAACGCTCGATATTTCGCGTTTCAATCCGGTCCCATACGAACCACAAGCAGAGACCGAGGAGGAGGGCCGCCCCAACGAGCAAGCCCCTCAGGTTCACGGCGTCGGCCTCGGGCCGCGTGCCTCGAACACGACACACGCTGCGGCCCAGGTGTCCGTATCGGACAACGCGAGGTGGAGTGCGTCTGCCCCGATCACCTCTGCGCGCAGCGCGGCGCGGCCGTGCAAGCGGAGGTGGTGCCCCCCGCCGCGCCCTTCGAGCACCTCGATATCGCGGAAGCGGATCCCGCGCCGCCAGCCGGTTCCAAGCGCCTTCATCGCCGCCTCTTTCGCCGCGAAGCGGACGGCGAAGCCGGCCGCTGGGCGGCGGGCCCGAAGACAGTGATCGATCTCGGCGGGAGCAAACGCACGGCGGTCGAAGCGCGCACCAAAGCGCGCACGGGCCCGTTCGACCCGCGCCACCTCGATGAGATCGACCCCAGACCCGACAACCACCCGCACCCCCGGAGGATCGGCAAGCGAAGGAGCTAACCGTACCGCCTTCGCTCGCCAGCGCCGCCTCGATTTCAACTTCGCGCGGCGTTGCCGCGCTGCGCGGGTCGCTCCGCGACCCTGGCCCGGCTGAACTTCGCGCGGCGTTGCCGCGCTGCGCGGGTCGCTCCGCGACCCTGGCCCGGGCGCGCTAGCCTGCGGCCCCTCAGAATCTAGAGAGAGAGAGAGAGAGAGAGGAACAGCAATGGCGACGCGGGTGGCGATCAACGGGTTTGGGCGTATCGGGCGTCTGGTGTTTCGGGCGGCGCAGGGCGGGAGCCTCGAGATCGTTGGGATCAACGACCTCACGGACGCCGCCACCTTGGCGCATCTCCTGAAATGGGACTCGATCCACGGGCGCTTCGACGGCGACATCGCCGCCGACGGGGATGCGATCGTCGTCAACGGCGTGCGAATCCCCGTGTATGCGGAGCGCGACCCTGCCAAGCTCCCCTGGAAATCGTCGCAGGTCGAAATTGCGATCGAATCCACCGGGATTTTTGCCGACCGCCCCGGAGCGACCAAGCACCTCGAAGCGGGCGCCGACCGCGTCCTGATCACGGCGCCCGCGAAAGACCCCGACGTAACCATCGTCCTGGGCGTGAACGGGGACGAATACGACGCGTCGAAGCACCGCATCGTCTCCAACGCGTCGTGCACGACCAACTGTCTGGGCCCGGTCGCGAAGGTGCTCCACGACCGCTACGGAATCGAAGCGGGGTGGATGACGACCATCCACGCCTACACCAACGACCAGCGCATCCTCGATTTCCCCCACAGCGACCTCCGCCGCGCCCGCGCTGCCGCGGTGTCGATGATCCCGACGAGTACGGGTGCGGCTCGAGCCATCGGCCTCGTGATGCCGGACCTTCAGGGCAAGCTCGACGGCTTCGCTATGCGGGTCCCGACCTCGGACGTGTCCGTGGTGGACCTCGCCGTCCAGCTCGCGGCCGATGCCGACGCCGACGCGATCAATGCCGCCATGCTCGAGGCGTCCGAGGGCCCGATGAAAGGCGTGCTTGAAGTCTGCGACGAGCCGCTCGTCTCGAACGACTTCAAGGGCAACCCGCACTCCTCGATCCTCGACTCCGCCTACACCAAGGTGATGAACGGCCGCTTTGCCAAGGTTCTCTCCTGGTACGACAACGAGTGGGGCTATTCGAACCGGGTCGTCGATTTGGCGTCGCGCATGGCCGGCTGAGCGATGATCCCGAGCCTCGATGCGCTCCTCGACGAGGGCGTCGCCGGCGCCACCGTACTGGTGCGCGCCGACCTCAACGTCCCGCTTCGGGACGGTGCTGTTGCGGACGACACCCGGGTACGGGCCTCGGTCCCTACGCTGCGCCGGCTTCTCGACGCAGGGGCGCGCGTGGCGTTGTGCTCGCACCTGGGCCGGCCCAAGGGAAAACGCGTCAAGACCCTGTCGCTCCGTGCGGTCGCGCCCGTCTTGGGCGAAGCCCTCGGCGCCCCGGTGCACTTCGCCGACGATTGTGTCGGTGAGCCGGCGCAGCGTGCGCTCGCAAGTGCGGCCTCCCGCGACGTCGTCCTCCTCGAGAATCTGCGCTTTCACGCGGGCGAGACCGAGAACGATGACGCTTTTGCGGATGCGCTGGCGTCGCTGGCCGACGCCTATGTCAACGACGCCTTTGGCACCGCGCACCGCGCCCACGCCTCGACGGCGGGGGTACCCGCTCGCATGCGCCGCAAAGCGGCGGGCGACCTGCTGCTCGCGGAGCTCGAGCACCTGAAGCGGATCGTCGAGCCCACGCCGCCATTTCTGTGCCTCCTCGGCGGCGCCAAAGTCTCGGACAAGCTCGGGGTCCTCGAAGCGATGGTGGAGCGCGCCGAGGTGGTCGCCGTGGGCGGGGCGATGGCCTACACGTTCCTAGAAGCGCGGGGCGTCCCGGTCGGTAAGTCGCTCGTCGAACGCGACCGCCTGGACGACGCCAAGCGCATCACCCAGCGGGCCTCCGCAGCGGGGCACGAGCTCCTGCTCCCGAGCGATCACGTGAGCGTCGAGCGGATCGACCCGGACGCCGAGCGACGCGTTGGCCCGCACATCGAACCGGGTTGGCTCGGCGTCGACATCGGCCCCGAGAGCGCCAAGGCCTTTGGCGACCAGGCGGCGCGGGCGCGCACAATCTTCTGGAACGGACCGATGGGAATCTTCGAAATCGCGCCCTTTGCCGGGGGGACCGAGGCCGTGGCCCGCGCCGTGGCGGCGTCGCCGGCGTACAGCGTGGTCGGCGGGGGCGACTCGCTTGCCGCGGTCAACCGGACGGGGGTCGGGGCGCAGATCGATCACCTCTCGACGGGCGGTGGCGCGTCCCTCGAGTACGTCGAAGGGCGTACCCTGCCCGGCGTCGCCGCTTTGGAGACCTAGCCCGTGCGCCGACCCTTTATCGCCGCCAACTGGAAAATGAACAAAGGCGTCGCCGAAGCGACGGCGTTTGCGTCCGCACTGCTGCCACGGGTCGAAGGCATCGAGGGCGTCGACATCGCGGTGGCGCCGCCCTTCACGGCCCTGGCCGAGCTCGGCCGGGCGATCGCGGGGTCACCCATCGCACTGGCCGCGCAAAATGTGCACGACGAGGAACGGGGTGCCTTCACCGGCGAGATCGCCGCGGGCATGCTGGCCGAGCTGGGGTGCGCCTATGGCATTGTGGGGCACAGCGAGCGCCGTCAGCTGTTCGGCGAAAGCGACGCGTTTGTCGCGCGCAAAGCGCGCCGTCTGTTCGACGCGGGGATTGTGCCGATCGTGTGTGTGGGCGAGACCCTCGAGCAGCGCGACGCCGGAGAGACCGAGGCGGTGGTCGAGTCGCAGCTCCGCGGGAGCCTGACGACCGTCGAACCCGCGGAGAGCGAGCGCGTGGTGGTCGCCTACGAGCCGGTGTGGGCGATCGGCACCGGCCGCAGCGCGACGCCGGAGATGGCCCAGGACGTACACGCTCAGGCGCGCGCCGTCCTGGCCGATCTTTTTGGCGCGGCGGCGCAGGCGATCCGGATCCAGTACGGAGGATCCGTAAAACCCGACAACGCCGCCGCTCTTCTCGCACAGAACGACATCGACGGAGCTCTGGTGGGCGGTGCGAGCCTTGAAGCCGAGCCATTTGCGGGCATTATCCACGCTGCGAAACCGAGCGCGTAGCGGGTTCGCCCGCTACCGACCCGCCACCGACCCACGGAAAGCGAGAACCCGATGCAGCTCTTCCTCCAGGTTACCCACATCCTGGTCTGCGTTGTGCTGGTCATTGCCGTCCTCGTCCAGCAGGGCAAGGGCGCGGAGATCGGGGCCGTCTTCGGCGGCGGCGCCAGCAGTACCGTGTTCGGCAGCCGCGGCGCCGGCAATTTCCTGACCAAGATCACGACGGGTGCCGCGATCACCTTCATGCTGACCAGCCTGGCGCTCTCGTATCTGGCGAACACCCAGGCCAACCGCAGCATCTTTGGCGACGAAATCGAAACCGAGGCACCCGGGTTCGAAGAGGTCGGGGATCCCGCCGCGCTGAGCCCGGAGGACGAGGGCGGATTCGCCGAGATCCCGCTCGAGGCCACCCCGGACGTGACCGAAGACAGCGTGGACGCCGAAGCGGCCGCGCCGGAGGCTCCGGCAGGGCCATAGGGCGCACCCGACCCTGGCGCCGCGGCTCAGCGCCGCAACATCACAGCGGCCTCTCCGCGCTCAGCCGGCGCTTCGGAGCGACCTCCGCGCACCGCGTTCGAAGCCGTCAAGGGCAAAGCCGTCGGTCCGTGTGGTGGGATCGAACTGCACCCCCGCGAACGAGGTCTTGCGGACACGACTGTGACGCAGGTCGACGGCGCGCAGGTCCGCCCCGACGAAATTTGCGCCGCGCAGGTCCGCCGAGCGAAGCACAGCGTGCCGCAGGTTCGCGTTTCGGAGGTTGCATCCGTTGAGGTCGGCGCGCTCGAGGATGGCGTTCTCGAGGTTCGCGCCGGCGAAGTTGGTGTGCTGCAGATGGGCGCCTGAGAGGTTTGCCTCGCGCAGGTCCGCGTCCTTCAGGTCAGCGTGTCGAAGGTCGGGCAACGGTTGTCTCCGTGTCCGCCACCGGTTCCATCGTTCCACGCCTTCGAGCCCGCCCCGAAGGAGTTCGAGTGCTTGCTTCCGATCCACGACTTCCTCCCCAATACAAAGCCAACTCAAAAGGTACAGAAAACGCTCGAACAAACTCTTTGAGTCGGCTTTGCCATACCTTTCAAAGCCTGTTAGTGTTGGGTTTCGGCCAAAGACGCGCACCCGCGCGCAGCCTCAACACGGTGAGAACAACGATGGCGGCACGCGACGGAACCTTCCGCGACGGCCTGTACAACTTCCACTGCGAGTCCTGCGGGGCGGAGACGACCGCCCGCCGGGCACACGCGCGCACGTGCTCGAGTGCCTGCGCGGCCCGCCTGCGCCGGAGACGGGCCGGCAGCCCGAAGCGCCGGCGCGCCACGCGCGCCGAGAGCCCGACCGAATTCCGCTTCTACATAAGCCGTCGCAAGCTCGAATCGAGCCTGGCGATTCTCGACAACGCGGGCACTTCGGCGCCCGAGTTGATCGTCGGCTTTGATCGCGACGAACACGGGCCGGAAATTGCCAAGCTGGTGATCGAGATGACGGACCACGACGACGGCGGGCTGGTGTGCTCCGTCACCGCTCCCTACGACCCCTTCACCGGCGGCAAGCGTTCGGCCCGCCGGGCCGAAACCGGCTAGCAACCGACTACAGGCGCTCGTGCGCCTTGAGCGCGTACTCCTTTTCGAGCAGCTCGGAGGCGTGGACGGCAGCTTCCGTGTAGCTATGGGTGAGCTCCCAACGCTGCTCCGTCGAGATCATCCCCTTTTCGATCCAGGTCTCCGCGCGCTTCTTGGTAAAGCGGATCACGTCCCGCCAAGCCTCGTGCTCCTCCTCGGCGGCGAGGTCGTGGACCCAGTGCATCACGCGATCGCGGCTCTCACCGCTGAAACGGGCGAGATGGGACTTTCCGGCGAACTCCTCTTCGCTGCCCTCCTCGGGGACGGGCTCGAGCATACGCAGATCCGACGCCAGCTCCTTGCAGAACTCGCACGCGGCCCAATCCTCTGGGCAGTGCATCCCGCGGGAGCGGTGGCTCCACGCCTCCCCGCGTTCGTGCGCGATGTCGATCGCTCGGTGCCAGGCAAGCTCACGCGCGTAGCGCCGCACCTCGTGTTCCACCACATCGAGCGCCTCGTCCGCCGAGCCGTTCACCGAGTCGGGGTGATGGCTCAGCCAATCCAGCAGGTCATCGCGCCGTACGTGAGCTCGTTTCATGGAAGTCTCCTCTTGTTGTTGAGCCGCGAGCCCCAATCGATGGGACCGACGACGACACCGAATCGGCGCGGCGCGTCCGCGCGATGGATCAGGGGCAAGGGCTGCCCGCGCCGTTGCGTCGAGCGACGCGGCCGGCTGCGGACCGGCCCAATGCGCCGCGGAGCAAAACGCCGGGCGGCATGGCTCGCCGCCGGGGGGTTCGCCGGGCGCAAGAGGGTGGGCCGGTGCAGCGGATGGAGGCGGACGCCCCCGTATCGGCTCTCGGTCGCGGACAGCCCTTGAGCGTTTTCCGCGCCGCCCGCGTCGGGCGGCGGCCCCGCTCGGTCGCGGGTCGAAACGTCGCGTTCGCGAAAAGCGGTCGGCCCCAAGGTGGACCTCCCAGGACCTCCGGGAGGCCCTTATCTTAAAAATGCTACTCAAAGCCGACGAAAAAACCAATGGAATTCGAAAAGACGAGAACCGACCGCAGCAGCGCTGCTCGGCACCCGGGAGAAGTGCGTCTCTAGCGGAGGATTGGAGACTCCAGGTGCGGCGTGGCCGCCTCGAACACGCGGGGCTCGAGGTGCGCGCGCAACGCGCGCGCGAGGTCGGGAATCCCTCGCAGCAGACGGCTCACGCGGATCCTCGTTCCGTCGCGGCCGCGCAAGGTGAACCACATCATGGCCGGCGAATACCCGACCTCGACGATTTCGTTCCACGCAAGGGTTCGTACCCCGGACCACGGG
>CAJIBI010000220.1_pt1 | contig 19979 bp, 17 predicted proteins | sample 9199321 | NCBI WGS metagenome assembly CAJIBI01 (sample SAMEA7708294, study PRJEB35096) | sediment metagenome | biome: marine neritic benthic zone biome [ENVO:01000025]; feature: sediment [ENVO:00002007]; material: shallow marine sediment [ENVO:03000034] sea grass bed [ENVO_01000059] ... | reverse complement strand
TGGCGGAGAGGGTGGGATTCGAACCCACGGTACCCTTACGGGTACACGCGCTCTCCAGGCGCGTGCCTTCAACCGCTCGGCCACCTCTCCGTATCGGCCGCGCCGCTTCGTGTGCGCGACGGCGCACCTAATAGCGTAGAGCGAACGCGTCCCGATGGGAACTTCGCGGAGGCTTCGCCTTCGCTGCGCGCTCCGGGGCTCCGCCCCTGCGCTTGCGGGTTCGCTCTGGCCAGTGCGTAGCGTTGTTGGCGGAGAGGGAGGGATTCGAACCCTCGATACGGTTTCCCGTATGCAGGTTTAGCAAACCTGTGCCTTCAGCCGCTCGGCCACCTCTCCCTCACTTCCCGCCTACGCTTGAGGAGCAGAAGATAGCCAATCCCGTGTCGGCGCGGAGCGTTGCACCCGCTCGATCCCGCTTCGTGTGGGCGGACCCGTGCGCACGCCCCTCGCGGGACCGGCAGCGTCTATGATCGGGGCGCGGATCCGGACGGTTTGGCGGGGGGTGTTCGAGTCATGGCGGAATTCGAGGTCATTGCCCACCGTGGCGCGTCGCGGCGAGCGCCCGAGAATACGCTCCCCGCACTCCGCGAGGCGATCGAACTCGGTGTCGCATCGGTCGAGATCGACGCTCAGCTGTCCCGGGACGGCGTTGCGGTGCTCTTTCACGACCGCCTGTTGCGGCACAAGACGGGAGCCGCGGGCCGAGTCCGCGACCACCCAGCGGCGTTTCTGCAGACCCTCGACATCGGGCGCTGGTTCGACGCCCAGGGTTGGGGCGCTCCCCGACCCCACGCCGGCGTCTCCCTCGCGACCCTCCGTGACGCATTGGACGAATGCGGCGACCGGCTGCGCTTTCACATCGAGCTGAAATCGGGGGAGCCCGACCTGGTGGACGCAGTCGTCCGCTGCGTCGAGAAACACGGGCTCGTCGACCGCGTCGCCCTGACTTCGTTTTCGGCGAAACAGCTCGCACGCGCGGCACGACTCGCCCCCGACCTACCGCGCTGGTGGTTGCTCAAAGGCCCACTGTCGCCTGCTCTCCCGGCGCGCGCCCTCGGCAGGCGCGTCGCGCGGGCCGCGGGGATGGCCGTCGTCGGCGTGGGGGTCCCGGCGGCCGCGCTGAGCCCAACGATCGTGGACGAGGCGCGAGGCCTGGGCCTCCGGATCCGGGCGTGGGGCGTTCGAGACGACGGCGACGTGGAGAAGGTGATCCAGAGCGGCGCCGATGGGCTAACCGCCGATCAGCCGGAACGCGCGCTCGCCCTTGTCACCTCGCGCGCTCGCGGATCCGCAGCTTCTCTTCCAACCGACTGCCATCGCGCTTGAATCTCACCCTCGCTGCCGACCCAGCAGCCATTCCGCCCCCGCTAAAGATGCGACGAATCTGCGCCGATGTGTGACCAGCCGATCCATTCGTCCGGGGGGCTATTCGTCCATGACGCGGTCGCCGAGACTCATTCCTGCGTGTGTTGCGGTGCTCGCGCTGTCGATCGCTCCCACGTCGAGTCGCGCCGAAGACGGATGGCGTTGGAGCGTCCACAGCGAATTTGCCACCGAGTACAACGACAACGTCTTTGGGCTCGACGATGACGGCAAAGACCGTGTAGACGACCAGGACTCGGTAGACCGAGGCAACGGCCGAATCGACGACATGGAGTCGGTCGACGATTTCATCCTCACGCCGCGGCTCGCCGTCACCGCGGAAACGGTGACGCCCTGGGGTCGCCTCTCGTTCTCGCCGCGGTTTGCCTACCACCAGTACGCGGAGAACGACGCCAAGAGCTTTTCCGAGTTCGGGTTCCGGGTGCGCCAGAAGCTCCCGCAGCACTCCGCGCTCGAGCTCGACTTCGAGTACACGCTCGACGCCTTCAAGAGAAACTACCTGAAAGACACCGTCGGGACGGGCACGATCGACGACACCGAACGAATCTACGAGGCGGGGCGCTACGACGATTGGAACGTCGGCCTCCGCTACAAGCGCCGGCTCTGGCGCGGACCGCGTCGCGATGCCGCCCTCGCATGGCCGTCCAAGCTCCGCGGGGAGATCGAGACCGAGTACGGACAGCGGCGTTTCGCTAACGGATTCGACAACCGCGACCGCGACGTCTGGCGAGCCGGCGCGGCGTTGCACTCGGATCTCGGCGACGCGGTCGACCTCTCTCTCGGGTACCGCTTCTCCCTCGTCGTGGCGCCGGGCGACGACGAAGTCCTCGTCCTGGACGAGCCCGAGGTCGGTCTCAACCTCAACGGTGATGCCGACCTCCTGGACAACAACATTCGCGCGGTCGGCGAGGTCGATCGCTCCCGCGACGAGCACAAGGTGGGGATCCAGATCAAGCTGCGACCGCTGGAGCGGGTACGGACCTGGGTGTCCTACAACTATTCCCTGCGCGACTACAAGTCCGACGAGATTCTGGACCTCGCGTACCGCGGGCGGAGCGACGATGTCCACGGGATTCGCGTCGGCGCGCGCTGGAAATTTGCGAAGGCGTGGGCAGCCACGCTCGAAGGTCGCTTTTCGTACCGCAACGTCAACCGCGACGCCGCGGCACTGGGCGACGAAGACGCCGAGAAGAATCAGAACGCGGTCCTGCTGACCTTCGGTCACAGGTTCTAGCACGCCCACTCCGGGCTGGAGGCCGAATGAGTCCCCACCGAATCCTGTTCTCGGGTTACGCCAAGGTTCACTTCGTGTGCTTTCTCCCGGTGTACCAAGTGCTTCGCCAAGATCCGGAGATCGAGGTCTTCCTCTCGGGCGGATTCAAGAAGACCGAGGGGGATCGGTCGACCTTCGCGATCGAGGGATTCTACGACGACTTCCCCGTCGACCGCGCGAAGATTCTCGACGCCGCCACCGCCAAGACCCAGGACTTCGACGTTGTGGTCTGCGCACACCTCTCCGACGCCCTCTTCCCGCGCTCGGCTCGCAGCACCGTGCAGATCTTCCACGGCGTCTCCTTCAAGAACCTGGCCGTACGGGAGAAGGCGCTGCGCTACGACTTCCTCTGCCTACCCGGCCACTACCACGCGGAGCGCTACCGCAAGCAAGGTCTGGTTCGGCCGGATACCTCGTTCACCCTCGTCACCGGTTTCCCCAAGGTCGACGCCCTGATCTGCGGCGGCGACGAGACGATCACTTTGGTGAACGAATTTGGCCTCGACCCGGCCCTGCCCACCCTGCTCCTGGCCCCCACCGGCGACAAGTACAACGCCCTCGAGACGATGGGCCGCGAGGTGATCGATCGGATCGCGGCAGAGAAGCGCTTCAACTTGCTGGTCAAGCCGCACGACCATCCCAAACGAAGCACCGATTGGTTTTCCGAGCTCTCGGACCTCGAGGGGTCGCACGTCCGCCTGATCCGAGATTTCGACATCGCGCCCCATCTCCGCGCGGCCGATCTGTTGATCACCGATGCGTCCTCGGTGGCCCTCGAGTACACGCTGCTCGACCGACCGATCCTCTTTCTCGATACGCCGAAGCTTCTCGAGCGCCTGAAGAAGCGCGCGCCGGCGCTCGACCTCGACACCTACGGGCGCAAGCTGGGAACGATCGTGCGAGAGCCGGGGGAGGTCGTCGCCGCGATCGGCGACGCCTTGGCGAACCCGCGACGGGACGCTGCGCTACGACGGCAGGCCGCCCACCATCTCTTCCATCGGCCGGGGACGGCCGCCGAGCGGGTCGCCGATGTGATCCGCTACGCCGCGGGCGCCGCGCGGGCTCTCCCGGAGGGTGCGGAGATTGTGGCGCCGGAGTAGCGGCGGGGCACGCTGCCCGGTCCGCCGCGGCGCCCGGACCCCGACCCGATGAGCGGGTCCGATGGGGGACGAACCCGAGAGCGATATCGAGCCGCTTTCGCCGTGTTGGCGGCGTACGGTCGCGCCCATACGGGTGCCCTGGCGCTCGGGATCGGCGGGGCGGTCGGCGTGGTGGTCTGCCGTCTCGCCATTCCGTGGCCCTTGCGCTGGGCGCTCGAAACCGCCGCGTGGCAGCCCGTGGCGTTCCCGGGTGCGGATCCCTTGCTGGCGATCACGCTGGCGTACCTCGGAATCGCGGTGGCGCTCGGCGGCAGCGAGCATCTCCAACGCCTCCATCTCGGCCGCTTCACCGCCCAGACGGTGCGCGACCTCCGCGCCGCTGCGGCCCACGGGATCACCCGCGCGCCGACGCGTGACGCGGTGCCGCTGGGGGACGCGACCGCTCGCGTCATCGGGGACAGCGCCCGCCTGCGCTCCGACCTCGCGGGCATCGCGATTCACGCGTCGGCCAACGGAATGCTCTTCCTCGCCGTGACCGCGATCATGTTCGCCGTCTCTCCCTTCTTTGGCGCGATCTTCGTCGTCTCGGGAGCGATCGCGTCGGCGATCGGCGTCGTCACCGCGCGGCGGGTAGAGCCCACGGCCCGCCGCCAGCGCGAGAAGGAGGGTCGCTACGCCGAAGCGCTACACGCCGGTATCGAAAACCCCGACGAGGACTCCGCGGAGATCCTCCAGAGCGGGTCTGCGGAGCGCAAGGAGCTCCGAACCACCCGTCTGATGACCCGCTCTTCGTGGCTCGTCCACGGGGTGCTCGGTGCGTCGGTGGCGTTGGGGCTTTGGCTTGGGGTCCGCGAAGTTCGCTCGGGGCAGATGGTGGCGGGCGAGCTCTTCCTTTTCGTCGCCTACGCCCTCACCGTGCACCGCCGCATGGTGCAGGTCGGCCGACAGGTCGCGCGCAGCGGCAAGATCGTCGCGTCGACGAACCGGCTCGTCGCACTCACTGCAACGCGGACGCCCTGGCCGCGGCCCGCCCTCTCCCCGCTGCGCAACGCGCTGCGGGTCGTCGCGGGGAAGGTGCCCTCCGATCGGGCGCGGGCGCGCATCTCGCGCGTTGCGTTGAGCCTCGAGCCGGGCTCTCGGGTGGCGGTGCTCGGCTCACCCGGCTCGGGCAAGACGAGCCTGCTGCGTCTGCTCGCGGGTCGCACTTCCGGGTTCAAAGGTGAGATCTTCTGGGACGAGACGCCGGTCGACCGCGACGCGGAGCTCCTCCGCGCCTGCGTGGCGTTCCTCGACGAGAAACCGAGCTTTGGGCGACGGCCCCTCTGGGATCATCTGGGGCTTCCCGACGACGCGGACCCCGATCCCCCGCGGAAGGAGACGCTGCGCCGCATCGACGCGTGGCAGGTCGCCCGGCGCATCTCCCGAAGCCTCTCGACCCCCGTGGCCTCGGCCCAGCTCAGCGTCGGCGAGGCCCGCGCCCTCGCGCTCGCCCGCATCCTGCTCGGCGACGATTCGAGCCTCTGGGTGTTCGACAGCGTGCTCGAGGGCGCCTCGCGGAAGAAAGCCGTGCAGCGCCTGGACGAGATCTTTCGGCGGGCCGCCGCGCGCCCCGTCGTGATTTCGATGGGGCGCGCCGTCGGGCTCGACCGCTTCAAGCGCGTGCTCGTGCTGCGGCGCGGCCGAATCGTCTTCGACGGAACACCCGGCGAATGGAGAGACCGACCGCGCCCGAGTTGAGCGGGGCGGAACCGAAGGGACCTGATCATGCGTGCACTGATTCTCGCGGCGGGCCGCGGTAGCCGGATGGGCGAGAAGACCTCGGAACGCCCGAAGTGCCTGCTCGAGGTGGGCGGGCGGGCCCTGATCGAGCACCAGCTCGAGGCGCTCGCCGACTGCGGCGTTGGGCCGGTCGGAATCGTGGTGGGCTACTACGCCGACGAGATCCGCGAAGTCGTCGGCTTCCGCGCTGAGTACATCGAGAATACGGCGTGGCGCCGAACAAACAGCCTCTACTCCTTCTGGCTCGCCCGCGAGTGGGTGGAGGGGCCGGTCCTCGTCCTCAACAGCGATCTCCTCCTCGATCCCAAGGTCCTCGAAACCGTGATCAAGGCCGACGGCGACGCCCTCGCCTTCGACTCGGATTCGGGTAGCGCAGCGGAGCAGATGAAGCTCGAGGTCCGGGATGGGCTCCTCGTCTCGATGAGCAAGACGCTTCCCGCCGAGCGTGCGGCGGGCGAAAACGTGGGAGTGCTCAAGTTCGAAGAACGCAGCGCTCGCCGCCTCTTCGAGATGGCGGGGCAGTTGATCGAGGCGGGCGGCGAGAACGACTGGTTGGGATCGGCGGTGTCGAAGCTGGCCGCCGAGCGGCCGTTGCGCCCGGTCGACATCGCGGGCCTCCCGTGGGCCGAGATCGATTTTCCCTACGACCTCGAGCGGGCGCGCAAAGAAGTGTGGCCCGCGCTTCGCGCGAATCGGCGAGCTCAAGGGTGGCCGCGCCGACTCGGGAAGGGCCTCGCGACGGCCGCCGTCCTCGGCGCGGCAATGGTCACCACCAACCTCGTCTGGTCGTCGGGGCGAGGCGCAGAGTGGGAAACGCGGGATCTCTTCGGTCTCGACGCGGTGCGCGTGGTGTCGGACACGCGGGCGGAGCGCTGGTGGGAGCTTGAGGACGGGCAATCGACGACGCTTCGGCTCGCCGGGCCGACCCGGCTGCGGGTGGAGTCGCGTATGGCCCAGCCTGCGCAGAGCGCGCCCGAGCGCTACGCAGTCGAGGCGGCGCTCAACGGGGTGCCCCTCAAATGGAAGGACCACCTAGCGCGCCCCTCGAAGAGCTGGCGGGTCCACGACCGACCCGTCGGCAAGCGACACGACTTCGTGGTGGAGCTGCCCGAGGGTGAGCACACGATCCGCCTGCGGGTGATCGGAGAGGACGGAAAGAGCTGTCTTGTCCGCGTCGCCGAGATGATCCGCGAGCGCGAGCGAGAAGAGGATTGAGGGTGCGGACCCGGCTGCTTGGCACCGCGCTCGCCCTGGCGCTCCTGGTCTCGGGGAGTTCGAGCGCCGCCGAGGCCCGCGAGCGGATCCTCTACGTCGCGGAGCCTTCGGGCGTGAGTCTCTACGACATCGAGAATGGTCACGCCTTCCTGCGCCGGATCGAGGTGCCGGGGACGGCCAACTACAAGGGGATCGGTTCGAGCCCCGCGCTCTCGCGCCTTTTCCTCTCTTCGAAGAAGGGGCACGAGCTCGTCGCGCTCGATCTGTTGAGCGAGCGGGTCGTCTGGCGACGGCGCTATGCGAAGTACCCCGACAGCTTCGTCGTGACCCCGGCCGGGCGTCGCATCTACCTGCCCTGCCGGCGCGACCCGGATTGGGCGTGGTGGGTAATCGACGCGGACACGGGAGACCCGGTCGCGCGAATTCCGACGCCACCCGGAAGCGCCTACCCGGCTTCTGCGGCCGCGGGCCCACCCCGCACGCGAAGCGTGGGCCCCCACAACACCTGGATCAACGACGCGGGAACCCGCGTTTACCTCGGCGCCTTCACAGTGCCCTACGTCACGATCGTAGACACCTCCACCAACGAGGTCCTGGGCCGTGTGGGACCCTTTTCGGAAGGCGTGCGACCGTTCACGGTGTCGCGCGACGAGCGCTATGTCTTTGCGAACGTCGACGGCCTACTGGGCTTCGAAGTCGGTCTCGCGAGAACCGAGCACGGCTGGGGCGGACCCACCCTCCACCGCGTCGAAGCGGAGACGCCCTCCGAGCGTGTCAACGCGCTGGGACGGCCTGAGAAACTCCCCCACAACACGCCGAGCCACGGCATCAACCTCCGCCCGGACGGGCGCGAGCTCTGGGTGGTCGACGGATTCTACGGATATCTATACGTCTACGACACCGACGCGATGCCGCCGGTGCTCACCCACCGCCTACCCCTGTTTGCCCGGGCGCAGGACCGGCCAGAGTCCGGCTGGATCTCTTTCAGCCTGGATGGCCGCTACGCCTACCCCGACGCGGGGCCGGTCCTGGACGCCTACACCAAGCGGGTTGTCACGCGGATTCCTCTCACCGAGAAGGTGATCGAGATCGAGTACCGCGACGGTCAGCCCTACCGCACGGGACGCCGATAACGCGCACACGCAACCCCCGCTGCGCCCGCTGCTAACGACCGCGGACGGGAACTTGTGCGGCCTTGGGCTCCCGGCGCCCACACCACGGACAGAAGCGCCAGAACTGGCGGATCACCGGACCGTGGCAACCGCGGCAGCGGTCGCGGAGCGTGGAGTGGCTCCAGGGGCGACGCGGACGCTCCTTGCACATGGGGCAGTAGCGCATGAAGGGCTGGAGCTGGCCCTCGCAGCCGCGGCGGCTGCACTCGCGCACCGCAGCGGGGTCGCGCGGCGGCTTGCGTCCGTTGCCCTGGAAGCGGCCCGCGTAGCACCAGGGGCAAGCATTCCACTCCGGGCGGACGCCGTGCTCGCACTCGGGGCAGACCAACGGGTACCGGCTCACGTCGCGGAGTGAGTTGTCGCGGGTGCCGCACCACGGGCAGTGGCCCATCGCCTCCGAGATCGGCCCGCCGCAGCGGTAGCAGTCGTAGTGGAGCTTGAGGGAGCCGCCGAAGCGGCGGCGAAAGAGCTTGGCCTCGAGGTCGAAGGGCGAGGCCTCGGGGGGTGCCGGTTTGCGGCGGCGTTTGGGCGGAGCCTGCTGGGCCTCGATCTTCGCGACGGCGCGGTCCCAGGCGCGCAAAAATGCGCGGCCGTCGGCGTAGCGCGACGCCAGCTTCACCTGGATCGCCTTGCGGAGCACCGGCTGGAGGGGTTCGGGGATGCGCCGGAAGCGGCGGCCGTGGCCTTCGGGGGGCCAGGTGAAGGGCCATGTCGGCATCTCGCCGGCCAGCAGCTCGTAGGCGATGAGGCCCAGCGAGAACACATCCGACGCGAACTTGGGCCGCCCGTAGGCCTGCTCGGGAGCCATATAGCCGAGGGTGCCGGCCTCGGTAAAGCGCGATTTCATCTGCACGAACTTCGCCACCCCGAAGTCGCCGATCGCGGCGCGGCGGTCGGGGAAGATCAGGATGTTCTCGGGCTTGAGGTCGCGGTGCATCACCCCCTGACGGTGGGCGTAGGCGAGCCCCGCGGCGACATCGCGGATCACCCGGATCGCCACCGCCGTCGAGCGACGCGCGCCGGTGTAGGAGGCCAGGCTGCGTTTGGCGAGGTCGGTCGCCATCACGAAATGCCCGTCGTTCCAGTCGGCGTTGCGCACCCGCACGATGTTCGGGTGATCGAGGGCGGCGATGATCCGCGCCTCGCTCTCGATCACGTTGCGACCGAACTGCTCCACCACCTGGGGCAGCGCCACCTTGAGCGCCACCATCCGACGCTCGATGGTGTCGCGGGCCTCGTAGACGTGGGCGAAGCTCCCCGACCCGATCCGGCGGCCGATCCGGTACTTCCCGATCCGGGTGCCACGGCGCAGCGTCTTGGCGGGGCGCGCGCTCACGACGCCCCCGGATCGAGACGGAAGAGGATGAAGGTGAGGTCGTCGGGCTTGCCCCGCGCCATCGCCGAGCTCCCCGCGGCGGCGAGCTCGCGGGCGACGTGCTCGAGGGGACCGGCGCGCACCAGCTCGACGATCGCCTCGACGCCGAGGTTGTCAAAGAGCCCGTCGGAGGCGAGCAGCACGGTGTCGCGCGGGTCGAGCCGCAGCGCGCTTCCCATCTCGACCCGCATGTCCTCGGCGCCGAGGAGATTCGAGACGATGTGGCGGTCTTCGTGATCCATCGCCTCGTCTTCCGAGAGAAAGCCGGCCTCGACCGCGTAGCCCACCGGCGAGTGCGAGACCGTCTGGAGCTTGAGCTTGCCGCGCTGGCCGATCACCCAGATCTCGGAGTCGCCGATGTGGTAGGGCCGGATCGTCGCGCCCTCGATCTCGACCGCCACGAGGGTCGTGGCGGCTCCGACCCCGAGCTCGCGGACCGCCACGCTCGCGTGCTCGATGCCGTCGAGGATGGCGTCACGCGAGCCTTCGGGCGGGGCCGCGCGCAGCCGCCCACCGATGTGCTCGAGGGCGAGCCGCGACGCCGCGGCGCCGGCGCGGTGCCCCCCGGCTCCGTCGGCCACCGCGAGGAGGCCGCGCTCGGAGCCCGTCGTGACGACACTCGCCGCGTCCTCGTTGTCGCCCTCGCGTCCGGGGCTACGCGCCGAAAACAGACACGCCGCGCCCGCGCCCACCGGCACCCGCAGCGGCGCTTCGCCGAGCCCGCACGTGAGCATCACCTGCGGGTCACTCACCGGCGCAGCCCTCTCGTCGGCCGGGTCACCCGCGGCGTCGCTCCCCAGCAACGCTTGTCGTCGCGCGCCCGGGCGCCGTCGGTTGGCGGAGAGGGTGGGATTCGAACCCACGAGGCGCTCTCACGCCTGGCGGTTTTCAAGACCGCTGCCTTCAACCGCTCGGCCACCTCTCCGCGTAGGGATATCGGGCGCTTTGCAAGGTCATTGGAAATGTGACCAAGCGTGCACCCGGTTGATGAGTCGTGACACTTCGGCGATTGTAACGAAGGCTGCATATCTCGAAGACACAAACTGTGCTCCGGTCGAGGGTGTTCGAACCGAGCTAGCACCGGTCCGAGGTCCGGCGCCCAACTGGGCAGGGCCTCGGTAATTCGGAGATTCACCGCCCGTCGCGGCGTGCAACCGTGAATCGGCGTCCTATCCGGACACAGCGGGCCACGGTTGGGCGCCGTGCTTTCTCCCCGCCGCCATCGGACGGCGAGCAGGTGGCTTGTGTGCTCGGGGGCACCACCCATGGCATCCGACCGCTCCTAGAAGCGTGCGCTGGCCACGGCAACGGAGTGAGAACGCTTGGCTGCTCAAGCGCGGCCTAACCGCCGCATCTAGACGACGACCTAAGACCGAAGCGGCCTCTTGGAGCAGATGACGCGCCAAGGCATCGATCCGGACTCCATCGTCGCGGCTTCGAGGACCTCGATGGCGAGAGCGCAACGCAAAGTCCCGTACAGTCGAGAGGCTCGCGGTCCGAAAACAGTTATCGGATGTGTCGTCTCAAGAAACTATCCAAGGGCGCGATCGCCGCACTGGTCGTGCTGCTCGCGTTCGAGGCGGGCGCGCGTGTCTTATGAACACTGATGCAACCCACGGCGCCGGATCCATGGTTCGTGGAGTTGGACGCCTACGGGTGGACTCCGCGTCCCGGGTATTCCGGAGATGTATACGGCGCGGACCGTAAGTTCGATCTGAATGGTTATCTGGCGGCAGATTCCGCGCAGGTCAAATCCACCAAGCCGAAGATCGTCTTTTTCGGGGACTCGTGCACGTTCGGTAACGGAATCGCAACGGACGAAACGTTCGTCGAGGTCGTGGGCACACTCCTGCCCGACGTCGCCTCGATCAACCTCGCCGTTCCAGGTTATACCTCGTTGCAGGGTTGCATGCGCCTAAAGAACCTCGCGTTCGACCCGGACGTCGTCGTGTTCTCGTTCAGTTTCAACGACCGCCGCTACGTGACGCGCGCGAAGACGAGGCGGACAGCGTCGAGCGACATCGCCGCATCGCCCAAATCGGAAAAATCGGCCGCTTTTCCGAGTCGCTCTACATCTCCAAGCTCTTACGTGCAAGTTTTCGCAATGTCGGCCTCCTCAAGAGCTCGCTGGATGGGGGCGCGATCAGCCTGGACACCGCGCCTGCGCGCGTCGCGCCCCAACGCTACGCCGCGAATCTCGAGTGCGCCGCCATCGCGGCCCGTGCAAAGAAGGCACGCCTCGTGTTCCTGATGCTCAAGGACAATCCCGTGCACCTCGACCACCTCAGGCGAGGTACCGAGTTGCTAAAGCAGGGGGAACTCGATGCCGCAATCCCGCAGCTGCAGGTTGCGGTGAAGCTGGAGAATTGGTTTTCCGACCTCGCCAGGATAAACCTGGCGGAGGCGTATCGAAAGAGCGGGCGCGAAGAGGACGCGGAGCGGACGCTGCACCTGGCTTCGCCTTGGCGCTCGCGCCACGGTGGTCTGCCGATTCATCTCGACGAGGACTACCGCGTGATCATGCGCGCGGTTGCGGAAAAGCATTCCATTCCGATCGTCGACGCTGCCTCCGTGCTCGTCCCACACCCGGAGACCTACGACGACTTCACGCACCTCGACGCGCGGGCGCACGCGCGGATCGCGGAGCTACTGCGCAAGCCGTTCGCCGCGGCCCTTCGCGACCAATTGGACTAGCGGTCGTCCGAGTTCTCGTGGCCCGGTTCCGCGATCGACGCCTTCGGGAGCAAGGGAGACTGCAGCTACACCCTAGAAGCCGGTATCGGCATTAATTCCGACCAGACCTAATAATCCCAGATAGCGCGAACTGCGCGGGCGGCCCAACCCACGTGATTTCGATGCCTCGCTCAACAAAGAACGTCGAGGGCACTCTTTTTCGCCCGGCTTGGCGATTAGCGCGCGGGCAGACACGCTCGCGCCTCGCCGCTCCGACCGGACTGCCGGGCCGATGCCGAGCGATCACTCGTCCCGAAGATGCCCCACCCGCGCGCTCAAATGCGGCGTCGTCGCCCTATCTTGGCACCCGGAAAGCAGCTTCCATCGGCGCACCAGAACGGGCACCTATGGAAGCCGCGTGAGGGCCAGTCGTCGTATAAGAGCGGGCTCCAGCTTTTTGCGGGCGAAGCGCGTCTTCCACGACAAGGCCCCGAGCGGCGCGAGTACCCCGGCCACCGTGGCTGAGCGCCACCACTTTCCACCAGACCCTTCGTCACCCCACTCACTGTGGCTTGGCGGCAAAGCGTCGATAGGTCACGGTCCACGTGCTTTGTGAGACTCGAAGACGACACGGGTCGTGACATCGCGCGAGTGGTGTTCACTTCGATTTACCCGGCTCTCGGCGCTCAATTGACAAGATCTCGCGACACCAAGTAGTCGACGATCGCCTCTGCGAAAATACGATGCCCCTCCGAGGTCGCGTGTCCCTCGATCGGCCAGAAGAACGGGCGTCCACCTGACTCTTCGCGCAATGCCGGAAGCGTGTCGACAAAGTGCGCTCCCACAGCTTCCGCAACGTTAGAAAGCCGCCAACCCGCATAGGCAGCTCGATTCTGATCGACAGCAATCGGGATATGGATCAACACCGTTTCCTTGCCCCGCTCCTGCATCATCGCCACGAGCTCTCTCAGACTCGCTTCGACCTCCCGCCACGAGGCTTCGAAGCCTCCCTCATCCCGGTACACATCTCCGAACGGGATGCGCTTCGACGAAACACTTTGGCGCCGTACCGAGAGCACCGTCAATCCGAGTCGAGCAAGATGCAAATTTTGGTATCCCCAACGGGCAATTGGACCAAACCGGTGAAATATCCGGGAGGAGTCGCTCGTGATGAGGTGTCCACTAGAGCTAACGTCGACGGCGTCCAAACCAAGATGGGTGTCGACGACGTCGTTCGGAGTGAATCCGACGAGCAACAGATCCGGTTCGTACGCAAGCCCATAATGGCGGACCAGAAGCACCTCGGCGGCAGGAAAAAAGCGGGGAACGCCAAACTTCAAGACCTCGACGTTTGGGCCGTCTGCACCGGCGTTGAGCCTACGTTCGATTCTTCTGAGATAGGTTTCCTCAAAGGGAACGCCGATTCCGTAGGTCAGACTGTCGCCAACACCCAGGATTCTGAAACGGCCCGAGCTATTTGTTGTTGAATGTTCGTGGTCCCGGAATCCCGCTGAGTTATGGACGTACCGATAGTCGAACTCACCGCTCATTGAGCGGCCTGTCGCCACGTGGTTGGCACGGAGACGAAATGGCAACAGCGTGTCTGGCGCGTAGAGGTCAAGCTCGAGTACATCGGTCAACGACGGAGCGAACGAACCCACCCGAACGCCCACCTCTGCGACGGCCAACGTCGCCGCGACCAAAAAAGCGATGAAACCGATCGAATTTCGGATACTCCCGATCATCGAACTCTCCGAGGTTGGCGATTTCGGTGAGAGCCATAGCTAGCCCTCCGTCATCTAGGAGTCTTCGGGAACGAAGCAGGAGACGCCCGCAAGTAGCCCGGGACAGGCGGAAATCGCGTCAAACCGATCCACGTACGCAGGCGCTATGTTGTGGAAGGTCGACTTCATTCGAGTCCACCACTGCGAGAGTTTTGTTGCCCCGACCATCGCCGCGACGGCGACATCGAAGAACTCTCCGAGATCGCCCGAACGCCACGAGCTGGTCATCGCGTCCGCGGCGGAGAGGGGTGGGATTCGAACCCACGAGGCGCTCTCACGCCTGGCGGTTTTCAAGACCGCTGCCTTCAACGACTCGGCCACCTCTCCGCGTAGGAAAAACGGGCACTTCTGGGTTTTCTCTTCTCTCGGCGGTGCCCTTTTCGAGGCACCCGGTGCCCTTTCCAAAAAGCGTCGCGTTGTTGAGCACTTTAGCCGAGGGATGCATATTCCGAAGGCACCCGTGGTGCCCCGAGTCAGGACCTACCAGAAGCGCGATACCTGGTACTTCGACCTCCGGTTGGACAGCGGGCGGGTCCGCAAACCAAAGGTGGGCGGACCCAGGAGGAGGCCAAGGCCGCGGGGGCACTTTACCTGGCCCAAATGGGCACCGAGCCAAGCCGCGAAGGGACCGTTGGCGCCATCCTCGATGGCTGGCTTCTCTTCCAGCAGACCTTCGGCCGGAAACCCCGCACGGTCAGCACCACTCGAAACTGTTGCCTTCGTCTCAAGCGCCACTTCGGCGCGGAGAAGCCACTGGTTGAGGTGGATTCCGATGCGCTGTTGGCCTTCGTGGGTTGGCGGCGGAACGGCGAGAACGGCAAGCCTCTCACCGGCTACACGGTCAATCGAGACCTGGCCGTCCTCCGCGCGGCGTGGCGGCACGCACACGAGGACAAAAAGGCACCGGTGCCGCCCAAGTTCCGGATGCTCGACACGGACGAACCGAACCCAAAACCGGTCACGAGAGAAGAGTTCGCTCTCCTCATGCTCCACGCCGACGAGCGGCTGAAAGCGGTTTTCGTTCTGGCCGGTGTCGATCAACGCTTTCTCACGGGCGTTATGGGTGGCGCGCTCGTAGCCCGGCTTGCCCAGGTCTCCGATGTCGAGCTTGGCCTTGGCGTCCAGGCAATCGCGTTCATACCTGGTGAACGCGACCTCCGTCTTGCGACGCGCTTCGCTTACGTGTGCGGCCACGCTGCGCAGGTTGGTCAGCGACGCGACATCGCCCGCCTTGGTCCCCTGCACAGTAAAGGGCGGTTTGAAGATCCCTCCTGCGAGTTTCGATTTTGCGGACATGGTGGCCTCCTTTGGTTGGGTGTTAGTTGGCCATTGCCGCGGCGAGCTTCTGCTTGCCGGTCAGCTCTTCCGTAGATTCGTCGCTGCTCGGGTCGCGACCGCCTACGCCGACACCACCTCCGGCGCCGCCGCCGCTGTTCGCACCCCACCAGTGCGGCGAGGTGAGCTTCTGTTCCTGGAGCCAGGCGTCGGGAGTTTTGCCGTCCGTGGTATGGACGGCGTTGGTGTCCGAGTTCACGATGAACACCTCCCGAGCCGCGCCGCGGATATCGCGCATCGCGATTGGGTTGCATCGCGCCAGGGTGGCGGCGCGATCGACCGCGGAGTCGATATGGATTCCGGCGATCGTCTTCTGCGCTGCCTGCAGCTTCTCGCGCAGCTTTCGCTTCTCTTCGATGAGCTCGTTGCGGTTGGACTTGAGCCCTGCGATCTCCTCCGCCAAGGCGGCTTTGAACTCGGTGCTGTCTTTGACGAACATTGGATCCTCCAAAAGGAAGCCCCGATGCTCCTGTGAGCACCGGGGCCGGGTTGTGAACGTGTCGTTCGCGTTAGTAGTAGTTCAAGAGTTTTTGTGAGCGGGCCATGATCGGCGGCGTCCAGAGGAGGCCATACCTGAGTGCATCGGCACCGTGATAAGGTCCGTCGATCGCCCTATCTTCCGGGTGCCTCGGATCCCGCTCCAAAAACGGGAGCGTTGACCAGGAGTACTCGCACGCACGCGATAGATAGAGAGCTGGTTGGTCGATCGGACCGGCGCGCGGCAACATGCTGCGCATGAGCGACCAGCCGGCCACCCGTGCGCCCTTCCTTGCAGGCTGCAGGCGCACACCGCACTCGCGAAATTCATCGGCGATGGTCGCGACGTCATGGCCACGGGCGCGAGAAAACATGGCATCGTCGCCGGTGCCACGTGGAGCCATGCCCCACCGCTCACACACCGTCTTGATCTCGGCTGCTTGTGCCGGCACCGAAAGCCCCGAGCCCTCGTTGGGCCGATCCGGTCGTGCGTGGTGCCATTCGTCAACCGCGATGATCGAACCGGCCGGGTAGTTGCAACCGTCTGGCCCGTTGCAGCCGCGCGAGCGCGCCAGGACGTAGGCCACGCTTGGTGCGCTCACGCCGAAGTCCATTGCGAGATACAGCTCGAACCCCGGTTTCCATCCCGGCGGCGGATTGGCGGAGAGGTCGTCGGGATCTGTCGTCGCCAACAGCTGCTGCAGCTGCTCGTCTACAGAGCGCGGTGCCGGTTGCCGCTCGGGTGTGGGCGGCGCCATCACCGCGTGGAGCCGGTCGGGCGTCCATTCAACGGGATCTACCGCGACCTTGGACTCGTCGAGGCATCCACTAAAGAATGCGCCTCGCGCGATGTCCCAATCCCCACTGACCCACGCCTTGCGCAGTTCCAAGTCGTGTGAGGTCGCGGCTTCGAGCTCGCGCTCATACTCCGCGCGGTCGATGTGCGGGTTGTTTGTTAGCGTAGACGGGCACAGCAACCATTGGGTACCGCTCTGGTCATCGACGAACGGCCGCCACGGGGCTGCCTTCGACACGAAGCGATTCCACAACCACCCATGGCCCACACCGCCGGGGTTGCAGGCCCAGATCATCCGCCTCGGGATGTCTTCCGGGCCGCGCAGGAGGCTGCGCAACAGGAACAGGATGGACGGGTCCGCAAACTGGCCGACTTCATCGATCACGATCAAGGTCGTCTCGCGGCCCTGCAAGGCTTCGAAATCGCTCGCGCTTTGGTAGCAACGCAGCTCGACGGTCGAGCCATTCGGCAACCGAAAGATGTGTTCTTGCCCATTGAATCTTGTCTTGTCACCGAACGCGAGCACCAGGGTGTGGTGCAATGAACGCTCAAAGTCAGTCAGGCCGGGGAAGCTGCGGCGGATGACAAGCGCGTGCGCTCGCGCGCCGTACTTCTCACAGTGCCGCGCGACGTGCAGGTGGGCGCACATCGTCTTGCCGCCGCCCCGGCCGGCGGCGTGAATTTGGTTGATTGCTTCGGGCGCGATGAGCGAACGGGCTTGGTATTCGGTGGGCAGCAGTACGTCAGTCATCGCCGCGCTCCGGCGTCACGTCAACAATGCGAGCCCACTCTTCGCTCGACACGCTGTCCGGGAGCTGAATCCGAATCCCGACTGCAGCCACCGCTTGGGCTTCCTTCTCGACTGGGCAGCACGGTTCAGTACCGACTCCATGGCTTGGCGGTCATCATCGCGTGCCTTTTGCACGAGGAGGTCGATCATCTCGCCGGCGAGCAACGCTTTCCCCACGGCGAGCGCGTCCGCGAGCTTGGGGTCCTCTTTCTTCAAGTCCTGGAATAGGCGCGGGGATACCTTGATTGCCTTCGCGATTGGCGCCTCGATGCACCCATCGCCCGCTATTTTTGTAACGAGGGAGTAGTCGTGTCGGACCAGTTGGGTCTTCGGCCGCGGCATATCAGGACCACCTCGGCACGCGGTAGTAAGCCCGCTGGCCGTTCCTGTAAGCCGCTGCGGCGAGTTGGTCTCGGCGGCGGATCGCCAACCAGGTGGGTGCGCTCACGCGGAGCAGGCGACAGATCGACGGGTGCCGACCTCCCTTTGCCGCGAGCTCGCGGACCTGCCGATACTCTTTCAAGGTCTATGTTCTTTGCTTGCGCGGCATCGTGTCCCTCCTATGCAAAAGGCCGAGTCACATGCGGGACCCGGCCTCGGGTGTGAATCAGTTGTGTGTAGGGCTACGCAGGCTGCGTCAGCTCGTCCGGGTCGAGGCTCCATGACGGCCAAGCGCGCAGCGCCGAGAGCAATGCAGTCGGTGCGATGGCGTGCAGGTACTCGCTCGTTGTCGCCGCGTGCCGGTGACCAAGTGCTTGCTGGATCACCACCAACGGCTGCCCTTCGAGGGCGAGGTCCTGGGCATAGCTATGACGGAGCACGTGCGGGTACACACGCTTCTCGAGCCCCGCCTTCTGCGCCAATCGGCGGAGCAGCCGACGCACTGAGGTCTGCTCGAGTGCACCGCCCGGTGGGCTGACGGTGCAAAAAAGGGGATCGTGGCCCGTGGCGCCAAGCGCCTTGCGCCGGTCCATCCAGCGGCCCAGCTCCGCGCACGCCTCCGGGTCGAGCGGCACCACGCGGCTTCCTGTCTTCCCTTCTCGCACTCGGACGATCCCGTGGTCGGTTTCTACGTCTCGCGGGAGCAGTGCCAGGGCCTCGCCGACGCGGAGCCCCGCGCGCCACATGATCAGGACGAGGGCCTTGGCCCTGAGCCCCGTCGTGCCGCGGTTGCAGGCGGCCAGGAGAGCGCGGGCCTCAGATGTGGAAATCGGCTCAATTCCACGTTGGCGCTTGTGGGAGCGGGTCTGGGGGGTCGGCATGTTGGTTCTCCGAGAGTGTTCCTGTGCCCTTTGGCACCGGGTCACTTATCGGTGTGCCGAGGACCGAGCTGGAGGTGATTCCAGGGGCTGCGCAACTTGGGCCGGAGAGGGGGGCGTCCTCCGATCGTCATGTCGCGGCCGAGCCGCCTCGGAAGGTAATATGGTGGTAAATAGCCCCATAAAACGCCTCACAGCGGCGTCTACGGCGCCTGACGCGCTCTGTCGAGGGGCCTAAAAGGGCTGTTTCGGCGGTTGGATAGGGTCCAAAGGTGCGAATTCAAGCGGCCCAGCTCGCGCGCGCTGGGTATCAGGGTGGTCAGGACGGAATTGGCGGGCCCCGCGCGTTTCTCGAGGCCATGAGCGATGAAGCGAAACCGGAACGACTCCTAGCCGACCACGGGCCGCTCGAGCTCCAGCAGACGAATCTCAAGGCCCATACCTGTTGCCGCTACAAACAGGGTCCTATCGACGCATTGCTCGAGATTCGTCGGGAGCGCGGTGTCGACCCCTCGGAGATCGATTCGACTCGAGTCGGCATGCTGAGCGCCGGTTTGGATCTCGTTTCCGGCGAGGGCAAGCGCCGACCCCGAAACGTCGTCGACGAACAGTTCAGTATGCCCTACGGCGCCGCCGTGGCCCTCGTGGATGGGCGCGCGGATCTCGCGCAGTACACGGAGGCCCGGATCGCCGACCCCGAACTCGAATCCCTGATGGACCGCGTCGAATGCGTGACGGACGCACGACTCGACGCGCTCTATCCCGCTCGTTGGCCCGCGTGGGCCGAGGTGCGGACGTGTGGGAAAACCTATCGAGTGGAGGTGCCCGACCCGAAGGGAGATCCGAGCCATCCCCTCGACCGCCGGGAGCGGCGCGAGAAATTCGATGCGCTCTGCGGCGCGGTGTACAGCGCGACGCGATGCGATCGCGGCGGCCGTGCGGGAAATCGGCGCGCCGGATCGCTCAAGACCCTGGTCGATCTTCTTCCCAGCGATGCGGAGACGGCGTGAGCGGGACACTTCGGGGTCACGGTGAGCTGCCAACAGGTGCAGGGCCCCCTCGACGCGACGCGGATGAAAGCGATCGCCCAACGCGCGGAACACCTGGGCTTCGAATCCATTTGGTCCACCGACCACATCTCTTTTCAAAACCCGATCCTCGAGGCGGTGGTCTCGCTCTCGGCGATGGCGGGATGGACCGAGCGCATCACCCTCGGTACCGGCGTACAATTGCTGCCGCTCCGGCACCCGAGCTTTGTAGCCAAGCAGATCGCGTCCCTCGATTTTCTCTCAAGTGGGCGCGTGATTTTGGGTGTCGGTGTGGGAGGGGAGGGCGCAAAGGATTTTGACGCCGTCGAGGTTCCGCGCAGCGAGCGCGGCGTGCGTTGCAACGAGGCGATGGACGTGTTGCGTCTGCTCTGGACCCAGCAACCCGCGAGCCACAGCGGCCGTTTCTTTCATTTCGAGGAGATCCGCATGGAGCCCCAGCCGATCCAGGATGGCGGGCCGCCGCTCTGGGTCGGCGGGCGTTCGAAGGTGGCGCTCCGGCGGGTGGCCGAACGCGGCGAG
>CAJIBI010000038.1_pt1 | contig 20289 bp, 19 predicted proteins | sample 9199321 | NCBI WGS metagenome assembly CAJIBI01 (sample SAMEA7708294, study PRJEB35096) | sediment metagenome | biome: marine neritic benthic zone biome [ENVO:01000025]; feature: sediment [ENVO:00002007]; material: shallow marine sediment [ENVO:03000034] sea grass bed [ENVO_01000059] ... | reverse complement strand
GCAAGCTTCGCGTGAGGATGTCCGAGACGGTCGACGCGTACCCGACAAAGACGAGGCCCGGGACATCCGGGTGCACCATGTGCCGGTAGAGGTACACGCCATCGTGCTCCACGCCAAGACGCTTCGAGACCGCGTCCGCCAGGAAACCGAGCTCCATACTCCAGCCCGTGGCCAGCACCACGATGTCGACCTCGATCGCCGTGCCGTCGACAAGCCGGAGGCCCTCCGGTGTGTAGGCCTCTACCGAAGTGCGATGCGCATCGATCGCGCCGCCGCGGACAAGCCGGTAGAAATCGGATCGCGGCAGCATCGTCCCCTCGGCGAATCCGTCGATCTCCGCAGGTAGCTCGGGGACCAGGCTGACGCGCGTCCCGAAGTGCGAGCCCAACCGGCACTGGAGGTAGATCATCACTTCGACAATCCTCCAGTAGAACCACGCGAGAGGCTTTCCGAGCGTGTGGAGAGCCCGCTCGGGCGGGGTCTGGCGCTGGTAGGCGGGGAGGAGCGCGCTGGTCAGCCGCGTGAGCATGCCCCATTTGAAGGGCACGAGACCGAGAAGCTTGGGCGGCAGCGGCCAGTGCGGATCGCGGACGATGATGTGGGTCTCGCTCGCGACGGCCGCCGCTTCGAGCGCCGCGTCGGTGGCGCTCTTGCCATATCCAACGACGGCGACGCGTTTCCCCGCGAGCTGCGCGGCCGCCTGGAGCGCCGACACGTGAAGGATCTCGCCGCCAAAGCCGCCCTCTCCGGGAAAGTGTGGAAGCTTTGGGTGCTGTGAGTAGACGCCAACACAGACGGCCACCCAATCGAAGGGATCCTGTTGCTCGCGATCGTCTGCGCGTGACGTAACGACCCACCCCGTCCCCGCTCCGTCGCGCTCCGCAATCTCGACCACTTCGGTCTCGAAGCGGATGTGGGGTGTGATTCCGAAATGCTTGGCGAAATCGGAGAGGTAGTGCTGCACCGTTGGCCCCGGCGCGAAGTCGGGGGTGCCCTCGGGTAGGGGCCAGTCGGGAAACTCGTAGAGCTCGCTTTGGACCTGGAGCCCGAAGTTCAGATAGCCGGTCGACCAGACACCGCCGAGCGCTGCGCCGCGTTCGAAAATCGTGCACTCGTATCCAAGAGCGAGCAGTCTCCTCGCGGTCGCCAGCCCTGCGACGCCGGCGCCGACGATCCCGACCTTCTTGCTGCGTGTGGCGTCCATCACCGGAAGGCTTTGAAGAGGGTGTAGAAGAAGACGCCCGCCAGCCACAGGGCGAGCACGTAGCTCCCGAAGAGCAGCCAGAGGCCAAGGGTCCAAAGCGCGTAGTACGCGGGACGCAGTGGGCCGGGCGTGGCGCCCGCGGGCGTCTCGGCCGCGATGAGCCGATAGACGTATATCGCGTGAAGCGAGCCAAACAGCGCTCCCACGAGCGTTCCCGCCCAGAGGACTGCATTCATCGGCGTTCCACCCCGCTGCGGCGTGGGAAAAGCGTACCTCGAAACCCGCCGGCCGGGTTTCGGCGGCCTCTCCGTCGTACAATCAAGTGAGTGAAGGCCGTCTATTTTGAAGAGCACGGCGCGCTGGACGTGTTGCGCTATGGCGATTTCCCCGACCCGGAGGTGCGCGCCGAGCAGGTCCGGGTGGCGGTGCACGCCTGCTCGCTCAACTATCTCGACATCTTTAGCCGCCGCGGAATGCCGGGGATCCGAGTTCCGCTTCCCGGCATCACCGGTGGCGATTGCGCGGGCCAGGTCTCCGAAGTGGGGGCCGGGGTCGAGGGATGGCGCGTGGGCGACCGGGTGTTGATCGACCCCATCTTCCATGACCCCGCAACCGGCCGGTTCACCATGATGGGCGAGAACTGCCGCGGCGCCTTTGCCGACTATTGCGTCGTCCACGCCTCGCAATTGATCCGTCTCCCCGAAGCCGTCTCCGACACGGACGCCGCTTGCTTGCCCGTCGCCTATGGCACCTCGCACCGAATGTTGGTGACGCGGGCCGATCTCCAGCCCGGAGAGAGCGTCTTGATCCTCGGCGCGAGTGGCGGCGTCGGGACGAGCTCGCTTCTCCTTGCCAAGCTTCGCGGTGCCTATGTCGTCGCGGCAGCCGGAACCGACGCCAAGTGCGAAGCGCTGCGCAAGCTCGGCGCCGACGAGACCATCAACTATGGCGACGTCGACTTCGCCGCCTATACCAAAGAGAAAACCGGTGGCCTCTTCGCCGGGGGTGGCTACGACGTGGTGATCAACTTTACGGGGGGTGATACTTGGGCCCCCTCGCTGCGCTGTGTCAAGCGGGGCGGCAGGCTCCTCACGTGCGGCGCGACGGCGGGCTTCGACCCCCCGACCGACATCCGGTACATCTGGACCGGCGAGCTCAACGTGATGGGCTCCAACGGTTGGAGTCGCGACGATCTCGTACGCCTCATCGAGCTCGTGCGCACCGGCGCGCTCCGCCCCGTCATCGATCGAGTGATGCCGCTCTCCGAAGGTATCGAAGCCTGTCGACTGCTCGAAGAACGTCGCTTTTTTGGGAAGATCGTGGTCGTCCCCGACGCGAGAGCCGCATGAAGGGCGAGCCCGGCTGACGCCGCGCGACGGAGACTCAAGGCCCCGCGAGACTCCAGTCGAGAAGGTATTCCACAGCGGCCGCCCCGACCCAGGAGCCCAGACCCAAAAGGAGATATAGGGCGAAGCGCGAAAGCGCATTGGTGTCGAAGGGCCATTCGCGAGCGGTCTCGATCCGGGTTTCGAGCGCAAGCAAGCCGGGAAGCCGCGCGGCATCGTCCGGCGCCGCCACGCCGTCGATCATCGTTCTCCGCACCGCGTCGATCTGTGTGCGCAGTTGGCTGAGCTGACGTCGCTTTTCGGCGCGGAGTCGGTCGTGGACACCGCGCGCCGGCAGGAGCAGGGCGATGATGGCGACGAGAATGCTCGCCAACATGACGAGCAAGGAACCCACCATGGCGCGGCCGGGAGACACCGCAAGCACTGCGGTCAGCGTGAGGAGGAGCACCATGAGGAGTGCGCCACGCAAGCCCTGTTGTACGAAGGGCCTGAGCGGTTGCGGGTCCAACAGATCCACCGCCGGCAGCTGGGCAGCGAGCCGCGAGACCTGCAGCGAGTTGCGCAGCAGTGAATCGAGGAAGCGACCGATGCACCAGCCCAGCACGAGGACCATCGGCCAGGAGTAGAGGCCGTGAAGGGTGAAGGCGTTCCCCGTACGATAGCCGTCCCAGTCGGCCATCGGGACCAAAAAGAGCAACGCGAGGGCGAGCGCGCCGAGGAAGCCGGGCCAAACGTTGGGGTGCGCCGGCGGGGCCATGTGCCTTGCCCCCGGGATGAGCGCTGCGATCTCCTCTACGTGACGAGCCGTCCAGCGCGTGAGATAGAGCTGCGCCGCTGGCGCCAAACCGATCAGCGCCATGGCGACGGTCGGCGCGCGCAGGTTTATCGTGGGGAGCTCGCCGGAAAACACGAGCGCGACGTGACCCTCCGCGCCCTCGATGGCCCACGGGACTGCCGCAAGGCCGACGGCCACGAGCACTCCCACCCACACCGGCTCGACGCCGGTACGCGCGACGAGCCGAGCGCTCCACGTGAGGCTCGTCTTGCACTCCACCCCGGCATGGTAGGGGGTTCGCGCCCCATGGTGCAGGCGCGCCCCGGCTAGGCCGACGATGAGCAGCGAGATAGACTCCCTTCACCGCTTCGCGCTGCCCGGGAGGGATCATGACGCGACCTTCGACGATCATCGACAGCGACGGCCACATTTGCGAACCCGAGCTGGTGTGGACCGAGTACACCTCGGAGAAACTCCGAGACGATGTACTGCAAATCCGGACGGCGGACGGAAAGAGCGACATCTTTATCGAGAACCGGCCCCTCGCCTTCGGGGCCGGCGCGGGCCCGGCCGAAGCGTGCATTCCCGGCGGGATGGCGCCGCAACAGAAACTGACCTGGGCGGACATCCTCCCGGGAAGCTACGACCCGAGCGCGCGGCTCGTGGTGATGGACGAGGAACGCATCGACCGGGCGCTGCTGTTTCCGTCCATCCACTTGCTGTGGGGCGACATCCGCGACCCAGCGGTCGCGGCCGAGACCTGCCGTGCCTACAACAACTGGATGAGTGATTTCTGCAAGGCCGACCCCAGTCGGCTGTACGCCATGGGGATCGTGCCGTTGCAGGACATCGACCTCGCGATCCGCGAGGCACGGCGGTTGCGCGAAATCGGGCTCAGCGGTTTCATTTCGCGGCCGGAGCGCTTCGGTGACCTCGCGCTGTACGACAGCGCCTGCGACGGGCTTTGGCAAGCCGCGGTCGACGACGAGCTCGCGGTCGGCATCCACGGCAGCTTCGGGTCGGCGATGCCGAGCTTTTCGACGGGCCGCTACCGGGACAATCTGTTCTACGACCATATGATTGCGCACCCCTTTGGCCAGATGGCGGTGATGATGGATCTCATCGCCGGTGGCGTGATGGATCGCTTCCCGGGGCTGCGGGTCGGGTTCTTCGAAAGCGGGCTCGGTTGGATGCCGTACTGGATCGACCGGCTCGACGAGCACTTCGAGGTGATGGGTCACCACACACCCTGGTTGAAGCGGCGCCCGTCGGAGATTTTCGCGACACAGTGTTTTGTGTCGATGGAGGCCGACGAGGCGGCGGGGCTCGAATGGATGACGAGAAAGGGCCTGGCGGACTGCATTTTGTGGGGAACCGACTACCCACATTTCGATTCCACCTACCCGGGCGCCTTCGCCGAGGCAGAGAAAACGTTCGACACGGCCGGCGCAGACATCGCAGAGCTCGTGGTGCTGCAGAATCCGAGGCGATTTATGGGATTGAACGCCTGAGGCCGTTTGACCACGCGGCTCGAGTCCCTTCGTTCAGGCCCTAGGTTTGGGGCTCGCGCCTGGCGACACACTGGTCGCGAATAACCGAGTCGCGCTCTGCGATCGCCTGGTCGCGGATCTCGATCGCGTTGTCGCGGTTCGCGATGGCTTGATCGCGGATCTCGACCTCTTTGCGAAGCGCGCTGATCCGGGCCTCAGCGGCCTGCAGCTCCCGTTGCGACTGGTTCCATTCCGCTTCATAGGTCTGGCAACCGACAAGACAAGCGAGAATGCCAACAGCGGTGCTCATTCGGAACACATTCAATCCTCCAGGCAAGGTGTCGCGTGAAAGCGGCGATCGGGGGGTAGGGGCCCTACTCGGGGAAGGGTGGCTTAGACCGTCCGGACCTCAGCTCCCAGTTCAGAGAGAAACTGATCACCGTTCGGATCGCGAGCACGCCGCCGAGGAGCGCGAGCTCTTCCAGACTTGGCTGAACGATCGTATCGATGATGTCGGAAGCGATCAAAAACTCCAAACTCAGCAACAAGTAAAAGGCCAGCTGGTGCCGGAGGGCCTCGCGTTCGGGCCGTGGCTCCGCTCCCACCCAGAACAGGCGTTCAAGCTTGAGCCATCGAAAGAACCCGATCAACACACCGTAGACCAGGATGACCGCACCGATCAGGCCGATGCCAAAGCTGACCAGATGCATGAAGTGGATGATTGAGTCCATCGGCTTGGCAGCGACCGGCTAGAGCGTGGCGCGGACTTCCTTGCCGATCTCCTCGTACAGCGCTCGCGCTTGATCGAGGACGCCCGCCATCCAGAAGAAGCCGTGGAGCATGCCGTCGTAGCGTCGATGGCTCACCGCGACGCCGGCGGCCCGCAGCGCCTCGGCATAGCGATCGCCGTCATCGCAGAGCGGGTCAAACTCGGCGGTGACCACGAAGGCCGGCGGCAACCCGGAGAGGTCCGGTGCGCGCAGCGGGCAAGCCAGCGGGTTCTCCGCGTCGCTCGGCTCGCTGAGATAGTGATCCCAAAACCAGCGCATGCTCTCGCGCTGCAGCAGATACCCCTCGGCGTTGGCAAGCGCGGACGGCGTGTCGAGGTCGTAGTTCGTCGCAGGGTAGATGAGCAGCTGATACGCCAACACCGGTCCGCCGGCGTCCCGCGCCTTGAGCGCGACGGCGGCGGCCAGGTTGCCCCCCGCACTATCGCCGGCCACCCCAATCCGCGCGGGGTCGACACTCAACTCCCCGGCGTGTTCGGCGACCCAGACAGCGGTGGCGTAGCAATCGTCGAAGGGCACGGGAAATTTGTGCTCCGGCGCCTTCTGATAGTTGACGGCCACGATCACACAGCCGGTGCGGTTGGCGAGCGCCCGCGCCGGGGCGTCGGCGACATCCAGGTTTGCGACCACCCAGCCACTGCCGTGGAACAGCACGAGCGCCGGAAACGGCCCTTGGCCCGCCGGGTGATAGATACGGATCGGTAGATCGGCAGTAGGCCCGGGGATGAAGCGGTGCGTGACCGCTGCCACCGGTTCCGGCTCGCCCTGCAGACCGATGTACGACCAGGAGAGAGCCCGTGCCTCGGCGACCGACATCGCCTCGACGGGCTTCGCACCGGCCTGCTTCAGCTGTTCGAGTAGGTCCTGTGCCTGCGGATCGAGCGGCATCTTCTCCTCCTGTCGAGCGGACCGCGAATCGGTCGAGTTCCGGCGGCGCGAACACGCGGCCGAGACGGACGCGCTCCTCACGCTAACGCGTCGCGTACGCGGAGGACAACCGTTCGGGCACAGCCTTTTCAGAGGCGACGGCACGCGGGCGGAGTCGGCGCTGGCCGACACCAGGCGTGCGTGGAACGTCAGGCGTTACCCTCTTCACGGAACCATCCGCCAAGCGAAGCAGGGAGAAATCACATGAAGGATGTCGAAGGCAAGACCGCGGTGGTGACCGGGGCCGCGAGCGGGATCGGGCTCGGGATGGCGCAGAGTTTTGCCGACGCCGGGATGAGGGTGGTCTTGAGCGACCTCCAGGAGGCGGAGCTCTCCCGCTCCACCGCAGCGCTGCGCGACAGCGGTGCCGATGTTCATTCGATCGTATGCGACGTGTCGAAGCCGGAGCAGGTTCAATCGCTCGCCGACGGAACGCTCGAACGGTACGGGGCGGTCCACGTGCTCTGCAACAACGCGGGAATCGGCGTGGGGGGCGTCCCCACCTGGGAGAGCACCCTCGACGATTGGGAGTGGATCCTCGGGGTGAACCTGATGGGTGTGATTCACGGCGTGCGAACTTTTCTCCCCATCCTGCTCGAGCAGGGCGACGGGCACATCGTCAACACGGCCTCACTCGCCGGCCTGATCACCGGGCCCGACAACGCACTCTACGGCGTCACCAAGTTCGGCGTGGTGGCGCTCTCGGAGCACGTCTACCTAGAGCTCAAGCGCAGCGGAGCGGCGGTGTCGGCGTCGGTCCTCTGTCCGGGCTACGTCGATACCAACATCCTGAAGAATTCCGAAATCCGCCCCGCTGAGTTTCCCGACGCCGCACCGCCCGCCGAAGGGCCGGTCGTCGACATCTTTCGCGAGTGGTTCACCGAGCAACTCGCCCAGGGCCTGAGCCCCCGCGAGGTGGGAGACCAGGTGCTCTCCGCCATCCGCGAGGACCGCTTTTATATCCTGACCCACCCGGACTGGAGCTATCTGATCGAACACCGCCTGAAAACCATCCTCTCGGGCCAAAACCCGACACCCATGCCACCACCGGGTTTCCAGTCGTTGCTCACCCGATTGCAAGCGGCCGGTATCGAGCTCCCGGCCGCGTCGCCTGGTTCGCAATAGCAAGAGACTATCGATAGAACCAGGGTACCGAGGGAAGGGCGACCAGCCGGATCAATTCATCCATTTCAATTTTCCGTCCTTGGATCGCCGCGTCGTTGCCTCCCGGGCCCGGGTCTTGCGCGATCTCGATCGACGCTGCGGGCGTGTCGACGGGTTGGCCGACGTGGCTCGTTTTAGAACTCGCACTGGCCATCAGCACGATCGCCAGTAGCGCGAATCCAAAACCGAGCGCCGAGGTTCCAAATTTTGTCATGGCCGCTGCCCTCCTTGGTTGAACCCGTTGCGAATGGAGGCAGTATCGACCGGCGGCCCTGGCGCTGCTGTGAACTGGTTCACAGCCTAGGCAGCTGTCCACCTGCGGATCGATCGGGTGCCGGATCAGGCACCGATGTGCACCGCGATCTCGCGGGGCCCGCCGCGGTGGCGGTGCTCCCAGAGGAAGATGCCCTGCCAGGCCCCGAGCACGAGGCGCCCGTCCTTGACAGGAATGGAGAGCGAGGTGGCGGTCAGGGCGGCCTTGATGTGGGCGGGCATGTCGTCGGAGCCCTCGAGCGTGTGGGTGTAGAGGGGGTCGTCCTCCCGTACCAAACGGTCGAGCCAGCGTTCCAGATCGTGTCGCGCCGACGGGTCGGCGTTCTCCTGAATCATCAGGCTGGCCGAGGTATGTCGGACAAAAAGCGTGCACAGTCCCTCTTCGATCGCTGCCTTGCCGACGAGCTCATGCACCCGACCGGTGATTTCGTGCAGGCCGCGACCGCGGCTTTCCACAGAGAGGGTGCGAACCACAAAGCGAGTGTAAAGCCTGGCGGACTCCGTGACGACGTTTGCGCGAGCTTGTAACGGCACGCCCGGCGCCACAGCGACCGACGGGACTCTAAACCGTCAACGCCCGCTTCAATGCGCGAAGCTGCTGCGCCCCGTCGCCCCGGTACGACGCGCCGTGCATACATGCGAGCGTGGTGGGTTCGGTTGCGGCGAGTTTCTCGAGGAGCTCAGCGGTGTGGGGAGAGTGGGCGTAGTAGTCCATCTGGCCCCGCATGGCCTCGCTCGGCGCGAGGATATCGTCCTGGGTAAGGGGGACGTGTTCGTGACCCGATTGGGTGAAGAGGTCGCCGCAGAAGAGAGTGCGTGTGGTCGTTTCGTACAGGTAGCCGCACTCCCAGGCGTGTGGGACATGGGGCGCGTAAAGCCAGCGCACGTTGTGGCGGCCTAGCGAGAGCTCTTCTCCATCTTCGAGCCTTCGGGGCGGGCGATCCGCCAGGTCTCGAACGGAGACGTCCGCCGCGACAGCCCCACAAAGCGGCAGCGCCTTGGGCGCGGCCTCTAGGAAATCGTTGAGCGCCCCGCACTCATCGGCTTCGACGTGTGAGAATGCGATGTAACGGAGACGCGCCAGCTCGCTCACGCTGGCGATCGCCTCGGCCACGAGCGGAAATAGTCCGCGGAGGCCGGTGTGAAAGAGCAGCGGTTCGTCGTCATCGACCAAAAACTGATTGAAGGTGAAGCCACCGGGAAAATCCGCCGGCGGAATAGGCGTGCTCACCCGGTAGATGCCGTCGGCGATCTCATCGATTCGCGTGCCAGAGCCTGCGTTTGTGATTCCCATCGCCTCATTTTTCTCCAGGCGAATCACGATACGCGCCGTCCCCGAGGAAGGCAAACCATCGACAATCGAAGGCCAGGGCTGACGCTCGACGATCTAGGTCGCTCGGCGTAGAGTCGATCCGGTGAGCAGCGCAGCAGAACTCGCAGGGCTGGACGCGACCGCACAGGCGGCGCTGGTTCGATCGGGGGAGTCCACGCCGGCAGAGTTGGTCGAGGCGGCGATCGAGCGCATCGAGACGCACACCGAGCTGAACGCCGTGGTGATCAAGACCTTCGAGGCGGCGCGGGACGCTGTGGCGGCCGGGCGGGTGGCAGAGGGTCCGTTTCGCGGTGTGCCCTTCCTTCTCAAGGACCTCGGCGCCACCCAGGCTGGCATGCCTCAGTACCTGGGCAACCGCGCTCTCGCGGCCTTGCATCGCCAGTCGCCGGGGGACACGCCGCTCGGCGCGCGCTTCCGCGCGGCGGGCCTGGTGACCCTGGGCAAAACGAATGTCCCCGAGCTGGGCACCTGCCCGACCACGCAGCCTCTCGTCTTCGGCCCGACGCAGAACCCGTGGGACCCGCTGCGCTCGCCCGCGGGCTCGAGCGGCGGGGCGGCCAGTGCGGTGGCGGCGGGGCTGGTCCCGCTCGCCCACGCGAACGATGGCGGGGGCTCTATCCGTCTGCCGGCCGCGTGGTGCGGGCTGGTGGGTCTAAAGCCGTCGCGCGGTCGCATGCCCAACCCGTCGAACCTGAGCCGACTGGTCGCTGAGCTCGCCGTGAGCCGCAGCGTGCGGGACACGGCTGGGATTCTGGACGCCACCGCGGGAGCCGTGGACGCCGACCTCTATCAGCTGCCCGCACCCGCGGGCCCTTACGTCGACGAGCTCGGCCGCGAACCCGGGCCGCTCCGTGTGGCGCTGCTCACGGAAGGTGGCGAGTACGACGTCGATCCGGAATGCGTCGCCGGAGCCGAGGCCGCCGCGCGCGCGCTCGAAGCGTGGGGCTGCGTGGTGGAGCCGGTGGGCGGCGAGGTGCTCTTCGGGGGCGACGGACGCGTCAACGGTCAGCTCTGGATGGGCGCGATCCGCCGCCGGGTCGATCAGCTGGGCGAACTGGCCGGTCGACCGCTCACGCAGGACGAGGTCGATCCCTACAACTGGGCGGCGGCAGAGCGGGGCACTGGCTTGCTGGCAACGGAGCTCGTCGCCGCGCAGGAGAAGCAGCAGCAGTGGGTCGAGTCGGTGTTCGCGTGGATGCAGCCCTTTGATCTACTCGTGTCCCCGACCGCTGGCTGCCCGCCGCTTCTCACCGAGAGTCTGTGGCCGGACGCGGCGAAGCCGTGGAAGATCGGCCGCAGTTACGGGCGGATTGGACGTTTCACGCTGCCGTTCAACGCCACCGGCCATCCGGCGATTTCGCTGCCGTTGCACTGGACGACGAAAGGCCTGCCCGTGGGCGTACAGCTCGTCGCACGCATGGGGCGGGAGGATCTCCTGCTGCGTTTGGCCTCACGCTTCGAAACCGAGATACCCTGGCGCGACCGACGTCCGAGCATCTGGGCGGGCTGAGCACGGTCCCGGCTCCTACCCTCTAATCCGTGCGCAAGCTCGCGGCCATCATGTTCAGCGACATCGTGGGCTACACGGCTCTCATGGGCCGGAGTGAGGCCCGCGGTATGGCTGCGCGAGACCGACACCGGAGTGTGTTGGCCCAACGCGCTCATGACTACGGCGGTGACGTCGTCGACGAGAACGGCGACGAGCTCGTGCTGAGCTTTGCGAGCGCGGTGGATGCCGTGAACTGTGCGCTCGCCGTCCAGAACGGGGGCATCGGTGACGGCTTGGAGCTGCGGATCGGCATCCACGTCGGTGACGTCCTCTTTGAGAAGGACCGCGTCTATGGCGACGGCGTCAATCTGGCTGCGCGGATTCGTCCCTTCGCCCAGCCCGGCGGCATCTGCGTCTCGGACGAAGTGGAGCACGCGCTACGCAATCAGCCCAACGTGGAGCTCTCGGGGCTGGGCGCCCCGGCGCTCAAGAACGTCGATCGTCCAGTCGAGCTCTACGCGGTGCGGGGCGACGCCCTGCCACCGAGCCCCAAAGCGCGCCAAAGCAAGCGAAACGCCCTCGTTGCCGCCGTCGCCGCGGTGGCAGCGCTTGCCGCGGTGGTGCTCTGGTGGCTGGCAGCCCCGCGCGTCCCGGAGCGCGGGAGGATCCCGGGATTCGCGGCCCCGGCCATCGCCGTCTTGCCCTTTGACAATCTGAGCGACGAGCGCGACCAGGAACTCTTTGCGGCCGGGCTCGTCGAGGATCTGACCACGCGGCTGGCGAGGTGGGGCGACTTTCCGGTGATCGCGCGCAACTCGGTCTGGGAGATCGCTTCTCGAACCCCAGATCTTCCCCTCGACGTCGCGGAGGTCGGCCGGGAACTGGGGGCCCGCTACGTCGTCGAGGGCAGCGTTCGCCGGCTCGACAACCAGGTTCGCATCAACGTGCAGCTCATCGATGCGCTTTCCGGCCGTCACGTCTGGGCCGACGCCTACGACAAGCCGTATCGAGAGCTGCTCGCGCTCCAGGAAGAGATCAGCCTCTCGGTCGCTAGCACGATGGTCTCGAGCCTGGCGGACTTCGAGGGTCGGCAGGCGATGCAGCGCGACCCGGAGGACCTCGACTCCTGGAGCAACACCCAGCGGGGCTGGTGGCACTACTATCGGGAGACTCGAGAGGACAACGCCGAAGCGCGCACCTTCTTTGAGCGGGCCATCGAGCAAGAGCCACTCTGGGCGCAACCGCACGCCGGAGTGGCGCTGACGCACTACAAAGACCGCGCCAACCTGTGGGCCCGCTCCCCCGGCACCGCCCTCGACTCCCTGATTGCCTCGGCCGAGCGCGCCGTCGCGCTGGGTGGAACCGATGCGGCGGCGCACCACGCCCTGGGCCATGCCTATTCCATGTCGGGAAAAGCCAGCCGCATGATCGGCGCCTTCGTGCGCGGCGTCGAGCTCAACCCGAGCGACGCGATGGCGAACAACTGCTTGGGAGCGCACCTCGGTCACGTCGGCGAGCTGGAGCGCGCCGTGGAGCATCTGAAGCGGGCGCTCGCGCTCAGCCCGCAGGATCCGCGCGCCGCCACCTTCCTGTTCAACCTGGCGTCCGCGCACTTTGCAGCCGGGCGCTATGCCGACGCCCTCGAATGGGCCGAGGCGAGTTTGTCGCGACAGCCCGGCGCCAACGCCTACCAAGTGGCGGCAGCGAGCCTGGCTCTGCTGGGCCGCAGCGACGAGGCGCAGGACTCGCTCGATGAGCTGCTGCGATTGCGCCCCGAGCTTTCCCCCGCCGCGATCAGGCAGTTCTACGCCGTGGCGGATCCCGACGTTCCGGCGCGTTTGATCGAGGGCCTCGAACGCGCCGGCTGGGATCCGCCGGAGAACGTGGGTGGCGTCTTCCCGCAGATGTAGCGGCGTCGTGGAAACTTCTTCGGGAAGGTCGTCTCGCCGCGGAGTATAGTGCCCCGGGTTGGGGAGCTACCGGAGGAGAACCATGCGGATTGTACTCGCACTGGCCGTTGGGTTGCTGGCGATACCGGCGTTCGCCGCCGACGTAGACGATGTCAACGCCACAGCTGACCGTTTTCAGGCTGCCTTCAACGAAAACAGCGCCGAAGCCGCCGCTCTCTTCGCGGCGGACGGCGTCCTCGCGTTCTTTGACCCCGTTCCCGTGCTGAACACCGGGAAGGAGGCCCTGAAGCAGTTTTTCGGCGGGCAGTTCGACTTCACCGAGAATGTGCAGGTGCTACCGGTGGGGCCGAGAACGACACGCGTCACGGGAAGCACCGCCGTCATCGCCCAGAACACGGTCTATTTGTGGAAGCCGATCGACGGCGGAGCCGAGTCGATGTTTGTCAACTCGATGCAGGTGTGGACAAAGGTCGGTAACGAGTGGATGCTCACCGGGTTCATGACCAACGCGCTCCCGCACGGGACCGCTCCCTAGGCGCCGGACCCTCCAGACGGGGTCGTGCGACGAGCCAGGCGCTGTGTCAGCAACAGCTTGATTTGCAAGCGGCGGCCGGTTGGTATCGCCGGGCGCTTGGTCCGGTCGCCTCGCCGGTCTCGGCTCGAGGCCTCCGCATCGTGGTGCGCGAAGCGCCGCCGGCCGCTCGCTCCCCCGGCGCGGGCCGCGGAGCGAGGATCTGGAAATCGCGCTCGCCCACCTCGAGCTCGATTTCGATCGAATCGTCGTCGAGCGCGCGCCAACGCGGATACGCAGAGCCGTCCTCGATCACCGAGACTCCGCGCGCTTCCGAGAGCCGCGTGACCCGGAAGGATGTGGCGCTGCCCGTTCGGGATGGCGTGGCCGCGTACGTGGCGACATGGAGCGCTCCCGTCTCGGGCTCGTTCCGCGCGCGACAGATTCCGAGCGTCGGGTAGTCGACGCCTTCCACGGTCGGCTCGGCGAAGCGGCGAGCGTGATCGCGGTTGTTGAAGACGCGGGTCCACGCACCCGGTTCACCGGCCTCGCAGAGCATCAACAGGGCGGCGAGCTGGCCCCGGGGATGCTCCTCTCCGGTGCCAAACCAATAGCCAAAACGGCTGTCGTCTTCGCCAAAGCGCCGGGGTTCGCTGCTTTGGTCGACGAGATCGCGGAGGCGTTTCTCGGTGACGTCGTCACCGAGCTCGCGGGCCACGAGCAAGCCCACCAACAGAAAGCGCGGGTCCGAGAGAGGCAACACGGGCTTGCCGGGGTCGCTCCAGCCGAGCAGGCGGGCGCCTTCTCGATAGAGGAACTCGCCGAATTCGCGGTGTTGCGGGAGCAGATAGGGCGTGATCGCCAGCGCCGCGAGCCCGGTGGCTTGGCCGGGAAAGCTGCAGACCACTTCTTCGAGGGGGTCGTAGTAGAACGGAAACGCCGCGAGCCGGCCCCGGCGGTCGAGCTTCAGGTAGTGACGCTTCGCGTAGTCTACCCACTCGTCGTAGACAGCGTGGAAGGACGTCCCCGCGCTTTGATCGTAGAGCTGCAACCCGAGACCCGCAGCGGAAACGCAAAAGGGCCAGATCTTTGTGTTCTCGCAATGCGGGCCCTGCGGGCGATCCTTCCATTGCAGGTGGAGAAACTCTGCGATCCGGTAGTGGGTCCACTCGAAAGTCCGCTCCCGGTAGCCCGCCACTTGAAAGGGCCGCTCCCAGCGCTCGTCTCCCGCGACGTAGCGGTAGACCGAGAGCAAGAGATTGAAAAATCCCCGGAAAAAGAGGTTGCCGTCCGCCCCGATCGGGTCCGGTTGGAGGCCCCACGGTGCGACGCCGTTGGCCGTCCAGCCCGGGGGGTCGTAGCGCCCCTGGAGGTGCGGGGGCAGAAAGGCGAGCCACTCGGGCGGGTACTCCTCCGGGTGCGGGTCGTGGCCGATCAGCGTGAGCCAATCGATGGCCGCCCAAAAACTGGTGTGACGGCCGACGAGCTCGTCGGCGATTCGCGTGTAGACCTCGCGCCACGCCGGGGTCTGGTCGGCCAGCACTGGCAGGATGTAGCTCGTCTCCCCGAGGTCAAAGCGCGGGAAGCTGCACATCGGGGCCGTGCTCGTGCGATCCCACCACGCGTGCGGCGTCCCCTGGTCCGACCAATCGTCGGGGGTGGTGGCCTTGTCCCAGACAAAGCGGAGCCACCCCTGGAGTTGCGGGGAGAGATCGGTCGGCATCAGAACCGGGGCGCCGGTTCGCCGGCGGCGACCCGCATCATGAGGAGCTTCTCGCGCGCGCGCCACGCCGCAGCCCAATCGGGGTCGAGCGCTTCTTCCACCGGCTCCCTTCGAATCATGTGCGCGGCCTTGATGTCGCTACGCGGCTGGGTATACGCGCCCGGAAAGCGGTCGACACGGCGACGCGCGGCGGCGAAGGGCGCCGCTTCTTCGAGGCGGCCCTGAAACCACATGAAGAGCAGCAGGTCCCCATCCACCGAGATCGCACCCCGGCTCATGCCGTCGAGCATTCGCTCGAGGCCGTTGCGCGTGAAAAGCATGCGGAGGGCCTCGCCGGAGGTCGCGAAACTGAGTTTGAAGTCGGCGTCTGCCACGGCCCCGCGCCCCGCGTAGAGACAGCGCTTTTTGACAGAGAAGTGATGAGCGACACCGTCACGTGTTTCGATCGCGACCGTGCGGTCGCGCGAAAGCGCAGCTCGAAATCCCGCGCTTCGCCGGCTCGCCCGCGACAGCAGCGCGCCCAAGGCGGCGAGCAGGAAAGCAAGCAAGACGCGAGACATGGCCCCATTGTGCCGGAGCGACCGCAAAGAGGGAAGTCGTGCTGGTAGCACATAGCTTCCCGCGACGGTATAAGGCGGGGATGGGGCACACGCTCGGCATCCTTCATCCCGGCGAAATGGGCTCGAGCGTGGCCGCGGCCGCGAGAGCTTCGGGCACGGATGTGTGCTGGGTCTCCGAGGGCCGCAGCGTTGCGACACGGCGGCGCGCCGCAAAGGAGGCGCTGCGAGAGCTGGGTGGCTTGGACGAGCTCGTTCAGGACGCCGACGTGATCCTCTCGGTCTGTCCCCCGGGCGAAGCCGTTGTCGTGGCGCAATCCGTGTTTTCGCGCGGTTTCACCGGCCTCTATGTCGACGCCAACGCGGTGAGCCCGCGCAGCGCACGCGCGATCGCGGATCGGGCGGGGAGGGCGGGTGCCCGTTTTGTGGACGGCGGAATCGTCGGCCCACCGGCCCGCAAAGCGGGCACCACGGTGCTGTATCTGTCGGGGGAACACGCAGCGGAGGTCGAGGCACTCTTTGCGGGGTCAGTGCTCGAGGTAGTTCGGATTCCCGGCGGCGTCGCTGCGGCGTCGGCGCTCAAGATAGCCTACGCGTCGTTCACGAAGGGGAGCGCTGCGCTGCTGCTGGCGGTACGCGCGCTCGCCCGCGCCGAAGGCGTAGAGGGCCCTCTGCTCGGGCATTGGGCGCGGACGCACCCCGACTTGGCGGCGCTCTCCGAGACTACGTCCCGCGACGTGGGCCCCAAAGCCTGGCGCTTCTCGGGCGAGATGGATGAGATTGCCGCGACCTTTGGCGACGCGGGGCTACCCGAAGGCTTTCACAACGCCGCGGCCGAGCTCTACCGGCGTCTCCAAGGGCTCAAAGATGCACCGGGAACGACCTTGGAGGACGTACTTCGGGCGCTGCTGCGCTCCCCGTAGCCGTTATAGTGGCCCCGCTATGGGAGTGTCTCTGCCGCGTTCAGCCGGGCGCCGGGTCGTGTTCGCGGCTGTCTTGGCCCTCGTGGGTTCGCTCTGCGGCGTTCCAGGGATGGACGGCGATGTGACGTTTGTCGCTACCGCGGGCTTCAACCCAGCGGCGGCGGGGACGCCCTCGGTCACCTATGTCCACAAGATCTCGGGTATCACCGATTTCACCGGGTACGGCCAGCATGGCTACTACTTCCCGCTCTTTGGTCGCAGTGTATGGGACGACGAGCACAAAACCGACAGCGATATGGTGTTCTTTAACCCATCCAATTTTCAATGGGAGTTCGATATCCGAGACAACAAACGGACGTTCTCCCCCGACGCCGGCCCCTTTGGCGATTGCTGCAATGCCAAGAGAATCGGTGTCTATACCGCGGGAGGGGACACCAGCTGGGACTATCTGGTTCTGCCAAACGGCCAAAGCGGCTACGCGGGAACGACCGTGGACGAGGCCGCCCGAAACAACACCAACCAGAGCATCAACCGCATCGAAATTCAAAACGGCACACCCTCGTCGTTTTGTCTGCGCATCCTCCAAGACAGCACCAACTTCCGATTCGAGTCGGACGCGGCGCTGACCGCAAGAGCCCGAGCGGGTGGCAACGACTACTCGGCCAGTATCCCGCCCTCGGATCACACCTACGACGGACACACCGACATGTACACGTTTCGGTACGAGAACATGAACGTCGGTGACTACATCAAGATCAAGTTTCGGGGGATCAACAAGGACCCGGGTTTTAGCGGCATCATGTTCGATCCGATCGACGACTGCCCCGAACCCCCCGTGGCGGTGATCGGCCTGCAGGCCGGCGCTGGCAACGAACAGCTACCCGAGGGCGACGCGATGTCGATTCCGCTGTCCGACGACGCGGCGGGTGTCATCGCGGCGGGAGATTTCGACGGCAACGGAATTGCCGACTACGTCTTGTCCTGGGACACCGCCCAGCCGGGTGGCTACCTGCAGAGCCTCTACATGAACGGCCACTCCTGGGTAGGTCTTCACGGCTTACCCGCTTTGGCCTACGCGGTCGGAGACATGGATGGGAACGGCCAGGACGACATCGCGGTCGACTTCGGGCCGGGCTTTGGCCTGGCCGTGTGGATGAATGACTCGGCTTGGCAAGAGATCAGCCCCGATCGGGCCGATGCGCTTGCGATGGTGGATTTGGACGGCAACGCGAGCAAAGAGCTCGTCGCAAACTTCCCGGGCGTCGCGGATCCCTTGAAGGTGTATTGGAACAATTCGTCGTGGGCCGATCTCTACGCGCTCGAAGCGACCGACCTCGACGCGGGCCAGATCAACGGCTCCGGTGTCGAGGAGCTGGTGGCGAACTTTTCGAATGGCCTGTGGGTGTATACGGACAACGCCTCGTGGAGACCGCTCCACGCGCTGCCGCCTGACCTCACGACCGTCGTCGACTTGAACGGCAATGGCCAAGCCGAGGTGGTGGCAACCTGGCCCGACGCGGCGTGCGGCGACACCCCGTGCGGGATCCATGTCAACTACGACAACAGCGGGGTGAACGACTGGACACAGCTGCACACCCGAACACCGAATGCCTTTGCGGGTGGCGACATCGACGGCAACGACCAGGGTGATCTGATGGTGTCCTGGGAAGGGGGCTTCCCCATCTCGAGCTATCTGAACGACGCGAGTTGGGCCGAGGTCACAAGCGGTCTGGTGCCCGCCCGCGCCATCGCGGTGCGCGAGTTCACCTGCGGCGACAACCTCTGTCAGGCCGGCGAAACCAGCTGTGGCTGTCCGCAGGACTGCCCGGTCGAAGCGGGCGACGGGTGCTGTGACCTGGGCGAGGTGAGTTGCACCGAGCCGGCGTGCCGCGTGGTCGAGGGCGACGGGTGCTGTGACTACGGCGCCGCCGAGGCCTGTAGGAGCCCGGACTGTACCTGCCCTGCGGTGACGATGGGCACCTGGACGGGCTTTAGCCCCCATGTGTACGACCATCCGGCGCCCGCCGGGCAGAACCGCGTGCTCGTTTTTGTCGCCCACGGGGTGCGGGGCGACGGCATGCACGTGGACGACGTGCAGTACGGGGGCCAGCGGATGGCCAAAATCCTTCAGCAGCAAGAACACAACAACCGGCACGCCCTGGTCGCGATCTTCTATCTCGGAGAGGCGGGCATCGCCAAGGCGGAGAGTTTGGGCCGCGCCGACTTCTTTGTGGATTGGAACGGCGCGCCCGACCCCGACCGGCGAAGGTACGAGAGCGTCTTCTTCTTCAACGCCGACCGGGCCTACCCGATCGATCAGTCAAGCTCCCAAGGGCACACCAACGAAAGCTATGTCGAAACCGCTCTGGGTGTGGTGGAGGCTGGCCACATGTCGTTGTACGCGACCACCCATGAGGAGTGTGTCGAATGGTTTCCCGTGCGGGACTACATCGATCTCTACCAGGCTTGCGGGAGCCGAAGCAGCAGCGCCAGCGTGGCCTACAAAGACGGTGACCAGGCCAGCGAATGGCCGGGTGCCTGGGCCAGCGCCAGCGACGCCATCGTCATGGGCGCCGTGGAGATCAAGCGCTACCTCGTGCCCGAGCCATCCGCAGCGGCGTGTGGCGCGGGTGTGCTGCTGGCGTTGGGGCTGCTCTGGCGTCGTCGCGCGCCGGCGGCGCTGCGTTTGGGCCGGTAGGCGTCTCCGTCAGCTTCCCCTGGTCAGGGGCTCTACATCGGCCCAGACCGCCTGCCCGTTGTTCCGGAGCATCTCCACCACGGGTGCTGCCAGCCAGCTGGCGACCCCGGTCTCATAGGCGGGCAGGGCCTGCACGCGTCGGTACCAATCCGACAGGCGCGGACGCGCCTCGATGACGGGCGTCATCGCCAGGTGGTCGAGCCGCAGCACGTAGGGGAGAACGCCCGCATCGGCCAAACCAAACGCCTCCTCCGAGAGCCAGCCGCCGGGTGCGAGGGATGACTCCATCTCGTCGATCAGGCCCATCATCGCCGCGAGCGCCCCCGCGAACTCGGGAGCCTTCACGCCGTTCTCGATCACGCTCCGCCGCACGGCGCGGTTCGCCGGGTCGGGGATCGCTTGAAGGTTGGCTTCGCGAACCTCCTCGGGTTGCTGGAGCAGCATGCTGCGCGGGCCGATCGCGAAGGTCACGATACCGGTTGCCGGGTGGACCTTGTGGTCGAGGAGCTTGGTCCACATCCGCACTGCGTGCCGTTTCACCGGATCGGCCGGGCGCATCGGCGGGTCGGGGAACGCGTCATCCAGGTACTCGTTGATCAGGGTCGACTCGATCAGCACGGCGCCGTCGTGGACGATCGTTGGCACCACGTGGTTGGGGTTGAGCTTGACGTACTCGGGGTCGTGCTGGCCACCGCCAAACAGGTCGACCTCGTGGGACTCGAAGTCGACCCCTTTGTGGGCGAGAACCAGCCGGACTTTCTGAGAGCATGTGGAAAGCGGGTAGTGGTAAAGCGCGAGCATTCGTCGTCCACCTTGTGCCGGCCGGGGGCCGCCGTTTTCGAGGTCACCGGGCCAGGTCTGCCGGGTATCCGGAGACGGTACCACCGATCCAGGATCGCCCACGGAGGGCCGCCCGACGGCCCGCTTCGGATCTCCCGCGATACGCTTCCGCGCAAAGGAGGCACCCGATGGACGGCGGAGCGAACTACGCGGCGCACAAAGGGGCGCGCAAAAAGATCCAAACCTTTGCCCTGGCGGTGAGGATGGCGGCGATCGCGCTGCCCCTCGCGGCGGGCGTGGCGCTTGCCGAGGAGCAGGCGCCGGCCATCCAGCGCGACTACATCAACCCCGCCACCGGCTACACCCAGGTGGTCGCTGTGACCAGCGGATCGACAAAG
>CAJIBI010000349.1_pt1 | contig 20386 bp, 25 predicted proteins | sample 9199321 | NCBI WGS metagenome assembly CAJIBI01 (sample SAMEA7708294, study PRJEB35096) | sediment metagenome | biome: marine neritic benthic zone biome [ENVO:01000025]; feature: sediment [ENVO:00002007]; material: shallow marine sediment [ENVO:03000034] sea grass bed [ENVO_01000059] ... | reverse complement strand
GGCAACTCCGTCGCGGCGCAGCGCGCCAAAAAATCCCGAAACAGCGGATGGAGCTCGTACCTGTCGTCCGGCCGCTGCCCCCGCTCGCAGAAAAATCCGCGGCGACAAAACTCGTCCAGCAGGGCGGTGGCGCCCTGGCTGTGCTCCAGCGCTCGCAGCGACGACGGCGTTACCGAGGGAAGCAACGAGATCTTCATCAAGAGCGTGCGTTGGCCGTCGTCGAGATCGGCGAGCACCTCCGACGCGAAATAGTCGAACACTTCCTGGGGCCGATCGGCGTCGATCGTTGGACCGCGGCCGCTCCGCTCGGCGTCGCGATTCAGGAGCACGACGCCGGCCGCCCAGCCTCGGCTCTCGGCGTGCAGGCGTTCCACCATCGAGGGCTCCGGGTGCTCGACGCCGCGCGTGCGGAGCACCGCGGAGATCTCGTCCTCGTCGAGGCGGAGGTCTTCGTTGTCGATCACGGAAAGGACGCCGTTTGTGCGCGGGCGGGTCATCGCGGTGGGCGGCCCGTCTCGACTGATCAGCACCAAACGGACGCCGGCGGGAAGCGCTTCGAGAAAGCGAGTCAAGATTGCCCAGAGCGGGGTGTCATGGGGTTGCTCGTTGAGGTTGTCAAAGACGAGCGTGGTCGGCGCGCGCAGGCGCGCATAGAGCGCCTCGGCAAAGCGAAGCGCAAAGACGTGTAGGCCCTGGGAGTACTCCGGTGTAAGCGGGGGGAGCGTCCGGCGCGAGCGCGGCGCGAGCAACTTGGCGAGCCGGATCAGATAGGAAAAGAAGGTGGCGGCATCGGCATCGCCCTCGTCGACGCGGTACCAGCCGTGCGGATGCGAGGACTGGTCGAGATAACTGGCGACGAGCGTGGTCTTGCCGGCCCCGGGCGGGCCGACCACCCATACGGCGGAATCCACTTCGTCGAGACGCGCGAAAAGGCGGGCGCGGGGCGCTGCCCGGGTGTAGACGGGCGGGTTCAACTTGGCGGGCGTGGGAGTCGTTCCAGCCATGGCACGCTCGATTATGGCGCAGCGGCGGATGCTGCAGCGACGGCGCTGCCTAGCCTCGAGTCGGGTCTAGAGAACTTCGACGCGCCCGTCGGCGTGGCGGGCGAAGCGGCCGCGGTCTCGGTCGTGGGTGGGGTCGTCGACGGGCCAGGGCCAGCCGCCGAAGCCGGTGCGTTGGTAGTCGCGGAAGGCTTGCTCGATCTCGGCGCGGGTGTTCATGACGAAGGGGCCGTGCTGCGCGACCGGCTCGGCGATGGGCCGGCCCTGGAGGAGGAGGATCTCGCTGGCCGCGGGGCCGGCTTCGACGGCGACGTCTCGGCGCGGATCCAGGACGACCGCCGTCGATGCCGCGACCGGCTCGCCGTCGACGCGGAGCGCATCCCCGGCGAAGTGATAGAGCGTGCGCAACACGTCCGGGTGGTGCGCCGCGGGAAGGGTCCAGGCGCCGCCGTCCGCCAGATGCAGGTGCCAGATCGCGACCTCGCTCTCGGCGCGCGCGGCCCAGGAATGCGGCGGGGGTGGCGCGGGCCCGGCGCCCTCGGCACCCCCGGCGCCCCCGTCATCCAGCAGGGGCCCCGCGACCACGGTGACGCGGACGCCCGGTGCCGGCTCGAGGGTGGGGGTCGCCGCGCCCCACAGCATCGCGAAGTGGGGCTCGACGAGCTTGTCCTGCGCCGGGAGGTTGAGCCAGATCTGGAACAGCTCGAGCGGGTTGGGTCGTTCGCGTTCCATCAGCGGGAACATCTCGGCGTGTACGATGCCCGCACCCGCGGTCATCCACTGGGTGTCACCGGCGCCAAAACGCGCCGTGGCCCCGAGCGAATCGCTGTGGTCGATGAACCCCTGGCGCGCGTAGGTCACCGTCTCGAAGCCGCGGTGGGGATGCTGGGGAAAGCCCGGCACGCTGCGGCCGTGGTACATCGACCAGCCGTCGCGCGCCGAGAAATCGGCGCCAAGCTTTCGGTCGTCGAGCGGCACCGCGGGCGCGAGCCCCTCGTTCCCCATCGGATACGCGTCGTGGTGATGGACGCAGAACAGAAATGGGTCGAGCGTCGGCCACGGCGCGGGGCTCGCCGGGAGCGCTACCTGCTGCACGATCGCCGGGCTGGCCACGACGCCGACGGTATAACTCCTGGTCGCGCCGGGCTAGGCTGGCGCCGGCCACGAGGCATCGGATCAAAAGAGCGGGATGGCGCATGGATTTTGACGGCAAGCGGATTCTCGTCACCGGGTCGACCCGCGGGATTGGGCGCACGCTCGCCGAGTTCTTTCACGGGGCGGGCGCGCACGTGGCGCTCAACGGGCGCGATGCCGCCGCGGTCGCTGCCACCGCCGACGCGCTCGGCGGCGGGGAGCGGGTGGTCGCGGCACCCGGCGACGTGGCTAGCGCGGCGGGTTGCGACGCGGTGGTCGGGCGGGCGCTCGCGGGGCTCGCGGGGCTCGACATCCTGGTGAACAACGCCGGGCTCTACCCGATCGCGTCGATCGAGGACTCAGACGAAACGCTGTGGGATTCCGTGATGGACGCCAACGCGAAGAGCGTCTTTTTTTGCAGCCGTGCGGCCCTCGCCGCGCTCCGTGCCTCGCGGGGCGTGATCATCAACCACTCGTCGATCGCGGGTCTCATGGGCTTCGCCAATCTCCCGATCTACTGCGCCTCCAAAGGAGCAGTGACCAATCTCACGCGCTCGATGGCGATGGAGCTCGCGCCCGACGTCCGCGTCAACTGCGTGTGCCCGACGACGGTCGACAATGAAATGGGATGGGAGGGGTTTCGGCGGGCGGCCGACCCCGGTGCCGCCCACGCGGCCTTTGTCGCCGCGAGCAACCTGAAACGGATGGCGACGAACGACGATGTCGTCGCGGCGATCGCGTTTCTCGCGTCGGACGAAGCCGGCTTCTTGACGGGGGTCGCGTTGCCGGTAGATGGCGGGAAGTCGGCCGGAGCTTGATCCGCGCGGTTCCCCGCGCAGCGATGCCGTACCCTGCGGTCATGGCCCGAGGGAGACGCTTCGTTCGGCGCACGTGCGCACTGTGGGTCGCCGGGGGCGTGCTGTGTGGCGCCGCGCTCGCCGCGGCGCAGGACGCCGAGCTCCGATTCCTGCGCGGTGGACAAGAAGTGGCGCGCGTCTCGCTCGCCGCGCTGCGGGACGCGTGCCCCGCCGAGAGCGTCGCGGTCGAAGACCCCTACTACGGCCGGCGGAAATCCTTCTACGCGCTGCCCGCGGCCTGTGTACTCGACCGCGGGTTTCGCGCGGTGCCGCCGATCGGCGGGAACCTCTTTTTGCGCGCCGCCGACGGCTATGTGCGCGCGACGCGCACCGACCCCCTACACGGCGGCGAGGCGTGGTTCGCCTACGCCGACGCGGCCCTCACCGCGGGCCCGGACGCCGCGCCGGTGTGGGAGCCGATCGATCGACGCGAGGTCGACCCCGGCCCCTTCTACATGATCTGGAGCGGACCCGGCCAGAACGATCCCCACCGGTTTCCCTGGCCCTATCAGCTCGTCGCGGTAGAGGTGGCACCGCTCGAGAGCGAGTACCCGCACCTGGCGCCGGGCGCGGCGCCCGGCACCGCGGCAGCGCAGGGGTTCGCGCTGTTTCGCGACCAATGCGTTTCGTGCCACGCCATCAACGGCGACGGCGGCAAGGTGGGGCCCGACCTCAACGTGCCCCGGAGCATCGTCGAGTATCGGCCGGTCGAGCAGATTCGCGCCTACATCCGCGACCCGCAGAGCTTTCGCTTCACCAGCATGCCGTCGCACCGGCATCTGAGCGACGCCGACCTGGACGCCCTGGTCGCGTACTTCGAGGCCATGTCCAAACGCAAACATCTGCCGAGGGTCGACCGCTGAGCCGCTCGGGCGAAAGCTGGAGCGAAGGTGTCGCGCTCCTGCGCGAACGCATCGCGGCGCTGCCCGCCGCGCTGCGGCAATGCGACGCTGAGGGCGACCCGACCCTGCCCGCAGAGGCGTCGCGCCTGCGGCGCGTCTGGGTCACCGGTGTGGGCAATTCCAGCGCCCATGCGCGCTTTCTTGCCGACGTTCTCGATCGCGAGGTTGGCCTGCCAGCGCGCTATCTCTCGACCGGCGCGCTGGCGTCGCACGCGGGCGAGCACGCACGCGACGCCCTGGTCGTCTTTTCGCAGGGCCTTTCGCCCAACGCGCGCTTCGCGCTCACCGCCCCGGAAGCTTGGGGATCGCTGATCTTGGTCACGGCGACGGGAGACGATGGCGGCACCCAGCCCGATCGCGTCGAGAAAGCCGCGCTGCTCGCCTCGCTGCGTTCGGCGGGCGCCGTGGTCCACCGGATCCCCGGCGAAGACGAGTACGGGACGCTGGTTCGCATCACGGGGCCGATGTTGGCCTACACCGGGGCGCTCGCGGTGGCGCGTGCCTTGGGCCGCGTGGTGGGTGCCGACGTCGAGGCCCTCCGGATCGGGCGGCAGCGCGTCGAAGCGGCCTGGGACGCGGCATCCGCCGCGGTCGAGGCGGCGTTCCCACGCACCGAGCCGCTACGCCTGGGGTGCGGCATCACGCTGCTCGCTTCTGGAGGCTACGGGGAGCGGGCCCAGGGCTGGCGTCACAAGGTGCTCGAAGGGATGGGTCTGCCGTGGCCGCCCCTGTGGGATCTCCTGGAGTTTGCGCATGGCCCGTTTCAGGAGCACGCCGACCGCGAGGGCGAGCTGGTGCTGCTCGGTCGCGCCGACGCCCGCGACGAAGCGGCGCTCCTCGCCGCATGTGGCCGGATGCTCGACCCGCGTCTGCACCGGCTGCGCGTGCTGGAAGCGCAGCTGCCGGGGGTGCACGCCGTGTTCGAGCACGAAGCCCAGGGCAACGAGCTGTTGGTCCGCTGGCTCGCCGAGGCGCAGCGCGACCCGCGCCGCTGGGCCGGCCAACACCGGGACGCGCCGCTCTACGAACGGCGCCCCCGGCGCGCCGCGCGCTGAGCGCTTCGTCAGCGGAGCGAGGGCTGGCGCGTGAATCGCCACCAGACAAACGGGATCCAGAACGCGTAGTAGAGCTGGTTGGGGACAATGCGCAGCCCGAAGCCGGCGTCCCAACCCGCCAAGATGACGATGTCCGCCACCGCCCAGAGCGCGTAGTAGCACGCGGCGTAGGCCAACACCCCGCGCAGGAAGCGAACCCGCGCTTCGTGCGTCGTCTCAGGTGTGTGCGGAAGCCAGAGCCCCCGCAGCCCCAACGCCAACGCTACGAACAGGCTCTCGTGGGTGAGCCACAGCCAGCGGGCGGCCAAGGGCGACCCGGGTTGCTGCGCACTCGTATAGATCGCGTAGGCGGCGACCGGCACGGCCGCTGTCAGAAGGAGGGCGCGGAGCAGCGCGGGTCGCCAGTCGGAAGACTCGGAGCCGGGCCCGGGGAGCCCAAAGACGAGCAAGAAAACGCGGAAGTCGCCGAGCAGGACAAAGAAGAGGCCGACCGCGGTGGCGTTCGGGCCACCCGACCAGCCGAGCCATCGCACGACGACGGTTGTGCAGAATGGGTCGACCAGGGTCGCCACGGCGAATGCCACGCAGTAGCGGTCGACAAACGCCGTCGCCTCGGGGACGACCCCGGTGGCGGGGGCGCCGCGCCGCGCGCGAAACACCAGGAAGGCGATCGGCGCCACCCAGAGCGCCCATACCGCCTGCCATTCGCTCGCGTAGATCGCCTCCCAGGTGCCGTCGATCACCGCCTCGCCTCGGCGGCCGGCGAGTTGCGGGTGCGCCGGCGGACCCGGTGTGGCTCGAGCCGGGCAAACAGCGCCACGCGATCGAGGAAGGGGTTACACCAACCGGTGGTCACGCAATAGGCGCGGTTGTGGCGGCCGCGGTGGTGGTGTGCGTGCGCGTCGGGCGCCAGCAGCCAACCGCGCCGCTGCAGCCGCCGCACCGTTGCGGGAGCGCGGGGCGCGTGGGCCCAACGGTGGAGCTGGTTCGAAACGGCCACGCAGAGTACGGAGATCAAGAGCAGCGCCCCGCCGAGGGCCCCGAGGGTCGTCTGGAAAGATGGCCCGAGGTTTCGCGCTAGAGCCAGAATGCCGATGAGAAGCAAACAGTTATTGCCGCTTACCTCGAGCGCACTGTGACGCGTAATCGCAAGGGGGTCGCGGTGGTGCTCGCGAAACGGGCGGATCCACATCGTCCCGAGGATCGGGGTGTCTTCCTCGAAGAACGTGTCTCCCACCCAGTGGCAGAATCCCTTCCCGAAATCTGCCAGCACGATTCCGACGGGCAGGGCGATCGCGAGGAGTGCCGCACCCGAGACCCAGCCCACGGCCCCCACCCAATCGAGCGCATGATCGAGAAAAAGGGCAGCAAAGCCCAACACAGCCGCTCCATCGAGCGTGCGGAGCAAACGCGCGCGAACGCCCGGCGGTGCGGCCGAGTCGGGTCGGTCGCTTAGCGGGGCACGACGCGAAACCACCACACTTCGCTCCGGCCGGCGAGGCCATCGGGATCCAGGTCGTATTTCGACGCCGCGACCGCGCGCAACGCCGCAATGGTGGCGCGGTCGTCCACGCGTTCGCCGCGACAGCGAAAGGTGCGCCCGCGTCGCCCGCCAACGCGGACGCGGATGCGGTCGTCTTCCATCACGCGCTGCGGCCACTGCTTGAAGGGCGTCAGGAAGTCGGCGGGCACAAACAGGTCTCCCCCCAGCACGACGCTCCACGTCGTGACGGAACGCGGGCGCATCGGGTCTACCTCGACCGCCAATTCTTCCACTGATGCAAACTCTTGCCAGGTGGTGGCGAGGCAGGGCTCGGGGAGGGTGCGGAATGGTCCGCCCGGGAGCATGCCCCACGGGCCATCCATGGAGCGCGCCCACCAGAGCAGGCCTGCGGCGAGCGCGACGCAAGCGAGCGCAAGCTGCAGGCCGCGTCGAACGAGCGTGGAAGCGGCAGCCACGCCCGGTAGGGTACCGCGGCATCGCCCGCGGGTTCGGCGGCCGATCGCACTCGGGCCGGCCCGCGCGCCGCGCTAGCGTCGGCACGCCAGGGTTCGACGCGGGAGGAAGGGGTGGCGGCGATTCGATTCGGTTTGTTCTCCATCAGCGGCGTTTTCGAAGACGCGATGCACGCCGCGCTCCGGGCGGAGCGCGCGGGCTTTGCCTCCTTTTCTCCCAACGATCATTTCTTTTCGCCCTTTGGCGCGCCCAGCGACCCCCAGCTCGAGTGCTTCACCCTGCTCGCGGCGGTCGCGGCGAAGACCGAGCGGATCCGCTTGATGCCGGCGGTGGTGGCGGCGTCCTTTCGACCCCCGCCGCTGCTCGCCAAGATCGCCTCGACCCTGGATCACGCGAGCCGCGGGCGTCTCACCCTCGGGTTGGGCGCGGGGTGGCTCCCGACCGAGTACGAAGCCCACGGCTATCGCTTCCCGTCGACCCGCGAGCGCCTGGCCCAGCTCGCCGAGACGATTGCGGTGCTCAAAGCCATGTGGACCCAAGAGCGCCCGAGCTTTCACGGGAACTATTTCGACATCGAGGGGGCCTACAACCAGCCGCGCCCCATCCAGCAGCCGCATCCGCCGATCATGCTCGGGGGTTCGGGCACGGGCCTGCTGCGTCTCGCGGCGGCCGAGGCCGACATCGTGAACCTGATTCCCCCGACCGGACAGGGCAAGGACTTCCCCAACGACCCCGAGGCCACCCGGCGCTTCACAGCGGAGGTCCTCCGCGAGCGCATCGCGCTCTTGCGGCGCTTCGCCCGGGAGGCGGGGCGCGACCCCGATGAGATCGAGCTCACGGGGCTTTCGCTTATCTGTCTCGCGCGCGACGCCGACGCGCCCGTCCTGCAGCAGGCCGCGGCCGGTCTCGGCTTCCCCGACCTCGCGACCGCGATGGCGTCGCCCGTGGCGCTCTTTGGCACGCCCGAGCAGGTGTGCGAGCAGATCCGCAAACGCAGCGACCAGACGGGCATCCACACCACCGTGATCGCACCGACCTCGCCGGAATCGCTCGACCTCTTTGAGAACGAGGTGATGCCCGCGTTCCGCTAGGCGCGCGCAGGGGCGTCGGCGCCGCGTTGTCCTACTCGACCTCGATCCATCCCTCGGCGACCGCGACGCAGTCGCCGCCGATCCGCGCCGCCACGACCCGCCCGGCGCGTTTCTCTGCCCGTGCCACGAGGACGCTCGGGCGCCCGAGCTCGACGCCTTGGGCAATCCGGTAGCGGAATTCCCCGTCGCGAGCGGGCGCGTAGTGTGCCAGCAGACCCCCGAGCGCGCAGTTCGCGCTCCCGGTGGCCGGGTCCTCGGGGACGCCGGCCGAGGGCGCAAACATGCGGGCCCGGACGTCGAAGTCGTCGCGGCTCTGCACGTACGGGTGCACGAGATCCGGCGCGCCGGCCGACCGCAGCGACGCGAGTCCGTCTGGGTGTGACGCAGCCCGGCTCAGGGCCTCTCGACCGCGGAGCTCCACAAACAAAAAGGGAAGGCCCACCGACGCGACGCGCGGCGGGTGGGTCGTGCTGAGGACGTCCGCGGGCGCTAGCGACAGCGCTGCCGCCGCGAGCTCAGGCGCGACCTCGGCGCCCAGGCTCAGGACTTCCGGCGCCTCGAGCTCGCAGCGGAACGTCCCCTGCGCAGTGGCTTCGATGGCGATGGGGACGACCCCCGCCCGCTCTTCAAAAGTCACCTTCGTCGCCGGGCCCAGCCCCTCGAGCGCACCCGTACTCGCCAGGACGAAGGCCGTCCCGATGTTCGGGTGCCCGGCGAAGGGCACCTCGGCCAACGGTGTAAAGATCCGCACGTGGCGGGTGTGCGCGCCCGCTGGCGGGAAGACAAAGGTGGTTTCCGAGTAGTTGAACTCCCGCGCGATCTGCTGCATCTGCGCGTCCGAGAGCCCCTGGGCCTCGGGGATCACCGCCAACGGGTTGCCGCCAAAACGGGTTTCGGTGAAGACGTCGCAGGTGTAGAAGCGGTAGCGCACGGCGGCGAGACTATCGCGCAGCGCTCGAGCGCCGCCGCTCGAGTATCCTTGCGGGGGGAGGACGTGTCTTGGCCATCGTCGCAGTCAGTATCGCGCCCGGCGGCGAGCAAACGAGCGTCGGCGCCTTTGTCGCGGAGGCGATCCGCGTGCTGGAACAGCAGGACGCGGTGCGCTGGGAGCTCGGGGCGATGTTCACGACCCTCGAGGGCGACCTCGACGCCATCTTCCGCCTGATCCGCGAGATGCAGGAGGCCGTGTTCGCAAAGGGCGCGGCCCGCGTGGCGACGGTGATCAAGATCGACGACCGGCGCGACAAAGAGGCGACGATGGCGGGAAAGATGGAGTCGGTTCGCGCTTCACTGCGCTCGTCCTGAGCCCGCCCGGCACTCCCCAACGACAGACAACCGGAGGATCCCATGCCCTTCTTCTCCCTCGACGACCCGGCGCTGTGGGCGCATTGCCCGGACAAGATGAGACACGCGATTCAGGGCGGGGTCACCGGGCTCGCCTACTTCCCGCTCGGCAAAGAAGCCGACGACGCGCCCACCGTGGTCGGGCTCCGCATGGGCCCGGGCTGTGTGCTCCCGCGTCACGGCCACGACTGTCACCGCTTCGAGATCGTCGTGCAGGGAACCCTGGACGTCGGCGAGCGTGTGCTTGGAGTGGGCGACGTGATGGTGACCGAGCCCAACATCGTCTACGGCCCCCACATCGCCGGGCCCGAGGGTTGCACCACCTACGAGATCTTCAGCAACCACCATGGCTCGCACGTGATCCTCTTCGATCTCGCGCAGGGGCTCGTCGAGTGCGACCTCTCTACCGAAGCCGGCGTCGCCAAACTGCAAGAGGCGATGGAAGAGGACGCGCGTCTCGGCGCCCGGCCCTAGCGCTCGCTGCCGGCCGTCGTCTCCGCCCCGTGGCCGAGCGGGCAGGTCGCGCCGATCTCGAGGCCCAGCACGCGGATCATGCGGCCGTAGCCGATGAAGGACGTGATCCGCCACGACAGGTCCATGATCTCCGCCTCGCTGTAGTGCTTGCGGAGCTCGTCAAAGAGATCGTCGGAGGCGGCCTTGTGGTCGCCGGCCAGCACGTCGGCGAGCCGGATCGCGGCCTTCTCGGCGTCGCTGAAGACGTCGCTGCCCCGGTAGCGGGGGAGCTCGGCGATCATCTGCTCGGTGAGACCTTGTTGCCTTGCCAAGGCAAACCGGGCGTTCATTCACAAATGGCAGTCGTTGTGCTCGGCGACCTTGAGCCGCGCGAGCTCGGTGAGCCGCATATCGACGCGGCCGCGTGTCTCCGTCACGAGGGGGAAGTAGTACTGGATGAAGGCCTTGAAGGTCTCGGGCGCGTGGGCGAGCACACGCACAAAGCCGGATCCGCCGAGTTCGACGTCGTAGGCCCGCATCACCTCGCGAAGCTCTTCGTCCAGGTTCTCAAAGGGGATCGAACTGAGTCGTGCCACGGCGGAACCCTCCCGTCTCTAGTGTAGTCTCTCCGCGCCCACGGTCGCATGCAGCGGGGCGAGCCAAGCGAGGAGGGCAGGTTGGAGATTCTGGTGATCGGCGGGACCGGGCCGACCGGGCCCTTCATCGTGAACGGGCTGGTGGAGCGTGGGCACGACGTCACGATTCTCCACTCGGGCCGCCACGAGCTCGACACGCTGCCCGACGAGTCGGTGGTCCCGCACCTCCACGCCAACGCCTTCGACGAGCTTTCGTTCCGCGACGCCATCGCGGGGCGCGACTTTGACGCCGTCTTTGCCATGTACGGACGGCTGCGCTCGATCGCGCGGGTGTTGGTGGGCCGCACGCGACGTCTCTACTCGATCGGCGGGATCGCGCTCTACGCCGGGTTCAGCGACCCCGAGCGCGATGTGATGCCCCGCGGCGTCGCGGTGCCGGCGCGCGAAGCGTCGCCCCTCGCCGGGCCCGAGGCGGCGGAGAAGATCCGGAAGATCCGCGAAACCGAAGACCTGGTCTTCGAGCTCCACCCGACCGCCACCCACTTCCGCTATCCCTACATCTACGGGCCCAACCAGGTGACACCCAAAGAGTGGTCGATCGTAAAACGCGCGCTCGACCGCCGTCCGCACCTGATTTTGGCCGACGGTGGGCTCACGCTGATGAGCGCGTCGTACGCGGGCAACGCCGCCCACGCCGTGCTCTGCGCCTTCGACCGGCCCGACGACTGCGCCGGCGAGTCCTACAACGTCGGAGACGACCGCCAGTTCGACTTTCACATGATCGCCCAGATCATCGCGGACGAGCTCGACCACGAGTGGGAGATCCTGAGTTTCCCCCACGAGGTCGCGCGCCCCAGCTATCCGCTGCTGCAAAACCACTCGTCCAGCCACCGCCTGGTGGACACCGCGAAGATTCGCGAGCAGGCGGGCTACCGCGATCGCTACGACCCGGAGACGATGCTCCGCGAGACCGTGCGCTGGCAGGTGGAGCACTTCGCCGGGCGCCCGGACGTGATGCAGGCGATGGAGACGATGCTCCAGGATCCCTTTGATTACGCGGCGGAGGACGAGCTCGTCTCGGCCTACCGCGACTTTGCCAAACGCTGCGTGTCGGTTCATTTCGAGCGCGAGCCGGGGTACACCTACGGGTACTACGGCCCGCGCCCCAACCCCGCTGGGCCGCGTGGGAGCTACCGCGGCTGAGCAAGGAGGACGTTGTGTCGCTCGCGGAAAATCGTGTCGTGATCTTGGGGGGGACGTCGGGGATCGGCTTGGCCACGGCGGTCGCGGCCCAAGCCGAAGGGGCGACTGTTACCGTAACGGGGCGTTCCGAAGACAAGCTCGCGGCGGCGCGCTCTACGCTGGGCGACGCTGCCCAGTGCCTGGCCCTCGACGCGAGCGACGAAGCGGGTACGCGGGCCCTTCTCGAAGGGCACGACCGGATCGACCACCTCTTCATCACGGCCGGCACGCTCGTGCCCGACCCCAAGCTCGCGGGGGAGATGGACGCGTTTCGGCCCTCGCTCGACGTTCGTTTCTGGGGGGCCGTAGCCGCCGCGAAATACGCCGCGCCGCGCATGAGCACTGGATCGATCACCTTTATGTCGGGCACGGCGGCGATGCGCCCGCTGGCGGGCGCCGCGATCGGCTCGGCCTCGACCGCCGCGGTGGAAGGCCTCGCCCGCGCCCTCGCGGTCGACCTGGCGCCGATCCGCGTGAACGCGATCCGCCCCGGCTTTGTCGACACGCCGATGCTCGACGACGTGCTCGGCGAGAACAAGGCGGCGGTGCTCGCGGACTTCGCCAAGAAGCTCCCGGTGGGCCGCATCGGGCGCGCCGAGGAACTCGCCGACGCCGTGCTCTTCTTGATGAAGAACGGCTACGTCACCGGGATCGCGCTCACCGTGGACGGGGGCGGGCTCCTGGTCTGAAACGCCCCCCTACGCGAGCTTGGGAATCAGCTCTGCGTAGCGATCCAGGAAGGGCAGCTCGGCCTCCCGGTCGTCGACCGGCAGGAAGAGCACCGTCCGCGCAAACCCGAGCTCGCGGTATTCCTCGAGCTTGGCCTGGTCGGGCGGCTCCCAGCACCACATCGAGATCTCGATCTCGCGGGGGTCGCGCCCGGCCTTCTCGCAGCGCGTGTGGAGGTCGGCGATGGCGGCGCGCACGTCCCCCACGATCATGTCGATCGGCGCCCAGCCGTCGCAATAGTCGACCACCCGTTTGCGGCCGAGCGCCGTGCCGCCGCCAAACACGACGGGCGGGTGCGGCTGCTGCGCGGGCTTGGGAAACGACCAGACCGCGTCGAAGTCGACGAATTGGCCGTGGTAGCTGGCTTCGTCCTCGGTCCACAACGCCTTGATCGCCTCGACCCGCTCCTGGAGCAGCTTCCAGCGCGACTCGAAGGCGGTGCCGTGGTTCTCCATCTCTTCCGCGTTCCACCCGCCGCCGATCCCAAAGATCACGCGCCCACCAGAGAGCAGATCGAGGGTTGCGACCTCTTTGGCGAGGGTGATCGGGTCGCGCTCGATCACCAGACACACCCCGGTCGCGAGCTTGAGCCGCTCGGTGACGGCGGCGGCGGCGGTCAGCGAGACGAAGGGGTCCATCATGTTGGAGTACTGGCGGGGGAGCTCGCCGCCCGCCGGGTAGGGCGTCTTGCGAGAGACTGGGATGTGGGTGTGCTCGCCGATCCAGATCGAATCAAAGCCGCGCTCTTCGAGCGCGCGCGCCAACACGTCGGGCCGGATCCCGTAGTGGGTGTTGAAACTAAAGACGCCGATATCCATGGCGGTCTCCTTAGTTAGCCGTCGAACTTGTCAAAGAACGAGAAGGTCGGCGGGGCGACGAGAAACTTGCCAAACGTGTCGAGCAGCCCGGTCTCGGTGCGCCAAGCGATGTACTTCTGCTGTTTTTCCTTCGACTCCCAGATCTCGTAGAAGAGCACGCGGCCGGGCTTGTCCTGGTCGGTGTAGATGTCGAAGAGCTCGCAGCCATCGTAGGCGCGCGTGTCGGGCGCGATGCCCTTGATGAACTCCAGAAACTCGCCAGTCCGGGCGGGGTCGACGGAGAGATCAATCGTGATGGCAATCGACATGGGGATCCTCTCGCTGGGGTAAGGGGGGTCGCGCGACGATACCGCAGGCCCAGCCCAGGGGTCCGCGGGGGATCTTGGGCCCCCGCTATTCGCGCGACGCCGCCCCGGGCAACGCGCAGCGATCGTCCTCGCAGCGCCCGCCCAGCCACAGCCGATTGCGGGCGAACCAGCGGTAGCCGGCGTCAAAGAGGGGCCGCAGGATCGGCCAGCCGGTCGGGGCGAGGAGCCAGCCCAAACCCACTGCCCGATAGGCGCGGCGAAAGACCTCCATCCCCTCGACCCATTGGCCGTCTGGGAGGCGGGCGTGGATGCGGGCCATCAGGTCGTCCTGGCTGCGCCCCAGCGCCAGGGCGTCGAACTCCGGCGTCGCGATATCGACAAAGCCGATCCGGCCCCGGCCGCGGTCGAGCGACTCGATCCAGGCCATCTCCCGCGAGCAGAATCGGCACTCGCCGTCGTAGTAGAGCTCCATCTCAGCCACTGCGGGTCTCCCTGCGTTCCCGTCCCGAGGCCTCGAGTCTAGGGGGCGGCGCCCGCTCCGCCGACACACCCCGGCCGGCGCGCCCCCTGGCGCGGGATTGGTCAGGGGCTGCCCACGCGGCGTGCAGCCCGCCGCACAGGCCTTCTTCCTGCGGCCCGGCGCCGCTGCGTGGGTCGTGCCGGAGCTGGCACAGGCTTTGCTCCGCTCCGCGACATCCCTCTTGGGAGTGGAGGAACCGATGCGCTCGACAATCGCGAAGCTGGTGGGCGGCGTCGCCGCAGCCCTGGTGCCCATGTTGGCCCCCGCACAGGCCTGGGCCCAGGAGGAAGTCATCAATTCGGGCGACACGGCGTGGATGATGACCAGCACCGCCCTGGTCCTGCTCATGACGCTGCCCGGACTGGCGCTCTTCTACGGCGGCCTGGTGCGCACCAAGAATCTGCTCTCGGTGTTGATGCAGTGCCTGCTCTCCGCCGGCTGGATTGGGCTGGTGTGGGTCGTCCTGGGCTACAGCCTGGCCTTCGGGGAGGGCAACAAGTTCATCGGAGACCTGAGCCTCGTGGGCTTGAGCGGGATCACCCCCGACTCGGTGTCCGGATCGATCCCGACCTATGTCTTTGTGATGTTCCAGGGAATGTTCGCCATCATCACGCCCGCCCTGATGCTCGGGGCCTTTGCCGAGCGCATGCGGTTCAGCGCCTATCTGGTCTTCATCACGCTCTGGGTGCTCGTCGTGTATTGCCCGCTCGCCCACATGGTGTGGGGCGGGGGCTGGATCGGGTCCGACCTCGGCGCCCTCGACTTCGCCGGCGGTCTCGTCGTGCATATGTCGAGCGGGTTCTCGGCGCTGGCGGCCGCCATCTTTCTGGGGCCCCGCCGCGGCTTTGGCCGCGACCTGATGGCGCCCAACAGCCTGCCGCTCACCGTGATTGGCGCCTCGCTGCTCTGGGTGGGTTGGTTTGGCTTCAACGCCGGCAGCGAGCTCGCGGCCGACGGCACTGCCGGTCTCGCTTTTCTCACGACACAGACCGCGACCGCGACCTGCGTCTTTGTCTGGGTGTTGATCGAATGGCTCCACCGCGGCAAGCCCACCGTGTTGGGGGCCGCGACGGCGGCGGTGGCCGGGCTGGTGGCGATCACCCCGGCCTGCGCCTTTGTGAGCCCGATGGGTGCGATCGCCGTCGGCGCGGGCTCCGCCGCGCTCTGCTACTTCGCGGTCACGATCTTGAAGCCGCGTCTGGGCTACGACGATTCGCTCGACGTGTTTGGGGTACACGGCGTCGGTGGCGCCTGGGGTGCGGTGGCGACGGGCCTCTTTATCGCGGGCTTCGCCCTCGACGCCGAGGTCGGCCGCGGTGGGCAGATCATGAAGCAGCTGATCAGCATCGGCTTTACCGCGGCCTTCGCGGTGGGGCTGACGCTGGTGGTGCTCTTTGTCATGCGGGCCGTGATGGGGAACCTGCGGGTTGGCGACGAAGAGGAGTCGCAGGGCCTCGACCTCAGCGAACACTCGGAGGCGGCGTACACCGACTAGGCCGGCGCCCCGCCGGCGCTCGCCATCACCGGGTGCTGCGTCTCCGCAGCTTGACGGCGGTCCCGTACACGAGGAGCTCGGCGGCGCCCTGGGTGACCGCGGAGGTGGTGAAACGGATTCCGACGATCCCGTCGGCGCCGAGCTCCTTCGCGCCCGCAATCATCCGGTCGCAGGCCTGCTCGCGGGCCTCCGCCAGCATCTTGGTGTACTCGGTGATCTCGCCGCCGACGATGTTGCGCAGGCCGGCGAGGATGTCCTTCCCGACGTGGCGCGCGCGGATCGTGTTGCCGCGCACCAGCCCGAGGGTTTGGACGATCTCGTGGTCGGCGAGCTCGTCTTGGGTTGTGAGATGCATCTCGCGCATCGGCGCTCCCCCGTGGACCGACTCGTGGTCGGCTACTGGTCGACGTTCTTGGAGTAGTAATCGTCTTCGGTGTTGGCGGCCCGCTCTCGCAACACCTTGATCAGCAGCAGCCCCACCGCGAGGAGGGCCAGGAGGCCCAAGAGGCCGTACGGGAAGGCCGCGATCATGCCCGCAACCATCGCCACGAGCCAGACCGCTGCGAGCGCCAACAAGATCAGGTAGGCGGTTTTTTCCACAGCACCCCCGAAAGGCCAAGCCCGGATCCGGGCGACACGCTGCACGGTGACCGCCACGCGCCAGCCGCGCAAGCGGCCCCGGCGCGGGCTCAGCCTGGGAGCGGCTTGGTGACGAACAGCGTGTGCGTAGACCAGGGGCCGAAGCCCTCGCGGCGGTAGAGCGCCTTGGCGCGCTCGTTCGTTTCTTGGACTTCGAGCGTGATCTTGCAGCAGCCCCGCTCCCGGGCGCGCCGCTCGAGCTCTGCCAGCAGGCCACGGCCCACCCCGCGTCCGCGCGCCTCGGGGAGCACGGCGAAGTCGTGGAGGTTCAGCAGCGGCTGCCCCGCAAAGGTCGAGAAGCCCCAAAAGCACACCGCCGCGCCGACGGCGCGCCCCTCCACCAGGGCCAGGAGCGCGAAGGCGGCCGGGTGCTCGGCGAGCCCGCGCGCCAGGTTGCCGCGGGCGCGCTCCGAGAGCGGCGCGCTCTGTCCCCCCGGCTCGCGGGCGTAGGCGTCGAGGATCTCGGCGAGCGCTTCCGTCTGGGCAGGGTCGGCGAAGTCGAGATCCACAATCGTCGGTTTCACGGCCGGAGCTCTCCATGGGTTCGAGCGACATGCTAACCCCGCTTGCTCTAAGCTGATTCCGATCTGCATCGCCCGTTCCAGGAGGCCGCCATGGCAACCGCGCAATTCGACCCACCGCTCGACCAGCTCGACATCATCAGCAACACCTCCTACGCCGAGCGGGGCTATCCCCACGATGCCTGGGCGCGGCTGCGCCGCGAGTCGCCGGTCCACTGGTTCGACCAGCCCCAGGCGCAGCCCCCGTATTGGGCCGTCACCAAGCACGCAGACATCGTCGAGATCTCGCGCAAGCCCGAGAACTTCATCATCAAGCCGCGCGTCGCGGTCTTTCCCGACATTCCGCCCATTGATCCCAACGAGGAGCCCCCCGCCCGACACCTGCTCAACATGGATCCGCCCGATCACAAGCTGTTTCGCAAAGTGGTGAGCCCGCGCTTTACGCCGCGCGCCATCCGGGCGCACCAAGCGCGCATCGAAGCGATCGCCAGCCAGGTGCTCGACCAGGCGGCGGGGAGCGGCGACGAGGAGGGCGACTTTGTCGAACGCATCGCAGCGCCCTTCGCACTGTTTGTGCTCGCGGAGCTTCTCGGCGTGCCCCGCGACGACTGGGAAATGCTGTTTCAGTGGACCAACGAGACGATCGGCTCGGCGGACCCCGAGTACCAAAAGGACGGGGAGACCGCCGAAGAGACCGCGGAACGCTCGCGGCTCGCGCTCTTCGGCTACTTCGCCAAGCTCGCCGAGACGCGCCGCGACGAACCCCGCGACGACCTCGTGACGGCCCTGCTGGCCGGCCGCCCGAACGGCGCGCCGATGGCGCCGCTCGAGCTCCTTTCGTACTTCTACCTGCTGGTGATCGCCGGCAACGAGACCACGCGCAACGCCCTGAGCGGCGGCGTGTTGGCGCTCTCCGAGCATCCCGAGCAGTGGGCCGCGTTGCGCGCAGACCCCTCGCTGGTGCCCTCGGCGGTGGAGGAGATCGTGCGCTGGACGAGCCCCGTGATTCAGTTCACGCGGACCGCGCTCGAAGACTACGTGCTGCGCGGGGTCACGATCCGAGCGGGGGAATCCGTCTGCATGTTCTACCCCTCGGCCAACCGCGACGAAGACGTCTTCCAAGACCCCTTCTCCTTCCGGGTCGACCGCCACCCCAACCCGCACCTGGGGTTCGGCGTGGGCGAGCATTTCTGTCTGGGCGCGAGCCTCGCGCGCCTCGAGCTCCGGGTGATGCTGCGCGCGCTGATCGAACGGCTCGACCACTTCGAGACAAGCGGGGTCGACCGGCTCCAATCGAGCTTTGTCGGGGGCATCAAGCGGCTCCCGATCCGCTACCAGCTCCGGAGCTAGCCCGCGCAGGCGGCGGCGAGGCTCGAGAGCGCGGTGCCACGCCTTGGCTGACGGATCTCGTGGCGGTCCAGACCGTTGGTCGTGTAGCCGAACGAGAGGCCCGTCTCGGGGTCGGCCCAGGCAAGCTGCCCGCCCGCGCCGTTGTGACCGATGGCGCGGGGTGAGACGGCCCGCCCAAAGCCGCGCAGGTTGCCCTTGCCGTCGTCGCCGGCTTGGAGCAGGCCGAGGGTGCGGTTGGCCGGCACACCCATCAGGGGGTCGGGGAGGTGATTGCGCACGTGGCTGCGCGCGTCCTCCAGGGTGTCCGGGTCCCAGATCGTCCCGGGGTTGTGCAGGATGGCCTGGTAGAAAAGCGCCAGATCGGCGGCCCGTCCGTAGCCCCCGCCGCCCGGAACGCCGAGCTCGCGGGTGCGCGCGTCGTTGAAAAAGAGCATGACGTCCTCGTTGACTTCGGAGGCGGGGAGCGCGCGGATGCCGAACACCGCCTCGAGCTCCTCGGCGGTGGCGTATTCGCCGACGCCCACCAGGTCCGCGATCCGGCCCTGCTCCTCCGCCGGGATGCCCAGCACGCGACGGAGGCCGGCCGGTGCGGTCACGCGTTCCTCGACCACGTCGCGGTAGTCCTGCCCGGTGGCTCGCTCGATCAGCTCGGCGAGCACCCAGTGCGCAGAGGTCGGGTGGTATTCGTAACACGTTCCCGGCTCCCAATTGAGTCGCCACTTCGAGAACGCTTCAAGGCGTCCCTCGCGCGTCCACCACGCCGGCGGGCCCAGCGGTGCCGCCGGAAATCCGGCGGTGTGGAGCATCACCTGCTCGAGGGTGATCTCTGCTTTTCCGTTCGTGCCGAACTCCGGGATGTGTTCGGCGACACGGTCGGAGAGCGCGAGCGCACCTTCCGCCAAGAGGTGCCAGACGGCCGATGCCACAAAGGGCTTGGTCGCCGAAAAGATGCAAAAGAGCGTATCGTCGGTGGCGTCGCCCAGGCTCTCGAAGTGGACGAGCTCGCCCTCAAAGCCCAGCGCCACCTGGCAACCCGGCAAAAAGCCGTCGTCGATCTCGCGGCGGGCGCGCTCCATCAGCGACCGAACGGCTTCGGGTCGAATCGCCGTCATGAAGGCTCTGCTCCTTCTTCGCGCTGAACGGTGCGCATCAAGCCGGGCGGGTAGCGGTCGCCCGAGATCTGGTCGGGGGGAAAGAGCGCGCCCAGGGCTTCGACCTCATCCGCGTCGAGGGTGACGGACGCCGCGCCGATGTTCTCCTCAAGACGCGCGACGCGTTTGGTGCCCGGGATGGGAACCGAGCGGTGTTGCGCGAGCACCCAGGCCAGGGCGAGCTGGCCCGGGGCGCAGCCCTTGGCCGCCGCGCGTTCGCAAAAGGCTTCGACGAGCTTTCGGTTCTTTTCAAAGTGCTCGTCTTGAAAGCGCGGGAAGCGCCGGCGCATGTCTTCCTCGGGCATGCGCTCGAGCGACTGCAACGCACCCGTCAGCATGCCGCGCCCGAGCGGGCTAAAGGGCACAAAGGTGGTGCCGAGCTCGTCGCAGGTGGCGAGGAGCCCCGCCTCCGGGTCGCGGGTCCAGAGCGAGTACTCCGATTGCACCGCCGCAATCGGATGAATGGCGTGGGCGCGCCGCAGCGTCTCCGAGTTCACCTCTGACAGGCCCAGGCAGCGCACCTTGCCGGCTTTCACCAGCTCGGCCATGGCGCCCACCGTGTCCTCGATCGGCACCTCGGGGTCGGCGCGGTGGAGGTAGTAGAGGTCGATCACCTCGCACCCGAGGCGTTCGAGGCTTTCGTCGCAGCAGCGCGCGGCGCACTCGGGCCGGCCGTCGACCCCGCGGCCGCCGTCGGCGGAGAGCACGATGCCGAACTTCGACGCCAGGACAAATTCGCTCCGGCGCGCCCCGATGACCTCGCCGACAAAACGCTCGTTGTGGCCGTTGCCGTAGACGTTGGCGGTGTCGAAGAAGGTGACGCCGAGCTCGAGGGCGCGCTCGAGCGTGGCCCGGGCCTCGGCCGGGTCGGCTTTGCCGTAGGCGGAGGAGAGGCTCATGCACCCCAACCCGATCGCTGAGACTTGGATCCCGCTTTGGCCGAGAGGTCGTTGTTCCATACGCGCGAGAGTACCGAACTCGGGCGCGCCCGACGGGGACGCCGACCCGCGCTACGGCTCGCGGCGCCGTTGTGTCAGCGCCCACGCGCGGCGCGCGCCGACGAAGCCCGCGAGCGCGATCAGTGCGAGGGGCAACGCCAGCCCCCATCGCAGCGCGTCCTCGCGGTCGCGCGCGGCGTCGGCGGACCCCGCTTCCGCCCAGAGCCCCAAGCGCTCGCGGTAGGGTGCGTCGTAGCGCGGGCCGAGAACGTCGCGCACAAAGCG
>CAJIBI010000378.1_pt1 | contig 20410 bp, 22 predicted proteins | sample 9199321 | NCBI WGS metagenome assembly CAJIBI01 (sample SAMEA7708294, study PRJEB35096) | sediment metagenome | biome: marine neritic benthic zone biome [ENVO:01000025]; feature: sediment [ENVO:00002007]; material: shallow marine sediment [ENVO:03000034] sea grass bed [ENVO_01000059] ... | reverse complement strand
CTCGGGCTGCGCCGCCATGATCTCGGTCCACTCCCACTCCTGCTGCAGCTCCTCCGAAAAGCTGTAGGAGTACTCCATGCTCGTGACGTCGCATCGGGCGCCGCAGCGAAGTCAAACAGTCGCGGCAGAGAATACTTCGGATCTTGAACGATTCAGGTACCGTAGCGGGCAGCCCATAGAAGGTTGTGGAGGACATCTTGGCGACGATCGAAGCGCTCCGAACCCCGGAAGAACGATTCTCGGTTCTCCCGCATTTCCCGTACGAGCCCCACTACCTCGAATCACTCCCCGGGTTCGATGGCCTTCGCCTCCACTACGTGGACGAAGGGCCGGAGGACGCGGACGATATCTACCTCTGTCTCCACGGGGAGCCCGATTGGAGCTATCTCTACCGCAAGATGATCCCTGTGTTTCGCGCGGGGGGCGGAAGGGTGATCGCGCCGGATTTCTTTGGGTTCGGGCGCTCCGACAAACCCGTTGCCGACGCCACCTACACCTACAGTTTTCACCGGGAATCCTTGCTCGCGTTCATCCGCGCACTCGACCTCCGCAATATCACGCTCGTCGGCGGCGACTGGGGTGGAATTCTCGGACTCACTTTGCCGATGGAGATGCCGGATCGCTTCAAACGTTTGATCGCGATGAACACCGCGCTGCCCGTCGGAAACGGGCTCAGTGACGACTTCGAGATGTGGAAAGCCTTCGCCGGGCAATTCCACGACATCCCCGTCCCCGGCGTGATGGGAGTGTTCTGCCCCGGCCTCGACCTCATGGACATGGCCGCGTACGCCGCACCCTTCCCCGACGCCCGGTACCAGGCGGGCGTCCGCCGCTTCCCGCAAATGGTGCCCGTCGCACCAGGGATGGACGGCGTCGAACAATGCAAACGCGCCCGCGCATTCTTGTCTACGGAATGGAGCGGTCAGTCGTTCATGGCGACCGGCATGCAAGATACGGCGCTGGGAAAGACCGTGATGGACGAACTGAGCACGGTGGTTCGCGGCTGCCCCAAGCCCCTGGAGCTGCCCCACGCGGGACACTTTGTCCAAGAGGCCGGCGAGGAGGTCGCCGTCGCGGCGCTCCAGTCGTTCGGCATCAACGTCGGATGACGGGTCGGCGACGTTGCCCGATTCGCGCGGGACCCCACACCGACCCCCACAACACGGGGATCATCGTCTGGACCGACATCGTCCGACTCTGATCCGAGGACGTTCTCGGGCCGGAGCGACGGCGAACGCGACGCTCGACCGGTGTCTACTCCGAAGACGGAGCCAATGCGTCGCCGCAGAGGTGTGCGAGCTCCTCGTGGGACGTCTCCACCCCGCGGCCGCTGGTGTCGAGCTGGGCGTCCGCCAGCCGGTAGGCCGGCTCGCGCTCGGCCAGGATCAGTCGTAGGTCGTCCATGGACCGCGCGTTGCCCCGCATCGGCCGGAGATCGCCTTGGTCGATGACACGTTGCATGTGGTCTTCCGGGGCCGCGCGCAACCACACGGTGAAATAGGCATCGCGCAACCGCGCGAAGGTGGCGTCCTCGCTGACCAAGCTCCCCCCGGCTTCGACTACGGCACGGGAATGCGTCTCCATCGTGTCGTCGAGGGCCTCTCGCTCGAGGCGCCGGTAGGCGCGTTGCCCGCCGACGCTGAAGACCTCGTCGACCTCGATGCCGCCGATGCGGACGATTTGCTCGCTCAGCCGCACGAAGGGAACACCGTAGTGTTGGGCCAGACGGCGTCCGAGGGTCGTTTTGCCCGCCCCGCGGAGACCGACCAGCGCCACGCCCCGCCTGGTCGGCGTGTCGACCGCGAAGTGCTTGCGCAGGAGTTCGTGGGCTTCGCGCTGTTGCTCCACATCGAGGCCGGTCAATAGACGCTCGAGACTCGACGGCCGCGCGGAGGCGGTGGGACGCGCGGCCAGAATCGTGTCGAAGGGCACCCCCATGGCCTCGGCAATTCTCCAGAGCACGCCGGCGGAGGGGTTGGCAGCTCCGCGCTCGAGGTCGGCCAGATAGCGTTCGGACACCTGGGCATGGCGAGACAAGTCGCGACGCGTCATCCCACGGGCGGCCCGAAACCCGCGAATGCGCTCGCCCAGGTGCCGGAGGTGGAGGTCCATGGAAGACATTTGCACTATAATGCCGTACAGGTAATATAGTGCAAATATCCTGTTGCCGGAGGCCTCCGTGAGTCCGCGCATCGACTTCGAGACCCATCCGGATCGCTACCGCCACTGGGAGCTGCGCGTCGCAGACGGCGTCGCCACCCTCGCGATGGGGGTGGACGAGGCCGGCGCCCTCGACCCCGACGCCGACTACGAGCTCAAACTCAACAGTTATGACCTCGGCGTCGACATCGAATTGGCCGACGCGCTGCAGCGGGTCCGCTTCGAACACCCCGAGGTGCGGGCCCTCGTCGTCCGGAGTGCCCGCGACGACGTGTTTTGCTCCGGCGCCAACATCTACATGCTGCGCGACACCAGCCACGGGCTGAAGGTGAACTTCTGCAAATTCACCAACGAGACCCGGCTCTACCTCGAGGAGCTTTCCGCAGAGAGTCACATCCCGACCGTCGCCGCGCTGAGTGGCACGGCATCGGGGGGCGGCTATGAACTCGCCCTCGCCTGTGACTCCATTTTGCTCCAAGACGACGGAAACAGCGCGGTGAGTCTCCCCGAGGTTCCGCTGCTCGGCGTCTTGCCGGGCACGGGGGGGCTGACGCGTCTCGTGGACAAGCGACGGGTGCGCCGCGACCGCGCCGACTTCTTCGCCACCACGGCGGAAGGCGTCCGCGGACGACGCGCCGTCGCGTGGGGACTCGTCGACGCCGTGGCGCCGCGGAGTCGCTTTGACGACACGCTCGCGTCGATGGTGGAGGCGCTCGCCGCTCCGGTTGCGCCGCGGTCGGGACCGGGCGTCGCGTTGCCCCCGCTCGCACCCGCGCGGGACGCACACGCTACGCACTACGAGTTCGTGACGTTTCGGCGGCGAGAGAGCGGACGGGTGGCGGACCTCGTCATCGAGGGACCGAGAGAAGGGCCCGCGAAGAGCGCCGACGCGTTGCGGGCCGCGGGCGCTCAGGTATGGCCACTGCGGGTGTTTCGCGAGCTCGACGACACGATCCTCGACCTCCGGCTCAACCACCCCGACGTGGGAGTTCTCGTCGTCTCGGCCCGCGGCGATCTCGATCGGGTGCTCGGATGGGACGAGGCCCTCGCCAAGTTCGCGCGCGACGACTGGTTCGCCCGCGAGATCGTGCTCCACACCCGACGTGTCCTCAAACGCATCGATCAAAGCGCGCGTTCGGTCTTTGCCTGCATCGACCCCGGATCGTGCTTTGCCGGCTCGCTCTTCGAGCTGGCGCTCGCCGCCGACCGAAGCTTTATGCTCGACGAGGACGGGGGGCCGTCGATCGCGCTCTCGCCGCTCTCCTTTGGCGCCCTCTCGATGTCGAACGGGCTGTCTCGTCTGGAAACGCGTTTTCTCGGGGAGCCGGAACGCCTCGAAACCCTGCGCGAATCGAGCGGAAGCTTCGACGCGGCCGAGGCGCTGGAAGCCGGTCTCGTGACCTTCGCCCCTGACGACATCGACTGGGACGACGAAGTGCGCCTCGCGATCGAGGAACGGGCGGCGTTCTCGCCCGACGCCCTCACGGGGCTCGAGGCGAACCTGCGCTTTGCCGGACCGGAGACGATGGAAACCAAGATCTTTGGCCGCCTCACGGCCTGGCAGAACTGGATCTTCCAGCGCCCCAACGCGGTTGGCGACTCCGGCGCGCTCTCGCGTTACGGCTCCACGAAGCGACCCGAATTCGATCCGCGACGGACCTAGCCGAGAAAGGGACCCTCCCGATGACCGCCGTCGAGCTCAACGAAAAGATTCCCAACAACGTCGCGCTCTCGGAAGACCGGCGTCTGCAGCGGGCCCTGGAGGCTTGGCAGCCCAAATTTCTGGACTGGTGGCGCGAGATGGGCCCGCTCGGCTTCCTCGAGAACGAGGTGTATCTGCGGACCGCGGTCAGCACCGAGCCGGGGGGCTGGGCCAACTTCGACTACGTCAAGATGCCCGACTACCGCTGGGGCATTTTTCTGGCCGACGCGGTTCCCGATCGGCGTATCGGCTTCGGCGACCAACTCGGGAAACCGGCCTGGCAACAGGTGCCCGGAGAGCACCGCGGGACGCTGCGCCGTCTGATCGTCACCCAGGGCGACACCGAGCCCGCGAGCGTCGAGCAACAGCGGAAACTGGGCCAGACCTGCCCGAGCCTCTACGACCTCCGCAACCTGTTCCAGGTGAACGTCGAGGAAGGACGACATCTGTGGGCCATGGTCTACCTCCTCCACACCTACTTCGGACGCGACGGTCGGGAGGAGGCCGAGGCCCTCGTCGAGCGGCGCAGCGGCGACGTCGACAACCCGCGGATCCTCGGCGCCTTCAACGCCCCGATCGAAGATTGGCTTTCGTTTTTTATGTTCACCTATTTCACGGATCGCGACGGGAAATACCAGCTCCTGGCTCTGGCCGAGAGCGCCTTCGATCCCCTGTCCCGTACGACTCGCTTCATGCTCACCGAAGAAGCGCATCACATGTTCGTCGGCGAGACGGGGATCCAGCGGATCGTCGAGCGATCGGCCGAGGCGCTCCGCGACGACCCCGACGCCGACCTCCGAGCGCTCGGTCTCCTCGATCTTCCGCTGATCCAACGCTATCTGAACTTCTGGTACTCGATTTCGCTCGACCTCTTTGGCGGGGAGATCTCGAGCAACGCCGCCTCGTACTTTGCGGCGGGCATCAAAGGGCGGGCCCACGAGGAACGCTACGACGACCACGTGGCGCTCGACGCGTACCATCGCATGGTGGTCCCCGAAGACGGCGCGCTGACCGAGCGCGACGTGCCGCTCCGCAACGCGATGAACCAGGTTCTCCGCGAGGCCTACGCGGAGGATTCGTCGCGGGGCGTGGCGAAATGGAACCGCGTGCTCGAGAAGAACGGAATCGACTACCGGTTCTCGTTGCCCTCGCCCCGGTTCAATCGCCAACAAGGTGTGTTCGCAGGTCTGCGCTTCACGCCGGAGGGTGACGCGATTCCGGAGGCCGAATGGGTTGCTCAACGCGAGGAGTGGCTCCCGACCGATTCCGATTATGCCTACGTGCACTACCTGATGCGGAAGCCGGTGGTGGAACCCGGTGCGATGGCGAATTGGATCGCAGCGCCGAGGAGCGGAATCAAGGGTCGGCCCATCGACTACGAGTACGTGCGCTTCGACTGAGCGAACCCCAAGGGATCGAGATGAACAAGCAACAAGCGATCGAGACCGTCAACAAGTTCATGGAACTCCTCCTCACGGACTTTCCGGCGACCACCAAGATGCTGGCCGACGACTTCGTGTGGGAGAATTTCCTTCCGGGGCAGGTGCCGTTCGGGGGGCGCTATGAGGGCGTGTCGGGCTTGCAGAAATATCTCGAGCAGCTCTCGGTGGCGTGGGTCATCGGCGAGCTGGTGTTTCACGATTTCATTTTCGACCCGGAGACCCGGGTCTTGGCGACCCCGGGCGTTGAGAAGAACGGCAAGGCGATCCCGACCGGGCGCTCGTGTGACATGCCCTTCGTCTGGGAGTTTCGCTTCGCCGAGGATGGGAAGATCACCTACTTGCGGGAGTACAACGACACCGCCTCGATCGGCGGCACCTTCGACCCGGTCTCCGGGTAGCCCACAGGGGAAGGGCAGGGGGGACATCGATGCAGCAAGGCCGCGATGGGATCGGTGTGATTCGCGACGGACCGGTCACTACGATCTGTATCGATCGGCCGCAAGCCAAGAACGCGCTGGGCGCTCAGGCGGTGAGCGCGTTGCACGCGGCGTTCGCGGCCTTCGATGCCGATGAAGACGCCGCGGTTGCGGTTTTGCACGGGCGGCACGGCGCATTTTGCGCCGGTGCGGACCTAAAGGAGCTCGCCACCGGCGTTGTGTATCGCCCCTGGGGCGGCTCTGCTGCCGGAATGCTGGGGGCACCGCTTTCGAAGCCATTGATCGCCGCGGTGGCGGGACACGCGGTCGCGGGGGGTCTCGGCCTCGCACTCTACTGCGATGTCCGCATCGCCGACGAATCAGCGGTGTTCGGTGTGTTTTGCCGACGTTTCGGCGTGCCGATGAGTGACGGAACCACGGTGCGCCTACCGCGGCTCATCGGTGAATCGCGCGCGATGGAGTTGATGCTGAGTGGCCGCGCGGTCGAGGCGCCGGAGGCGCACCGAATCGGCTTGGTCTCAGAGGTCGTTCCAACCGGTCAAGCCCTCCAACGGGCCCAGGCGTTCGCGCTTGATCTCAGTCGTTTCCCCCAGCTCGCTCTGCGCTCCGATCGTCGGTCTCTACTCGCGGGCGGAGGGTTGACCCTCGACGCTGCGCTGCGTCAGGAAGCGGCGTTCGCGGAAGAGGCAAAACAAAAGGAAGCTGCCGCGGGCGCGCAGCGATTCGCCGATGGCGTGGGTCGCGACGGGGCGCGATAAACCGGGTCCTAGACACCGATGACCCGTTTGGGGCCACTCGTGTGGTGCCGCTGGCGCGACCTTGCGGCGCCACGTGCGGCCGGCGGCTCTCCAGCGGGCTGGTGTAGAGTCGCCCGCCGGTGTCCGAAGGAGGTCGCGATGAGTACCCGCCTGCAGATCCTCTGCGCCTGGATGGGCCCGGCCTTCATCGTGATTTTGATGCCCGCCTGGTACAGCGCCGGCTTTCTGCCCCCGCTGGAACCCAGCTGGAGCGCGGCGGAGGTCGCGGCCTACTACGAAGAGCACCGCACGGGCATCCGCATCGGCGCCACGCTGACCATGCAGTTCGCCGTCCTCGGGCTCGCGTGGAGCGCGGCGATCGCCGCGCAGATGCGGCGGATCGAGGGGCCCGCGACCCGCGTCCTGACCTATCTGCAATTCGGCCTCGGGGCGATCGGCTTTCTCGCCATCGTGATCCCGTGCTTTGCCTGGACGGTGGCGGCGTTCCGGGCCGACCGCGCTCCCGAGCTGGTTCAGCTGCTCAACGATCTCGCGTGGCTCTCGCTCATCATGCCGGTGATGCCGGCCACCCTACAGGCGCTCACGATCGCGGCGGCGACGCTCACGGACACGCGGGAGGCGCCCATCTTCCCGCGCTGGTCGGCCTACTTCAACATGTGGACGGCAGCGATCTTCCTCCCCGGCGCCCTCGCCACCTTTTTCAAGACAGGGCCCTTCGCCTGGGATGGTCTCTTCGACTTCTGGCTCCCCCTCACCCTCTTTTGCATCTGGATCCCCGTGATGGCCGTCTTGGTGACCCAGGCGGCGCGCCGGCAGGAGCGGCAGAAAGGGGACCCGGCCGCGTAGCCCGCCCGTCTTGTCCCAAGCGATGAGCACCGCCCCCGACGCAGCACCGCCGCTTCCCGTTCACGAGTCGCCCCGCCTCCCGGGCGAAGCCGGCGTCTGGGTGTTGATCGTGGGCGACATGATGGTCTTTGGGATCTTTTTCGCGGTCTTCACGTACTACCGCGGGCTCGATCTCGCGACCTTCGCGGAGGGACGAGCCCAGCTCAACCAAAGCTACGGGCTCGTGAACACCCTGCTCTTGCTCGCGAGTTCCTGGCTCGTGGCAATCGCGGTGCAGACCGCCCGCGCGGGGGAGGGCGAGACCGCGCCGCGCTGCTTCGCGCTGGCCGGTCTTTGTGGGCTGGGCTTCGCAGGGGTGAAGGTCCTCGAGTACGGCGAGAAGATCGCCGCCGGGGTCGCCCTCACGACCAACGACTTCTTCATGTACTACTACATGTTCACCGGCATCCACTTCTTCCATCTGTTGGTGGGCCTGGTGGTGCTCTACTTCCTCTGGCGTCGCGCGAGGGCCGGCCTCCAGACGCCGGGCGACCTCCTCTTCCTCGAGAGCGGGGCGAGCTACTGGCACATGGTCGATCTGCTCTGGATCGTGCTGTTCTCGTTGCTCTACCTGCTCCGCTGAGCCATGCCCACGTCGCTCCTCTCCCACCCGATCACGCGTGTCTGGCTGCTGCTGGCGGTTCTCACGGCGCTCGCCTGGTGGCTCGGTCTCCACGCCCGGGGCGGCGCCGACCCGCGATGGCTGGCAGTCGCGCTGTTGGCGCTCGCCTTCTTCAAGGTCCGGCTGGTCATTCTCCACTTCATGGAGATCCGCCACGCCCCGATCCCGATCCGCCTCGTGTTCGAGGCCTGGGTTGTCGTGGTGTGCCTCGTGGTGGTGGCGCTTTACTGGAGGGGCGGGACTCTCCCCGCCTGAGCGGCCTGTCGAAACCGCCGCGCGCTGGGTGAAAATTGTCGTTGTTCGGCCGGCCCCGAGGAGGTACAAGAGAACTCCATCGCCAAGGAGGAAAGCCATGGGCGCCACAGAGAGCAAACAGATCGTGCTGCAATTCGTCGAAGATCTCGCGCAGGGGAACCTCGACGCGGTCACCGCCGCCTTTGCCGACGACGCCACCTGGTGGCTTCCCGGCTCGCTTCCCGTGTCCGGGACCTACAAGGGCAAGCACGAGATTCTCGAAGGCTTTTTCGCCACCGCGTCGTCGTACTTCGAGCCCGAGAGTCTCTCCATCCACGTCCAGAGCGTCATCGCGGAAGACGACGCCGTCGCCGTGGAATGGGTCGCAAAGGCACGAAGCGCCCAGGGTGCGCCCTACGAGAACTACTACCACGTGCGCTTCGACCTGCAGGACGGAAAGATCCACGCGGTGCGCGAGTACGTCGACACCTTGTACGCGAAGGACGTCGTCTTCGGCTAGCGCGGCGCCCCACTAGCGATCCGCCGCGAGACGCGAACGCTCTCGACGCCAGGGCACCGAGCGCTTTGGGAGCGGCATCCCAGGGCCGCTCGAGACGGAGGAAAACGCCGCGGTTGGAGTCTTGCACGAGCGGAAGGGCGCAGAGCCTCCGGTGCAGGTCGCGTAGCGGCAGTCGCGAAGTGGCCCAGCAATCGTCCGGCAGAGCCGTTCGATATCGGCGCGCGACAGGGGGCCCGTCAGGAAACGGGCGTACTCCGGCCGCTCCTTCGTTTTCTCTTTGCAGCGTACATGTTGCGGTCAGCGTCCTCGAAGAGCTCCGCTAGGCCCGCGTGGCGCTCTGAATCGAAGCGGGCACCCCCGACCGAGTACCAGATCGGATAGTCGATGGGGCGCGCTTCGTTCAGCACCTCGATGAAACGCCGCAGGCGGTGCAACGGTGGCTCCGCACCCTCCAGGTCACCGTCGAAGAGCACACAGAATTCGTCGCCTCCCAGCCGGGCTACGACGTCGCAGTCTCGAAAGGAGCTGCGTAGCGCGGAACCGAACTGGCGCAACGCCATGTCGCCCGCCGTGTGCCCGAGCCCGTCGTTGATCTCCTTGAAGAGGTCGAGGTCGAATACCAACAGCGAGAGATCGACCCCGTGGTGCCTGCGGTTCGGCGTCTCGAGACGCCGCCGCGCCACACCCTCTAGCGAACTGCGGTTGGCGAGGTCGGTCAGCGCGTCGCGGGTGGCGAGGCTCACCGCCAAGATCTCGCGCTCGACGGTGGCGGCCAGATCGGCCAAACACTCCAAGTCATCGGGCTCGAGGGTACGCGGTTCGCGGCCGATCGCGCACAGCGTGCCGACGCGCGAGCCATCCGGGGTCCTGAGGGGACAACCCACGTAGAAGCGCAAGTACGGCTCGCCCACCACCAACGGGTTGTCGGCAAAACGCGCGTCTTCGAGTGCGTCCGGGATGCAGAGGGGCACGTCGTCGAGGATCGCGTGGCCGCAAAAAGACACCTCGCGCGGTGTCTCCTCGGCGTCGAGGCCCTGGCGCGACTTGAACCACTGCCGGTTCTCGTCCACCAGGCTGACCAGCGCGATGGGCACGTCGAGCATGCGGCGCACCAAACGCGTGATTCGGTCGAAGCGCTCCTCCGGAGGTGTGTCGAGGATGCTGAGCGACTGCAGCGCGGTGAGGCGACGAGCCTCGTCGTCGGGAATCGGCGGGCGGAGCAAACGCGACCTCTATGCTGACGGGGCAAACATCGGCACATGTCCGCCTCGCGCACAGCGAGGGAAACCCGCACTTCGTCCGGGGGGGTCCTGCCCAGAGGAGCCAGGGGCTTTCTGGTATTGATCGGCGAGCAGTAGAGGAGTCGCCGTTCCGGAGGCCCAGGTAGAACCTCTAGATCGACGCTCGCTTGTCGGGATCCACCATTCTTGACTGAACCATCACTTCGTCTACGAGAAAAGGCTGGACGACGGGAGGCGCCGTGTCCCTCCTCATTTGCCTGTAGGCTCTGAAGACGTCTTCGCTTTTCCAGGCGCTGACGACAACGAGCTGGTGTTCTTTGTCGATGGCTTCAAATGCCGAGACGATGATATTCCCGGGATACGCGACGGATGCGGGAAGGCCCGGTTCCATTCCCCAGAACTCGTTCACCTCATCTCTCAGTTCCACGTCGTCAAATTGCCAGATGTGGAAATTGCAAACGCTCCCCACGGGTGCGCTGTACAAAGCTGCTTGGGTGCCTCCTCTTGTCGGACTCGAGTCGAGCTCGCGTAAACGCAGAATGTGTTGGGGTTCCATCATCGGCAGGAACCAATCCGGTGAGATGTCTTTTCGGTGCTGCGAATAGGCGTCCCACGCCTCTTCGCTTTCCCAGCGACTGAACATATACACGGTGCGCTCGTTGTGACACGCATCATAGGGACTCACAAACAGGTTCCCACGCGCCCCACGCGCCACCGGGAGTCCGTCAGGCGCATTGGCATACTCGTGAAACTGTCTCCGCTGCTTCGCGTTCTCGAAGTCAAGTGTGTGAACGACAGCAATTTCGCCGCCAGGTTTCGTAAGCAACATTTGTCCTCTGCCCTGATTCGTCGGAGTGATCAAGCGATCGCAGATCGTACCGGACAGTTGGGCCAGTGTTCCTGCACCAGCGCGGCGCAAACGGGTCCGGGCGTCGAGGGCAGCTACCGGGACATGGCCATGATTGGAACGCACTACGCGATGGATCATGGGTGGACCTCGGAGAGTTGGGCCGCCCTCGCCCTCGGCGCCGGTTCGCCACACTAGATTGTCGGGGTGCTTGGAGGGTTTCTGTAGGCTAGCGGCTGACCCTCAAAAAGAATCAGAATACACCGAGGAGCAGGCCATGCCGATGTCGCCGCTTGATGCCAAGAGATTTCTTCTAACGTTCACCGAGGAACTAGCGACCACGCCGAGGCCCTTTTACGGCGTAAACATTGTCGATGTCTCTGCGGAAAACTTGGAGCGATTCTTCGAGCGATTCGCGACCTTCGGTGACCCCAGTCAGCCAATCGGAAAATGCCTACGCTATGAGCCATACCATATGTCCATGCGCGACTACGGGAATGGCCGAATCAAACTACTGGGCATCTTTCTCTACAAGCACCCATTTGATGTCGAAGAGTACAAGGCACTGACCGACGACAATCCGGAATACGTTCAAGCTTTTCTAGAGATTTGTAATCTCATGGAGAACTATCAGTGGTTCACTACGTGCGAAATGCCCAGTACGTAAGTGATCGGGGCTCACGAGATAGCCCGAGAAGAGACGAGAACGCCCGATACGCCCGACCAACTCGTGCGATCTCGTGACTTTAAGGGGCGAAAGTCGCCGGATCCGAGTCGCCGCGATTTACCGTCTTCGGCGCGGCGGTTGCTACGCACTCGGCTCGCTCCTCTTCGCGCACCGCCTACGTTAGTCCCGCGGGCTGACGCCCAGATCGCGCTCAAACCGACCGGAAAACCGTGGGGCGGGCGAGTCGGACGGGATAGCATCGGACGGGACCCAGCCGAGCGGCCGCGGGAAATCGCCGTTCATACTCCTCGTTGACAGGAGCGTTTCGAGCTATGACCCGCCCCGTTCACCTCGTCGGTAGCATCAATCTCCCCAGCGCCGTGGAGTCGATGGAGACGGCCGTCTCGATTGTCGGAGGCCGGCTCCGGCGCTTGCCGGACGGAGAGCCGGGCCCGCGGCGGGGGTGGGTGTTCTATCAGCGGCCCCACTTCACCCACAACCGGTTTCTGACGGCGCCTCCCGGCACGCCCCCGGAGATGGAGATCCTGGCGCCGCGCGTCCTGCGGGAGGGCGTGCGGCCGGACGACATCGAGTTCCCCGAGCTCGGCTACGCGCGCGAGGCGCAGTGCTCGTTTGCATGGTTTCGCGCCGAAAAGGAAGCGGGCCGGATTCCCGCGGATCTGCGCTTTCAAGTCTCGCTCCCGACACCCCTCGCCTGTATGACAGTCGCTCTCGAGCCCGAGGCGATTCCCCAGGTCGCACCGGCCTATGAGGCGGCGATGCTCGCCGAGGTGGCCCAGATCTGCGATCGGCTGCCTCGCGATGAACTCGCCATCCAGTGGGACGTCTGCGTGGAGTTGATTCTCTACGACGGGCGCTTCTTGCCGGTCCCGTGGGACGACGCGATGCACCGCGCTTGCTTCCGGCGCCTCCAAGCAGCGGTCCCAGAAGAAGTCCACCTCGGGGTCCACCTCTGTTACGGCGACTACGACGGAAAGCACCTCGTCGAGCCGCGAGACGGCCGGCACCTCACCGAATTGGCGAACCTCGTGGCGAGCGAATGCCCGCGGCCGCTCCAGTGGATGCACCTGCCGGTTCCGATCGAGCGAGGCGACGACGCCTACTTTGCGCCCTTCGCAGAACTCGTGCTGGGCGACGAAACCGAGATCTTCCTCGGCCTCGTCCATCTCGAGGACGGTGTGGAGGGAGCCCGCCGGCGCATCGCGGCTGCGTCAAAACACGTCGAATCGTTCGGGATCGCGACCGAGTGCGGCATCGGGCGCGCCTATTCTTCAGACGACATCCGAAAGATCTTCGACATCCATCGGGAGGCCGCGGACGACTGAGCCGAGCCGGATCGCGGCGCCTACGCAACAGGGCCGGCACGAGTACTACGACACAGCCCAGCTCAGTTCTATCGGGACATCCCCGGGGAGAAACCATCTTGAAGCGAGTCATCACAGGCCACGACGGTTCGGGCAAATCCATCTTCACGTCGATCGGCGCCCCTAATCGGAGTGTTGATTTAGGCGGAGGCTCGATGAACGAGCTGTGGTGCACCGATGGACCCCCGGCGGTGCCGGATGCTTTGGTCGATCCGGAAGTCACCATGGATTCATTTGTCCCGAAAGTGGGCGGTACACGATTTCGGATATTTCGGTTGGAACCCGCCGATCCCAACGCGGCGCCCCCCTCTCCATCGGAGATCGAATTTCAGCTCGCTGCCCTGCGGGCAAGCGTACCTGGATTGGGAGAAACCCTCGAAGCGGACAATCCCGGCATGCACACCACCGACACCGTCGACTACATCGTTGTCCTTTCGGGAGAAGCGGATCTCGAGCTCGACGATGGCGCGACTGTTCATCTTGAACCCGGCGATTGCGTCGTACAGCGGGGCACTCGTCACGCGTGGCGAAATACCGGGTCCCTGCCATTCGTTGCGGCCGCTGTCATGGTGGGCGCGGAGCGCGCCTAAGGCGAGGGCGGAGCGGCCCCCGCGAAACGACCCCATCGCGTGCCCCAACTTCGGTAGGATGGCGGCTGGGAGTACCCCATGCAGAACATTGCGTGGACCGTCGGAAATGTCCGGATCACCCGCATCGTGGAGGTGGAAGCCAAGCTTCCCGTCGAGGAGTTCCTGCCCCAAGCGACCCCCGAGGCGCTCGCGCCCCACGCGGAGTGGTTGCGGCCGCACTTCCTGAACGACGACGGCACCGTCACGCTCTCGGTCCATGCGCTGCTGGTCGAGTCCGCCGGGCAGAAGATCATCGTGGACACCTGCATGGGCGAGAAGCCGATCGAGGGCTTCGAGTTCCTGAACCCCGCCTCCTACGACTTCCTCGACCGCCTCGCCGCGGCGGGCTTTCCCCGCGAGAGCATCGACACGGTGCTCTGCACCCACCTGCACTTCGACCACGTCGGCTGGAACACGATGCGCGACGGCGACCGCTGGGTGCCCACCTTCCCGAACGCCCGCTACCTCTTCGCCCGTACCGAGTGGGACCACTGGCGCAGCGCAGAGGAGACCCCGTTCACGCCGACCCTCGCCGAGACCGTGACCTGTGTGATCGACGCCGGGCTCGCCGACCTCGTCGAGACCGACCACAAGGTCACCGACGAGGTGCGCCTCGAGGCCACCCCCGGGCACACCCCGGGCCACGTCTCGGTGCACATCGAGTCGGGGGGCGAGCACGCGTTGATCACCGGCGACGTGAACCATCACCCGGTGCAGTGGGCCGAGCCCACCTGGGACATTTTTGCCGACGACGTCGACCCGGCGGCCTCCGCCGACACGCGCCGCCGTCTCGCCGGCGAACACGCCGACTCCGGCACCCTCGTGATTGGCACCCACTACCCGACGCCGACGGCGGGCCACCTCCGCACGCGAAACGGGGGTTGTCGCTTCGAGGTGTAAAGCAGTCGGGGTCCGCTAGCGCGCCGCGGGAGCGACCCCGCAGAGCTTTGGCGACCGCAGGAAGCGGCCGCCCGCCGGGTCGGTCCCTTCGTCGCTACCGCTCCTGCTTCACGATCCGGTAGCCGGAACGCGGGTAGTGGATCGCCACGGCGCCGAGAACCACGTCGTCTCGGGTCACAGTGAGATCCGCGGCCCGGACACGCGTCGCGACACCGGTCAGGGTTTCGAGACCGTAGTCGTCCGCCACAATCGAAACGGTATCGCCGCGCTGGTAGCGCGCCGTCGCAATCGAGGCCCCGCCCGTGTCCTGAGGAGCCGAATCACGTGCGATCTCCAGCGCTTCGGAGCCGCTCATCGCCTCCGTGTGGCCCGAATCGAACCCTGCGATCCGCTCCACCCAGCCGGCGAGGGACGGACGGGATTCGATCTCCGCCGACAGGCTCGGAGTGGTGCGCAAAAACCCCACGGGGTTGAAGCACGCCGCATCCGCCAGAGAAAACACGGAAGCGTGCGGCCGAATGGCGACTATGCGCGGCGCCAGACGACCGGGAAGACTTGGCCGTCGAGAGGGTCGCCGTCCGCAAGCGCAGAGTCCGCCGGGAACTCGACCGGTGCCGAAGGCCGATCGAGGTAGATGAGGTCGTCCCCACCATAGCGGATCGAGACGGCACGCCGTCCCCGGGTGGCGGAGACGTTGCCGCGGGAGCCGTGAACGGTCCGGTAGTCGTGCACGATGACGTCGCCCGGGAGGGCGTCGAAGTACACGACGTCGTACTCGTCCTCGTGTCCCTCGATATCGGGTAGCTGGGGGAGGCCGTGTTCGCCTCCGGTGGTCTGGGAGATGAACGCGTTGGGGGCGTGGAGGGCCCAACGGTGGCTGCCCTTGACGTAGCCCATGGCACCGTTCGCTCGGTCGACGGGCTCGCAGGCCGTCCAGAAGGAGGCGCATTGCTCCCCGTCGACGCGGAAGTAGCCCTGGTCTTGGTGGAAGGCCGTGCGCGCGACCGCACCGGGCTGTTTCACGAAGATCTGGTCGAACACGAAGTGGACCTTGTCCGCGCCGAAGAGCGCGGCCGCGGCCTCCGCCAGCGGGCCTTCGACGGCCATGCGACGAATCTCGCTGTAGTCGCGTGAGGCGTTGTTGACGAGCAGGAACTCGCCGTCGCCCTCTCGTGCCTCCCGCTCGCGCAGGATCCGCGCGCCGGCCTCCTCCATGACCTCGGTGCGGGGGCCGAACGGAATCAAGTGGGAGCGGTCGGTGACGGACAGATCCAACGCTCCGTCGCGCTCCGTGCCGGCTTCCTGCCGGGCCCGATATTCGCCTTCGACCTGGTCTATCGCCTTGCTGAGCACCGAGACCCATTCGGGCGGCAGCACGCCGCGCAGACAGACGACGCCATCGCGCCGGTAGGTTTCGATCTCCTCCGGTGTAATCGTTCGACACGCCATCTCGTGGATCCTCCCCTCGCTGCTTTGGTGAGTCTGTGACGGAATTCCCACGTTCAGACCGCGACCGGATACACATTGAATCCCCGGTGCCGGGCTCGCGGGCGGCGCACCGGTGCGCCCGCCGGCCGAAGATCGGGGTGATCGCAGACCAGGTGGCGGATCGCGATCCGCGCCTCGAGCCGCGCCAGCGCCGCGCCCAAGCAATGGTGGATGCCGTGCCCAAAGGCGACGTGTTTGTTTGGCGTCCGGGTGATGTCGAGCCGATCGGGTTCGGGAAACGCAGCAGGGTCTCGATTTGCGGACCCGTTGGAGATCCAGATGAAGGTGCCCGCCGGGATGCGCGTACCGCGAAACTCGATCTCCTCGGTCGGCTGCCGCCCGCCGATCTGATTCGGGCTGTCGTAGCGCAGCATTTCTTCGACGGCGCCAGCGGCGAGGTTCGGTTGCTCGCGAAGGAGCCTTTGCTGGTCGGGAAAGGCGAAGAGCGCGTGGATGCCATTTCCGATCAGGTTCGACGTCGTCTCGTGCCCCGCGTTCAGCAGGAAGGCTGCGTTGTGGAGCAGCTCGAGCTCGCTGAGGGTTTCGCCATCCTCCTCGGCTTGCACCAGTAGCGACATCAGGTCATCGGTTGGCCGTTTGCGGCGTTCTTCGGCGAGGTCACCGAGATAGGTTTTGAACTCCTCGACCGCTGCGTTGGCGTCGGAGACCATGCTCTCGCCTGCGTTGGGCTCGAGCGAGGCGGTGACAAGAGTCGACCAGCGTTTAAACCGATCCCGGTCGTTTACCGGAACCCCCAACATCTCGCCAATCACGGTCAGCGGCAGCAGGTATGCGAAGTCCTGGATGAGATCCATTTCACCATCGGCCAGTGCTTCCGAAAGCAATCGCTCGACCACATTCTCGACCACTTGCTCCCATTTCGACATCGCGCGATTGGTGAACGCATGAGCCACCAACTTGCGAATCCGCGTGTGAACCGGCGGATCCCGGAAGACCATGACATTGAGATTGTGTTCGGTGATCAGGGCGTCCGCGCCAAAGCGGGCCGTCATCTGCTCCGTCTTGTCGGAGCTCATGTGTTTGTTGCGAAGAACCTCGGCGACCTCGTCGTAGCAAGTGACAAAATAGGTGCCGTCCGGATTGCGGTGGATGGGGCGTTCGGATCGCAGACGGGCGTAAGTCGGAAAGGGATCGTCGAGAAATCGCGCGTCGAGATTGGCGAGATCGAACTTCGATGGATTTTCCGACCAACTCGTGGGCCGTAGCGCGTCTCCACTCATCTCTTGGCTCCTTCGATCGGCCCCGCCCGGCCAAATCACGGCATCACTCGGGTAGTCTATCTCGCGTGCCTAGCCCTCTTGCTGCTCTACGAGGCCATCCCTGCGCGGCGCTGATGCCGCGACACATCTAGCCCGCTCGGTGGGCTACGCGGGGGGAAACGCCGACGCGCTCCAGGGCGGGCCCGTCGCGCTTCCTATCCGGGGCCGAGTCGGGCCGGAGGCTTCGCTAAGCAGAGGGCGATGCATCCGGTCTCTGGCAGCCCCCCGGCGTGCCCTCGAAGATGGGATCGACGGACATCAAGGTGAGTCGAAGGCGGGTGGCCCTCCATTCCCCGCCGGTTCGCTCGGCGTCAATCGTGTAGGTGCCCATACCCACGGTCGCGCACTGCGAGGGCACCCCCGGTTCGGGACCCAGCGTGAAAAAACTCACAATCAAGGACGCGACGAGCTGGGCGGTAGCGCCCTGCTGTTCGACTTGGATGTTTCCCACCAAGTGCTGGGTGAAGTCGTACCGGGATCCACGAAAGATGCCGCTCACCCAATCCGCCCACGCGTCCGGCCCGACGAGGTGTACGTCGGCTGGAAACGAATCGGCGTCGGGAGCCGCCTGTTGGTCGAACTCGCGACCGGGGAACCAGATATCGAACAGCGCGTCTTCTCGAAAGCACTTCCCTGCGATGGAGGCGCCGGCATCTCTCGCAGCCTTCGCCGGGTCGCTGTTGGCGCTGTGGATCCGCACCTCGCCTATTGCATCCGCGGCTCGCGCGTAACAGTGCATCAAATCGACGATCGGCTTTTCCCCGGCGCCTGGGGCCCCGCAACCGAGCACCCCGAGTAAACAGGCGAATACCGCCAGCGAACGACGCCAATCTAAATCAGTCATTGTTTCCCTCTCTCAGGTGGTTCGGGGTCAGAGGTGCTCCTTCAGGAAAGCCACGCTTTGGTCGAGCGCTTGGCGGGCTTCGGGCAGCCCCGCGAGCATCGTGAAGAACCCGTGTAACACGCCGTCGTAGCGGGTCAGCGTGACCGTGTTGCCGGCCGCATCGAGGCGCCGTGCGTACTCTTCCGTCGCGTCCCTGGTCGGGTCGTACTCGGCGGTGATCACCAGGTTGGCCCCGAGGCCCGACAGGTCGGTTGCGTTGGCGACATTGCAGTACGGCTCGGCGCGCTCCGCCGGATCGGACGTGTACATGTCCCAGAACCAATCACAATCCTCGTTGATCAGGAGGCCCCCCGTGCCCAGTTCAGGGTTGGAGATTCGCATCTCGGTGGTGCCATACGCGGTCAGCACGACCTTGGGCACCCGGTTTCCTTCGTCGCGGGCACGAAGCGCCAAGGCGAACGACAGTGCGCCTCCGGCGCTATCGCCACCGACGCCGAGCCGGCTCACGTCGCCGAGCACTTCGGCCGGGCTGGTCTGCAGCCAGCTCCAGACGTCAACGCAGTCGTCGAGCGCAGCAGGGTACGGGTGCTCAGGCGCGAGCCGGTAGTCGACCGAGGCGATCACGACGCCGGCCGCGTTGGCGAGGTTGCGCAGGTACTCGTCGTGCATGTCGAGGTCGCCAATTGCGAAGCCGCTACCGTGCAGGTACATCAGCACCGGCAGGTCGATCGCCTCGCTGGGACGGTACACCCGGACGGTCACCGAGCCGGCCCGAGTCGGCGCCTGCACGTCGACCCACTCGAAGATGTCCGTGGTCGACGGGATGGTGGTCCTCTTAAACACGTCGCGCAGCGTCTGGACCGGCGTATCGCTCAGCGGGAGCGGCATAGCCTCCTTGGTAGCCTCGAGTAGAGCGACAGATTCGGGTGTGAGCGGCATTTGAACTCCTAGAGTTGCCTATCTCGCCGACGGTAATTTGAACTAAAAGTCTAGTCAAATATCTTTTCGTATTTATATTGGTCTCTTACTACGCTCGGCGCCTATGCGAGCCTCGCGCGCCATCATTCAATCAGTAGACTACGCGTATGGATGACAGACCCGGGAAGCCCATCTCGCTGCGTGAGCGACAGCGGGAGCAGACGCACAACCATCTGATGGCAGTGGCTGCCGACCTGATCGGGGAGAAGGGGTTCAACGCCACATCGATCGACGACCTCGCCAAGGCCGCCGGCGCGAGTAGGGCGACGGTGTACTCCTATTTCGACACGAAAGAAGCCATCGTCGAGGAGATCACCCGATCGCTTTGGGACCGGGGGGAGGAGATGTATGGAGAGTTTGGCGATCTCGCCGACTGGGATCGAGGAAGCATCCTCGGTTGGCTGAAGGACTCGGTGCTCGCACGTTGGGAGCAGGACAGGCCGCTCCATCGGGCCGCGAGTAAAGGCAGCACCAAAGCGTTGGAATCCGGATACAGGGAGTACGCGGACCGCTACGTCGCCGCCTTCACACGCAACACTGCCCTGTGGCAAGCTCGCTTCTCCCCGACCGAGACGCGGCGACGCGCTCTCATGCTGATCTCGATGATCGACTCCTACGTCTCGAAGCTGTTCATGCTGGGGACTGAGCCCGACCGGGTCGCCGTCATGGAGACAGTTGCTGACGTGTTCCGCGACGTCCTTCGCGCCCGCGACTAGTGACGACCGGGGACGTTGCCCCCCTGAGCGAACCCTCCGGGTGGGGTTGGCGACAAACGATTCAGCTATTGACAATACTATGAGTCTGAATATATGATTCTCAATCATAATTATATGGTTATAGTTCATTATCAGGTCATCTGCCCTGAGGAGTGTTATGAAGGTCGGAATCGTAACCAGTTCGTTTCATACAGCGGATTGGGAGCGGGTGGGCGCGGCGGACTGGTCGCGCGCTCCCAGCCCGTCGGACGCGGACCTGATGGGGGAGACGATCGCGCTGGGGCGTCTTGCCGAACCGTTGGGCTTCGACTCGATCTGGATTGGAGAGCACTTCGGCACGCCCTACTCCATGTGGCCCGACGTGATGCAGTCGATGGCCTTCTGGGCCGGCGAGACCGAGCGGGTGTCGCTGGGCTCGTGCGTCAGCGTGCTGCCGTGGTGGCACCCGGTAACGCTTGCGGCCAAGGCGGCAATGCTCGACATCATGCTGGAGGGCCGCGAGTACACCTGGGGCGTTGGCCGAGGCGTCGCCCCGACGGAGTACGCCGAACTGGGGATCGACCGCAACGAGGCGCGTGGCCGCTTCGACGAGGTGTTGGAGGTGATCCGGCTCGGGCTGAGTCAGGAGCGCTTCTCTTTCGACGGGAAGTACTACCAAATCCCCGAAGCCTCGAT
>CAJIBI010000345.1_pt1 | contig 20431 bp, 18 predicted proteins | sample 9199321 | NCBI WGS metagenome assembly CAJIBI01 (sample SAMEA7708294, study PRJEB35096) | sediment metagenome | biome: marine neritic benthic zone biome [ENVO:01000025]; feature: sediment [ENVO:00002007]; material: shallow marine sediment [ENVO:03000034] sea grass bed [ENVO_01000059] ... | reverse complement strand
CTCGGTTTCCTGGCGGACGCGGTCTCGAAGCGTCTTGGCGTGGAGCACGATGGCGTGTACCTCTACCGGCACATGGTGCACCCGGATGTCCCGGGCCTCGTCTTTGTCGGGTACGCGTCGACCGTCTCGGACATCCTCACGCGAAGCTTGCAAGCGCGCTGGCTCGGCGATCTGCTCGAAGGCCGCTTCCGGCTGCCCGCAAAGGAGGCGATGCGCGCCGAGATCGAAGACATGAAGCGATGGAAGCGGGCATTGATGCCGTTCAGCCCGTTGCGGGGCGCGCGAATCATGGCCCATATGCAGCACTACCACGACGAGCTCGTGCGGGATCTTGGGGTCAGCCCGTGGCGAAAAACCGGTGCCTTGGCACCGCTCAAGGAGCTGATTGTCCCCTACATCCCCCGCGACTATGCCGACATCGTCGCGACGGGCGCCGCGCCCGTGAGAGAGCCTCCGAGTTCAGGGGCCTAGTGCACCGACCTGGCCCCCATTTGAAATGTCGCTTGAAGAAACAGGCGCTAGCCTGGCACGCAGCGCGCTGTGGGGGGAGGCGTCATTGATCTCGCGCCGCGAAGACATCGCCAGCAGCGTGAGCCACGCAATCGGTTTGCTCGCGGCGGTGACTTGGGCCCCGTTTTTGATTCATCGCGCGATCGGCGCAGGAGACGCCGGGTTCCTGGTCGGCTCCTGTGTGTTCGCCGCGACGTCTGTCCTCCTGTACCTGATGTCGACGGTGTACCACGGCCTCCCTCCCGGTCGGGCGAAGGCCGTCTTTCGCGTCCTCGACCATACCGCGATCTTCCTCCTCATCGCCGGCACCTACACACCGTTTACGCTGGGCGCCCTGCGCGGGCCGTGGGGGTGGGTGTTGTTTGGTCTCGTCTGGGGCCTCGCCGTCTGCGGAATCGTTCTCAAGGCGACGGGGTCGCTTTGGAACCCTCGGTGGTCGAACTCGCTCTACCTCGCACTCGGTTGGCTCGTTCTGATCGGAGTCCAGCCCTTGTGGGAGCAGGTGCCGGCCTGGGGTGTACTCTGGCTCGTCGCTGGGGGCTTCGCCTACACGGCAGGGGTGGGATTCTTTGCCGCAGCTCGTATCCCTTACAACCACTTCGTCTGGCACCTGTTGGTCATGACCGGTACCGGGTGCCACACCATCGCCGTGTTCCATTTTGCGGCATAAGCGGCGTTGGTATGGCAAGATTTTCGAATCCGAAAGCGAACGCCCGCGCACACGGAGAGCGACCGACGTACCTTGATCAGCGTGTCGCGATCGCCACGTGGGAGCTCGCCGGCCAGTCCACCGCTCAGCGCCGTTCCATAGGGATTGCACTCGAGGGCCCCCCAGATCCCCACCGCGGCGCGACCGGAAGGGCGCAGCACACGCCGCATCTCGGAGGCGGCCGCCGCCCTATCGGACACGAATTGAAGCCCCTGGTGACACAACACCGTGTCAAAGGCTTCCGAAGGAAACGGCAAGTCCGTCGCGTCCGCTTGGCGCCATTCGACCGACGCTCCCGCCAGAGGGTGCTTTCCGGCCTCGGCCAGCATGTCTTCGTTGAGATCGGAGCCGACGATGTGGCCATCGGCTCCGATCAGGCGAGACGCAGCGCGTGTCACGACCCCGGTGCCACACGCGATATCGAGAACGGAGCTGCCCGGTCGAATGCCCGCGCGCTCCACCAAATCCGCCGCCCACGGGGCGAACCAGGTCGCAACGAATCGCGTGTAGTTCTCCGCCGCCGTCTCGGAAACCTGCCAACGCTCGTCCATGGTTGCCTCGCGGGGTACGTTCGGGTCCTCGAGCGACGATGCTCCCTCGCGCCCCAACGTGGTGAGCTAATCGGGCGCGTGGTAGTCGCGGATCGTATGGATACGGCCTCCGCGAAACTCCAACACCTCCACGCCGACCAGCCGCACCGATTCTCCGGTCTTTGCTTTGGTGCCCGTGAACACCGATTCCACCGACCCCGCTCCATCCGCTCCCAGAAGCGTCCTCGGCACGCATTTTCCATCGGGGATGGCTCGGAAGCTTGCGGCGTACGCCCTGCGGATCGCCTCGGCGCCCTCGCTTCGGGACCCATCGGACCCAACGATCACCGCGTCGTCGCAGAAACAGGCCATCACCCCCTCGAGATCCTGGCGGTTGAACGCGTCGAAGTAGCTCTCGATGAGATCGGTTTCCTTGCTCATGTCTTCCCCTTCGATAGGAGTGGGCTTCGATACGTGAGGTCGCATTCGGGTGTTGGGCTGGCGGCCAGGCCAGTTATCGTAGCAGCCAACGGTTCGAAGCCGTTGGAAGACGAGGCGATCGAATGAGAGGACAAGATATGAAGATTGAGTACGTGGAGCCGGCCGCCGCCCGCGACATGAAAGGGTTGCGCCTGGCGCTGACGCGCGATCTACCCGCGCCGTACTCGATGTCAGCGCGGGCAGTCTTCGATCTCCGCGGCGTGGCGTATGTGCCGGTAGCGCAGGTCGGGGCCGGCGCCAACGAGGACCTGCTGGCCTGGACGCGTCACCGCAACGCACCTGTGGCGGTCTACAACGACGAGCCGCCCCGGGTGGGTTGGTTGGAAATTCTCCATCTTGCCGAGCGCCTCGGCTCGGGCCCGTCTCTGATACCCGCAGACATCGGCGAGCGCATGACGATGGTGGGCCTGGTCCATGAGTTGATCGGCGAGAATGGCCTGGTCTGGAACCTGCGCCTCCTGATGCTCGGCCTGGCGGGCCCCGAACGCGCGGCACAAGCGGCCGGGCAGAACCCCATGTACGCGCAATACGGCTACAGCGAGCCGGCGCGGGAGGCCGCGCGAGACAAGGCCATCGCGATTCTCGAGATGTTCACGGCGCACGCGCATCGGCAGCGCGACCACGGCAGCCGCTATCTGATCGGCTCGGCACTCACCGCGGCGGATGTCTACTGGGCGTATTTCAGCCAGATTTTGCGCACGCTGCCCGATGAGCAGTGCCCGATGCCCGCCCAGCTGCGCAAGACCTATGACCTCGCGAGCGCAGCGGTCGGCGGCTTTGACCCGTTGTTGATCGAGCAGCGCGACTGGATTTTCGACCACCACCTTCCGCTACCGATGGTGTTCTGACGCGCAACGGTGCAACGGGTGGTGGTGGCCAGTGCTTTCGTTTGCGCCGACGCCCTCGGTCAATCACCCGGGCCACGCCTCCGGGGTCCGCGGCTCCCTGCGTTAGACGTCCAACCGGTCAAAGAAGCGGATGCTCGGTTCGCCTTCGATCATCGCGCCGAGAGCGTCCATCGTGCCGCTCTCGGTGCGCCAGGCCAGATACTTTTCGTATTGGGGGCGCGAATCCCAGCGCTCGTAGACCACGATATTGCCGCCCTTGTCCATATTGTCGTAGACGTCGATGCTTTGGCATCCGTCGTAGGCGCGGGTGTCACCCAGATTTTGTTTGAACATCTGCTTGATGTCTGCGACGCATTCGGGCTTGGCCTGGATCTCGAGAAGCACAACACATCCCATCGTAGGCACTCCTTTGGGTTCGGGGTCTCCAAAGCCTACCCCAACCCCTTGGCTTCACCCCACGGGCATCACGAAATACCCGATCAACGGCATGATTTCGTTTCGATAGCGCGGGTGCGGCGGGAAGACCTCTCGTGTGTTCTGCCGGTATTCCTGTACATCCATCTCCCCGTGCGCGCGTTGGGCCGGCCTCCTGGGGCCGGCTTGAGAAGGTCGCCGTGCCGCCGGCGCCTCTGCGATTATGTGACGCGAGCGAAACCCACGCACATGGAGAGCCACATGACGATCCCTCCCACGTCCGTCGACGACGTCGCGATGCGCCCTGCCGCGCCCCAGAGACGCAGGCTAGTCACCGCCGCAGCGATCGCTGGAACGACTCTCGCATTCACGATTCTTGCGATCGCGGGCTCCAAGCAAAGCGCCGGCGCGCGCGAACCCGACGGCAAGGAAATCCTCGTCGCCTTTGGCGTGGATGTCGACGCCGTCGCCGGATGGATTGGTTCCTACGGAGGACAAGACTCGCCCGCGGATATTTCGAGGGGCATGTTCGCGGGAGAAGTGGGATCACCGCGTCTGCTCGAACTCTTCAAAGACAACGGCATCAAGACCACCTGGTTCATCCCGGGGCACTCGATTGAGACCTTCCCGGATCAGATGAAAGCGGTTGCCGAAGCGGGGCACGAAATCGGCATCCACGGCTACAGCCACGAGAATCCGATCTCGATGACTTCCGAGCAGGAGGCCGCGGTCTTGGATAAGAGCATCGAACTGATCACGGAGCTGACGGGCAAAAAACCCACGGGGTACGTAGCGCCCTGGTGGGAATTCAGCTCGATCACTCCCGAGCTGCTCCTCGAGCGAGGGATCAAATACGACCACAGCCTGATGCATGACGATTTCCATCCCTACTACGTTCGCTCGGGCGATACATGGACGAAAATCGACTACAGCAAACGCGCTTCCGCGTGGATGAAACCGCTAGTACGAGGCACCCAGACGGATCTGATCGAGATTCCGGCCAACTGGTACCTGGACGATCTTCCCCCGATGATGTTCATCAAAGCGTCTCCCAACTCCCACGGCTTTGTGAATCCACGCGACCTGGAGCAGATGTGGAAAGACCAGTTCGACTGGGTGTACCGGGAGAACCAGTACGCGGTATTCACCATGACGATCCATCCAGACGTCTCCGGACGGCCGCAGGTGCTGCTGATGCTCGAGCGGATCATCGCATACATGAAGAGCCAGCCGGGTGTGCGCTTTGCGACCTTTGATCAGATTGCCAACGACTTCGCGCGCCGCAGTCCGCGCCAGTAGCGGTGTCTCAGTGCTCGAAACGCTCCCACGCCCGGGCGGGTTCCGGCACGGGTGGCATCTCTTCCTGGGGTTGGGGGGGTGTTCCGGTGACGGCGAAGGGCACGTGCTCGCCGAAATAGAACACGTGACGATCGTAGCGTGCGACTGTCTCGGGGCTGAGGGTCAACGTGTGGCTCTCGAGCAGCGTGTGCTGGTGGGTCTTCGTCCATTCGAGCGCGGGCTCGAGCCCACCCGCGTGGGGCACCCCGATTCCGTTGATGTAGTAGTGGGCCGGGATGACCACGGCGGGGCCGAGCTTTTCCACGATCACGTCGGCCCACTTGGGGCTCAGGATGTGCCCGTCGTCACTCACAGCCAGAAAGACGACGTCGATGTCGCCGATCCAGTCCCAGATATGCTCGGGTGGGTTCTGGCGGTTGTCCCCCCAATGCAGCATCCGCAGCCCGCCGGTCTCGATGACGTAGAGGCTGTTGTTCCATTGCATAGATTCGTTCGGCGGGCAGGGGTCTTTGTCGATCGCGGCGATCACCGCACTCCGGAAGGGGTACTTCCCCTGCGCCTCGCACATGTGCTTTTCCGCGATTCCCAAGATCGTGACGTCGCCCAGAGTGAATCGCCCCGCCATGCGATCGAGGATCATGGACGCGTCGAGCCGCTCCGTCGCATCGTGATCAAAATGCGCATGGGTCACCAGGGCGATGTCCGCGTGCGTCTTTGGCATGAGCATCTGGTACCACAGCCCGTACATACCGGTGGGGTCGTTGCGCCATGGGTCCACAAACACCTCGATCCCGCGCGGCGATGTGATCTTGAAGGCCATATGGCCGTAGTAGGTGATGGTTGTCTCGCCCGTGCTCTTCCGCACGCCGCCGTAGCGCTGCGCGGCCATGACGCGGTCGTTGTTCGAGCTTTGCTCGTGGGAAACGCTGTGGGCGACCGCCAGGGGCGAAGCCCACAGAACTAGACCCAAGAGCAACCCGGCTTGAAAGGCGCTCTTCTTCACCTGAAGACCGGCGTACCGGAGCGACCCGATCACCGCGACGCCGCCCACCAGTTTGCCGATCGCCCCGAGTTCCATGACGTCCATGGGATCCCTCCTTTGCAGGAAGCGTATCGCGCGCTTCGTGTCATCATTCGGCCTCTCCAAGCGAGAGAAGAGGTACCATGGCTGGCCGGCCCGGTTTGTCGTGGCACGCGGCGAGAAGCTACAAAGGGAGGTCTGGGGATGGCGGCGTCTTCCGACGGCTTTCGCAGGCGGTTTGGCGAGGTGTACCAGACCCAGTGGGTCTATGGAGACGGGAAGATCGACCTCGCCGAGCACATGTCGAGGTTCACTACGGTCGGTACCGAGCTCGCAAAGAGCCTCGGGATGGAGAACCTGAAGTTGGACGAGGGCGGCTTCCGGATGTTTCGCCCGCTGGTCTCCACGGACCCGGTGGACACACTGTTCTTCCTGGAACGCTACGACGACATTCGGGTCTGGGCCGGGGGGGAGTACGAAGCCCAGACCTCCCCCATTTGGATGAAGGTCGTTCTCGACGACCAAGACAACGAGCACACGTGGCTCGGCGAGGGCTCAATCATGGCCGAGGACTCCCTCGGTTCGCCAAGGGCGATCGATTCAAACACCCTCGCGATCGATTGGGTCACCTACGAGCCGACGAAAAAGGCGGCGCTGGTCGACTTCCCGCCGCTGATCCATGAACTGTCGGAGGCAGTTGCGGCGCAAGGGCTCGACCGGACCTCCGTACGCTACTTCGGGATGACAACGACCGCGGGGCCCCGTCTCAACTACGCGCACCTCTGGTTGGAGCACGCTTCGCCCAGTGTGTTGGGCGAAGTGTTGGCCTGGAGACAGAGCGCACCCGAACTCGCGGAATGGCGCCAACGGCTCCACGGCGTCTGCGGCAGCATCCGTTCCCACCATCTCTTCTCTCAGGTCGGCTGAGGTACTCGGCCCGCTCGCCGCGCGATAGGATTCCTGTCATGTCCGACGCAGCCGCGCAACCGGCAACATCGCTGAACCTCTACAGCGGGGAACCCCAGCACGAGACCTTCCCGCGCTTGAAGGAGATGTTCCCCACCGGCGTGATGAAAGCGTCGGCGACGCCATTCCGCTTTCCGGAGGGCGCACCCCTCGCCCTGCCCCGCAGCTACGACTTCGAGGGCCAAGCGCGCGACACCGAGGCGTTCTTCGACGCGACCGACACGGCCGCACTCCTGGTGCTGCAGGACGGCACAGTCCGGTTCGAGCGCTACGCCCTCACCGGCGGGCCGGAGATCCAGTGGATCTCGTGGTCCGTAGCGAAGAGCTTTGTCTCCGCGCTGGTGGGTATCGCGCTTGCCGACGGCCTCATCGAGTCCATCGAAGATCCGATTATTCGCTATGCGAGGGGGCTCGCCGGCTCCGCGTACGATGGGGTGACGATCAAAGACGTGCTGCAGATGTCATCCGGTGCGCGCTGGAACGAGGACTACAGCGATCCGGAATCGGACGTAAACCGCTTCGGCAAAGTGATCGCCGGCGGCGGGTCACTCGACGCCTTTGTCGCAGGCATGGTGCGGGAATGCCCCCCCGGAACCCTGTGCCAGTACAACTCCGCCGATACCCAGGCACTCGGCACGCTGCTGGTCGCCGTGACGGGCCGATCCGTCACGGACTACATGCAGGAGAAGCTCTGCGACCCGCTCGGAATGGAATCGACCAGCTACTGGTTGCTCGACAGCCAGGGCATGGAGATGGCGTTCGGCGGCCTCAACATGACCGCGCGCGACTTTGCCAGAATCGGCGAGCTCTTCCGCAACCGCGGCTCCTGGCACGGTGCCTCGCTCCTCCCGGAGTCGTGGGTCACCGCCTCGGTCACCCCGGGCGCTCCGCACCTCACCGCGGGGAAGGTCCTTGTGGGCGGTCACCCTCTGCCCCTTGGCTACGGGTACCAATGGTGGATACCGGAAGGAGAGCGGGGCGAGTTCTCGGCAATCGGGGTCTACAACCAGTTCGTTTTTGTCGACCCTTCCCGCGACGTCGTAATCGTCAAGCTTTCGGCAAACCGCGCCTACGGAACCTCAAGCGACGAATCCACGAACCGGGAGGTGGAGACCATCGAGTTTCTGCGAGCCATCGCCAGGAAGACCGACTGAACGCGGGCGCGAATCGAAGCCACACGCGAGGCCGAAGAGGAATGGATCGAGCATTCCAACTCGCTGATCGAGAACATGCTCACCACGTCAGCACGCGGTTCCTCGAGCCGAGCAGCCAACCTTGGGTGCCGCATCTCGTCCCTGTTGCCCGCGCGATGTGTCACCCCGGCTGGTTACGGAACCGGCCTTGCGCCGAGCTCGGCGGCACCTCGAGAACGGTGACCCGCACCTGACGCTCGGATTCGGCTTCGGGCCGCCGTTTCAGGCCGCCCGCTGTGAAGCAACTTGCGTGGCGTGCAAAGAAGTTCGCAGTGGGTTGAAACCCCGATCGCACCGAGACGCCGGCGCAGACCGTTTGCGCCTTCTAGGCCGGGGGCCCTGGAGTGGCACACACCTTGCTCCCCGCAAGGCCGCCATGATTCGCAGCATCCCCCGCGCTGGCCTCACCGGCAACAAGCCGCCGTTCGAGCTCGTCGACACCTTCGCCCCCGGTATCGATCCGGGCCAGAACGCCCTGCAAGGGTCGGCTGGCTCGATCGGGTCCGCGTGCAGGGCCAGGGGTGAGGGTCTCGATCTTCGTCTCGGCGTAGTCACGAGGGCGTGTCGGCGAAGGGTGAGGAGACGTACGTGAAGAAAATTGGTCGACGCGCCACCGGGAGGCACGGTGTCGCCGCGTGCCTCGCGAACGTCTTTGCCCTGTTGTTCGCCGGCCTGCTCGCTGCGCCCGCGCAAGCCCAGGACGACACCGCGCTTTTCTCCACCGCGGCGCCCCCCAACGTGATGCTGCTGCTCGACAACTCGGGCTCGATGCGCGACATCGTCTGGCACCCGAACTACGACCCCGCCGTCAGCTACGACTGCGACCCCGCGACCGCGTGCAACTGCAATGGCGCGATCAATGTGACCGTCGCTGGCGGCCCCCAGACGGTTACCCGCTGCGGCATCACGCGCACCTTCTATCCGGACCCTCGCGCGCCCTCGTCCGCCGCCGAGTACGAAAGTAACTACGTGAACTTCATCTTCGGGCTGCCCAACGGCGACCCGATCCTCGCCGAGCTCGCCGACCCGGCGAACGGCACCTACTCGCCCTGCGTGCAGAGCACCTTCGGTTTGACCACCTACTCGAAGTACCAGCGGGTGCGTTTTACGGCCGCGAAGGACGCGCTCGACGAGGTGCTCTGCAACGTGAACGCGACCGGCACGATTCGCTTCGGCCTGGCGCACTTCCGGCGCCGCGACGGAGGCGAGGCCCACGGCGCCTACGTGCGCGTGCCGGTCCAGGACCCGGACGTCGCCCCCTACGTCTTGAACGGTGTCGGGCCCCTGTCCCACGTCGATCACATCCGGGCCGCGGCCGCGTCCATCGTCCCGGGGAGCACCGGGACCCCACTCGCCGAGTCGCTCTTCCAGACCTACACCTACTTCATGTCGCGCACCGCGAGTGAACGACCCTTGGGGCAGGACACGGTGACGCGTTTCCCCGAATACGTGTATGGAACCAACTACACCATTCCCGACGGCAGCGCGGCGCTGCCGGCTCCACCGGATCCGGTTCAGAACAGCTGTCAAAAGCACTTCGTGATCGTGATCACCGACGGCTTTCCGTCCCGCGACGACTTCACGACCCTCGCGAGCACCCCGCAGTCCGCGGGCTTTGGCAACTTTCACGCGCGGCTGATCGGCGACTACGCACCCAACTACACGGGCGAGCCCGCCGAGACGACCGGCACGATGACCTATCTCGACGACGTCGCTCACTTCATGCAGCAAAACGATCTGCGGCCCGACCCCACGGACCAGGCCGGCAACCAGGTCGTCGACGTCTACACCATCGGATTCACCACCGATGCGGCCGCGAACGCCCTCTTGACCGCGACCGCCGCCAACGGCAACGGCCTCTTCCGCAGCAGCAACGACGCCGAGACCTTGGCCCAGGCCCTGATCGACGCGATCACCGACATTCTGATCAAATCGCAATCGTTCTCGTCTTCGACGGTTCCTGCGACGCGTACCGCGACGGGGGGCAACCTCTACACGAGCCTCTTCGTCCCTTCGGACAGCAGCCCCTACTGGGAAGGCCACCTGAAGCTCTGGGACCTGACCGCCGGTGGTGAAATCCTCGACGCGAACGGCAATTGCGCTCTCGCGGGAAGCCCCGTGCCCTGCCGCGGCGGCAGCTTCAACCCGGGGGCGGCGCCCTTCTGGGACGCCGGCCAGGAGATCCCGACGCCAAACGCGCGGAACCTCTACACCTCGCTCTTTGGCGCGAAGGTCCAGTTCCTCCACGCCAACGACGGCGGCCCAGTGAACGCGATTGACCTGGGGGATCCGGTGGATCCCGCCGACGATCTGACTGCGGCGGACATCGGGACCTACTCGGGAAGCGCGGCCGCCGACGTGAACGAACTCTCGGAGGAGATCGTCGAAAATCTTCGCGGCTGTGTCTTCGGCACCGGAACCGCCGGGAGCCCGTGTGTACAGCGGCCCTGGCTGCTCGGAGACATCTTCCACTCGAGCCCGGTGCTCGCGACCAAGCCGCGTGCGCCGATCAACGACCCCTCCTACCGGGTTTTCAAGCAGAACTTCGCGACGCGTCAGCAGGTGATCTACGCCGGCAGCAACGACGGCTGGATCCACGGCTTTGACGCAGGGTCCTATGACCCCGCGCCGCTCCCGCCGGCCCTGCCCGGCTACGACCGGGGAACCGGTCAAGAGCTATTCGGCTTCATGCCGTGGGCGGTGCGGCAGGCCATCCGCGAGGTGCCGCGAGACACGGGGTCGCGGGACTACTACGGGGTCGACGGGTCCCCGGCGGTCGCCGACGCTTGGTTCTACAGCAACGCCACGCAGCTCACGAGCGCGAAGGCGCTGGATGGCAGCGAGTGGCACACCGTGTTGATGGGGGGCCTGCGGCAGGGAGGCAACCACTACTACGCCCTCGACGTCACCGACCCCTCGGCCGCGAACTACCCGCAATACCTCTGGGAGTATCCGGCGGAGAGCGCCGCCCCGAGCGTCAAGGATCAGTTCGGCCAGACCTGGGCGCGGCCCGTCATCGTTCGGATGCAGGTCGAGATCTCCGGCCAGCCCTACGAGCGCTGGGTCGCGATTGTGACGGGTGGCTACGCGCCCAACGGCGACCCGAACGACGCCCTCAACTACGACCCCAACGCGGTCACCGGCCGCGGCATCTATCTGATCGACGTGAAGACCGGCCAGCTGCTCGGCGAGAAGCGCCTCGATCTGGCGGCCCCGCCCGCGGATCCGCTCAGCCAGATGCGCTTCGCCGTGGTGGCCACCCCCTCGGCTTTCGATCTCAACTTCGACGGCTACGTCGACGTGATCTATGTGGGCGACCTCGGCGGGAACATGTGGAAATGGGTCGTCAAGTACGACCCCAATGCCTCGGTTCCCAACATGCTGACCGACCCGATCAACTCGGTGGGGAACGTGAGCCAGCCCACCACGAAGTTCCGCAAATTCTTCGAGGCGCGGGCGACGCCCGCGGCGCCCCTCGGCGCCACCGTCGGGGTGGTCGACTACTACAAGAGCTTCTTCTTCCCGCCGGCGGGGACGCTCAAGAGCGGCAAGCTGTGGGTGGCCTTCGGCAGCGGCGAGCGGGCCGACCTCAACCGTCTCGGTGACGCCAGCAGCCCCGACGACAACAACCGCTTCTACTCCTTGAAGGACCTCGACCCGTACGAGCGACTCTCGGTGCCGCTGCCCAACATCACCGAGCAGGACCTCTACGACGCCTCGAGCGATGGCAGCTGTGCCAACGTGAGCGCCTTTAGCGGCTACTTCTTCCGCGGCGACGACGGAGAGAAGTTCATCACCGAGATCACCCTCTTTAGCAGCTGGGTGATCGCCGCGTCCTATACGCCGGACCCCGCCGCTACGGACCCCTGTGCTCCAAGCGGCAACGCGAGGATCTACATCTTCCGAATCTACTGTGGCGACGGATTCTTCGCGGAAACCGGCCTGGCGAGCGACCGCGAGTACGGCATCGGGACCGGGGTTCCGACCGACCCGAGGATCTCCATCGGCCCGGGCGGCGTGCGTATCGCGCCGATGGGCGATAACGATCCGGACCCGCCGGCACCCCAGATGCCGGATCAGCCCGTCACCCAAATGTACTGGTCGGAGGAGAACTGATGGGCGACCCGATTCAACCGAGTTCGAAAAAAGGGGACACCGCCATGCGCAAGATCGTGAGCGCACTGACGGGCGCCGCGCTGGCGCTCGCTCTCACGGGGAACCCCGCCCAGGCGGCGCGAAACGTCGGGTACATCCATGCGACCAATCCGGTCCTGAAGACGATCACGATCGGCCCGATGAACGGCCAGGGCGGCGTCGTCTACCAGGTCGCACCGACCACGGTACTGCGCGGCTTCAACGGCGAGCGCCTGACCGTCGCCGACCTTCCCTCGCTCGCCGACGGCATGAGCATCGAGCGCGTGAATGTCTCCTACGAGGTTGGCGTGGGAAGCTCCGGCGCCGTGCTCTATTCCCTCGTGCTACACGAGTTCGACGACTAACGGGCCCGGGCGCTGCGACGAGGAATGCCGATGTATGCATTCCCTTGCCAAGGCCCACCCCCGACCCCACGCCTCGGTCATTGCCGCGACCGCCGCGCTCGCGCAGGTGCGCCGCGCACCTTGCCTTCGGCAAACAGCCGCACGAAATCGACTCCGGAGATGATTCCCAACAGGGTCTGGTCCTCGAGCACCAGGACGCGGTGCACACGGTGCTCAAGGAGGCTGCGGGCGACCGTCTCGAGCGTGTCTTCGGGCGAGACCGCGGCAATCCACGGAGTCATCACGTCTTCGACCCGCAGCGTGTCCAGCTTGCAGGGACCTCCCGTCGCCACCTTCGCCGCTCGCACCGCTTCCCCGAAGGTCTCGAGCATCTCCTCGGCTTCGAAGCTCTCGAGACCCTGGTAGTAGTAGCTCGAGCGGCCATGCCGATCGGGGGCCAGCTCGGCCAGCTGCTCGATCAGATCGGCGCGCGACACGACCCCCACCACCAAGCCTTTCTTGAGGACGGGCAAGCCCGTCACGCGTCCCTCCGCCAAGCGCTGCTCGAGCTCTCGCAGCGTGGCCGAGGCCTCGACCACTCCGACCTCCGTCTGCATTAAATCGCGTGCCTTCGCGATCATGGCTGGCTCCTCTCGATACGCCGCGCGACCCTGGGGCCATCCCTTGCCGCGCCTGCGTCCCCGGGTGACCAAGGAGCAAGTCATGTGCCACCCCCCTGTCGCCGTAGCTCGCGTGGTGTTTGGCCGAACGAGACTTTCTTGCACGTCCCGCCGTTGCCGTGTGACAACCGGCCACTAACGCAGCGTCGACAGACGGCGTGCGCTCGACGATCCCTTTGGGGGCGGACGTCCCTCTGCCCTCCGAGTGGTTCAGCGCTCGGTTCGCTCCGCGAACCAGGCGTCGTTCTCGGCGAAACGCTCCGCGTTCCAATCGAGCGCCGCCTTCAGTCCTCGTTCCTTGCGGATCGCGTTGAACTCTCCGATCTCCGGCGCGTCCTGTTCGCTCGCATGCGCGATGGCCTCGAGCTCCATCGAGCGCTCGATCACCTGCCGCACACCCATCAGCTCGTAGGACATGTTGATCAGTTTTTTGTTGTACTCCACCGTCACCGCCGGAAGCTTGGCGATGGTCGCAGCGCGGCGATACACGAATTCATCAAGCTCGGCCGCCGGCACGACATCGTTGACCAGGTCGATGCGCTTGGCTTCCGCGGCGTCGATGAGATCTCCCGTGTAGAGCAATTCGCGGGCTTTGGTCATGCCGACGACCCAAGGCCACACCGCGGGGATGTAGGGCCCCCCCATGCGAATCTCGGGTGCACCAAAACGCGAATCCTCTGAGCAAATACGCAGATCGCAGAAGGTCGCCGTCGCGAGTGCGCCCGCGATGCAGTAGCCGTGAATCTGCGCGATGATCGGCTTCGGGTTGTTCCAGAACACATCCCACCAGGCCGATTCGCTAAAGCCTTTGCCCTTCAAAAAGCGATCGCGCCAGTGGACGGCGCTGCCTCCCTCATCGGAGGTGATATCAAACCCGGCACTAAAGGCGCGTCCTGCGGCCTTGAGCACGATGACGCGAATCTGATCGTCGCCCCAACCGGCGTCCTCCAGTGCGTCACGAACCTCGAGTTGCAGGGTCTCGGACAACGCATTCAATTTCTCGGGCCGGTTCAGGGTGACCGTCGCGATGAAATCTTTCTTTTCGTAGAGAATCGTCTCGTAGTTCATATACCCGCCTTGCTTTTCAGCCCGCAAGCCGTGGCTTGCGGGGCCACCTGGAACGTTACCGCTGTTCAGCCGCTGCTCCGAAACCCTGCTCCGCGTGCGCCGCGTCCGGCGGGCGTCGCGCCTCCCACGGCGCGGCGCGTTCGAGTTGCGCGGCGAGGCGAAGCAAGAGATCTTCGCGCCCATACGCCGCGACCGCCTGCACGCCGACGGGCAGGCCCTCGGCGCTCCGATGCAACGGCAGCGAGATCGCCGGCTGCCCGGTCCAGTTGAACGGTTGGGTAAAGGCCAGCTGGCTCCGGACCCGAGGCAACGAGGCCGGGGCCTCGGGCCGGGGCTCCATCTCGACGAGCGGCACGGGCGGCTCGCACACGGTGGGCGTGAGCAGCAGATCGAAGCCCGTGTCCCACCAGCGGCACACGCGTTCCACCCAGGCCTGAAGCCACTCCGACGCCTCCAGATACGCCTCGGCGGTGACCGGCGGTTGGTCGAGCTCGGCGAGCCCCCATAGATAGGGCTCCACATCCGCTTCGCGCACTTCGCGGCCGAGCATACGGCCGAGATTGCGGAGCGTGTACCGAAAGCTCGCGCGCGAAAGCGCCACGGTGCGCGGCCTCCGCTCCTCCTCGAGAAGCGCAGGAGGATGCGCTTCGATCACCACGTGGCCCAAGGAGGCGATGGTCTCCGCGGCCGCGCGCAGACCGGCGCGACACTCCGGGTGCGTCGTCGCCTCGAGGGTGTCGTACATCACGCCCACGCGAAGCGCCGGGGGCTCGTGCTGAATCTCCTCGAGATAGGGGCGCGCGGGGGGTGGAGCGGCGAAGAGCTCTCCCGCTCGCACCCCGGCTACGGCGTCGAGGAGCGCAGCGGTATCGCGGACGGTACGCGACACCCCGAGCTCGCAAACGATGCGACTCACACTTCCGGCCATCAGCGAAACACGGCCGCGCGAAGGTTTGAGGCCGACCAATCCGCACCAGGCGGCGGGCATGCGAATCGACCCGCCCCCATCGTTGGCGTGCGCAATGGGTACGAGCCCGGATGCCACGGCGGCCGCCGAGCCTCCAGAGGAACCCCCGGGTGAACGCTCGCGGTTCCAGGGATTGCGCGTGGGACCAAACGCAAGCGGCTGGGTGGTGGTCTGTGCTCCGAACTCGCAGGTGTTCGACTTTCCCACGGTGATCAGCCCGACCTCGCGGAAGCGAGCACCGAGCGGTGTGTCGCTCGAGCTGCGATAGCCGGCCGCGCGCAATGCGCGATTTCCCGCGTAGTAAGGGAGCCCTGCCTGGGTTGCGCCGAGGTCCTTCAGAAGGAAGGGGACGCCTAGAAACGCGGCCTCTCCGGGACCCAGGGCGTCGACCTGGGCGCGCGCCTCCTCAAAAAGCGGGGTCACCACGGCGCCGAGCCCGGGGTCGTGCGCCTCGATGCGCGCGATCGCAGCGTCGACCAGCTCGGCGGGAGAGACCTCCCCGCGCTTCACCAACGAGGCCTGGTCCGTCGCGTCCATCCAGCGCAGCGCCTCGAATCCTGTCATCGGCGCATGGCGCCTCCCCCAGCTGTCCACCGGCCCGCCCGCGCTGCCCTGCCCTCGAACCCGCCGACCGGGGGTCGAGCGATCGCGCGCCTCAGGTTTGCAGAGGCAAGACGGTCTCGGCGATCCACGCCAATTCGCCGCGCCAATCGAGGGTTGGGCTCAGCGCACCTACCGGCCGTACCACGAACTTGCTCAGGCCCGCGTCGATATGCGCCGCGATGAGGGCGCGCAATTGCGCCCCGCCGACGGCGACGATGTCCTTTAGGTCCGCGTCCTCGCGGCGTTTTCGCAGGGGCGCCAGCACCGCTTCCTCGGGTTCGCCGCGTGCGAACGGGATGCTGATCCCAAAATGTTCGTGATCGACCTTTCGGTCGAGTCGCGCCGCCTCGGCTTCGATGACCACGCGCGCGTCGCGCGCTTCCGCCGGCGTCATTGCCGCGGTCAACCACCCGTCCGCCAGCCTGGCGACCCGCAACAGGGCCGCCGGCGCTTTGCCACCCAGCCAGATCTCGAGCGGCTGCTGCAGCGGGCGCGGGTGCACGACGACGTCATCGTAATCGAAGCCGGCAAAGCTCGCGGTAACCCGCTCGCCGCTCCACCAGCGGCGCATGAGCGTAATCATCTCGTCGACGGCGCGGCCCCGGTGGGCCTCCGCGTATCCCAGAGCTGCGCGTTCGGCCGGCTGCCCGAGACCTGGCACGAAGGACAGCAGCAGACGCCCGCCAGACAGCCGGTCGAGTTGCGCCAACTGCTTGGCTAGCCAGAGCGGGTTGCGCCCCAGCGGAACAATATTGGCGCCGAGTTTTAGCCGCGTGGTGGCAGCCGCGGCGTAGCTCAGGCTGACCAGCGGGTCGCCGAGCGGACCGAGCGGGATGTCGGACAGCCACAGGGTATCGAAGCCGAGCGTCTCGCAGTCGCTCAAATAGCCGCCAAAGGCCTCTTCATCCAACGCAGATGCCGGCGGGGTCACCGCGATCCGTATCTTCATGGCCCGATGATAACCGCTGCTGCGCGCCAAGCGGCCGCGCCAGCAACCTTCCCCGGCACCGATGCGCTTCAGGCGTACGGCCTAATGTTGAAACACACAAGGAACCCGATCGGCGCGCTTGACTTGGCCGCGGTCTTCAGGGGTTAATGGACGCGCCGGAGGGAAGAGCAACATGCGGTTGGAGCGTCGACGGCTGAACGGGTCGCTGGAACGAGGGCGCTGAGCGCCATGGAACGACAACCCTACCGTTGGGTCGTGCTGGCCCTCTCAGTCGCGATGCAGGCGGTGCCCGGGGGTATGGCGTGGACCTACGTGGCGCTGGTGGCGGCGCCCCTGGTCGCCGACTTTGACCGCGGCTTTGAGGCGTGGGGGCCGCTCTGGTCGGCGATTTCGCTGGGCGCGATGCTCGCGGCCTTGGCCGGTGGCGCCCTGGGTGACCGTTTTGGCGTTCGGCGGGTGGTGGGCATCGGGGGGCTCCTCATGGCGGGGGCGCTGTTCGCCCGCAGCGAAGCGCAGAGCTACGCGGCGCTGCTCGCGGCGATGGGTGCCTTCGGGCTGGCGCTCGGCTGCATCGGGCCCAACCTCTCGAAGGCGGTAGGCCTTTGGTTTCCCGCCGAGGAGCTCGGTCTCGCCAACGGCGTCGCGCTCGCGGGCAACGGTGCCGGGGTCGCGTTGGGCGCGATCGCCACGCCGTACTGGGCAACGTGGGCAGGCGGCTGGCGGCCCGTCACCACCACGATCGCGATCGTGGTCGCGCTGCTTTCGGGCCTTTGGCTGCTCGGAATGCGCGATCGCGTTTTCGCGGACGCCGCCCCAGGCGGCATGGCCGACGGGTTGCGCAAGGTGATGCGCGTCCGTGACATCTGGATCCTGACCACCTGCTATCTCCTGTTCCTCGGCGGCTATCTGGGCGCCTACGGCTATGCGCCGACCTATTTCGTCCAAGAGCAAGGGCTCAGCCCCGAGCGCGCCGGGCTGATGATCTCCATGGTCTTGTGGGCGTTTGTCGCGGGGGCGATCTTGATCCCGGCTTGGTCCGATCGGTTGGGGGTTCGCCGCGTCGTCTTTGCCCCGGGCATGGTGGTCGCAGGAACCATGGTCTTCCTGTCGGCGCTCCCAACGGGCGCCATTCTTGCCGCGCCGCTGCTCAGCTGGGGCCTTGCGGCCGGCGTCGTGCCGCTGCTGTTTGTCGCGCCCTTTGAAATGCCCCGGGTGGGCCCGGCGTTGGGGGGGGCCGCCGTCGGCATGGCGCTCACCGCCGGCTTCCTCGGCGGATTCATCATGCCGCTGATCGGCCTGCGGCTCGCCGCCCACGTTCCGCTTTTGGGGTTCGCCTTCTGGGGCAGCTGCATGGTGGCGGCGGGGCTGCTCTTTCTCACGTTGCGCGAAACCGGGCCCCGCAGCCGGCGCGAAGCGCCGCCGACGAGCGCCGGCTAGGTCATCGGGGCGCTAGGCCAGAACGAGCATCGTTCGTTCGGGCCCGTTTCCATTCCCCGATCGCCCCGAGCTGCACAACAGCCTGCTTGGAGAAAAGAGCGTATCGCGGCACCGTTGGGCCGGGCCGCAGGCCGGCTTACCATGACGAAAACGTGGACGGGCAGAAGGAGAAACGCGGTGCCGCAGCAACTACGTTCGAAGGTCACGACGGAGGGGCAACTCGAGCTCTCGCTCGTCGAGGTGGAGAAACCGGTGCCCGCCGAGGACGAGGTACTCATCCGCGTCGAGGCGGCGCCGATCAATCCGTCGGATCTCGGCGTCGTGCTCGCGATGGCCGATGTGGCGACGGCGCAGGCCTCCGGGTCGGGTGGCGACGCCGTCGTAAAGGCCGACATCGACGAGCGATTTTTGCGCGCGCTCGAGGGACGTTTCGACAAATCGTTGCCCACCGGGAACGAAGGTGCGGGAGTGGTCGTCGAGTCGGGCGCGTCCCCGCGAGCGCGGGCGCTCGTCGGGAAAACCGTCGCCACCTGGGGCGGCTCGATGTACGCCCACTACAAGACGCAAAAGGCCGACCAATGCCTCGTGCTCCACGAAGGCACGAGCTCCGAAGAGGCGGCCTCGTGTTTTGTCAATCCGCTGACGGTGCTGGGTATGCTCGGCACCATGCGCAGGGAGGGGCACAGCGCGCTCGTGCATACGGCTGCGGCGTCCAATCTGGGCCAGATGCTCGTCAAGGCGTGCAGCAACGAAGGCGTCGGGCTCGTCAACATCGTCCGGAAGGACGAGCATGTGAGCCTGCTCCAAGGCCTCGGTGCCAAACACGTCTGCAACTCGGGCGAGCCGGCCTTTATGGATCATCTCAGCGCGGCGATCGCCGAGACGGGTGCCACCCTCGGCTACGACGCCATCGGTGGTGGCCGCATCGCCGGACAGATCTTGACCGCGATGGAAGCGGCGGCCGTAGCCCGGGGCGCGAGTGTGGGCCGCTACGGCTCGTCGACCCACAAGCAGGTCTACATCTACGGGGGTCTGGATCGCGGGCCCACCGAGCTCCATCGGGCCTTTGGGATGGCCTGGGGTATTGGCGGCTGGCTCTTGCCGCACTACCTCGAGCGCGTCGGGCCGGAGGAATCGCAGCGGATGCGCGAGCAGGTGGCGGACGAGATCAAGACGACCTTTGCCAGCGCCTATACCCAGCGGATCTCGCTCGCGGAAGTGTTGAACGTCGACACCATGCAGGCCTTTGCGAAGCAGGCAACGGGTGAGAAGTATCTGATCACGCCCCAGAAGGACGGCGGGTGAGGATCGACCCGATACCCCTTCCCTGCTGCAAACGCTCCCGCGGGAGGAGATCTGCATGCCCGCGCTGATCGAAACCTTTGTCCCCGAGCAGACAGCCGTCATCGTCGTCGATATGCAGCACGACTTCATCGCGCCCGGGGCCGCCCTGGAAACCCCGATGGGGCGGGCGCTCGTCCCCACCCTGCAACGGGTACTTCAGCACGCCCGCGACACCCGCATGCGGGTGATCTATACGGCACATGTCCACCGCCGCGATGGATCGGATCTGGGCCTCTTTGGTGAAATATGGCAGCCGATCGGAGAACGCGCCGCCTTGGTGGACGGCGAGCCCGGCGTCCAAGTCGTCCGCGAGGTCGCGCCGCTCCCACACGAGCCCATCCTTAAGAAGCACCGCTACAGCGCCTTTTTTGGCACCGACCTGGATCTGATCTTGCGCACCGAGCAAATCGACAACGTGGTCGTCACCGGGGTGACCACCGAAAACTGCTGTCACGCCACCGCGCGGGACGCGATGTTCCATGGCTATCGCGTGGCGTTCCTCGCCGACGCCACGGGTACCTTTGACTATCCCGACCTCGGTTTTGGCGCGGTCCCGGCCGCGGAGGTGCACCGGGTTTCGCTGGCGATCTTGAGCGCTTCGACCGCCCATGTCATGACGACCGACGAGTTCATCCGCCGTACCCGGGCCACGCAGGCCAAGGCCGGCGCCCGCGCGGGTGGCAGTGCGACCTAGCAGCCTCCGTCGCGGCAACTTCAGATCATTGATCACCGGTGCTTCGAAACCAGTCGCATGCGTCTCGATCCCATCCAAGTCCGTGACATCACCGCGGTGATGGAGGTCGAGGCGGAGATGATTCCGTTCCTCGACCGCCTGGAGTATCCCGATCAGATGCTCAACCCGTGGAGCCGGGTGCTCCCGGAGGAGCTGGCGCATCTGGGGCTGTCGCGGGGCG
>CAJIBI010000029.1_pt1 | contig 20773 bp, 19 predicted proteins | sample 9199321 | NCBI WGS metagenome assembly CAJIBI01 (sample SAMEA7708294, study PRJEB35096) | sediment metagenome | biome: marine neritic benthic zone biome [ENVO:01000025]; feature: sediment [ENVO:00002007]; material: shallow marine sediment [ENVO:03000034] sea grass bed [ENVO_01000059] ... | reverse complement strand
GGAGAAGGCCGAGGTCGAGGTCGAGGCCACGGCCTCCGGAGTGGTGCGGCACATCTACGTCGAGCCCGACCCGGACGCGCTGCTCCCCTGCGGGTCGCTGCTCGGCGCGATCACCGACACGATGGAGGAGCCTTTCGACACCGATGCGTTTCACCAGGAGCATCACCACCCCGAGGCGACCGCGCCCGCGGCGCCCAGCGCGCCCCGCGCTGCCAGCGCGCCGCAAGTCGGCGCGCCGCCTCCCGCCTCCGGGCGCATCGCGATCGCGCCGGCGGCCCGGGCGCTCGCCAAACGGCTCGGTGTCGACCCGGCGGGAATCCCCGGGACGGGGCCCGGTGGACGCGTCCTCAAGGAGGACGTCGAGGCCCACGCCGAGCGGCGCAAGGCGCTGGTCGAAGTGGCGCCCGGCGTCTCGTTGGAGGTGCCCCGGCAGGGGGAGGGGCGGGCGGTCGTGCTGCTCCCGGGCTTTGGGACCGATGTCAGCGCCTTCGCGCGCCAGGTGCCGGTGCTGGCCGAGCGCTTCTCGGTGATCGGGGTGAATCCGCGGGGCGTCGGCCTGTCCGACGCACCGGAGGCGGAGCGCTACGACGTGGCCACCGCGGCCGCGGACGCCGCGAGCCTCTCGAAGGAACCGGTGCACGTGGTGGGCGCGAGCCTTGGGGCGGCCGTCGCGATGGAGTGGGCGCTCCAGGAGCCCGACCAAGTCCGTTCGCTGACGCTCATCACTCCCTTTGTCGCCGCGACCCCTCGGCTGCTTGCGGTGCTTGACCTCTGGTGCGCGGCCGCCGAAAGCGGTGGGCCCGCGCTGGTCGCCAAAGCGACCTTGCCGTGGCTCTTTGGGGACGAGACGCTGGGCGACCCGCGTGCGCGCGAGCGCGTCGAACGCGGCTTGGCCGACATTGCGGCGCGCGTCACCCCGGCCGCGTTGCGGCGCTGGGCCGCAGGGGTGACGGCGTGGTCCGACAGCCGCAGCGAGGCGCTGCCGTCGATTGCGACGCCCACGCTGATCGTCGCCGGCGGTCGCGACCTCCTCACCCCGGGCGCCGAGGCGCTTTCACAGGCGCTGCCCCGCGCCAAATGCGTCGTCGTGTCGAACGCCGGCCATGCCGTGGCGCTCGAGGCAGCCGACGCCGTCAACGAGGCGCTGCTCAACCATCTCACTGGGGTCTAAGCGCCGGTTTGAGGCGCGTGTGACGGGCCCTTAGACTCCGCGGCTCCGAGGGTTCCGCTCCGGTCGACCGGGGGTGGCGGGACGGTCGGTCCCGGAGGTCCAGCTTGACCCAAGCGAACGCAGAGGCCGCGCCCGGCGCGTCCGATTTCGTGCGCGAGATGATCGCGGCGGACGTGGCGAGCGGAAAGCATGGCGGCCGCGTCGTCACGCGGTTCCCGCCCGAGCCCAACGGCTATCTGCATATCGGACACGCCCGCTCAATCTGTCTGAATTTTGGCATCGCGGAGGAATTCGGCGGTGTCTGCACGCTCCGCTTTGACGACACCAACCCGACCGCCGAAGAAGAGCACTTCGTCCGCGCCATCGAGGCGGACGTGCGTTGGCTGGGCTTTGATTGGGGCGAGCACCGGCGCTTCGCGTCCGACTATTTCGACCAGCTCTACGCGTGGGCGGAAGATCTGATCCGGCAGGGCAAGGCCTTTGTGTGCGATCTCTCCCCAGCGGAGATGCGCGAATACAACGGCACGCTTACGGAGCCGGGTCGGCCGAGCCCCTACCGCGACCGCAGCGTGGAAGAAAACCTCGACCTGTTTCGCCGCATGCGCGACGGCGAGTTCGAGAACGGCGCTCGCGTGTTGCGCGCCAAGATCGACCTCGCCTCTTCAGTGCTGCCGATGCGCGACCCGATCCTCTACCGGATCCAAGACGCCGTGCACCACCGCACCGGCGACCGGTGGAAGATCTATCCGCTCTACGATTTCGCCCACGGTCTGTCCGACGCCATCGAAGGGGTGACGCACTCGCTCTGCACCCTCGAGTTCGCCGACCACCGACCCCTCTACGACTGGATCCTCGCCCAGCTCGACACGCCATCCAACCCGGAACAGACCGAATTTGCGCGGCTCAATCTGAGCCACACCGTGCTCTCGAAGCGGTTTTTGCGGCGCCTGGTGGAAGAGGGGCAGGTGTCGGGGTGGGATGATCCACGGATGCCGACCCTCTCCGGGCTGCGGCGGCGCGGGGTCCCGCCGGAGGCAATCCGGGCGTTTTGCGAGGGCGTGGGGCTGACCAAACGCGACAACCTGATCGAACTCTCGCGCTTTGAGTACTCGGTGCGCGAACACCTGAACCGCACGGCGCCCCGCGTGATGGCAGTCTTGCGGCCCCTGCGGGTGGTGATCGAGAACTACCCGGAAGACGGAGAGGAGCACTTCCCGGCGGTAAACAACCCCGAGGACGAAAGCGCGGGGACCCGGGAGATCCCCTTCTCGCGCGAGCTCTACATCGAGCGCGACGATTTCCTGGAGGACCCGCCCAAGAAGTTCTTTCGGCTGGCGCCGGGCCGGGAGGTGCGGCTCCGCTACGCGTGCTTGATTGAGTGTGTGGAGGTGGTCAAGGACGACGCGGGCGAGGTGGTCGAGCTCCGCTGCCGCTGGGACCCCGCTTCGCGCGGCGGGAACGCCCCCGACGGACGGCGGGTGCGGGGCACGCTTCACTGGGTCTCGGCCCGTCACGCCCTCCCCCTCGAGGCGCGGCTCTACAACCCGCTCTTTGCTGAGGCGGACCCCACGGCGCGGGAGGGAGATTTCGTCGAGGCGCTCGCCCCCGACTCTTTCGAGCGGGTGGTCGGAGCGTTCGCCGAGCCGAGCCTTGCCGACGCGCCGCCGGGCCAAACACTGCAGTTCGAGCGCTTGGGCTACTTCTGCGTCGACCCCGATTCGACACCGGGCCAGGTCGTCGCGAACCGGACCGTCACGCTGCGCGATTCCTGGGCCAAAGTGCAAAAGAAGGGCGCGCAAGCGAGGTAACCGGTTTGCGTGTCGCCGCGGGCGCCGCTTCGCGGACCCTCATGAGAGCCACCCGGCGTACACCGGGTGGCTCTTTGTCGGCACGGCCTATTTGTCGGGCCCGTCGACACTCCAGATGCCGGCACCCTTGGCCGAGATGCACAAGAACACAAAGCAGTAGAGGGCGGCCAGCTCGCCCTCGTTCAGCAGCGGGAAGAAGGCCTTGGTGCCGTGGGCCATCCAGTACGCCGCGGCCATGAGGCCGCTGCACAGGAAGGCCGCCCAGCGGGTCAGGAACCCCACCAGCACCAGCACGCCACCCACGAGCTCGATCACCCCCGCGATTCCCATCATCGCGTTCAGCGGGTAGGGAAACTCGGCCGGAAAGTTCAGCAGCTTCTGGGAGCCGTGCCAAAGAAACAGGAAGCCCGCCATGATGCGCATGGCGGCGTAGGCCTGTGCCTCGAACGCCTTCATAAACATCGGTTCAGCCCTTCATGCCCACCTGGGCTGCCGCAGGGTGCAAGCTCGCCTTCGCGCTCGGCCGCGCGTCCATGCGCGCGAACCACTCGCTCACGTTCTTGAGCGACGGGTCGATCGTCTGGCCGACCCCGGCGGCGAAGTCGGTGCAGCAGTAGAGCACCAGGTCGGCGATGGTGAGGCGGTCGCCGCAGATGAATTTCTTTCCCGCCATCTGACCGTCGAGCCACTCGAGGCCATCGCGCGCGATCTGCTTGAGACCCTCGGCGGCGTCCGGCAGGCAGCGCATGCGGTCCTTGAAGATTTCGATGCCCTCGGAAAAGCGGAAGCCGTTGTACATGTTCTCGGTGATCTTCTGCTCGATGCGGCGGTTCCACATCCGCGTCTCGGCGCGCTCTTCGGAAGTCGTCCCGATCAGCGCTGGCGTCGGGTGGAGGTCTTCGAGGTAGTCACAGATGACCACGGTCTCGGCGATCACGGTGCCATCGTCGAGCTCGAGGGACGGCATCTGTCCTCCCGGGTTCTTGTCGGTGTAGGGCGCCTGGCGGTTCTCGCCGCCCATCAGGTCGTGCTCGACTAGCTCGAGTTCGATGCCCTTCTCCGCCAGGAACATGCGCACCATGCGCGGATTCGGGCCGAACGAGTTGAGAAGCTTCAAGAGGAGTCTCCTTTTGTGGGTGAGCGCGGGTCCAGCATCGGCGGACGGGCGCGCGGCGCCAGCAGAACGCCGGTTGGCCGCGGCACAGTGTATGAGACGCGCCGCGCGTGCGTCCAGAAAAGAAAGCGGCGGCGTTTCGAACGGTTAGCGGCCGAGCGCACCCCGCAGCAGCATCAGCGCGTCGTACTCGAGCTCCGCCACGCGACGGCCGCTCGCGGCCAGCACGATCGAGCGCAGCGTGCCGTCCAGGTGCTCGCGCCCCTGCTTGGCCAAGCCGAGGCCCCAACTCACGGTCCCGAGCACTTTCCACCAGTGAAAACGCTCTTCGTCCCACGCCCCGCCGGCTTGCTCGTAGCCCGCCCGCAGGTCCTCGCGGCGGGCAAAGCCCCCCACCTCGAGGGCGTCGTTCCGAAAACGCCACATGCGGACACACATCCACGCCGGGTCTTCCATCGGGTCGCCGCGTCGGCACACCTCCCAGTCGAGCGCGGCGCGTAGCCCGTCCGGGCCGACGATGATGTTGCCGTTGCGAAAATCGCTGTGGACAACGCACTTGGGGCTGGTCGCGGGCTCGTTGCGCTCGAGCCAGTGGAGCACGAGACGCAGCGCGGGAGAAGGCTGCAGGAGCTCCGCCATCGCGAGCCGCGTCAGCTTGAGCGAATAGCTCGTGGGCGGCTCGCCTTCCGGGCCGCTGAGCGCTGGGGCCTTCGAGACCGGCGCTGCGTGCAGCCGCGCCATCGCCGCCCCGCACTGCCGCGCCAGCTTGGGGCCGAGCGCGGGGTCGGCCTCCACGAGGCGGAGCACCCGTCGCGGGATCGACTCCCCGGCGACCTGCGTCGTCACAAAGAACGCGCCCCCGACAAAGCTCGGGTCTTCGCAGACCGCGTGCACGTGGGGCACCGGGACCCCGGCGTCCTCGGCGAAGCGCAGCACCGAAGCCTCGTACTCGACGGTGTTGTGCTGCATCTCGTCGCTCGGGCTGACGGTGGCGCAAAGCGCCACCCGCTCGTCGCCCCGCAGCGCGTCGAAGAGGAGGTTGGTGCGCCGCGCGCCCGCTGAGGCGACGCGCAGCGACTCGACGCGCACCGGTGTCCTCCAGGTCTCCGCGAGGAAGCGCGCGAGCCCCTCGGCTCGCCGAGGGGCGCTCTGGTCGAGGTCGCTCACCGCTCGAGCTCGGCGGCGAAGTCGTGGCGGTCGTGGCCGGGCTTCGCGATCCGGAGCTTGTCGCGCGTAATGGCGACGAGCTCGCGCCACGCCTCGCGGGCGAAGGCCTCGTCGACGCCAAACGCGAGGCGGGTGTCGAGGGCGCGGTTTAGAGCGAGGGGGTCGGTCGCCTCGGTGCCGAGCAGCCGCTGGAGGCGTCCGACCTCGCGCGTCTCGATCTCGGCACCGAACTCCCCCTCGCGCTCCAAGATTCGACACAGGCTCACCGCGACCCGCACGTGGTGCTGGACCAGGCCCACGGTTTCAGGGAGGACCTCGGCTTCGAGGGTCTCCGCGATGGTGGCCAGCAGCTCCGGCGCGTTCGGGCGGTCGTGCACGCGGTCTTGATATCAGAGCGCGCCGGGGGCGCCAAGCGACCCGGGCTCGCGCGACGCCAGTGGTGCACAATGGGACGCGATGGAAGTCCTTTCGAGCCGCGTGCTGGTGCACCCCCGCGACTGGGAGCGGTCGTTCCACTTCTACCACGAGGTGCTCGGGCTCAAGATCTACCGCGAGTGGCGCGGCGCGGCGGTGTTCTTTTTGGGCGGGGGATTTCTCGAGCTCTCGGGCCAAGGGGGCGAGCCGATCGGGGGGACACCCCAGCTCTGGCTGCAGGTCGAAGACCTGGAACGCGAGCACCGCCGGCTCCGCGACGCCGGTGCGGTCATCGTCGAGGCGCCCGTTCGAAAGCCCTGGGGACTGGACGAGATGCGTGTCGACGACCCCGACGGGCTGCGGCTCGTGTTTGTCGAGGTGCCCCCGGAGCATCCCCTGCGACGCCGGGCCCCCGCGGAGCGGGCTGGGCTAGCGTGAGCGCAATGGAGATTCGGGCCTACGAGCACGTGGGTATCCGCGTGAGCGACCGGGACGAAGCGATCGCCTTCTACGCCCTGCTGGGCTTCAAGCTGGAGAGCGACCTGCCCGCGCACCGCGCCCTGGTGCTCGCTACCGCGAGCGGGGTGAAGATCAACCTGATCTACAACGGCGCCCGACGCGAAGGCGCGGCAAACATTTTGATGGACGAGACGGCCAAGCACCCCGGCGTCACCCACCCCGCCTTTGTCGTCGACTCCCTCGACGGCACCCTCGACCACCTGGCGGCCCACGGCATTCCCGTGACCGAAGGCCCGGTGCAGATCGAAGGCCGTCGGATCTGTTTTGTGCGCGACCCCGACGGCAACGTCGTCGAGTTCGACGAGTACATCTAGCGACGGAGGACTCCCATGTTCAACGCCACCCGCGGCCTCACCTTGCCGACTGCGATGGTGGGGTCGTTTCCGCGCCCGTCGTGGTACACCGAAAGTCTGCGCGGACGGCCCCTCAAGGTCGCGCTCGGCGACTCGCTCTACCGCGAGCAGTACACCGACGCGGTCGCCTGCTACATCAACGAGCAGGAGCGAGCCGGTCTCGACATCCTGGTCGACGGCGACGCGCGCTTTGACCTCGAGGTGGGCGGGCGCTCGTGGTTCTTCTACACGATCGAGCGTCTCACGGGGATCGAGGGCTACCGCGACTCCTCGCACTTTCTCGAGTACGCCGACATGCAGCCCGGGGACATCCTGTACGAGGTGCAGGAGGCATACCATCCGCCGGCGGTCACCGGCAAGATCGGGCGCGGCCCGCTCCACTTTGCGGCGGCCTGGAAGACGGCACAGCGGATGACCCGACGGCCGGTCAAGTTCGGCGCGATCTCCGCGACGTGTCTGCCGATGATGCTCTGGAACGAGCACTACAGCAGCGAGCGGGAGATGGTGATGGACCTGGCGGCGGCACTGAACGAGGAGCTGCGCGAACTCGCGGCCGCCGGTTGTCCGGTCATCCAAGTGGAGGAGCCGCCGCACCATTTCGCGTGCGAGGCCGACCCGCCGCCGAGCGAAAAAGACCTCGAGTTTCTCACCGAGGCCTTCAACCGGGAGGTCGAGGGTGTGGAGACCGAGATCTGGGCCCACACCTGTTGGGGCAACCCCAACCAGCAGAGCTTTTATTGGGATCGCCCCAGCTACGAGCGGTCGCTGCCCTTCTTGAACGCGCTCCACGCCGACGTCTTGATGCTCGAGTGCGCGAGCAACCACGGGCGCGACCTACCGCTCCTCAAGAACATCGACCTCGGTGAGAAAAAGGTCGGGATCGGCGTCGTGGACCATACGCGAACGACCGTCGAGAGCCCGGCATTGATCGCCAGCCTGATCCGGAAGGCCCTCGAGTACGTTCCGCCCGAGAAGCTCGTCGTGAGCTCGGACTGTGGCTTTGGCCGCGAAGGGATGTCGCGTCGCATCGCCTACTACAAGTGCGTGGCGCTGGTGAAGGGCACCAACCTGGTGCGCAAAGAGCTGGGCCTCCCCGAAGCCGAGATTCTGGCGGCCGACCCCCGCTACGCCTTCGCGCCCAGCGCCGGGTCGGGGAGCTGAGCGCCGCGCAGCCCGTGCAGCTCGCTGCGAGGATGGGGCGGCTTGGCACCGAGTCTGCCTTCGAGGTGCTGGCGCGCGCCGAAGCGCTGCGACGCGTGGGCCGTTCCGTCATCAACCTGGGGATCGGGCAGCCCGACGTTCCGACCGCTCCTCACATTGTCGAGGCCGCGTGCCGCGCGCTGCGCGACGGTCACCACGGCTACACCGACGCGCAGGGCATCCTGCCGTTGCGCGAAGCGGTCGCCGCCCATCTCGCGGCGGCCACCGGCGCCGACGTCGACCCGGGCCACATCCTGATCACGCCGGGGGGAAAGGTCGCGATGTTCTTCGCGATCCTGGCCTGTGGAGAAGCGGGAACCGAGATCCTCTACCCAGACCCCGGCTTCCCGATCTACGCGTCCGCCGTGGCCTTCAGCGGCGCGACGCCGCGCCCCTACGCCCTCCACGAAGCCACGGGGTTTTCCTTCCGCGCCGATGAGATCCTGGCGATGATCCGCCCGGAAACCCGGCTCCTCATCCTCAACAGCCCCGGCAACCCGACCGGCGGGATCGCCGACCCCGACGAGCTCCGCGCCCTCGTGGAGGGGCTCGCGCGACACCCCCACGTGGCGGTGCTCTCCGACGAGATCTACCGACGCATCGCCTACGGCGTCGCCCCCGCGAGCCTGCTCGAGTGGGAAACGCTCCGCGGGCGCCTGATCGTGCTCGACGGGTGGTCCAAGACCTACGCGATGACCGGCTGGCGCCTGGGCTTCTCGGTCTGGCCGGCGACGCTGATCGAGCCCGCGACCCGGCTCGCGATCAACGACCACTCCTGCGTCAACGCGGCCGCGCAATACGCCGGGATCGCAGCGCTCGAGGGTCCGCAGGGCGGGGTCGACGCCATGGTCGCGGCCTTCGACGCGCGGCGCGCGGCCGTGACCCAGGCGTTGAACGAGGTCCCGGGCGTGCAATGCGCCACCCCCGGGGGCGCCTTCTACTGCTTTCCGAACATCGGCGACACCGGCTATCGGGCCGCTGCGCTTCAAGATGCGCTCCTCGAGGAGGCGGGCGTCGCGACGGTCGCCGGCACGAGCTTTGGCGCCGGCGGGGAGGGGTATCTGCGCATCTCCTACGCCACCGAGCTGGATGCGGCGCTCGAGGGGATCGATCGGATGAGGCGATTCCTCGCGGCGGGCGGCGCGCACGGTGGCGCGGCCCGGTGAGGTCGCGATGCCGCGCCGTTGGCCCACGGTTGCTCAGACCCCAGCGGGGGAAGAGAATTGCCGCGCCGGGGGAAATCGAATCGCCTCGACCGGCAGCGCCCGGGCAACTTGCGGCAACGGGTCGCCCCAACTCCTCGTGGGGAGGAACCGGGGTTCTGGCACAGCGGTTGCTATTACAGCGAGCGAACCTCGGGACGAGAGTCCCTGCGGGACCACTTTTTTGGAGGGGTGACAGCCACTCGACGTTTTTGGCCGACGGGGTCCAAATTGCGTCGGAGGGCGGTATCCTCCCGCCACGGAGAACCAAGCGAATGAAGCGGTCGATTGTTGCAGTCTTGGGTCTATGCGTTTTTGTCGCGGCGGGGAATGCCCACGCCGTGAACTTCCGTTTTGCCACCACCTCGATGGCGAATATCCACGATTGCCCTCAGGGCTTTGCGGGGTGCTCGGAGGCGGGTGGGGACATATTCGGCGACCCCGCGTTGACCTACTCGAAGGGCGGAATCGCCTTCGACGTAACCGCCAGTGACAATTCTCTGGTGATGGCAGATCTCGCTCCGGCGAACGGCGGGCTCGGCGCGCTCTTCCTCGACGATGGAGGCGCGCTAATTGATGAGAACAACACGACGAACCCCGACAACGTTATCCACAGCGCGCTCGGCACCCAGTCGCTCGTCTTCGATTTCAACGAAGAAGTCACGATCTATAGCCTGACGAACTACAACAGCAGCCACGGCAACAGCTTCACCGATGGCGCCGATTTCACCTTGATCATCAACGACGTCGTGGTGGCCGATATCGACGCGGGCTACATGGTCGACCTTGATGCAATGGGGATTGACGCGACGGGCACCCGCTTCGAGTTCCGTGCGATTCAGGGTGGCGAAGGCTTCTACCTCTCGGCGTTCAACGTCGCGGCCGCGACTCCCGAGCCCGGAACCGCGGTGCTGCTGGGGCTCGGTCTGGCCGGCCTCGGCGCGACCCGGCGCAAGCCCGTGGCCTAGCGCCGCGCAGGCGATTCTCCGAAGACGCCGGCGTCCGTGGGACGCCGGCGTTTTTTGTTGAGCTAGCGTCGGCCTACCCAACAGGAGGCGGCGCGATGCGTTTTGGTTTTTGGCCCAACCCGATGAGTCCCTGGCCCGATCTGCTCGAGGTCTGCAAACACGCCGAGGCGGGCGGCTGGGACGGGATCTGGTACGCCGACCACTTCATGCCCGCGGGTCGGGACAACAGCGGGCCCACGAACGAGAGCTGGACCTTCGTGACGGCGCTGGCGGCCCTGGTACCCCGGGTGCGGATTGGCCACCTCGTCGGCGGCAACACCTACCGCCATCCCGCGGTGGTGGCGAAGATGGCGGCCGGTGTCGATCACGTGAGCGGCGGCCGCTTTGTCTTGGGGCTGGGCGCCGGCTGGCAAGAGAACGAGCACCGCGCCTACGGCATCCCCCTCTACGAGGTGGGCGAGCGGCTCGCGCGGCTCGACGAGGCGTGTCACGTGGTCCGCGGCCTCTTGCGTGAAGAGCGCACCACGTTTTCGGGCAAGCACTACCAGCTCGAGGACGCCCCGCTCAACCCCAAGCCCTTGCAGGCCGCGCTGCCGCTGATGATCGGGGGCGGGGGGGAACGCGTGACGCTGCGCATCGTCGCGCGCCACGCCGACGAGTGGAACGTCTGGGGAACACCCGAGGTGCTGCGCCAAAAGATGCAGATCCTCGACCGACATTGCGCAGACCTGAGCCGCGACCCGAAAGCGGTGCAGCGATCGGCGGTGGCGCATGTCGATTTTGGCGACGCCGGCCAACCGAACCTGAAACAGCCGGCCGTGATCGGACCCGGGGACGACGCGATCCGAGCCGCGCTGCAGGAGTTCGTGGCCGCCGGCGTCGACGAGTTCATCGTCCCCGACTTCAATTTCGGCAGCAGCGTCGACGCCCGCAAACGCCTGATGGACCGCTTTCAAAGCCTGGTCTCGTAGTCTGGAGCGCGCCGGCCGGCGCGCGCCGGACCGAGCCTAGCCGGGTCGGGTCTGGGGCCCGTGATGCGCGGCGCGTTCTCGAAGCGAGAGTCGCGGGTCGCGGTCGGGAGCCGCGCGGAGAGCCCGCGCAAGCGCGCCACTCACCCGCGCGCAGGCAAAGCTCGACCCTCCCCGCACACGACCGCTCGCAATCGCGAGCGGCGCCGGCGAGGCGCCAAAGTCCGCCGGCTCGCCCCCGAAGAAGGACACCTCGTGGTCCTCACAGCGGGCGTCGCCGGTGGCGCTCACCACGCCCGGGTAGCGAGCTGGCGCCGGGGCGGCGCCGCGAATCGGGGTCGCGGCCACGAGCCAGACGCCGCTGTCGATGGCGCGCGCGCACGCGCGGCGCAGGGCGCGGTCGTGTCCGGGGAGGCCCCAGCTCAGGTTCACGATCTGGGCGCCACGCTCCACGAGCCAGTCGAGGCCGGCCGCGGCGACCTCCGGCGCGCAGACCAGTCGCTCCGCGAAGATCTGTGCGTCGAGGAGCTCGAGGTCGGGGGGGCCGGTGGCCCGGATCAACGCCGCAACGGCTCGACCGTGGTCGACCAGCGGAGCGCTGCCTGGGGCGCACGACACGCCCTCGGGCCCCGGCGCGAAACGACGGCGGTCAACGGCCGCCGCGCCCACCCCGCTATCGAGGACGCCGACCCGCACCCCGGTCTCCGGGCGCCACCACGAGCGTCCCGCCCCCCACCTCGAGGCCGAGATCCCAGCGCTCGGCCCCGGCCGCCGGGTGATGCTGGATCACGACGCGTGTCTTGTCGGCAAAGAGCTCGTCGATGGCCGCCAGGATCTTGGCCTCGGCGGTGGCATCGATCTCCGAGGTCGCCTCGTCGAGGACGAGGACCCGCGGTCGCTGGAGGAGCGCCCGCGCCAGGAGCAGCCGTTGCGCCTCGCCGCCCGAGAGCCCGGCGCCGCCGCTTCCCAGCCGGGTCTCCAGACCGAGGTCGCGTTCGCGCAGCAACCTCGCGAGCTCCGCGCGCTCGGCGGCGTCGCGCACCTCCGCTTCCGCGACCCCGGGATTTCCGTAGCGGAGGTTGTCCGCAACGCTCCCCGCGAAGAGCACGCCCCCCTGGCCCACGACGGCCACCGAGCGCCGCAGCGCGACGAGGTCGAGCTCGCGCAGATCGACGCCATCCAGCCGAATCGCGCCTGCGTCCGGGTCGTAGTGCCGGGTGAGCAGATCGACCCACGTGCTCTTTCCCGCCCCCGAGCTCCCTGCCAGGCGCACCCGCGCGCCCGCCGGAATTTTGCAGTGCGCAGCGCGGAGCAGCGGCGGGCCACCGGGGTGGGCGAAGGACACGCCGTCGAAGACGATCTCGCCGACGGGCCCGCCGCGATCGGCGGGCAGGGCTCGCGGTCGTGCGGGCGAGCGCACTTCGGGCTCGAGACGGGTCAACGTCTCCACGCGCTCGAGCGATACCCGCGCGCGCGCCGCGGCGGTGTAGACCCCAAAGAGCGTCTGTACCGGGCGGCTCGCCTGGGCCAGGTAGGCGCTGAACGCCATCAACGACCCGAGGCTCAGCTCTCCGCGGATCACCGCGAGGCCGCCGATTCCGAAGACGGCCGCCTGCGCCGCCGCGCCGAGCAGGCGCGGGCCGGCTCCCGCCGCCCCGTTCCACAACCCCGAGGTCAGCAGATCGCGCAGGTACGAGCGGTGCAGCCCCGAGAGCCGCGCGCCTTCCTGGGCGCCCGTCCCGAGCGACTGGATCGCCTTCAGCGACGGCAGCGTCTCGACAAAGAAGCTCGAGAGCGACGAGGAGTCTTCCCGCAGCGCCCGCGCGCGGGCGGCGAGCCGGGGACGGATCCAGCGCAAGAAGAGCCACTCAAGCGGGAGCAGGACCAACGCGGCGAGCGAAAGGGTGGGAGAGAGTGAGACGAGGAGCGCGGCGGTAGCGACGAGTGCCAGCACCCCGCTCGACAGGGCGAGCACCGAGTCGAGCGCAAAACGCTGGATCTCGGCGACGTCCCCGTCGAGACGCGCCAGCAGATCGCCCTCTCGGTGCTTGGCCAGCGTGCGCGGCGATAGCGAGACGAGGTGGGCGTAGAGGTGTTCGCGGAGCGCGAAGAGGATCCGACCCGAGGTGCGGGTGTGGAGCCACTGATTCCCCGCGGTGAGTGCCACCCCGAGCGCGGCGAGGCCGAGCAGCGCCCCGATCAGGGGCCACAGCAGCGCGGGCTGGTCGGCGAGGATCGCCTGGTCGATCAGCAGCTTCACGATGTAGGGCGGCGCCAACGCGACGCCGGTCGCCAGCGCCGACAGCACCAGAATCGCCGCGATCGCCCGGCTCTGCGGCCGGACAAAACGGCGCACCCAATCCCACGCGACGTGGGAGCGGGCCGCGCCCCGTCGCTTCATTCGAGCCGCGGGCGGCGCACGATCCGCAGGGTGCCGAGCCCCTGGTCATTCCCGCTCGGCAACACGATCCGGTCGATCTTGCTGAGGTCGGCCGCATCGTACACCGCGATGTCGTCCATCGTGCCGCCTACGTACACCTCGCTCCCGTCGCTCGATACCTGCACGGTGTAGTAGGTGTGGTCGAGTTCGATGCGCCGCTCGAGGGCGCCGGTGTCAAAATTGATTTTGGAGAGCGTGGTGTAGGCGCCGAACATCTCGGCCGGGCGCGCCGGATTGACCGCCATGCTGAAGATCAAGGTGCCGGCCTCCTCGACGTCGACGGTCTGCAGCGCCCCCGCTGCCAAGTCGAAGCGCAGCACGCCGAGCATCGGGACTTCTCCCTTCATCGCGATAAAGGGCGCCACCCAGATGTCGGTGAGCTCGAATGAAGGCCACACATCGAAGTAGTCGGGTGCGCTCCAGCCTTCGCGGCCCCAATTGGCGATGGGGATGCGCTCGAGCTCTTGGCCCGTGTCGGGGTCGTAGGCCACGATGTCCCAGCTAAAGGCGTAGAGCCGGCTTCCGTCGGGGGAAAAGGCGAGCAAGCCGGTGCGGCGCTCGACGGGAAAGCTGCGCACGGGCGTGGCCTCGAGCCCCGCGCCGGTGTCGTAGACCGAGATGCGGGTATCGCGCACCACGTAGCGGTCGGGCTGTACCTCCACCGGGTGCGCGAACACAAAGAGCTCGCCGCTGCCGGGCCGCAGGGCCATTGCGCCGGGCGCACTCACGCGCTCCGCGCCTGCGCTGAGATCGGCGCGAAAGACTTCCTCTCCACTTGCGATATCGAGACCGGTCAGACGCCGGTTGTGGTCGACGATCACGTAGGCAAAGCGCCCGTCTTCGCTGGCGACCACGGTGAAGGGCGGCGCGCCGGAGAGCTCGTGCACGCGCACCACGTCGCGCTTTTTCGCATCGATTACGGCGAGGAGGTTCGGCCGGTGGGGCGCCAGCAAGTAGTCGCGTTCGGCGCCGTCGCGACCGCACCCGGGGGCCCACAACAGCGTCGCCAACAAGGCGGCGCAGAGCGAGCGGGACGAGCGGGTCCGCCTCATTTCTTGGGAAACACCGCGTCCAGCTTCCGCCAGTCGCGTTGCGCCGAATCCGCGTCGGCGTTCCAGTCCGGATAGGTGCTCATCGTGTCCGGAACCTGAGCCGGCCACCAGCACGGGTCCGAGCAGCCATAGAGGTCGGCCTCCATCGGCTGGCACAGGCTCGCCACCCCGCCAAACAGGTCGACTTCCCAGCCGGGATCGAGCGTGGTGGAGCATCCCGCCACCACCTCGAGGGCCACGACCTCGTTGTCCGCGCGCCGCGCCGTCTCGGCATCCGGGTTCGCGAGCGCGCGCGCCTTGCGGTTCAAAGGTTTCAGGTGTTTCACAACCAAGGCCTCCGGGCTGCTAGATGATCGCCGAAGAACCGCGGGTTCTCCGCGGAGATCTCTGCATAGATCTGGATCCCGAAATCGATCCAATCGCGCAGCAAATCGCAGTAATGCCAGGTGGGGTGGTGGGGATCGCCGTACCGGGTATAGGATTCGTGGTAGCACCCCCCCGCGCACAGGTTGCGGACCCGGCAGGTCGAGCAGCCGCGCGGGTCGGGTTCCGCGGCACGCTTCAAAAAGACCGCCAGTTGAGCGCGGTCGAGACCGCGGTCGACGTTGCCGAGGGTCGGGTGATCCGATCCGGTAAAGCGGTGACAGAGATGAAAGTCGCCGGCGTGATCGAGGGCGACCAGCCCCGCTCCGGCGCCGCAGGGAAGCGCTCGCGAATGCCCGAGCGCCAGGTCGGTCATCAGCTGGTGGAGGTTGGCGAAGCCGTTGTTGCGGTTCTGTAGCGCGTCGTCCCGATAGCGGAGGCCCAGCTCCTTCATGCCGGCGAACACGCGCCCGAGCTCATCGCCTTCGAGGGCGAAGCGCGTGTCGTCGGGGCTGGTGGCGGGGGCGAAGCCCACCTCAAAAAAGCCGAGCTCCCCGCGCAGGTGCTGGTGGATCCCGACGACGTCGGTCGAGCCCCGGGCGAGCGTCACGCGCGCCCCGACCGGACGCGATCGATAGCGCCCGAGCAAGGTCTCGACCCGGCGCCGCACCACGTCGTAGGTGCCCGTGCCCCCGACGCTTCGCCGGTGCCGATCGTGCACTGCCTTGGGTCCGTCGATGCTCACCGTGATGCCAAAGCGGTGCGCGTCGAGAAAGTCGATGGTCTCCTCGCGCAGCAGCGTGGCGTTGGTGGTGAGGGAAAAGTCGATCCGTTTGTCGGCCGCCTCGCCGACGCGCTCCGCGTAGTCGACCACCTCGCGGATCAGCGGCAGGTTCGTGAGCGGCTCTCCGCCAAAAAACACCAGCTGCAGACGTTTCATGTCGCCCGACTCGCGGACCAGCTGGTCGACGCCCCGCGAGGCCGTCTCGGTGTCGAGACGCTCGCCGCGGGCGGGGATCTGGAGGTCTTCTTTGTAGCAGTAGCTGCAGCTCAGGTTGCAGCCGGTGTTCACGTTGAGAACCAGGGTGGACAGCGGGGTCTCGTGCCACGCAACCTCGCCGGGCGTCGGTCGAGGCGCTCCGCGGGGTCGCACTACGTCGAGCTCGCCGAGGTCGCCGAGCGCCTCCGCCACCTCCTCCGCCGCGACACCGGCCCGCTCCGCCAGGGCCGCGACGTCGACCACGTCGTCGCGTTCCAAGCAATCGATCAGTCGCCCCGCGACGTCGTCGAGCTCGAAGAGGCCCGTCGTCGGCACGTGGAAGAGCAGGTGGCGCCCGCCCACCCGCACCGGGTGCGCGTTGTGACGTTGGTAGTAGAGCTCGCGGGTGCTTTGCATGGCCTCTCTTTCACGCATCAGCGGATGATCGGGTCGACCCATCGCTGCACCGTGACGACGAGCTCCGCCGTCGCGCTCGCGTCGTCTTCGCCCGCCTCCGCCACGACCCGCAGCCGGCCGACGTTGTTGGTTTGAAAGCGCCGCGCGGGGTTCGGGCCGGCTTCCGCCGGAACAAAGCGGCCGCGTTGGTCGAGGGCTCCCGCGAACTCGACGTCCTTCATCTCCTCGGCGAGCTCGTCAAAGGGCTCCAAGCGCCAGCGCGCGTCGACACGCCCCACCTCGACATCGTCCTCGGTCCCGGCCGCACCGTCGGGCCCGAGCAAGAGCCCGATGGCCTCGAACTGGGCCGGGACCGGCGGGATCGAGCCGCCCCCGACCCGCGCGATCGCGTAGCCGGGCTGGAGCCGCAGCCCGCCGAGCTTCCGGTAGGCCACCAGCGCCTCGCCGCGCGCCACGGCGCCGACCCGCACCTCGCGATGTCCCTCGCGCAGGTCTTCCGAGGCTTGCGCGACGAGCCGAATGCGGTCGCTGCTGCGCTCGAGCACCTCGGTCACGAGGATCCCCTCGCCCAGCGAAATCTTGCCCTCCAGCGGCAGCCCGGCGCCGTGGAGGATCAGCGAGGTCCGTTCGCCGGCGCGAATCGATCGGGGCAACACCGCGGTGATCGTCGGGCGCGCCGCCGCCACCCGGATCGCGCTGAACTCGCCGCCCAGCGAGTCGCTGTCCTCGACAAACCAGCGGCCCAGGAGGCGGGTTCCGTTGTCTCCCAGCGCCAACACCTGCCGCACGGCTTGCTCGGACCAGTCCGCGCTTCCCCGCCACTCGAACCCCGTGTACACGATGGCGGCACCCGAACCCGTCAAGGGGGTGCCCTCGGCGTCGACAAAATCGAACTCTGTTCGGTAGCGGTCGCGCCCGTCGCCGCGGACGCGCATCGTCCCCGCGAAATCGTTCCCGCCCGGCCTGGTGCCCCAAACGCGCCAATCACCGGCGGGCGATACACGAGCCTTGCGCTGCCACGCCGTCCAGGCGGCGGTCTCCAGCGGATAGCGTTTTGCCAGCCAATCGGGCGCCTGCTCCGAGGCCAGCTCCCACCAACGCCGGTCGCGGGACTTGTCTTGAAACTCGAGGGTGGGCCATTGGCCCGCGTGGGTGTGCGCGAGACGCAACCACTCGTCGCGGGTCCGGCGCTGCAACGCGAAGTGGGCGACGCTGTGACAGCGTCCGCAGAGGACCGCGAGCTCCGGATCCTCGTCGCGCTCGACAAAATCGGGCCGCTGCTCCAGACCGTAGCGATACCGGGCGGCCTCTTCGGGGGCGAGACCACGGGTGTCGGAGAGGAGCTTTACCAACGCCGCGCGTTCCTCGTCGCTGACCTCGACCCCGTGCCACAACTGCATGCGCTGGATCGAGCGGTCCCACCCTTCGGGTGTTTTGCGCATCTCGCCGATACGGCTGAGAGAGCCCGAGTTGAGCGGTTGATGGCAGGACGCGCAGCGCTCGAGCAGGACGCGGTGCGCGTCGGTCTCGGCTTGGCCGTAGGCACGATCGCCCGCGAGCATCAACGCGGTTCCACACCAAAACGCCGCAAGGACGCGTGTTGCTTTAGCCATGCACGCCACTTTGCGGGATCGCAGGCTGCGCCGTCAATCGTTCCGCTCCATTTCTCGCGCTCGGTCCCGTGAGGCCCCAAGCACGAAGCCAGGACTGCGCGCGCTCCAACTGGGCGGGGCTCGCCGAGAAGCGCTCCGCCAGCTCGGCGCGGGGGGTTCCCACCGCTTCCAGCAGGTCGACGACGGGGACGCCCGCGACACGCCAGACGCCTTCCGGGTCGTCGGGGGTGCACACCACGCGCCCCGCTTCGACGTAGCCGTCGCGAACGACGGGTCGGGTGACGACGTGGGCGGTGGCCGGCCGCTCGGGGGACAGGAGGGTTGCGTTGCGCCGGCGCGCCCAGAACGGGGCACGCGGCCAGCGCTGCTCCTCGCGGTAAAAGTGGCGGCCGGTCGTCGCGTCGCGCCAGTAGATCGCGGCGACCCGCTCGCGGTAGAAGCGCCGCGCGAGCGCGCCGGCCTCCGGACGTTCGAGCTCGGTGCGGGCGCACGCCGTCGCGGCCCGCGCCATGGAGAGGGCTCTCCACACCCCCTGTCCGGAGAGCGGGTCGGTGGCGGCGGCCGCGTCACCCACTCGGACACGCGCGCCCCCGATGGCCTCTTCCACCTGGTAGGGCGTTGCGTCGCGCGCGCGGGGGCCTGGCGCGGGGTCGGGTGCTTTACGCAACCCGCCGAGCCAGCGTGGCTCCGCTTCCTCGCGCAGACGCTCGAGCTCGGCGTGTCCCTCTGCCGCGAGCTCCGCCGGACCGCCGCGCTCCGGCGGGTCGCGAAACCAGTGGGTCCACGCGTGCCCATCGCCGCGGGTAACGATCCAGAAAAAGCCGTGCTCGCCCGCGACGAGCGCGGAGGCGGGGCCCGGGCAGTTGGAGAGCGCGCACGGGATGGCGACGGCAAGGGTCGCGACCCCGCGCTGGCGGCGGCGCCCACGGGGTGCGGAGCGCCCGCGCGCGTCCACCCAGTAGCTCGCCCGGAGCCGGCGCCCCGCCCGGGTGCGAAAGCTCCAACGTGCGTCGGGGGACGCTGGGGTGTCGGCCCCGTCGGGGATGTGCGAGGTGTCGCGGGCGACGCGGTCCGCCCGGAGCAGCGCATCCTCGACGACGCAAACCCCCGCGGCCACCGCGTCGCGTTGCAACGCGGCGTCGAAGGCCACGCGGTCCACCAGCGTTTCGCGATTGATGACGCCCCGCGATGCCCCCCAGCGGACATGGCGCTCCACCTGGGCGTGGGGGTCGCCGGCCAGCGCCGCAGCGTTGCGACAGCCGATGCGCTCCAGGGCGTCCCGCGTGCGCAGGGAGACCCCTTCGAGCCAGGGCCGGGGTCGCGCGCCGGTGAGCAGCACGACGTCGAGCCCGCAGCGGACCAGTCCGATCGCGGTGGCTACACCCGCCGGGCCTGCGCCGCTTACCAGGAGCTCCATCGAGGCCAAAGGTAGGGGAGGGGCGGCCCCTCAGCTTCCGGTGTAGAGGCGATAGGTTTCGTCGTCGACGTCGGCCGCGTCAAAGACCAGGAAGTAGTCGGCGGTGCCGAACTCGCGGTCGAGCGCCGGCCCTCCGCACACGCGCGCCCCCAGGCTGAAGTAGCTCCGCATCAGGCTGGGAATCTCGGGGGGGTCCCTGGGGGCTGGGCCCACCAGCGGCGGCGCCGCGTAGGCGGCACTGGGCGTGACCTGCAACGCGGGGTGCAGATGCCCCCCGGCGCGCAGGCACACTCCGAGCGCCGCCAGGGCCTCGGGTTCGAGGGTCGGCACCGACGCACAGCCAAAGAGATAGCGTTTGCGGTTGTGGACGAGATACGCGCCGATTCCGCGCCAAAGGTGAAACAACACCCTGCGGCCGCGGTGGGCTTTCGCGATGCAGGCGCGGCCCAGCTCGACCCCGTCCCGCAGCATGGGTCGCGGGAGCCCGTCGAGCTCGAACTCGCGGGCGGAATAGAACCCGAGGTCTCGCACCGCGAGCTCGTGGGTCATGAGCCGGTAGGTGCCGACGACCTCGCCGTCCTGCGCCTTCGTCACGATCAAGTGGTGGCAGGCGGCGTCAAAGCGGTCCTCGTCTCGCTGGGACGCCTCCGACAGCGCGAGCCCCTCACCGAGCTCCCGGTTGAACACCTCGTAGCGGAGCCTGAACACGTGATCGAGCTCGCGCCAGGTGCGCGCGAAGCGCGTGCAGTAGGACCCCTGCCGGAACTCAAAGTCGGGAACGCCTTCCGGGTAGCGCGGATAGCGCCCGACCCATGCTTGGCGTTTTCGGCTCTCGTTTTGTCTTTGCGCGGTTTGTTGCAACGTTGGTTCGCCCCGACGAGGCTTTTGCCACCGGGTAGATAGGGTTTGTGACCGGCGATTGTCCACGCAGAGGGGCGGCTTTGCCCGCACTTTGTTGGGTGTGGCTCGTTCTCCTCAAGAGCGGGCGTTTCGGAGCAGGCGCCACAGCTCCGGCCAGCTGGCAACCTCCGCATCCCGTTCCAGGTTCGATGCACCGATTTCGAAGGCGATTCGCCATTGGGTGAACAAAGTTCGGTAGGCGTGCCAAAGGGAGTGCTTCGGGTCGTAGATATGGGTCGATTCCGAGGAGAGTCCGTTGAGTTCGACGATCCGGAACACACCCTGCCGCAGGGCATCGGCCGATTCGCAGCGCAGGTCGTAGCGGCCAAAAAAGAAGCCCTGGAACGACCGGCTGACCACCTCGATCCGCTCGGCCAGCGCTGGGCTGGCGAGCTGCGCGCCGTCGAGGAACAGGGCCCCGCGGCAGTGGGTTCCGAGCTCGGTGAGCGAGACTCGCTCGCCGGCGCCCGGCACCTCGTGCAGCCGCTCGCGGTGCCGCGCAAAGTGCACCCTTGCCATGCAGACTGCCCGAGGGTCGTCGAGGATGAGGCGCTCGAGACTGCGCTGTCCGTCGCCGGTTACGGCGACCATCTGTTTGTCGGTGATCGAGATGACCGCGCCGCGCTCTCGGTCGGGCCGGCGGGCGTAGAAGACGCCGAACTCCACCCCCGCGATGTACTCCTGGAGCAGCGTGTCCTCGTCGCGGGC